>Ga0209543_1002530_pt1 | contig 12996 bp, 10 predicted proteins | sample MesohylFT_FD_187296 | JGI IMG/M metagenome (GOLD analysis project Ga0209543, IMG submission 187296) | Host-associated microbial community of the marine sponge Aplysina aerophoba from Gulf of Piran - sponge mesohyl, lysed by freeze-thaw... | ecosystem: Host-associated > Porifera > Sponge >...
CGCCTCGCGAGCGGCGACTTCGATCAGGCGAAGCCGGGATTCCTCGTCGACGCCTTTTTCAAGAACCGCGATCCGGGCCGCCAGCCGCTCGGATTCGTCGAAGCGCGATTCCCTTTCTTCGGACAGCGTCGATTCCAGCGTCGCGATGCGCGCGAGCGCGATCGCATGCGCGTCGCGGTACTCGTCCCGCGTCGCCTCGGCGTCCGAGAGCAGCAGCGCGCCGGTCGCGGCCTCGGCCAGGCGCAGGCGGGCCTCCTCGTCGAGGCTCTTCTCTAGCGCGGCGATCCGGGCCACAAGTCTCTCGGCCTCCTCCAGCCGAGAGATCTTCTCCGCGGAAAGCGTCGATTCCAGCGTCGCGATGCGCGCAAGCGCGATTTCGTGCGCTTCGCGGTACTCGTTGTCCGCAAGTCGGTTCTTCTCCGTCTCGCCGTACTGCTTCTCGACATTGAATTCGTCCGTGGCCGCAGACGCCATCATCGCGGCTACATCGTCAGACGACAGACTTACGCGCTCGCCGTCCAGGTAGAGGACTAGACGAGCGGACTGATCGGGAAACCGTTCCTGTATATCCAGTAGCTTGCGATGCGCTCTCTCGAGAAGCTCATGACGCTCACTTGAGGTGACCGCGGTTTCAGATTCCTGAACTAGCGCACCTGCTTCGATCCGCAGTATTCTCGCGTCATCCGCGTGTGCAATACCGGCTAGCATTGTCAAAATGATAAGCGCACCCGCACCGCAAACTCGCATCATGGCTCCATTCTTAAATCCGATCTTTCGTCCAACTCCGTATCCGCATTCAACGCAGTTCATCGAAAATACCGGTCGCGGACTTCAGGAATTTGGACAATACTTCGGGAGGCATCCCCGAAACGGCACTCGCAATCATGCCTTCAAGACCCTCTTCAGGGACTCGATCCTGCATCAATTCAGCGAGAGATACGAAACCATCGCCGTCGAAATCGAAGGAGTTGATCAGATTCGCGGCGACGAGTGGCCCAATAGCTAGAGCCGCGACATGTACGAGAACAAGTTCTTCCAAAGGCACAAACGCACTCTGACGCCCGTCTGCTACCATGCTTTGGCCAATGAAGAAACCGGCTGCGCGAACCACTCTGCTGATCTCGGCTCTAGAAAATTTTCCGTCGCCGGTGATATCAACAGTATCGAAAGCCATCGCGACGCACCGCGCCGTCGACCCGCGCTCGCGGCTGCATGCGGCTTCAAGTTCATCAAGCCGCCCGAATACAGAGACCGCTTCCGCGAATAGAAGCGGAAATTCGCCCGGCATGTCACGGCAACTTCGCAGTGCTTCCAGAGGCGGCAGAATCACTTCCTCTTTTTCGCCATTAAGCGTCAGAACGATTGAGTCGCCTACAAACTCGGCCTCGCCTACGGCGACCGCAGACTTTCCCCCATGGTTTTCGATCATGATCGCCGCATGGGAATTCACCAGGACGGCGGGAGCATCCTCGCCACAAGCCCCGAGACTCCATATCCCGATCGCATGGTTCGGAAGAGGACTCGCCTGGGATGCCGGTGCGAACAACGCGAACAACGCCGCACCTATTGCTAGAAAGGTCGCTGGTCCCATTTCAGCCATTTTTTTCCCGCAATCTTCTCGCTTTTACACATTGTCCCGCGACCGGTTGGGCAAATGCGGGGTCGTTGAATTGGCATATCCGCTGACCCGCCCGGGTGCAAATTCAATTTGGCGACTATATAGCTGCTTACGCACGGTCGATTTGTCCCGCTTAAATCGAGCGACGGATGGTCTCATACTACTCTTAAACGGAAGGGGCGTTCGCGAAAATCCCCGGATCGTGACAAATCTCCGAAGACTTTAAATGTCTTGCCTCTCTGAAAGATCAAGAAAATGCTCAAAATGCCGCGAAACACGCCGATTTGCGTCGAGAATTCCAAAAAATCGTAGAACACTTGTCGCCACGCGAGATTCGAACCTCTATGCCGAGCCTCGAATTGACGCAACGCTTGCCTGCGCCTACATTCATCTGAATACGGACACTGACAGGGCTGGGCGCATTCATGAGCGAAAATTTAGAGCGGCACTATTGCGTCGGCCCGATGGGGTCGGAATTTTGGCGAATTGAGGTGCCGCCCGATGTCGTTCCGTCGCTCGCCGAAAAGTTCGACTGGAACCGCTTGGGCCGGAGGGTAATGATCGACGCCGGCGGCGGGGTCATTTCGTGGATGAACCCGTCGGGGGCCCACGCCGACTTTTCCGACGCGGTCGACAAGACGGTGGAGCGGGCCGCGCGGCTGCTCGACGCCAAGGCCAAGTCAAAACGCGACACTCGCTGGAAACGTCCCGAGTACCCGAAGAATACTGGGCTAGAGCCGGATGCAAGCTTCTACGTCGGAGCAAGCGCTGAGAGCTGGTACGAAGAGCTGAACGAGGGCGACGAGGCAGTTGAGGCCTTCGAGGCGGCGACACCGCCCGATCTTGTAGTCGAGGTCGAAGTAGCGCATTTCGACGGAGAAATGCCGGGCCGCTATGCGGCGCTGGGCATCCGGGAGATGTGGCGCGTGTTTAGGAAGAGTCGCGGGAGCGCAGTCGAGGTCGAGATTCTCGTTCTGCAAGCTCCGGACGGGCCGCGCTCTGTCGGAGAGTCCATCGTGCTGCCCGGCCTTGCGGCCGAGATGCTGCCGGAGGCGCTCGTCCTGGCGCGACAAGGCCGCTTCGCTGATCTCGAGAAGCTGCTCGCGGCTGCATTGGCGCTTGGCTCCGCGCATCGGGCACCAGAATGACAAAAGCATCAACTAATGAACTCTCCTATTGCCGCTTCGCGGCAAACTATGTGGAAGCGCCAATTTTCCGCTCCCCGCTTGCTCCGTTTCCCGACGGGATTCCTCGGCTGCCGATCCAATATTCTTCTAGGGCGGATCAGCCGGCAAACGGCTAGCGGTCGGGATTCCATTGCCCCTAGACCATCCATGACTACTACTGCGTGCCGGTGAATAAGCTGAATTTTAGCCTGAATTTCATTGAGAGCAGTAAGCGTTCGGTCCAGCGGTGACGATCCGTGTTGTCCGACTGCCGCCGACACCCTGGACGCTACCGTGAACGGTTGTCCGGAGCGCACGCCTCGCGGACTGGGCAATCTTGCCGGGGTTCCCCAAATACCGTGAACGCGGGAACCGCCAATTGCTTCATTTAATGTGGTTGCTCATACCGAGGGCTCAAACTCTCGAAACAGCGACTTCGGCGTGCGTCCAGAACCCACCAGAGCCACAATATGCTAACGAAATTCCAGAGAATACGGGGTCTTAATCTCTGCATCGTGGGGTCCTACTTCCAAAAGGATCAGTTTCCCACGAAAACGGGTCAACTCCACTCGGGACCAGTTCAGCTACTTTGAAAAGGTTCGGGGTTATCCATATGCTAATTCTCCCCAATCAAGAGTGACTCGAATCCAGGGAAACGGTCAACGCGAGAATGCTGTTCTTATCGATACGATTCAGCGGTTCCAAGGTCTGGAGTCAGCGGCAGAAATTCTTTGGGCCTCGACGGGTTGGATTTAAGATCCAGCGAAGAACTTCTCTATATCGGAATGAGCCGAGCGAAATCGATGTTGATAGTGGTCGCACAGGCAAACGTATACGAAGGCTTAAAGTCCTCTGTTGGCGCTGCAGATCAAAAAGACTCTTAGGCATACATGAATTGCGAGCATATTCTTTGATATGCCTACGGTAAAAGATGTTGGTCGTTCATCAAGAATCTGTCTCCGGAGAATATTCCAGGGCCAAAGCAGGAAGAGCATGGTGGTTGCCGCGCTCTTAGAGCATGAATCATAATACCACATATTGTGAATTTATGTAAAAATTTTCTTATATTGATCAATATATAGATAATTTGCCGACTTAAGGAACAAACTCTTAGGAAACCCGGTTCAGTGTCCGATCAATGGTTTGCGCGCAGGAATAGCTGTATTTGAGGTCCATCCAGACTTGGCAGCATTGAATATATGAACGATTTACACTATTCCGCAAAAAATTAACGGATTTTCCTTCGCCATGCCAAAAGAGCCATGGGACGCAGAGCGTCTCACGACCAGAGAGGTTTCCCTCTACCTGAATGTCTCCCAGCGGACTATCTGTCGCTTGGCTGCGTCCAAGAAAATCCCTGGATTCAAAGTGGGAAGGGCTTGGCGATTTTCCAAGGTGGAATTTGACCAGTGGAAACGGCGTCAGTCTGAGGATGAGTCTGGCGATGCGGAGCACAAGAAAACGAATAAACTAGATGGCACTAACGACCAGTTGGAGCAGTCCCTGATTGACGTGGCCGTAGAAAGCTGGCGATTTGCCCGCTTGTTCTCTCGTGTGATCAACAAGTTGGATGCTAGTGAAGCCGCTCGTTATGTTAACCAGCTCCGCTACTTCCAGAAAAAGGTCGAAGAGAGCCTTGAGGCCAGTGGCTTGAAAATTGTGAATTTAGAAGGCCAGCCATTTGACCCAGGAATAGCTGCATCCGCACTCAACATCGGCGATTTCGGTCCTGATGATGTGTTGCTGATAAATCAAATGGTGGAGCCTATCATCATGGGACCAGAGGGCTTGCGGAAGCTGGGCTCGGTAATGCTTAGGAAGGTGCACGCATGAAATACGTCGGAATCGATCTCGGAACAACAAACAGTGCAATTTGCTCCTATGACGGAGAGTCGGTGCGCCTTTACAAAAGTCCAGATCAAAATGACGTCACGCCATCGGCTATTTTTTTTGATAGGCGGGGCAACAAATACTTGGGTAAGCGGGCCTATGATAATGCCGCCAAAAACCCTGATAACGCTGCTATAAAGTTCAAGCGAATGATGGGGACAAGCACGCCCGTAAAGCTTGCTGCGGTTGATATTGTCATATCTCCAGAGGAGTGTTCATCCGAGATTCTCAAGCTCTGCTTTGGCTATTTACCGGAGGAAATTAGAAACGGCGGAGAAACCGGAACCGTGGTCACCGTTCCTGCCGCTTTTAATCAGATGCAAAAGGACGCCACATTGTCTGCAGCCGAAATGGCTGGCCTGGGCAGCGTCGCGTTGATGCAAGAACCAGTTGCGGCTGTCATGTGTGTTATGAAGCAGCGCAAAGGCGACGGAGTTTTCCTGGTGTTCGATCTCGGTGGTGGGACACTGGACATTGCGATTGCCGAAAGTATTAGCGGGCGGGTGAGCCTGCTGGCTCATGGTGGTGTCGCGATGTGCGGTGGCACCGACTTCGATCGCGCAATACTTGATAACGTCGTCAAGCCATGGATTATTTCGAACTTTGATCTTCCCGAAGATTTCAGTGTAAATCCGAAGTACAAGTCTCTTCTGAGGATGTGTCTTTGGGCCTCAGAAAAGGCAAAGATCGAGTTGTCAGCAAGAGAGGACGCTGTCATCAGCCTCACAGAATCTGATCTCGGCATTAACGATGAATCTGGTTCTGAAATCTATGTCGACATCGCTTTTACCAGAGAGCTTCTCGATAACTTAGTCAAAGGCAAGATCGGTGAATCCATCCAATCGGCCCGAGAAACGCTCGATAAGGCCGGGTTGAGCCCTCATGATGTTGAGCGCATCGTGTTTATCGGCGGACCGACGCAGTACAAACCACTGCGTGATCAGGTCGCGTTCGAGCTTGGTATCGCACCGTCCACCGATATGAACCCTATGACGGCCGTCGCAGAGGGTGCAGCCGTTTTTGCAGAATCGATCGACTGGAGTTCACAAAGACGCGGTCGGAAGAATGCCAGGGGCGCACTCAGCACGGGAGGCTCGTTGGACCTCTCTTTTAACTACATCGCGCGAACACCAGATTCGAAGGCAAAAATTGTAGCGAAGCTTGGCGGGGATGCTGCGGCTGGAGTTGAGTTTCAGATCGATAGCCTGGATACCGGATGGTCTTCTGGGCGAATAGCACTTAGGGATGGCGCTGCAGTTGAGCTAGCCCTGGCGAAACCCGGGGAGAACACATTCAAGGTTTTTGTGTTTGACTCGAAAGGTGGGCCCGTCGCGTTGGGCGAGGACAAAATCGTTATTTCGAGAACGGCAGCCAGCATTGATGCCATTCCTGCATCGCACTCGATAGGCGTTGAAGCGCGGAACAAGCTTGGCGGGCGTCTCGTCCTCGATCACCTGGTTCGCGAAGGCGATCAATTGCCCAAGAAAGGCAAGAAAATCTTCAAGACGGAGGAGTCACTCCGGGCAGGCAGTGCCGGTTCGATCAAGTTCAAACTGTGGGAAGGGGAGATTTCCGACCCGGTAAATGACAATCGATTCATAGGTATGTTTGAGATTAAGGGTTCTGACTTCGATGACGGTGTGATCGCTGCTGGCGCCGAGCTTGTTTGTGAGTATGAAGTGCTGGATTCCGGAAACATTGTGTTGGAGGTTTCAGTGCCTTCGATCAGTGGTTCGTTTCATAGCGGGCGCAATTTCTACTCTCGTCAGGACGGTCAGATTGATTACACAAAGGCAACCAAATTGGTTGAGAAGCTGTTGGAAAATACACTTCAACGTCTTGAGGAAATGGCTTCCAAAATTGATGATTCGAAGTTGGATCAAGCGCGAGAAAAGCTTGAGCGAGCTGAATCAATCAGAAGTAGCGAATCGGATCCTGAAACGGCAAAACAGGCAATGGACGATGTCCAGGAAGCCAAACGGCTATTGGCTCTTACTCGCAAGGAGAATTTGAAAGACATCCGTCAGCTTGAACTGAACAAGCTAGTTGAGTTATTCGATGGGGCGGTTCGAGAACATGCTCGTCCTACCGAAGCCAATGCTTTCGACAATCTCGCCAAAACTGCCCAGCGTTCGATTGACAACAACAATAGCGATTTCGAATCGCATCTGGACGAGTTGCGTGGAAAGATTTTTAAGATCCTGTGGCGTCAGGACTGGTTCGTAATCAATTGCTTTAAATGGCATGCTCGGGACACTTACCTGTTCCCCGATGCAAGAAAGCATGCTGAGTTAGTCGCAACTGGCGCCGAGGCACTCAAGGCGAACGATATCGACAAACTGCGTTTGGTAGTCGCACATCTATACTCGGTACGCATTAGCTCAGCGGGCGAGGATGAAATGATGGCTGGCGCAAATATAGTTCGGAGTTAACTAACTTGCCCCTCGATGCGTGGCTCCCTGTTGGGTACAATTTGCCGGATGGAGTTAAGGTCCGCGTCGCTGTCTCTGAGGGAGTGAATTGGCAAATTTACGAGATCCATGGCGGCGGGCGAGCGCTCGTAGTTCAGGACGAACTCGCCAGCCGATGGATAGATGCAGGGCTGGTCACGGAAGGGCCAATTAGGTTCTTTGATTTCGGCAACCAGCGATACTGGGCTATTGATTGCGGCGCAGACCAGGTGCTATGCCCGGTTGCAGATGGAAACTCGCCTGACACGAAGGCCGAGGCTTTGTCGTTCGCGTTGGCGCTGAAGGCGACCCGCGACATAGATTCCGACTCACCGTTGCAGGACGCTCTATACGTCGAAAAGATCAGCCGTCTCTTACCTACTTACAGCATTACTGAAAGAACCGACGATGATGTAGTACTTGGTTACTGGCTTGCAGGTGGGGCGACTGTGTCTGCGAAATCGTTTCGCCGACTTCGTCAGTCCATGAGCTGGCTAAGTGCAAGTCACCTCCAGGAGGTTGTTCAAGCTGCTGGGTTCGAAGTCGCTGAAGTTATACCGGCCGACCGGTCTCGAAGCTCGCCTTCGCGGACAGATAACAAGCAAGCAGAGCGTACGGATCGAAAAGAAGAGCAGGGCGATCAAAAACACGCGTCGACGGCCTTTGAGTTGGCTGGTCGACCTGACCTCGCCGCCTTCTTCAATGAGCACATCGTTGACATCATCCAAAACCGCGATCTTTATAAGGCTCTTGGTATTGAGTTCCCGTCGGCCGTGGTTTTGCACGGACCGCCCGGATGCGGAAAGACGTTTGCGGTAGAGCGACTGATCGACTTCCTCGGATGGCCAAGCTTTCAGATTGACGCTTCCAGCGTTGCTAGCCCCTACATTCATGAAACTAGCAAGAAGGTAGCGGAGGTTTTTGATAAGGCGATGGAGAATGCGCCGTCAGTGTTGATTATAGACGAGATGGAGGCATTCCTAGCGGATCGGGAGACCGGTTCCGGCCATCATCGTGTCGAGGAGGTTGCTGAATTTCTGCGACGCATTCCAGAAGCTGCAAAGAACGATGTGTTTATTGTCGCGATGACAAACCGTGTCGAAATGATTGATCCGGCCATTTTAAGGCGGGGTCGGTTTGATCACGTGGTCAATGTTGACTTCGCCAGCGAAGTAGAAGTGCTTTCGTTGCTGGAGAAGTTGCTTTCAACCCTACCCAAAGATGATGACGTTGACCCGGCGCCATTTGCCCAGGAGCTTGCTGGGCGCCCGTTGTCCGATGTGGCTTTTGTGGTCCGCGAGGGAGCTAGGCTTGCGGCACGAGCTAGAAAGGATAGGTTGGATCAGGAAAGCCTGCTCACAGCCATGCATGCGGCACCAGCCAGAGAGCGCGAAGGCGCTAAGCTGCCCCCGATCGGCTTCTTTCGGAAAAGCTAACGTGGACAATGAGGAAGAAAAAAAACTGGGTGGGGGCAAAGGTTTTGCGGGCCTGTCATCAATGGTCTCAGAGGTTGATGACATCGTAAGCAGTAAACCGAAACAGTCGCAGAAGGCTCCCTCTGAACCGCCTCCAAAACAGACTGCCGACGGTAGTCACCAACCGAAGCAAACGTCAACCAAACCGGCCTCGCAGATTTATCAGGCACCTGCGCAACCATCGCGCCGCTCATCAGCGGGCAAGTGGTTCGTGGGAATTGCTGTTGTTATTGGCCTTATCTGGCTTGCTAACCCATCAGGCAACAGCCGACCATCGAAGTCGGCGTATTCCCCCGGAACTTCTTCGACTTCCAAAGCTCCGGCCGGCCAACCAGCAATCGCGCAGCTTCAGATGCCGAGTCTTCCCTCTGAAAGCAAGCCTTCCGTTGGTCGAAACAATGTCCTTGCAATTTCGCAGATCCGCTACTGTTTGGCTGAGAAAATTCGGCTCGATGCGGCTGAGACGGTTCTCAACAATTACAACGATTCAGATGTCGATCGCTTTAATGAGTATGTGAATGACTATAACAGCCGTTGCGGTGAGTTTCGCTACCGCCAGGGTTCGCTTGAGAGCGCTCAGAGAGATATTGAGCCATACCGTAGTCAATTGCAGGCCGATGGGCGGAGCAGATTTGTTCGTAGCGCACCTGCAACAGCGAGACCTTCGGCCTCTACATCAGTATCTAAACCCGCTCGACCTGCGCCAGACACAATGGTACTGGTTATTCAGCGTCGGTTGAATGAGCTTGGTTATAACGCTGGAACGCCTGATGGATTGTTCGGGGACAAAACCCGGTCTGCAATAAAGGCTTTTCAGCGGGATCAAAGAATCGCGGCGACTGGCAATGCTGATCAGGCTCTACTAACTCGGCTAAGGCAAGCTACCAAGCGCTCCAAGATCGGCATGACCGAATCTGTGGTAACTTCGCCGCAATCACTGCCAAGTACTCCAGAAGTTCAATTGCCAAGTACGCTATCGGGTGGGAAGCCCAGTCTTTCTACCGCCACCAGTTTGGAGCAAGAAGCTATTGAAAATGCGTGTGACTATGAACGTCGCACTCTAGGCTCTGATGAGTACTACGGCTGTCTGAAAAACGAGTTGGCGGCTCTTGCGCGGTCTGGAGGTCGTCCTGATCTTTCAAGTGCGAGTCCTTCAGAGCAAGCAGCTATCGAAAAAACCTGTGACTTTGAACGGCGCAATCTAGGCCCCGGTGAGTACTACGGATGTCTGAGATATGAATTGGCGGCTCTTGCGCGGTCCGGAGGTCGTCCTGATCTTTCAAGTGCGAGTCCTTCAGAGCAAGCAGCTATCGAAAAAACCTGTGACTTTGAACGGCGCAATCTAGGCCCCGGTGAGTACTACGGCTGCTTGCGAAAAGAACTGGCGAGCTTGGAGTATCGGTGATGTTAAAAGTGAGAACAATAAATGACGGTAGCTATCTGCTTTAAGTGCGGTTCTGAGAAGTCTGATGCGCTAACCCAATGTGGCTCTTGCAGCGCAACCCCTCGAGAAGAGGACGATTTAGCCTTATCCCTTGTCCTCTCCCAGCACTTCTCCCCGAAAACGCAGTTGGAAGTATTGGCCCATGAAGTCCAGAGTCATCTAAAACTTACTGTGCCAGAAGCGCTTCTTCGTCAAGCACACGAAACTCTTGAGGATCTTCAGCTACTTGCGATGCTGAGAATTGATTCTAGGAAAGAAACTGATGTGGATCACAGGCACGACCCACACCAAGAACTGCGGGGACTGGATAGTCATTGATGCCCCGTTCATCCTCGAACCGACGTCAACGGAGGCTGCATCAATCACAGCTTCAACAAAATCCCTTTGCGCTGCTCGGAGTTACCACTAGGGACGATCGGCGTCGGATTGTTGAGCTGGCTGAGGAAAAGTCGCTGGAGCTGAATCATGACGCATGCCAAAAAGCTCGCTCTGATCTTACCACCCCGAGGATGAGGTTGAGTGCAGAAATGTCCTGGCTGCCCGGCGTCTCGCCAGGGAAGGCCGCACAGTTTATTTCCGCGTTGCATTCTGACCCGATGTCGCTTCGTGAGGAGTCGGGCCTGCCGACCCTTGCTCACTTGAACCTCCTGGCGTCGGCATTTGAGGCTGTAGACGGCAATGATTCAGCAGATGATGTCGCTGAATTTATCCAGGAGATGGCGTATCTGGTGGACGATCTCTCTGCGGAACAAGTACTGCGCGATGTAAACGAAGACCGTTCGGTGTCTGGTTTTCCCGAGGTAAAGGGCATCGAACAAGTGGAGGATGAGCTGTCTGAGCGAAAGCGTTATTACCGCAACGCAATCAAAGATGCTTTAAACAGGCTTCCGTCTGCTTCTCTTGTCGATGCTATGACTGCCGCCGTCGACCAAATTACCCGTAGTGGAGATAATCATGCGCCAGAACTCATCGACGGCCTAGTGGATAGCTATGCTGTTGAAACCCATGGATTCTTGCAGAAAGAGGCTGAGAGTGTAGAGAAATTGATCAATGCAGCCAGAGATTCAGCTAAGTCAGGCGAAAATGCAGTAAAGCCGATTGTAGACATGTTGATGATAGTCGCCAGGAATTGGGACAATGTTGCACAACCAATTCAGCTTAGCGCAAAGGCAAGAGGAATCGATCACGATCCGAGCCATGTAATCGCGTATTCAATACGAAGCCTCGCGGTTGATCTCATTAACGAACATGACATGCTTGATCAATCGCAGAGACTCACTGGGCTGATTCAAGAGCTTTTTGCAGAGCTACCCGAAGTTGTAGAGAGGGTCGACCAGGATTCAGAAGCGCTTGCCGATATTTTTCAGAACCGAAAAATGAATGAGGCGCAGAGAGATGAGTGGGCCCGCGATATCACTTATTGGGCTGAAGTCGGAGTAATATTCAAAAGTGTATTAAGTATCTCGCCTGACGGGATCGCTTGGAAAAATCAACGGTTTCCGCTAGATGCCGTAACCCGCGTTCGATGGGGAGCTGTGCGTCGCTCTGTGAACGGCATACCTACCGGCACAACCTATACACTCGCGTTTGGCGACAATCGTTCAGAAGCAGTTGTCGAGCTAAAAAAAGAATCAACATACTCCACGTTTCTAGAGAAGCTTCGGAAGGCTGTCGTTATTAGATTACTGACAAAACTACTTGAGACGTTGCAAGGCGGAAACGAGGTCCGTTTCGGTGAAGCAACGATCGGCGACGATGGAGTTACTTTGGTTAAACACAGATTTCTAGTCGCCAATAAAAATGTTCGTTGCTCGTGGGCGCAAGTGCATGTGTGGAGTGCTGACGGCTCTTTTTATATCGGTTCTAAATACGACAAAAAGACCTACGTCGGCCTGTCTTACATCCATGCTGCCAACACGCACGTCCTGGAACAGGCAATCAGAATGGCTTTTAAAAAGCCGGGAATGCGTCGGTTAAGCGACATGCTTCAGTGAATTCTCGTATGACGGCATATTGAGGGTCGACTATGGGGTTCATATCCAAATCATTTGGTAGCAACAAAGAGGACAAAGCGCTTCGCGAAGCGTTTGAGCAGATTCGACGCGTCATTGAAGATGAACAATTCCAACATGTGATTTATCCCGTGATGAAAGTGACCGTTCCCCTGTAATCCGAGCAGTTTCGGATGTGTGATTTCCTTGAATGAGGGTACTCCCAAAAACCGGACCACAACATCAGATGCGATTTCTGACAAACTCTAGACGAGGGAGGAGGAATTCGGATGAAGCGCAAGCGCTACTCGGTCGAGTAGATCGCCGCGGCTGTCAGGCAGCACGATTTGGGGGTCTCAGCGGCGGATATTGCCCGTAAGCTCGAAATTGCCGAGCAGGCATTTTACCGCTGGAAGAAGCAGTATGGCGGCCTGGAGCCGTCGGAGATCCGCGAACTGAAGCAGTTCCGCGTGGAGAACGCCAAGCTCAAGCGCCTGGTTGCGGACTTAAGCCTGAACAAGGCAGGACTTTCCTACGCTGTCGGTGATCTTGGTGGTAACCGATGAAAAGAGCGCGAATCGTCGTTGTCTGGCAGAGTTCCGCGGCTGCGGAGCCACCTACGCGCCAAGGCAGGCCCCGTTTCCGGTCGCCGGGTGATTCGCTGTCAGGATCCGGGGTCTTTCCGGCGGCCCCCTGGAACCGCCGGGTTGCGGCGAGGCTTTCCGCCTCGCGCCGGCTGGCGAAGATCACCGCGAGCGCGATGTTGTTGAGGCTGGCCCGGTTCGCCGGGCCCTGGCCCGTGCGGGTCAGGCAGGCGTCCTCGCCAAAGACGCAGTCTCTCTGGCGATGATTCAGGTTTTCCACTGTCCAATGGCCGCGATTCAGCCGAAGCAGATCCTCCGGCGACGCGGCCTTGGCATCGAGAGAGGTTATGAGATACGCGGTCTCGATGTGGTCTTTCC
>Ga0209543_1002535_pt1 | contig 12977 bp, 22 predicted proteins | sample MesohylFT_FD_187296 | JGI IMG/M metagenome (GOLD analysis project Ga0209543, IMG submission 187296) | Host-associated microbial community of the marine sponge Aplysina aerophoba from Gulf of Piran - sponge mesohyl, lysed by freeze-thaw... | ecosystem: Host-associated > Porifera > Sponge >...
CAACACCGTCCGCAACCGCCTCTTTCGCCTCCCCGGAAGAATCGTCAACCACGCAGGACAACTGATACTGCGGCTACCCACCAACTGGCCGTGGGCCACCGCCTACCGGACCGCTCTCCAAAACATCCGCGCTCTGCCCCAACTCTGCTGACACTCCACGTCACGCACCCCGATCAACTGAAAATACTCGTCCGTACCGGTTCCGCATGTCCCAGCGAACCCAAAAACCTCTGACCGGCCCGACCCGCCCCGCAAAACCGGAACAAACCCAGACAGAACCCCGCCAAACCCCGCAAACCCCGGACAGAACCCCGCCCAAACACCCACAAACCCACCCCACTAGCCAAAACCGGTGGATTCAGGCTAAGAGGTTTCTCGGAGACATAACCGCCTCTAGAACAGCGTCTTCGGTGATTGGCAGTGGCGGGGGTGGGGGTGTCGACCGACCATGCGGTGACCACGGCGGCGAGCATCCATAACCCCTACGTGACAAAGCCCGAGGAGGATGTGAAGGAGAACCGTCATCGGCTGGTAGCCGCGGAGGGGGCACTATCCCGGATCCGGCATTGGTCTGGTAGGCTCCGGTACCCACCACTTGGGCGTAGCTGGGGTGTTGATGCCCGGGGTTCAACCGATGCTGGCTTCTTCTCCTGGGTTCTCTGTTGGGCTCGGGCGTATCCGCTGATCTCCCTGCCCATTGGCGGCAACGCTTCCACATCCTGCTCGGTCATGTTTCCTGTCGAGAGTTCACCGATGATGAACGCACCCTGGGCGAATCACCGGGATGCCGCGGAAGCTTTCGCTGATTGGATGTAGGGGTTATGATCCCACCATCATAGACCCCGATCAGGGGGGTGATGGTCATGCTCGTTTCGACTGCCCCTTTTGCTGCGCCAGCCGCCCAGCCTGTTTAGCCAGGAGAGACAGAGAGGGCTTCTTGCCCTCGATCAGGGCCTCTAGCAAACACTCCAATGCACGGGCGATCACCGCATCGGACGGTTCTGAGTGATGGTTTCTCACCTTGTTGGTGAAGGTATCGGTTCCCCAGTATTTGGTTTTCCGTACATACCGTTTCTCTTGAGGGACAGCGTGGGAAATCTCAAAGAGCAGATTTGCGGCTGTTGAGTAGGCGTTTCCATCACTCTTCAGTGGGGTGCTCATGGGGAAAGGATGGGTGTAGCGGTCATGTGGTCACCCATGGTAGTAGCGGTCCTGATATGGTGAGGGTGTCGTAGAATGACGCGAGCAAGTCCCTGTCGGGCTTCAGGGCCGATGTCGAGGTTGCGCGGCTGGTGGTTGAGGAACTTGAAGCCGAGGGCTTGGTACGTCCCAGTGAAGATGGTGTGTCCGTGCCACTTTATCCCACAGTCGGAAAGCGTCCTCGTGGTTCTGGGCCAACTCTCCCGACTCGCGGGCCCGACGAAACCTCGCTTTTCACCCGACAACCAACACCCCACTAGAGATAGGCAATCTCATCCGAACCTTGGCAAGAGACCAGATGCCCTCCGTTGGAAAGGTCATCAACCTAGACCTGCACCAGGTGTCGTTCGACCTCGACTCTGTTCCCCTTGATGATCTACTCGAATTCCGCGACGAACACAGAGCCGGGTATAAGGGCCTACATGCGGAGCCTGGTGGGTTTATGGCCGAACTTGCTCAAATCGACGACACCGGAAACCGCGAGGAACTCCTCCGAGAGCGACTCCAAGAAATCGACGACGCAGCCACGATCTACGGCGGGTTACTGGCCGTTCGCTTGTCGAGACCCGCTGAGGGTTCTCCCTTGGTCTCGCTGGTACCGCCTGGTCTCTGTCCAGCGGCGACACACTCGGCAAGCTGCTACGAGCAGCCGGTGTCGCTTTGGATCTAGTCCCGGATCGCCCAGGTACAGCAACCGCTTACTCATACCTCTTCGGGTCTCGACGCCAATTTGCATGAACCCGGCCCTGACGATCCGGATGCAGTTCCGACTTGACGATGTGACCCGACTGTCTCAGCTTTGACGAAGGACTGTGGAGGTTGTCAACACGAATGTCAGTCCCATACTCGCCGTCGCCATCCCCTTGAGCATCCCCGCTTCCTCGGGGGACTGTTTCGAGAACGCCTTAAACGAAGTTAACGCACTCTTCTTTGGTGCCGTTTGGCGCTGGAGGACGGCGGGAGACTTGGAGCACAGCATTGGGGCACGTTGGCTGCTGGCTTGCCCCGTGTAGTTTCTTGAACCAGGACCGCACGACATCGTGTCACGGGCGGAAGTACCCGCGTCTCCTATATCGAGTTGACCGTGTCACCTCAGCCAACTCGTCCATTCTTGTGTTGACCCCCGCGTACCCCTCACGGCTCGAGCTGAATACCATCGTGACCTTTGACTCCGGTGGCTACCTAAGTCAAGGGATCTTCACCCTGTAGCTGGCGCAGACTTCCTCAGATACGACGAAATGCGTTCGGCCACCCTCTCGTGGTCCTTGGTTTCGCACTCCCAGATCACCATGACTCTCCATCCGAGATTGCGAAGAAGCGTCTCGTTGCGCGCGTCTCGAACAACGTTGCTATGGAATTTGTTCTGCCAATATTCCACGCGCGTCTTTGGGCTGGATGCGTACTTGCAGTTAGGATGCCGGTGCCAGAAGCATCCGTGCACGAAGACGACCGATCGATATCGCGGAAAGACGATATCCGGGCAGCCGGGGAGGTCTCTGCGGTGTAGGCGGTAGCGAAATCCGAGCCTGTGGGCGATCCTGCGAACGACCAGTTCGGGCCCCGTGTCCCGGCTCCGGACCCGGGACATGATCTCGCTTCGCTTCTCAGGGTTGACAGTGTCGGTTGCCAATGAGTGCACATGATAGTCGGTGGAGGCTCCGACGCTAGCGCAATCGGACCGAGCGCCCCGCGTCTCTGGGCAAGGGCAAAGGCGGTCGGCTTATTGGCCCAAGACCGCTTCCAGCAAATTGCCTAGCGGGCGGAGTCCAGTTTTTCCAAAGCCTTTTGACACCGCCCGTCCCGTTGAGAGAGGGCTTCTGGCACGTCGCGACCCTCCGCCAGATCTGCCAGCACCCTTCCATGAAGCATGGTAAACCGGGGAGGAACTGCTTCGCCAATCATCTGACGGACACCTGTATGCCCCCATGTGTCCATCATGTCTCCCCACTTGAAGGTGCTGGGAAAGGTCTGAAGCCAAGCGCACTCGGCCGGGCTGAGGACGCGATTCTCCCAAGGATGGAGCGTCCGGTCGCTGCCTATGTGGCCGCTGGCGGTGGTCAGGGTTGCGGCTGGTCGGGCCGGATCCATCCGCCGGTAGCTGGAGCTTCGGAATCCCTTGACCAACCGCCACGAACCATCCGGGTTACGCACAGTCGGTCGCTGTAACGGACTCTGGCAGCTTGGACACATGGCTTCCGTCCGCGCAATACCCTCTCTTTTGCATCGCCCGCACTTATCGGTCTCCCAGGCACTGGCTCCGCTCCCGGGCGGGATCGCGGCCACCATCCCGTACCTCCGATCCGGCCATACGGGAACCCGGTGCATTGGATGGCGGGTCGAGCGGGCTGTCTTGGAGGATCCTGCATCAAGGGCTGGCAGGTCCAGTTCTTTCAAGGCGTCATCGATGGTTACGAACTTTGGACCGTCGGGGCCTCCGTGGGTGGGAGCTGGAAACGGCGCACGTCCAGTCCTCTGGAGCACCCTGAGAGCTTCGGTACCCTTTCTAACTAGTGTCAGAAACGCCCGCGAGCGGTGCTGCGGGACCCCGAATTCGCAAAGGTCAACGACTGCTGCGTAGACGCTGTATTCATCCCCTAGTCGATTGCAGAGGATCTGGGCGGCTGAAAGTGGAGTTGTGCTATCTGTATCCCAGACCTTTCGTCGCAGAAACGCGGGAACGTTCTCGACCACGACGAACGTTGGCCGTAGTTCCTTGGCGACTTTCGCAATAGGCAGCACGAGAAGATTACGACCGTCCCGCGAGCCGGCGTCGGGGTCGTTCTCCTTCCCCCGGTCTCCTCTGGCGGAACTCATTCCTTGGCAAGGAGGACAGCCCGATAGGAGAACGGGAGCGTCCGATCCGTGGGTTTCTCGAAAAGAGTCGATCACAACGGGCCAAGTGCTCCGAAGATCGCCGGAAACCGCGACCGCGTCGGGATGGTTTAGCCTTGCCACCTCCAAGCGCTTCTCAACAAGCTCGGAAATCACACTAAAGCGAAACCCCGCAGCCGAGAACCCGACGTCTCCGGCGCCGCAATTCGAAAAGAGGCTTACGGCTTTCATGACGAAACCGCCTCCGTTTCGCGGCGTCCCGCCTCCTCGCGGACTCGATCCTCCGCGTCAAGGAATGTCTCATTTGCCTGTACAGCGCGCGCCAGAAAGTCGTTCCAGGCGATTCGTTCAATGCGTCCCTGGGTGGACCAATGTTGGTACGCGGTCCTCTTGTCTCGATCAGCGATACTTACGCCATCGCAAACCAAGTCGACGACCCACCCGTCGGGGAAGTGTCCAGTCAACTGGGGGTTCTCCTCAAAGAAGTCCTGGAATGCCTCGAGGTAGTTGTGGAGTCGGTCCCAGTCTGCAGAGCCGAAATTGCGTCCCACTGCCTTGATTTCAACGACATGGAGTTTTCGGCTGAGATTCACTAGCGTGAAGTCGGGTCGCTTTGTCGGATGACCAATTGAAAACGTCACCTCTTCGTCGTATCGTTGCCTGTAGTACGCAGCGAATACCCTTTCGAACAGCTTCAGGCCCTGATTCACCGTTATGGGAGTCCAGGTCGCGTCAATCAGCCACGGTGCCTCGGCGACGATCCGCTGGAGTACATCCTCAGCCCCGCCCTCCTCTAGTACTCTCTCAAGTTTCCGGATCGCTCTCACCCGTTCATATGCGATCTGGGCGTACGAAGCCATCTCGGCAATCCTGGTCTTCGAGAACAGATCGAGAAGAGAGTCTATCCCGCCCTTCTCGCCGAACATCTCCTGGTTGAACGTTTCGAAGGCGTCCATCAGAGCCTTATGCGGCGCGACAGACAGGACCACTTGAACTAGACCATTCACATACTCCTGGTCACCGAGTTCGTCTTCGGCGGCGAAGCGGCCGATCTGCTTTCCGAACTCCAAGGCTGTGGAAACGATGTCATTGTCGGCGAAGCGCTCTTTGGCCTTAGCTTCCAGTCCAGACGCTTCTAAGAAGAGCTGCTCGACCCTCTCGCGTCGAGGCTTGCGGGAAGCCGCGGCGATCCTCCTGATCCACTCCGCACCCCACTCCCGAAACGCTCGCCCGTAGTCGGACTCCCACAGAATGTCTTGTCGGTCCGTCGTGATGAGGTCGTCCCCATCATCCTCGTCGAGCCAATCGGCGTGGACTTCACCCACGAGGTAGGAGCGCACGGTGAACTCCCCGGTGAAACCCGCCGACTGTCCGAAAGCTCGAGTTGTCGCCACAATCTTTCCGCGGGCGTAGATCCGAACGCCAGCCATCTCTTCATTCTTGTAGGCCCCCTTGGCCAGTCCCATCCATCCTGTTACCGGCAAGACACCTTGTTCGTTCGGGAGTGCCACTGGTTGTTCGGAGACATCGACGCGCGTGCCTTCCATTAATGGGATTTCAAGCGTTCCGATCTCCCGCGGGGGGTTCGCTTCGGGATTTCGGGTGTCTTCGACTGTGACTGTGAAATCGCTCTGGCGTAACCCGAATCGTCGTGCCATCTGCCGGTGGAATGTATCTTGATTCGGGACTCTCTTCGGCAGGAAGTCAATGAGCAGGACGGTGGTCCCCGACGTTGATCGATATGTTTGGTCTTGGTCACCTATATCCATCGGAACCGGTGTATCTTCGTCGGTTAGGATCCTGTCGTAGTTCATGACGAAGTGGGAGACCGGGTAGCCGTCGTCCGTCTTTTGGCCTCCGGCGGACAGGATCTCGATGCGTTTGCAGATGCCGAAGGGAGCAAGTTTGCCGATGCCCTTCCGTCCCATGACCGGGCGTCGTTTTTGGCGGGATCGACTGCCCTGCCTCGGATCCGTCCGTCGATCCTTCCCGACCCGGAGAAAGTGCCCGTTGGCTTCTTTTTCGGTCATGCCATGCCCGTCGTCCTGGACCTCGATGGTGTGGCCGTAGTCTTCCACCTCCCCCGTTGCCCGGTTCTTGCGTGCGAGAAGGGTGGCGAGCGGGACTCGAACCACCACGTTCTCCGCGTCCGCGTCGTACGCGTTGGCGATGAGCTCGGCGACAACTGCGCTGACGCGGTCATACAGGCGGACCCCGAGCTTGTCCACCGTCATGCGGGATATCCGCATAACGTAGCGATCCGAGCCCGTGCTGTCGGTCATTCGAGCGTCCTGTAGTAGTGAGCCAAGGTGGCGGTGGTCACGAATCGAGTGGTGGCTGACGCCGATACAGCGCACCCAGGTTCCCTTGACACGGGCTTTGCTGGAAGCGACTGGCAGGATGTCCCGAGAGAGACGAAATACGAGGATGCGGGCTGGGCCGCGGAGCCCCACGCGGTTTGTGAGAGTGCGCCAGGGCGAGCGCCCGGCCTGCGGGAAGACGGTTTGGACCAAGCGCGACCTCCGCCACCCGGCCTAAGGCCCCACTTGAACATTGAGTGATTTCGATGAACGCCATCATAACCGGCCTTTTCTGCTCTCACGGTGTGCCAAAGGGTTGTCACAGCTTTGCTGTATAGTGAAATGACATATGTGGGATTCGCCTCTTCGAGCTGCTGAGTTCTTCGCGGGTATGGGTCTTGTGAGGGCGGCGCTGGAACGGTCTGGCTTCGGGGTGGTGTTCGCAAACGATATAAGTGCGGCCAAGTTCGCTATGTACACGGCGAACTTTGGGGATGACGACTTTCATCTGGGGGACATCCGGGATCTGTGGGGTGACGACGTTCCTACGGTGGAGTTGGCGACGGCTTCGTTTCCGTGTACGGACTTATCGGTGGCGGGGGGTCGGGCCGGGCTGGCAGGTGCGGAGTCTGGTTTGTTCTGGCATTTCACCCGGGTGTTGGAGGAGATGGGAGACCGTAAACCGCGGGGTGTGCTCCTTGAGAATGTGCTGGGTTTCGCCACTTCCCAGGGGGGACGGGACCTGGAGTCTGCTGTTGAGGAGTTGAACCGTCTCGGCTACTCTTGCGATCTGATCGTGGGCGATGCCAAGTGGTTCGTGCCCCAGAGCCGCCCGCGGTTGTTTGTTGTAGGGCTGGCGGATCCTCCGAGGATCGAGGACCACGGGCGGTCGTCGCCGTTTCGGCCTGGATGGGTCTGGAGGTACCGCGGCGAGCATTCCCTGTCCCGGATGCATTTCTATCCTCTTCCCTCTCCGCCAAAAGTGACGCCGGAACTTCGAACCGTGGTTGAACGACTGCCTGTTACTGACCGGCGATGGTGGCCAACCGAGAGGGTGAGGCATTTCGTGGCGTCCCTTTCGTCAATTCAGTTGAGGCGTGTAAACAAACTGATCAGAGATGACAGGATCCGCTGGCGGACGGCCTATCGGCGCACAAGGCAGGGAGGGGCGGTGTGGGAAGTGCGTCGGGACAAGATCGCCGGTTGTCTGCGCACCGCCAGCGGAGGATCAAGCAAACAGGCGTTGGTGGAAGCGGGCGGCGGCCAAATACGGGTAAGGTGGCTCACACCCAGGGAATATGCCCGACTGCAGGGTGCCGACGATGTCGTCTTGGACACCGTCACCGCTACCCAAGCTCTCAATGGATTGGGCGACGCGGTCTGCGTTCCGGTGGTTTCCTGGATCGCCCGCCACTACCTAATGCCAGCGTTGCGATCGTCCACAGGGGCTACTCACAGTGTCCGCTAGGCGATCTAGGTCTGATCCCCCGCACGAAGTCAGAGCTATCCGCGCTCGGATCACCCAAGCTCTCGATACCTTGGATGGCGAGGGACGGCGGGTGGGGGACGCCAAACACGGCGTCTACCTCTTTTACGACTATGACCGCGAACCCATATATGTCGGACGAACCTACGAAAAGCTCCGCACTCGGATACGTCGGCATTTGACTAACCAGCGAACAGATGCCGCCGCGATGAGTGTGCTGGACCCTTTCGAGGTTGCCGAAATCGAGATGTGGCCACTATGGGAACTTGAAACCGCGCCACACCAAAAGGCGCTGTCCCAACTCATCAACCTTGAATACAGCGTATACCAAAGAGCCCTTCGCGATTCGGTTTTCGCTGCGCTGCTCAACGAACAAGACATCCCGTCCGCCCACGCCATCGAGCTGCCGGAATCGTACCGGATATCAATTGTTCCCAAGGAGATCCGCAGGCTTCGCAGCCACCCCGATATACGCATTGCCCGCCGGGCCAGCACCATCGCCAACCTAGCGCGCATTATCAGCGAACGGTCACCCAGCCCGGGATTGCGACGAACGCTTGTCGTGCAAGCCCAACGCCTAGAGTGGCTCGCACGGCAACGCTACACATCACTCACCGGCCAAAAGACGTAGGCTCCGCGGAGTGAACCCCTCCCGAGTGGTCGACTCATATGACCCCGCGCCACGCAGCAAGTGAAGTGGCGGCGCGATCCCTGAGAGGTAATCGTGGCCGGAGGCTCTGGAGGCTCAAGCGTCCGTCCCCTGGGTGGGATGTCTCCGTTGAGCCTTTTGTCTTTGCCGATTAGGGGCTTGTCAAGGTGCAAGGCTGACTCCTTGGCAAGGCGGATTCCTCGGGGAATCCAGGGCCTCATTCCCGTCCAGGGAAACTGTTGGCGGCCATGGATTGAGTCGGCGGGTAACCGTCCGGGGACTGACTCTTAACATGAGGGCGACCTTTGCGATAGTGGCTCGCGCTGCGGGTACCCCTCTGTCGGGTGTAACAAGGATCCGACTTGCGACGGTTGGTTGCCCGGTAGGAAATCAATAGAGCCCTGTTGCCTGGGCTGACCAACAGGGAGAGGCAAGAGTTGACCAACCTCCGGTCGGGTATGCTAAAGGTTATTAGCTGGTCCCTCGCGATTCTGTGGGGTCGGTGACTTCCGCTATTGAGTATGGCAGTAATGGGGGAAGGGCCTGCAACGACAGATAAGAAGTAAACAGTCTTGGGATTCGTCAGATGGATACTCCGCTGGTTCGGGGAGAACCTGCTGTTTTTGCTTGTTTGGAGTCTTATCGTTGGCAGTGGCGGGGGGATCGTGGTGGCAATCCCTGACTTGTGGAAGGTTGAATCGAGGGGAGTCTTGGCGTTTGTATCGGTTGTAATAGGAGGTACGGGTCTGGCTGCGGCACTGCGGTGGATACTGGATGGAATGAAAAAAGCGTATGAGGCCCGCCAACAAAAAGAGAGGGAAGAGGAAGACGCCAGGACAAGGGCAGAGCAGCAGTCGATGGAGTTCCGAAAGGGCGTGAGGGTAATAGCGGAATGTCGGATGAATCTCAGGCGGGTGATGAAGAAACCTGACATCCTCACCGATCATTCTCAACGTATAACCGAGCAGCACATGAACAGGATTGTGGACCTGCTGGAGCTGACGTTCGGTATTCGGACTCCCCGAAGGTTCCAACCACCCCACATGGACATAGAGGTCCCTTACGGGTGGGACGAAGAAGACGGTCGGAATCCCTATGTTCCACTCAATAGTGAAGAGTGGCTACGGTTCGTCATTGACATTGAGGGCTATATGGAGGAAAGGGATTTAGAGGGTGCCCAGTTAAAGTACCCCCTCTAGCGGACCACTACCGGGAAGCCCAACCTGGCAGAGAGGCCTATGACAACATCGAGATGTGTGACCTCCGCGGTAAGGTTCAAGTACGGCGGGCCCAGGCGGCTCGGTAGTCGCCGACTCGCTGCTCGAAGGGAAGGGATGTGTCCGATGTTCGGTGTCAACGGACCAATCCGCCGATCGGGAGAGCGTTTGATCGGGACATTGGTGGCAGGATCGCTGAGGCGACTTTGGGGGCTCTTCGGAAATTAGCGGGGAGTGATGGTGGTGAGTAGGTTCCAGTTGGGTTTTCCGGCGTATAGGAGTGCTCGGATCCGGTAGTTGGCGAAGTTTCGGAACCCGAACGCTGCTCGTTTGATTCGCTTGATGAGATTGTTCAAGCCCTCGGTCGGCCCGTTGGTCACCGCGGAGTGGTGCCAGTTGGTGATCTGGGTGGCCCAACGAGCGATGGTACGCCCGAGACTGTTCACCTCCGGTGGCAGTGACCGGTCTTGGAGGTCCCTCGACAGCCGGTGGGTGAACTCCGCAGCCAGGTTCGGGTCTTTCGATCTGGTAGATGTCCCGAATGCTCTCTTTGGTGTACCAGGCGTCACGTACTTCTCCGTAGGGGTCACCAGCTCGTAGGAGTCCTTGGATGCGTTTCTCACCACGATCATCGAGACGTTCAGAGGCCATGATCAACAGCCGTCTGATCCGATAGAGCGGATCACGTTTCCGTCCGCGGTGCCCGAGTGTCTCGTTCTGTACCCGTCGGCGTACCAAGTCCACACAGCGGTTCGCCAACCTGACCACATGGAACGGGTCGGCCACCTGAAATGGGCGTGGGGCAGCACCCGGTCGTAGGCGACCTGGTAGGGGCCTGACATGCCCCGACACCGCCCACCGAATCGCCTCACACCATTCGGTGGGTTGGTTCCGGAACCAACTGGCGGCGCTTTCAGCTGTTCTACCAGGCACTATGTCCAAGAGCTGACGGCCGCCAACGTCCACCACCGAGGTGCACCACTGCTTCTTTTTCCACCGGCCCTTGCGCCACAAGCAGGGTCTCGTCCACCCCCACCGCTTCCACAGCGCCGAACCGATCGATGTCAGCTTCCAGCAGCGCGTCTCCCCACCGGACGATCTCGCGGTTCACCGTATGCCAATCACAGCCCAACTCTTCGGCCACCCTGCGACACCGTGCGACCAAACCGACCCACCTGAGCGGTGGCCCATCGCCCGGCGCGAGACGTCAACAGGGCCCGTTCCGGCGCCACCGACAGATCCTGTTCCGCAAGACGACCCCACACCACACATCACGTCTGGGCACATCCAGCGGCGTTTGTGCCACCCCAGGCCGCACCGGCCGACCGAACGCCGGCAAATCCACCAACCGCACCGACTGGTCGCCCTTGGACCACACTCTCCCACCACATTCCCCGCACACCGGGCGAGGACCACGAGACCGGATCGTCACCCTCAACCGGTCACCCGCCAACTCCTCGACACCCACCAGATCCACCTCACCCAGCCCCACCAACAACTCGCACATACGCCTACCATCAGTCTCCACAAGGGTCCTCCTTTTCGGATGTGAATGTTTCAGCACCCGATTATGGAGGACCCTCCCTCACAATCGATGGATTCCCAACTCCCCGCTAATTTCCGAAGAACCATTTATCTGAGGTATGTGGGCCGTTCTCGGTTGAAGTGGTTTTGGTGAGGTAAAAACGGTGTTCGTTTCCTCATAGTTTGGCGTTTAGGGCGTTTTCCAGCCTGGCTGTTGGCGATAGTGCGAAGGTCCGGCCAAGAGGTGTACGCCACCAAGGTGGTGGAAAAGCTGGACCCGAGCCGACATTCGGAGATAGGAATGTCCTGGGATGGCATAGCGCACATTACCGCGATCATGGAAATGATTACCTACTCCCCCAGGGTGTGAAATGGTCCTGCCCGACACCTCGCAACCAGTGGGCGCTGTCTCACCCACAACGCCAATGCACCCGCCCGGCTGTGACCGTGTGCCCGTCTCCCACTGCCGCTGTATCTACTGACCTCAAGGCTGGTGTGCTCCCCCCTCTCTTCTCTCGCGCACGCGGGCGCGCATACCGAGGCCCGTCAACAAAACAACGCGTGGTAAGCCCACCGTAAAACTAAGCCCGGTTTCCGAACACCAGTACAACATGAGCACACAGGGAATCGACAGAGAAATCGAGATCGCTGGCATGTGTGATGACCCCAGGTGCCGCGTCTGGATGCACGCCAAGGAACTGGCCGAACTCCGCCGCTACGGGTCCACCACAATCCAACTCCTACGACTGCTCTACCGCAGCCCCTCCCACGACATCACGTCTGCCAAAGACCTGGGGTAGGTGCAAGCTGGTGATCCCCCGCTCGGCGCAGACTTGAGTTAGTGCCGATTGCCCAGACCTTTTAGCTGATGGCGCACTAGCGCCGCCGGGCAGGTGACTGAATCGGTGTCAAGGAGTACTTGCATGCCTATTCGTGCAGTCTCCAGAGTCACATGAGAAGTGGAAACCGGAACTTTGAGCATCGCAGCCCCTTTCCCGTTTAGTCGTCTGGTTGGTGCTTGTGTTCTCTCTTGGTCTCTGGCTTCGGGCTTTCGTCCTGGTCCGTCTCGCAGTCTCCAGGTCGGGTTTTTTCCGATTTGTTCCTGCATAATTGGTGTTCGGCGACCTCAAGATGTCCGTCGCGCCTGCATTGCTGTTTCTTGTGCATTCTGTCCCGGCCCGGACCCCATTTCAATAGATCAGCCCTGCTCCAGCCAGTCAGGCATCTCATGCACAACGCGTACCACTCGTTGTTGCCGGCCTGCCACTGACGAATCCCGCACACCTGGCAGAGTCCCCGCCACAGTGTTGGGAAAGAACCCAACACTTGCAACCGATAGGCCCAACGACGGTACCAACGGCGCCACGCCCGCATAACAATAGAGTCCAGCATGGCCCGACGACGGTACAGCCATCTGACCATGTCTCATAATCTGTTAGGTGCCGACCACTCCAGCTTTCTCCTTCTTGGGTGGTTGGTGGGGGAGCTGAACAGCTACAAGAGCACTCCCCCTTACCCACCGGGTGCCGGGCGGCGGCTAGATCGCGCCGTCCTGCCGACACGGCCCGGGACTATAACCTGGTCTGATCTGGGTAGGAGAGCATTAGGGTTCCCGTCTGCGGGCTTGGTCACCGGGAGTGCCGTGCGCTCATGGTAGAACATCTGGCAAAGCGTTGGGGCTTGTCCGGATTGGTCACGGGTGAGCATGGGCGATGCATGTCCCCCCTGGTTCCGTGGGTGGCCAGGGTCGGCGGGTTGCTATAACAACC
>Ga0209543_1002536_pt1 | contig 12969 bp, 12 predicted proteins | sample MesohylFT_FD_187296 | JGI IMG/M metagenome (GOLD analysis project Ga0209543, IMG submission 187296) | Host-associated microbial community of the marine sponge Aplysina aerophoba from Gulf of Piran - sponge mesohyl, lysed by freeze-thaw... | ecosystem: Host-associated > Porifera > Sponge >...
CGGATCACGCGGACCTGAACGCGGTCCGCAACATAGGGCGTCGGGGACCGGCGCTGCTGCACGGCGAGGAGCGTTCGGGCCTGCCGACTCCCGCGACCCCGCGAAAAGGGGCGGAGGCCGGCGGCGTGACGCTGTTCAGTCATCGATACAAGTCCCGGAAAAGGGGCGACGGCGCCCGGAGAAATCGTATCCGCGCCGGAGAGCGGTCCGGACGCCGGGAACGGCGTCGGCAGCCGTATCCGGCGCTTTACCGTTCCGGCGATTTCAGCGACACTATTGTTACAATTGGGCGACGGAAGTGGCGGTCCGGCGGAGACATCGTGCATTCATGGCGAACCTGATCCGATTTCACGGGGGACACGGTGCGGAGCGCGACGTGTTCTTCAGCAGGAGCGAACTGGCAGCAATCGTCACGGCCTACAGCAGCGGTGTCATCAAGGGGGACTGGCGGGACTACGCCATCGATCGCAGGGACGACACCGCGCTGTTTTCAATTTTCCGCAGCAGCCGCGAACACCCGGTCTACGTTTTCGTCAAGACCCACAAAGCCGACCAGAACCAGCCGACCTTTGCCCTGTTCAACGGGCCGCGTCGGCTGGCCAGTTCAACCTCGCTCAACCGGGTTATGGACAGGTTCCGTTCCCTTCCGCGCCTGGTCAGGTCGCAATAGCCCTGTTTCGGTGCGGTCACGCGGACCACACGGTTACGGTTCGCGCAGCGCGGTCGCGAAACTCGTGGTCAGCGGGCTGATCAGATAGTCGAACATGGTCCGTTCGCCGACCTTGATGATACCCATCGCCGGCATGCCTGACGTCAACGGCGTGTCTCCGATGCTGGCGCGCAGCGCTTCCGGATCGAGCGTGATCACCACCTTGTAGGTCGGCGGGGCATAGGCGGCCCGCTTGCGGATGGTGCTGGCCGAAACCGACTGCACCACGCCGTCGACCGGCGGCGTAGTCCTCGGGTTGAATGCCGACAGGTGGATCCTGACCTCGGCACCGACGTGAACCTGCTCGATGTCGCGGGCCTGGACCTCGGCCTCGAGCACCATGTCCTCGTTGTCGGGGACGATCTCCATCAGCCGGTCGGCCCGGTTCACCACGCCGCCGACGGTGCGAATCGTCATGTTGTTGACACGGCCGTCGGCCGGGGCCCGGATGTCGATCCGCCGCAGCTGGTCATCGATCAGTCCGAGGTTCTCGCGGGTCCGCGTGATGTCGAAATCGACCCGGTTCAGGCGTTCCGCGGCCTGGGACCGGCGCACCTGGCGCGCATTCCCGATCCCGAGCCTGTGTTCGTTGATCCGCTGCAGGCTGCTCGAGATGGAGCCTTCCACCGTGGCAAGCTGCGATTGCAGGTGGGCCCGGGCACGCTGGATTTCGAGCAGGCGGGTGTGGGTGGTCAGTTTCTTGTCGTACAGCTCCTGCACGGCGGCCAACTCGTCCTCGATCAGCTCGAGCTGCAGGACGACGGACTTCACCTGGGCACGCAGCGCGGTGACCTCGGTGGAGATCTGCTCGATGCGTTCCTTCCTGATTTCCTGCTGCTGCAGGAAACTGTCGCGCCGCTTGTGGAACAGCTCGATCTCCGCCTCGATGATGCCGGCAAGCTCCGGATCGGTGCTGGCCTCGACGAGTTCGGCCGACAGGGTCACGTTGGCCGCGTCCGAGACCTCCGCGTGCAGCCGGGCCTCCTCGGCGAGATGCGAGATCAGGGCCGAGCGGTGCACCGATGACCGGGCGTCGGTCTGGATCGGGTCAAGACGCAGCAGCACCTGTCCCTTGATGACCCGGTCGCCCTCGCGAACCAGGATTTCCTTGACCAGTCCGCCCTCGAGATGCTGGACGGTCTTGATGCCGGAGCGAACCTCGATGGCGCCGTTTGCGGTCACGCCGCTCGCGAGCGGGGCAAGGAAGGCCCAGCCGCCGAACACGCCGAAGAACAGGATGATCACGGCATAGCCGAACCGGCTGGCGCCGCCCCAGGCCGGTCGCCGCGGCTTGCTCCGGAAACTGATGGGCAGCGGCCGGGTCGGCAGGGTCTCGGTCTGGACCGTCTGAAGGGTCATGGTCTCCTCACCCGTTGGCGGACTGGCATGGGGATGTGTCGGGCCCGGGTCCCGGTGGAACTGGGGTCCGGGGTCGGCGAAGCTGTGCCAGGACCTTGTCCCGCGGTCCCGCGGCGCCGACCCGGCCATCAACCATGATCAGTAGGTTGTCGAGCGCACGCAGAATGTTCTCCCTGTGCAGGATCACGACCACGGTCACGCCGCGTCGCTTGAGTTCGAGTATGGTGGCAGCAAGCGCCTGCTCACCCTGCACGTCAAGATTGGCGTTGGGTTCGTCGAGCACCACGAGGCGCACCGGGCCGTAGAGTGCCCGGGCGAGGGCGACGCGCTGGATCTGTCCACCGGACAGCAACACGCCACCCGGACCAACCTGGGTCTGGTAGCCGTGCGGCATGAACTTGATCATGGAGTCGACATTGGCGAGCCGGGCGGCGTCGAGCACATCGTCGCGGGTCCACTCATCGGCGAATCTCGTGACGTTGTCGCGGATTGTCCCGCTGAACAGCGACACGTCCTGCGGGAGATAGCCGATATACCGGCCGATCTCGTGCCCGGGCCAGCTGTGCAGTTCGCGGCCGTCTGTCAGCGAGCGTCCGCCGAACCGGACGGTCCCGGTGGTCGGCCGGTCGATGCCGACAAGCAGGCGTGCGAGGCTTGACTTGCCGGACCCGGACCGCCCGAGAATCCCCAGCGAACTCCCGGCCTTCAGCATGAAGGTGATGTCGGACAGGATCGGCCGTTCCGCGGTGGCCGGATGGAAGTGGACCCCGTTGACTGAGACCGTCGGCTCGATGTCGGCGGATCCCGGAAATGCCACCGCGCTCGCCCCGGCTGTCGCCACCGCGGTCGACGACGCGCCGTCACTGGGCCTCGCCACCGTGTTCCCCACCGTTGCCGATGCCGTCTCTCCGGTTCCGGTCGTCCCTCCTGCCTCAGGTTCAGCCTCGGCGGTCGCCACAGGTTCGTCGTCCGCAGCCTCGTCCGACCAGTTCTCACGGTCATCACCGCCGGCCGCTTCGGGCCCCGTCGCCTGGTCGCTCGTCGCCGTATCGGTTCCGGTCACGTCCCGGGACGTGATACGGGGCCGGCGCGTGTCCGCGGGAATGTCCGGGAGGTCGGGAAACATGAGCCCGGCTCGCAGGGCGGCGGCGACCGTCCGGTAGTCTTCGAGCGCTGAGTGGGTTGCGGTCCAGCTGGTCACCAGGGACTGGACCGGCATCATGATGCGCCCGACGAGAATCACCGAGGCCATCATTGCGCCCTGTGACAGGCCGCTGGTCGGGTCGAGGACGAGCACCACGCTCACCGTCATGATGGCGATGATGGACGAGAGCTGCATGGTTCGTCCGATCGCGTTCATGACCCCGGAACGCCGTGCGTAGGCGCTGTAATGATCGAGTGCCGCGTTATTGTCCTCGCTCCAGCGCCGACCGAGGTCCCGTGCCATTCCCATGGCGTCGATGATGTCGGCATTGCGCAGTGTGACGTCGGTCTTGCGCATGGAGTCCGCGACCGCCGACTGGGCCCGGTCATTGAGCGGCGAAGTCAGCCAGCGGTTGGCGAGAGCGAGCAGCAGCAGCAGGACCGCGACCACGCTCGAGACCAGGCCGATCCACATGTTCAGGTAGAACAGGAAGGCGAGGAACAGCGGAACCCAGGGCAGGTCCAGCAGCAGGAAGATCTGGTGGCCGGCGAGGAAATGCCGGAGCGAGTTCATCCGCGTCAGCAACTCGGTGTTGCGGGGCACACCCCGCGCGCATGCAAGCCGCAATGAGACCGCGAGCAGTTTCTCGCTGACGGCGCTGTCGATGAAGGCGCTGATGCGAACGAACAGGAAGGTCCGTGCCACCTCGATCAGCGCCTGCACCAGCAGCGCGCCCATCGCGGTGCCGGCCAGGAAGGCGAGGGTGAACACGTTGCCGCCGCCGCCGAGGACACGGTCGAACAGCGAAAACGTGTAGATCGGGATCACCAGGACCAGGACATTGACGAAGAAGCTGAAGACGACCGCGGTCCCAAAGCCGTTTCGGCAAGAGCCCAGCATTTCGCCGAGCGGATTGCCGCCACTGCCACCGTCGGACGTGTCAGCCTGCACTGCCATTGCTCACCTTGCCGGCCTTCCCTGCATGCATCCGGTCGCCCCAAATGCAGTCCGGCCCGAAGCGGCTGCGGGCAGGCCCGGCGAGCCGTTGGTGCATGGTTCTGCTGGTACCCCCGGTCGACAGGTTCTCCCCGTCGGGACACGACTGACCGACGCGCCTGCGAAAATTGACGCTCCGCGACGATGGCCCTATGTAAGCGTTCCGGCTGTCAGCCGCAATCGGTTTCCGATCCTGCCGCCGATCCGCCGGGGACGGCGGCCTGCTCTTCTCCGGGACGGTATCAGCCGTGAACGTACTGTTTATCCACCAGAACATGCCGGGACAGTTCAAGCATCTTGCCCCGGCCCTGGCCCGGGAGGCGTCCAACCGGGTTGCCTTCATCACCGCCGAAGGGTCCACGCTGCCACCGGAGGACGTGACGGTCGAGAGATACCCCAGGCCCTCGACCGACAGGCAGACAAGGGGAACCCATCCCTACGTGACCCGGTTCGACCGTGCCGTGCGCTACGGCCAGGGAACCGTTCGCGCGGCATTGCGATTGCGCGAAGCCGGGTTCGAGCCCGACGCCGTTATGGTGCATACGGGCTGGGGCGAGGGCCTGTTCCTGCGCGACCTGTACCCGGATGCAGGTATTCTCGCGTTCTGCGAGTTCTATTTTGACGGGCGCAGCGCCGACCAGAACTTCGACCCGCAGTTCCAGAACTCTCTGGACGACGTGTGCCGCATGCGCTTGAACAACACCGAGATGTCGATGAGCACCCAGGCGTCGAACTGGGGCGTCACGCCGACCTGGTGGCAGTGGAGCCGGCACCCGGAATTCATGCGACGCAAGATCTCGGTGATCCACGACGGGATCGACACCGACCACTGCAGTCCGATCGACAACCCGCAGATCGAACTGCCGAACGGGACGGCGCTCACGCGTGACGACGAGGTCGTGACCTACGTATCGCGCAACTTCGAACCGTACCGGGGTTTCGAGCCGTTCATGAAGAGTATCGCCACCATCCTCGAACGCCGCCCCCGGTCCAGGGTGCTGCTGGTCGGCGGGGATGACGTGAGCTACAGCAAGCGGGTTGCGGATGCCCGCACCTGGCGCGAGAGCATCCTGTCGAAAGTGCGTTTCGATCCGACCCGGGTGGTCTTCCTGCACCGATGTTCCTACGAGGAACTGCGCAACGTGCTGTCGCTTTCGAGCGCGCATGTCTACCTCAGCTATCCCTTCGTGCTGTCCTGGTCGCTGCTCGAGTCCATGTCGCATGAATGCCTGGTCATCGGGTCACGCACCCCGCCGGTGATGGAGGTGATCGAGCATGGCAACAACGGCCTGCTCGTGGACTTCTTCTCGTCAGACCAGATCGCCGATGCGGTGGTGAACGCGCTCGAGAACCCGGACGCCATGCGGCCCATTCGCGCCCGCGCGCGCGAAACCGTGCGAGCCCGCTACGACCTGAAGACAGTCTGTCTGCCCGCACAGGTCGAGCTCATCACCCGTGTTGCCGAACACCGCTACCCGCCGCCGACAGAGGACGGCTGGTCATTGCTGCCCGCCGCCGACGGCATGCCGCCGCGTATTCTCTGATCGGAACTTCATCGGCTCACACGTGTCCAAGTATCTCACAACGTCCTGATTTGGCGTCATTGTTGGGCTGAGGGCCCTGGTTTCACCCTGTCATGTTTATGGGAACAGTGTGATCGGGGTTGACCTGCAGGAGTTCGAAGGTGCGGTTCTGCAGCCCGGTACGCTGCGTGAAGATGGTTGCGCGTTCCGTGCCGGTGCCAGGCCCGGCACGGCTGCATTCGGGGCGGAGTCTCGGGTGGGCCAGCAGTCCTCGCCAATGCCGGCGTCATGGAAAACAGGCGGACGACGCCTCACTGGCAACACACTGTCGCCCAGGCGGAGCGTCACCCCGGACTCCTCCTGGAACGCACCCGCTACGTGGCGGACCGGGACCGCATCACCTGCGCCGGCGGGACGGTGCCACTGGACATGATGCACGCCCTGGTCGCCGGGCATCACGGCGCGGACTTCGCGCGGAAAGTCAGCGACTGGTTCATGCATGCCGAAGTGCGTCTTGCCGGCGACCCGCAGCGGGGCCGGCCTCGCGGTGTGCTACGGCACCAGCCCGCACGCTGTGCTGGCCGCCATAGAGGCCATGGAAAACCATATCGCCGACCCTCTGTCACTTGCCGAACCTGGCCAGAATGCCGGCGCGAGCACGCGCCAGCTGAACCGCCAATTCGGTGCCGGGTTGGACCGCAGCGCCGGGGCGTTCTATCGCGACTTGCGCCTGGAAAAATCCCGCGAGCTGTTGCGTCAGACCGATCTGCCCATCCTTGAAATTGCCATTGCGACAGGTTTCTCCAGCGCTGCCCATGTTGCCACCGCCTATCTGAAGCGATTCGGCGAAACACCGTTACTCCATCGCCTGGAAACGCGGTGCAGGAATTGACCGCCCAGGGGCGGGTGAAACCATTTGTGACCAATTCGGATCGAAATGCAGCCAAATTCATTGAAGTATTCCGCAGGAACCGCCATGCTTCTCTGGACCGAGCGGTCATCGGCCGGGCGAAATTGGTGCGAACCGGTCCCGCAGACCGGCCGGAGCCAAGAGACAACCGTTTGGGGAGCCTGAACCATGGAAGGCAATCTCAACGCCCTGACGACGGTATTCACCGAGTTCTACTACTGGGCGACCATACCGTTGATGTTCTTCATCCATATCGGGTTCTGCATGTACGAAGTCGGCGCGAGCCGGCGGCGCAATCACATGCACACCCTGATGAAGAACACGATGCTGATCCCGCTGGTGACGATCACGTTCTTCTTCTTCGGCTGGTGGCTTTACTGGGCCATGCCGAACGGGCCGTGGATTACAGGAGGCCTCGATCTTGCGATGGGTGAGGCCAACACGCCCTGGTCGGAGACCATGGGCCCGAACGCCGGCGACCGGATCACCGGCGTGTTCTGGGCGGCCTTCCTGCTGTTCTCGTGGACGGCGGCCTCCATCGTGTCCGGTTCGGTGATCGAGCGGATCAATTCCGGCGCCTTCTGGATTCTCGCGGTCGTGATCGGTTCGGGCGCCTGGATTATCGACGCGGCCTGGGGCTGGCATTACGGCGGCTGGATGGTCCAGTTGCTGGGCTATCACGACGCCTACGCCTCCGGCGTGATCCACGCGATCGCCGGCGGGTTCGCGCTTGGCATCCTGGTGGTACTGGGGCCACGGCTCGGCAAGTTCGCACCCGACGGCACGCCGCGGGACATCAATCCCCATAACCCGTGGATGGTGTGCATCGGCCTGTTCCTGATCTATGCCGGCTTCTGGGGCTTCTACGTCGCCTGCAACGTACCGCTCATCGACCCTGGGACTATCGGCGGCCAGATCACGGGCGATACCTGGACGGCGACGACCATCTACCTGACGCCGACGACGCTCGGCGCCATCACGGTGAACTTCCTGATGTCGCTCTCAGGCGGTCTGCTGGCCGGCTATCTGGTCTCCAAGGGTAATGCCTTCTGGACCTATTCCGGCGGTCTGGCAGGCATCATCACGGCATCGGCCGGCAACGATCTGTACCATCCCATCCACGCCATGATCATCGGCGGCTTCGGCACATACTGCGCCTACAAGCTGCACTTCTGGGTGGAGCGGAAGTTCAAGATCGACGATGCGGTCGGCGCCGTGGCGGTCCACGGCTATGCCGGCTTTATCGGCCTGGTCATCTGCGGCTTCGTGCTGTGGGGCCATCCGAGTTCGCCCTATGAAGGCTACGCCACGATCAACCCGCTCGGCCAGTTTGTCGGCGCGATCATCATGTTCTTCGTGCTCGGTTTCCTGCCGGGCTGGGTGGTCGCCAAGATCCTTGCCGCAGCGGGAATGCTGCGAATCCCGAAGCAGATCGAACTGCTGGGTCTGGACTTCGCAACCAACCGCGACGAACAGGCGGCCGCTGCCGATGTCCGCGCAACCGAAAAGGCGGCCGCCTGATCGGCTGACCCCATTCGCTCCGGTATCCGCCGGCGTCCCTATGCCGGTGGACCGGGGGCCGAAAAAGGAGAATAGGCATGTCTACGACAGGCATCGAGAGCTGGGCGGTCGATCTGAAAGACATCGGCGCCATTTACCCCTTCCAGGGCATGGAAGGGCTGTTCTTGGTCATCGGCGTGGTCCTGTGGCTCGGCTGGCACGTCCTGCAAATCCGGGCCGAGAAGGCCGACTATGACGGAATTGTCAGCCGGCACGGCGACGACGGCTCGATCAACGAGGCCCTTGAAGGCGATTGACTGGCGTGCCCCCGGGGCACGCGCACACGACCGGAAACCCCCGCCGGCCTGCCGGCGGGGGTATTGCTCGGCCTGCCCTTCGGCCGGCACTCAACTCCAGGGTAACGGTCTGCTGCTTGTCGGGTGCAGTCTGCCCTCGGCGTAGCGGCTGAAACGGAAGGGCTCGAGCAGGGCCTGTTTCTCTCCCATCACCTCGTCCGCTACCAGACGGCCGACGCCGATCACCTTGAAACCATGGTTGCTGTCCGCGGTGATGTAGACATTCTCGCGAAAGGTGTCGAACACCGGGAAGCTGTCGGGTGTGAAACAGCCCGGGCCGCCGGACGGCTCTTTCCGCAACTTTCCGACCTGTCCGGAGACTCGATCTGCGGGTCGACCGCGCCGCCAACCTGCTCCGGCAGACCGGCATGAGTGTTTCTGAAATCGCCGTCGGCTGCGGATTCCAGTCGGCGTCCCACCTGGGCCGGCACCTCAAGCGGCGTCGCGGCACGACGCCGGGACAATGGCGCCGCGGCGTCTAGCAACCCGTCCGCCGCCTTGCTAACGTCGCTGCGGGCAAACGAGACAGGGCGAGCATCGTGACCCCGGAAACCCTGCGCCAACAGTTCCTCATCTGGCAGTGCCGGCTGCGCCAGATCGCCATGCGCGAGGATGGCGGGCGGCCGTCCGAGGGGATGCGGCCGATGATCCTGTCTCCCGATGGCCGCACCCTCTCCGAAGGCACGATCGTCCTGCTGGTCCGCAGCGACCCGTCGGAAAGCTCGGACTTTTTCGAATTCCAGGTCCGGCAGAACCACGACCCCAACGAGGTCTACCAGAAAGGCCTCACCTTCCTGCAATCAACCCACTACCACCGGGCCAACCGGTTCTCGGACGAGTTGACCGCCCTCTTCCTGTCGGAGTCCCGGCTTGCGGCCCTGCTGGCGGAGCTTGGGGCCTGTCGGCTGGAGTTCCGGCAGTTCGGCCAGTTCTACCGGCTGCCCTCGGCCGTGCGCGAGATGGCGCCCGAGGAGCCGGCGTACCGCAACACGCTGTGGCACAACCGGCTGTTCAACACCCAGCTGTCGGACGATGTGCGCATTCTGGGCTTCAGGCCCGACTGGACGGCGGCAGCCGCGCTGCTCGCGGGGTCTGAATGACGCCGCTGCGGAAGCGTCAGAATTTGCGATAGGCCCTGTAGAGTTCGACCATCGGATGGTCGGGCGACATCTGGAACTTGATCAGCATTTCCCTGGCGATCATGTCCCGGTCCTGCTGGTTGTCCGGTAAATCCATGTCCTCGGGGATCGCGACCCAGCCGTTGATGTTCCTGTCGAACACCGCAGCCTGACCGTCGTCATAGCCCATATGGACATCTTCCAGCCAATTCAGGTCGTCCCAGCCCATGAACTCGAGATAGTCTCTCAAGAACGGGGTCAGCCTGTCGTAGTCCGGCAACAGGTTGACATCGTACCGATAGCCGATGTGTTGCCCGATGATCTGCTCGCGCTCCGAATCGAGCCCGTCGCCCTTCAGGAAATGGTCGACGTCGTCAATCCTGGCGCCCTTGTATCCGGATCCGGCCATCTTGCGAGCCCTTCCGTCTAGATGTGGTGATAGTCTTTGACGCCGACCGTGTATTCGGTGCCGGCAAGCGGAACCTGCGCAATCGCGGATGCCTCCATCGTCAGCGCGGCCAGGTCTTCAGGCTCGAGGCTGTGAATGTCGGTCTTGCCGCAGGCGCGGGCCATCATCTGCGCTTCCATGGTCAGCGTATGCAGGAAGTTGTAGACGCGCTCCGCCGCCTCGTCCGGATTGAGCCGGCTGCGCAAATCCGGATCCTGGGTGGCGACGCCGACCGGGCAGCGGCCGGTGTGGCAGTGATAGCAGGCGCCGGCCGGAACCCCCATCTCCGACGGGTAGTCGGCTTCGGGAATGTCCTTGTTGCAGTTGAGCGCCATCAACGCCGAATGGCCGATCGCGATGGCGTCCGCGCCGAGTGCGAGCGCCTTGGCCACATCGCCGCCATTGCGAATGCCGCCGGCATAGACCAGCGATATCTCGCCCCGCTTGCCGAGATCGTCGATTGCCCGCCGGGCCTGGCGGATTGCGGCGATGCCCGGCACACCGGTCTCCTCGGTCGCCAGATGCGGACCGGCGCCGGTGCCGCCTTCCATGCCGTCGATGTAGATCGAGTCCGGATCGCACTTCACCGCCATGCGAACATCGTCATACACACGCGCGGCGCCGAGCTTCAGCTGGATCGGAATCTGCCAGTCGGTCGCTTCCCTGATTTCCAGGATCTTCAAGGCCAGGTCGTCCGGCCCCAGCCAGTCGGGATGGCGAGCCGGCGAGCGCTGGTCGATACCGGCAGGCAACGACCGCATCTCGGCCACCTGGTCGGTCACCTTCTGGCCCATAAGATGGCCTCCGAGCCCGACCTTGCAGCCCTGGCCGATGAAGAATTCGCACCCGTCCGCCAACAGCAGATGATGCGGGTTGAAGCCGTAGCGCGACTGGATGCACTGGTAGAACCATTTGGACGAATAGCGCCGTTCGTCGGGGATCATGCCGCCTTCGCCGGAACAGGTGGCGGTGCCGGCCATGGTGGCGCCGCGGGCAAGCGCCGTCTTGGCTTCGAACGAGAGCGCGCCGAAGCTCATGCCGGTTATGTAGACCGGAATGTCCAGTTCCAGCGGCCGCTTCGCGCGCGGGCCGATCACCGTCCTGGTCTCGCACTTCTCGCGATAGCCCTCGATCACGAAACGCGTCAGCGTACCGGGCAGGAAGGTCAGGTCGTCCCAGTGCGGAATCTTCTTGAACAGCGAGAACCCGCGCATCCGGTAGCGGCCGAGCTCCGACTTCACATGGATGTCGTTGATGACTTCCGGCGTGAAAATCCGGCTCTTGCCAAGAATGTACTTTTCCTCGACTTCCAGCTTGGAATGGCCGGTGTCGCCCGGGGTCGGATCATCCAGCATATCGGTCTCTTCCTGCGGTTCGACGGCGATTCGCAAAGCGGGCCCTGCCTAGAGGACCAGCTTCTTCTCCGTCGGTTCGAGATTGTCGTAGCTCCAGAGCTGCTTGCCGGCGACGATCTTGGTGAAGTGATCGACGCCCTTCTCGGGCAGCAATTCGTACATGCTCAGCTTGCGGGTCAGCCAGGCGCGGTCGAGGTCGGTCAGCTCCGCCGGGACCGCATCGACGCCCAGATCCTGGATCTCGCCGCCGATATAGATGGTGCCGTCATACATCGAGTCGCCGAGGTTCTTTCCAGCATTGCCGCAGACCACGATGCGCCCGCGCTGCATCATGAACCCGGAAAACGCGCCGGTATCGCCGCCGACGATGATGGTGCCGCCCTTCTGGTCGATTCCGGTGCGCGAGCCGACCGAGCCCTTGCACACCAGATCGCCTCCGCGCAGCGCGGCCCCGAACGTGGAGCCGGCATTCTTCTCGATCACGCATACCCCGGCCATCATGTTCTCGCCGAACGACCAGCCGACCCGGCCGGAAATCCGGACATTCGGCCCGTCGAGCAGGCCGCAGCCGAAATAACCCAGGCTGCCTTCGACAATGATGTTCATCCGGTTGAGGATGCCGACGATCAGCGAATGTTTCGCGCCCGGATTCCTGAGCACGATGCTGCCGTGACCGGCATCCATCAGGTCACGTATCTTCCGGTTGATTTCCGACGGCTCCAGTTCGGCGCAGTCGATTTCGGCGCGCCGGTTGAAGTCGACATCCCGCGCGAAGTGGTAGGCGAAGCCGCCCTCGTTCCGGAGCGTGAACTTGGTCTTGATGTCCCGGCCCGTCAGGGGCTCGGTATGCATGCCCATCTGTGTGGAGACGGAGTCGCTCACGCCTGCCATACCCGGACCTCCTCGTCATACGGGTCGGTGGTGTCGATCTCGTGCGGAATGATCGCCCTGATCGCGACTTCCTCGGAAGCCAGCGCCACCATGTCGTCCGCCTCGTAGAGAACCATCGGCTTCGCGGCCATGGTGTCCTTGGCCATGCCGAGTTCGTTCCGCGTGGTGATCAGATAGGTGAATACCCCGTCGATCTCGTGGATCGACCTCTGAAGGGAGTCCTCCAGGGTCATGCCCCTTTCGAGATTGACCGCAGTGTAGACCGCCAGAAGTTCCGAATCGCAGTTGCTGACGAAGCGCTGTCCGCTGCGCTCGAGCTGTCGGCGCATCAGCCAGTAATTGGTGATCTGGCCGTTGTGGACGACCGCGATGTCGTTATACGGATAGGCCCAGTAAGGGTGGGCGGAACGAATATCGACATCCGACTCGGTGGCCATCCTCGTATGGCCGATGCCGTGAGTTCCCCTGAACCCGCCGAGGTCGTAAGCGCCGGACACGTCGGCCGCGTCGCCCAGATCCTTGACCAGTTCCAGGGCGTTGCCGATCGACAGGATCTCCGTACCCTCGATCTCCTCCATCTGGTCGGCAAGGTCCTTCATGTCGCCGTCGTAGGAGATGCGATAACGGCTCGCATATTCCGTCGGCCCGTCCAGATCGAGG
>Ga0209543_1002552_pt1 | contig 12857 bp, 9 predicted proteins | sample MesohylFT_FD_187296 | JGI IMG/M metagenome (GOLD analysis project Ga0209543, IMG submission 187296) | Host-associated microbial community of the marine sponge Aplysina aerophoba from Gulf of Piran - sponge mesohyl, lysed by freeze-thaw... | ecosystem: Host-associated > Porifera > Sponge >...
ATGACCGTGCAACGGTCACTCCCACATGGACATGCCTTGGCGGCACTCGGCACAGCTCGCCAACTCGGGCTCGCACGAATCCTCGCACGCACCACAAGCCGATACCGACAATTGGCCTTGACCGCCATTATCGCGCACATCATCAATCCCTCCTCTCAACTTGGTACAGCCCGAACTCTCTCACCGGCAACAGCCGCGTCCAGCTTGGGAAAGATGCTGAACTAGCCCCCGTCAGCGGCCATAAAATGTTGGCGATGCTGGACTGGTTGCGTTCTGAATGAGGGTCAAAACAACCTTGATTTGAGGACCAGGGTCAAGCCTTCTCATTGGCTAAAATTGAATACTTTCATAGTCTCAAAAGCAGTGTGAACGCACTTGATTATCGTGGGAAACCAATCCAAGTGAACGGATGGTACGGTTTGTTTCTGAGGAACTGCTCCTGACACTTAAAATACCGGTCCTCCACTAGAGTTCTTGTTCAGCTGATGGCTGTACTAATCTGCCACTGATTCTACCTGAATAGTTTCCACAAAATTTTGTATGCATAGTTGGCTTGTGTATTGAACAAATTAATTTGACTTTATTGATTTAATTTGTAAATATGCTACATTGCAGAAAAGGAATTGATTTTCGGTAATAACTTAATCTAGGATCAATCAAGAAGTGTCCGATAGCCCCTTCTGTATTGTCTCAAACCTTTGTTGTTATTGAAAGTCCATAAAAATAGGTGAATTTACGCTCAGCAAATACCAATGCGCGTCGGGTGTTTCTCTTTATTGAGGGTTGTTGAAAATGGCTACATATAAATCGCTACCAGTGCCATCAAGTGACAGTGGACTCAGTCAGTATTTAGCTGAAGTGCATAAGTTTCCAATGCTCACCCATGATGATGAGTATCGTTATGCCAAGCAATTTCTAGAGGATGGAGATGTAGATTCTTGTCACCATCTTGTCACCTCACATTTGCGGCTTTCAGCAAAAATTGCCCTCAATTACAGAGGATACGGATTGCCAATCGTTGATTTGATTTCTGAAGCGAACATCGGATTAATGCAGGCAGTTAAACGCTTTGATCCTGAAAAAGGCTTCCGTTTAGCGACTTATGCAGGGTGGTGGATACGAGCACAGGTGCAGGATTTTATTCTAAGAACATGGAGTCTGGTAAAGCTTGGAACGACGACGTCGCAAAAAAAATTGTTTTTCAATTTGCGTAAAGCACGTGAGGCGATCGGTGTCATAGATAGTAATAATCTTAAACCCCATGAGATCAAAAAGATCGCCGAAATGATGAGCGTAACTGAAAAAGAAGTCATTGACATGAATGGTCGGGTCGGCGGTCAAGATACCTCCCTTAATGCCAGCATCGCTATGGATGAATCAACAACTGAACGACAAGATATGCTCGTTGATGAGAGTGCCGACCATGCCCAAGATTATGAAGAATTTGAGGAAAATCAGTATCGCAAAAAACTATTGTATGACGCTCTTGATGTTCTAAAGCCCCGAGAAAAAGATATTTTTCTTAAACGGCGCCTTCACGAGCCGACAGTTACACTTGAAGTGCTTTCGCAAACCTATGGAGTGAGCCGTGAGAGGATAAGGCAAATTGAAGTGAGAGCCTTTGAGAAAATCAGTGCGCGAGTTAGAGTTATACAAAAAGAGCAAATGGTCGACATTGACGCTTAATCTTGCTAGGTTGAATTGGTACCAATTTACTTATTCAACCACTTGTATAACGCTTTAGATGGAGATAAGATCTCCTTGACAGAGGTATACCAATAGTCCTCCCAACCGCTTACTGGTATGCCTGTGAAGAGCATCAAATTTAAAGGATACTGCTCACTGTCAGTGCATTTTCTAAAATCATCCCGAAACAAATACGTGGGCTTATTCCAAGCGATTGCCATTCCAAGCTCAACCATGACGCCCTCATCAGGTGGGCAACCGTTGACAATTGCAAAAATTCCATCTGAATTTTTGACATCACTTAAGTCTGCCTGTCCCACTTTATAGGCCCAACCTGCTTGGCTAAAATCAATCTGGTTGTTTCGTTCAAATGGTTCCCAAACTATGGCCCCAATACTTTCTAAAGCTGATTTGATTTCAGGAAGTAATAAGGATTTTTGTTGATTAGAAAACCCATAAGGATTTGCGAGATACAAAGTCTTCTTTTGTCCAATCATGCCTTCTCCTGCTAATATTTATTGAAATCCATTCTGTATAGTGTCAAAAAGCTCAAGAATCTGTAATAACATACCATAAAAAACTGTGTTGAAGCAGACAAATGCGTAATCAAACTTGCTATTTTACCTAAGAAAAGTGTAAATTTGAACACTACACAGATAGTTTTCTTGGAAAATTTGATTTAAATTCAAAATGCCCATTGGGAAATGAGGTTGCCAAGAGAGTTGAAAACAATGTTAACATGAGGGCGAAGTAGCAGGATTCAATGAAAAGTCATTGGCGTAAAGTAAAAGAATTCCTATCAAAAAAAGTCAATGTGGTTGAACTCACACGCAGTTTGGTAGGGTCTAATCACACGGTGCGAAGAAGGCGGGTTTCTTTCACTATCGCAGTTATTTCTTTGGGCGCAAAGTTGGCCAAAATTGATGGTCGTGTAACCCGTTTGGAAATTCGGGCATTTCGAGAAATTTTTCAAATTCCCCCAGAGGAAAAGAAAAATGCAGCCAGGGTCTTTGATTACGCGAGTAAAAATCCCGTGGGATATGAATACTATGCCCTTGAAATTCGTAAATTACTCGGTCATGGCTCTCCTCTTCTTAAAGACATTTTGGAAGGGCTAATATATATTGCCAATGCGGATGGAGAAATTTCTTTTCCAGAACGCCGCTTTCTCATTCGCGTTAATGCCATTTTTGGATTGCCACGAAGACAGTTCAGGCAAAGCCTCAATTACTATGCGGTCGGCAATAGTATTGATCCTTACACTGTCCTTGGCGTTTCCCGCGATATGCCTTTAAGTGAAATTAAAAAAGTTTGGCGTGAATTGGTCATGCAGTTTCATCCAGATGCCCTAAAAGCGAGAGGAATTCCACGTGAAGCTGTCCGAGTATCTGAGTTACAATTGTCGCGGTTCAATCAAGCTTGGAGAGTAATACAAGAAGATAAAAAGTTTGATGCAATTACCTGATTGTGACCCCTTAGATGCTGCGATACTTTTTTTCTCGTCTTCTGTCACTTGGCTTGAGTTTAATTGTCGCCAGTCTGGCAATATTTTTTGTCATTGAAATTATTCCTGGTGACCCAGCATCATTTATGCTCGGTCTCAATGCTTCACCCGAAGCCGTTGCGGCTCTCAAAGCCGAGCTTGGACTCACAGGCAGTCCAATTTCGCGATATTTTTCTTGGGTTGGAGGTTTGTTTTTTGGTGATTTAGGGATTTCTTATACCTACCGTACGCCGGTATCAGAATTAGTCCTTGATCGAATAAAAGTTTCACTTCCTCTCGCCATTTATGCCTTAGTTTTATCAACAGCCATAGCCTTCCCAGTTGGTATTCTGTCGGCAACGAAAAGAGGTAGATTCCTTGACTACAGCGTCATGGGAGCGACTCAAATGGGTATTGCGGTTCCAAACTTTTGGTTTGCTATGTTATTGGTACTCTTTTTTGCGATCTGGCTCGGTTGGTTTCCTGCTGGAGGATTTTCGGGTTGGAAGCAGGGTTTTTACCCGGCAATAAAATCACTCACACTTCCAGCAATTGCTCTAGCCTTAACTCAAGCATCAATCCTTGCCAGAGTTATGCGCTCAGCTTTAATTGAAGTCCTTGACCAAGACTATATTCGAACGGCACGAGCGAAAGGACTTTCGCAAAGGCGTGTTGTTATCCGTCACGCTTTACGGAATGCTTTAATTCCAGTTTTAACGATACTTGGTTTGCAATTCTCATTTCTGCTTGCAGGAGCAATCATTATTGAAAATGTATTTTTTCTTCCTGGGTTAGGCCGCTTAATTTTCCAAGGGATTACCCAGCGTGATTTAATCGTGGTTGAGAGTGTTGTTATGCTTTTAGTGTTTACCGTCATAATGGTGAACTTTTGTGTTGACATCGCCTATGCAATAGTTGATCCAAGATTGCGAAAAAAGCGATGAAACTACCTATACAACTCTATGTTGGGGGAATAATATCGATATTTTTCGTGCTCTTAGCCATGGTGTCATTTGTCTGGACCCCGTTTCCAGTAGAAGTTCTTCAGATATCACAAAAATTTAAATCTCCAGAATGGCCTTACCTACTAGGTACAGATCATTATGGTCGTGATATTATTTCGATGCTCATGGTAGGAGCACGGACTTCAATCGGAGTAGCAATTGTCGCAGTTGGTATGGGGATGATAGTTGGGGTTCCATTGGGATTAACAGCAGCTGCCATTAAGGGGGGAGTCATTGACGAATTGATTATGCGTGGGAATGATTTGGTTTTTGCTTTTCCGTCTCTCGTCATCGCCATATTAATCACTGCGGTCTTTGGTCCATCAGCAATAAATGCAATACTAGCAATTGGGATATTCAACATACCGGTTTTCGCTCGCGTGGCAAGAGGTGCATCGCTCAGCCTTTGGACTTTAGATTTTGTATTATCTGCAAAAGTTGCTGGTAAGGGAAAAGCACGCATTTCTGTGGAGCATATTCTTCCCAATATTGCCAATATTTTATTGGTTCAAGGAACGATTCAGTTTTCGCTTGGAATTCTTGCCGAAGCAGGGTTGGCTTATGTGGGCTTAGGTGCCCAGCCACCTACTCCGAGTTGGGGGCGAATGCTTTCTGATGCCCAAACTTTAATTTATACCCATGCCAATCTGGCCATCATACCCGGTCTTGCGATTGTTATGTTAGTTCTAGGATTAAATTTGTTAGGAGATGGTTTGCGAGACTATCTGGATCCACGGTTAAGGACGCACAGCTAATGCCTCTACTCAACGTTCATAAACTGAGTCTGACTATTGGCAATGAACGCATTCTCAAGGATATTGATCTCACTATAGATCAAGGGGAAATTTTCGGAGTGGTCGGTGAGTCTGGATCAGGCAAATCCATGACTGCTTTATCAATAATGAACCTCTTACCGTCTGGGGCAAAGCGAACGGGTGAGGTTAATTTTGATCATAGGAACCTTTGTGGTCTGTCTGAGGCGGTTATGTGTTCTTTAAGAGGGAATGACATTGGCATGATATTCCAAGAACCTATGACGGCATTAAATCCTTTGATGACAATCGGTGATCAGATTGCCGAACCATTGATCATTCATCGGGGATATTCTTCCCCAAAGGCACGCATGGTTGCTGCTGAACGCTTATCACGGGTTGATATGCCACCATCACGATTCCCCCTGGATTTATATCCTCATGAACTATCTGGTGGTCAAAGGCAGCGGGTGTGTATTGCCATGGCAGTGGCATTACAACCAAAGTTATTAATTGCTGATGAACCCACTACAGCTTTAGATGTCTCAACCCAAGAACAGATCCTAAAGTTACTCTATGAACTGGTGATAGAGGACAATATGTCGATGATGCTTATTACCCATGACTTGGCAGTGATTGCCAATGTAGCCAATGAAATTTGTCTGATGCAAAAAGGAAAGATTGTTGATGCAGGTCAAACGCAACAGATTTTTCGTCAGCGTAAGCACCCCTATACTCGTATGCTATTATCAGCTTCACAACACGCCCCAGCGCGTGAAGCTCAAAAAACGAACCAACCAATACTGACCGTTTCTCAAGCTGTAAGGGCATACCCTCAAAAACGGCAAAAACTGTTTGAAATAAAGCAATCTAAAATTGCAGTTGACCATGTCAGCTTCATTATCAATCGAGGCGAGAGTGTTGGTCTTGTCGGTGAATCTGGTTGTGGTAAATCAACTTTAACGCGAACTATACTTGGACTAGACCCCCTTGAAAAGGGGATGATTGAAATTGATGGTATTGCGGTCAGATCAGACACAAAGATGCCCCATGCATTACGGCGAAAAATTCAAGTTGTGTTTCAAGATCCCTATGGTTCATTTAACCCGCGCCACAAAGTGAGACGATTAATCAGTGAACCCTTTCACTTGGTTGATCCTTCACCCTCGGCGCAAGACAAGGAAGAATTACTGATTGCTTCTCTTCTTGACGTTGGTTTAGAGGCCCAAGATTTAGAAAAATACATTAACGAATTCTCTGGTGGACAACGTCAGCGGATAGCCATCGCTCGGGCTTTAGTATTAAGGCCTGATATCATCATTTTGGATGAAGCAGTATCAGCTTTAGATGTCTCAATTAGATCGCAAATTCTTGATCTCCTCGTTAGCCTCCAAGAAAAACACAACCTAACCTACCTCTTTATTAGTCATGATTTAAATGTGGTGAGGAGTATTACCGACCGGGTTCTGGTCATGGAAAATGGTAAAATAGTAGAAGAAGGGGAGACTGAATCGATCTTCAATTCTCCTAGTCATTCGTATACAGCGAAACTACTTCAAGCAACTCCTACAATACCAAGCCAGTGGCTTGTATGAGGGGACAGGAGGGGCTTGGAATACGTTCTTTTATGGGTGGTTAAAGATTGATTCGGCTAATCGCTTCTTCAAGGGATTGACTCTCAAACCTCATACCATCTAGTTTGGATTGACTCTCTTTGACAATTTCGGGAGGGGCTTTGGCGATAAAATCGGGGTTATTTAATCGACTGGAAAGTTTGCCAATTTCTTTTTCAAGCTTTGCAAGGGAATGTTTGATCCTCTCACGCTCGGCCGCGAGGTCAATAAAATCTCCCAAAGCGAGATAAATCACATCACTTAGTATTGTTAGAGTTACGGAGTTTTGTGTACTACCCTCCCCAGTTATAGGGCTTTCAATACGTGCTAGTCGACAAATTTCGTCGTCATTTTTAATCCAAATGCCATGTCTTGATGAGTCAATGGCATGAATATGGACGGGTATAAAAGCACTCGGTGGAACCCGCATTTGGCTGCGAATTGAACGAATAGTTGAAATCAGGTTGATAATATACTGTACTTCTTCTGTCGCTTTAGGACAGCTATAGTCCCGTAAGCAATAATCAGGCCAGTCACAATGAATTAGTAATCCTTGGTCGGGATTGATTTCTTGCCAAATTTCTTCGGTGATGAAGGGTATGATCGGATGGAGCATCAGCAAAATTTGGTCTAAAGTCCAAGCCAAGACAGTTTTTGACTCATTGACTAATTGAATGTCGGAGGCATTCAGCAATGATTTGGCAAACTCAAGGTACCAATCGCAGAATGTTCCCCAAACAAAAGAATAGAGAGTATTCGCGGCGTGATTAAAACGAAATTCACCTAAGGCGATATCAACTGTTTCAAGTGTTGCTGCCGTTTCACCGATGATCCATCGATTAATGGTATGAGTTATTTTTGTAAAATCTAATTTTACTTGCGGTTTCGTCGCGTTCTCTAGGCGACCCAATGATTCACTATCAAGGTCGACAAATTCGGCAAAAATCTGGCAATGATTGAGTTGAGCAAAGCGCGCGGCATTCCATATTTTTGAGCAAAAGTTCCGGTATCCTTGAACTCGGCTTTCGGACAATCTTAAATCGCGACCCATGACGGCCATTGAAGTCAGGGTAAAACGAACTGCATCGGCACCGAATTTATCAATGAGGTCGATTGGGTCAATAACGTTCCCCAAAGACTTGGACATTTTCTTACCGTATTTGTCCCTCACTAAAGCATGAACGTAAACATCCTTAAATGGGGCTTGATTCACTAGGGTTAATTGCATCATCATCATGCGAGCAACCCAGAAAAAGATAATATCAAAACCAGTGACGAGAACATTCGTTGGGAAGTAACGCTTTAATTCTGGCGTTTCTTTAGGCCAACCCAGCGTTCCTATAGGCCATAGGCCCGAAGAAAACCAAGTGTCAAGCACGTCAGGGTCCCTGATTAAGGGTTTGCCCTTGGCCATTATATGTGCCTCCTGTTCCGATGTTGCAAAGTATTGATTGCCCTCAGAATCGTACCAAACAGGGATTTGATGTCCCCACCAAAGTTGCCGTGAGATACACCAAGGCTCAATGTTTTCAAGCCAGTTAAAATATATTTTTTGGTACTGCTGGGGATGAATCTGGGTTTGACCATTTTTTACGGCCTCAATCGCTGAGGATACTATTTTGCGAGTATCAACAAACCATTGGTCGGTCAGGAATGGTTCGATTGGAACCTTAGAACGGTCCCCATGTGGAACCATATGCCTCTCTTCTTCAATACAGTCAAGCAACCCCTTGGCTTGCATCATTTCAACGATCTTTTTTCTCGCTTCATAGCGATCAAGTCCATCAAGTTCAAGAATTTCTGGATGAACGTGGCAGTTCTCAAGAAATTCTTTATTGTCCTGAAGTCTCATTCTGGCTTGCGAGGTCATTACATTGATTGCTTTAAGCTTGGCTCTTTGCCCGACTTCCCAGTCATTAAAGTCATGTCCGGGTGTAATTTTTACTGCGCCGGACCCTTTTGTTGGGTCTGCATAGGTGTCGGCAACAATTTTTATTCGACGGTTGACTAAGGGAAGAATGACTTCAGCGTTGATCAGGTGTGAATAGCGAGCGTCATCGGGATGAACGGCAACTGCTGTATCGCCAAGAATTGTTTCAGGTCGGGTCGTTGCGACTACAAGATAGTCACGCTTCTCAAATTGAAGGGGTTTTCCTTCGTCATCAAAGGCGGTGGGGTGCTGATAAATTTTTCCCTCGGCGAGAGGGTATCGAAAATACCACATCCGGCCGTTAACTTCTACCTGTTCAACTTCCAAATCAGAAATTGCAGATTCAAATTTAGGGTCCCAATTGACAAGTCTTTGACCTTTATAAATGTAGCCTTGATGGTAAAGTTCTACGAACACTTTCAACACGGCATCATGAAATCCTTGATCCATAGTAAATCGGTTTCTTGACCAATCACAGGAGGCTCCAAGGCGTTTTAATTGATTGATGATTTTATCGCCGGACTGCTCTTTCCATTGCCAAATTTTTTCTAAAAACTTTTCACGTCCAAGTTCTTTTCGTGAAGGTTGCCCAGATTCTTCAAGATCTCGTTCCACAACCATTTGGGTTGCAATACCTGCGTGGTCCTGTCCTGGCTGCCACAATACGTCATAGCCTCGCATCCGATGCCAACGAATAAGGATATCCTGAATAGTATTGTTGAAGGCATGCCCCATGTGTAAAGCGCCCGTTACATTCGGGGGCGGAATCATAATGCAGAAAGGCTCTGAATTGGGTTTGGCGTTAGCTCCGGCTTTGAACGCTTGAGCATTTTCCCACATTTGGTAAATGCGATTTTCTACTTTTGATGGATCGTATTTTGATTGCACTGGATTCTTATCGACAATAAAAAGATTTTACTATTTGATTATAAGGGGTAAGAATGACTGTCAGTCTTTATTTAGTATTTCGTAACCTTAAAATGATATTCAACTGATAAAGAAAGGAATTATATATTGCATTGCTTGCGTTGTAGTAAAGGCAGTTCAAATAATATATAATATTTAATTTAAGGTCATTAACGCGGGGAGGAATCCCCTAAGGATTTTGGAATTGTTATGGTTAAATTTGGTGTGAGTCAGTCTGTTGTGCGTAAAGAGGATGTGCGTTTTTTAACAGGGCAGGGGCAATATGTGGACGATTTGCGACCCGATGATTGCCTATTCGCCCACTTTTTTCTTTCGCCTGTTGCCCATGCCAAGATTGAATTGATTGATACTGAAGAGGCAAAATCGGCTCCGGGAGTTAAAGCAGTGTATACATCCCAAGACTTGGTTGGTGCGGGAATGAAGAATCGTATGCCAGTCGACATCCTTGATGTCAATGGAGAAAAAGCTGCTGACCCTGACCGGACCATTTTAGCCACTGATAAGGTACGTTTTGTTGGGGAACCTATCGCCGTTGTGATCGCTGATACTCTGAATCAAGCTAAAGATGCCGCAGAATTGATTGATGTTGAATTTGATGAACTTGATGTAGCGTTAGAACTCAAACCAGGTGGTGAGGAAATACACGAGAGCGTCAAGGGTAACGTTGCTTTTGATTGGGATCAAGGCAGTCAAGAATGTGTTGATCAAGCTTTTACAAAAGCCGCTTATGTTGTATCGCTTACGGTTGATGATAACCGCATTATTTGTAATTCCATTGAACCACGTGGTTGCTTTGCAGAGTGGGACAATAATCGGCTTCATATGTGTATTAATGGACAAGGGGTATGGGGGGCAAGGGATGAACTCATTGATATTCTAAACCTGAATGAAGATGCTGTAAGGGTGACTAATCCCGATGTTGGCGGTGGTTTTGGAATGAAAGGATTCATGTATCCTGAATTTTTCGTTATCGGGCAGGCGGCAAAAATGCTCAAAACGCGTATACATTGGATGGGAACCCGTTCTGAAGCCATGTTAAATGATAATGATGGACGCGATCTGACATCTGAAATCAAAGCAGCCTTTGATGAAAATTATAAAATTATTGGTTATCAAGTTGTTACACATTGCAATTTGGGAGCGTACAACTCCTATTATGGTCAATTTATTCAAACTGAATTGTGCCATAAGGTTCTCACGGGAGTTTACGATATAACTAATACCTATTTTCGGGTCGTTGGATTATTCACCAATACGGCTCCTGTTGATGCTTATCGTGGAGCAGGGCGGCCCGAAGGTATATTTATCATGGAGCGCTTGATTGACCATGCTTCGCGGATTTTAGGAATTGATCAAGTTGAACTCAGGAAACGCAATTTTATTCAACCCGACCAATTCCCCTATACCAATTTTGCCGATGAAACGTTTGATGTTGGTAATTTTGAAAAAGTTATGGATCGAGCCGTAATTGAAGCTGATCTTGCTGGTTACCAAAAACGCAAAAATGAGTCACACAAAAATAATCGCCTGAGAGGGCTTGGTATTTGCTTCTATATTGAAACAATTCTCGGTGATCTTGATGAAACAACTCGCATTGAGTTCTGTTCCGATGGCTTTGTCAATGTCTATGTTGGTACTCAGTCAAATGGTCAGGGTCATGAAACAGCATATTCCCAGATTCTTCATGAGAGGTCTGGGATACCGTATGAGAAGGTGCGGGTGATTCAAGGCGATAGCGATCGAATTAAGAAGGGTGGTGGAACAGGTGGTTCGCGGTCAGTAACGACCCAAGGCACTTCAATTAATGGCACCGCAGACAAAATGATTGAAAAATTGAAACTTTTTGCCGCGGAGACGTTAGATACCAGTCCAGAGGCCATTGATTTTGATGCTGGAGCTTTCAAGGATAGGAATTCCAATCGCTTCCTCGGCATTCTTGAAACGGGTATGCAAGCCTTAGCCAAAGGTCGAGACGACCTTGTATCAACAGAAGTTACAACAATACTCAAAGAGAAGTCATTTCCTAATGGCAGTCACATTTGTGAAGTTGAGATTGATCCCGAAACGGGTAAAACAGAGGTTGTCAAATATACAGTTGTTGATGACCTTGGTGTGATTATCAACCCGTTACTTGCCCAAGGCCAGATTCATGGTGGTGTTGCCCAAGGTATTGGTCAAATCCTAACTGAACATGTATGCTATGACGAGTATGGTCAACTTTTATCTGGGACATTTATGGATTATGCCATGCCACGAGCAGATAATATTCCTTTTATTGATTTCTTTTCAGAACCCACCCCATCAACCAATAATCCGATTGGAATGAAAGGGTGTGGTGAAGCCGGAACCATTGGAGCATTAGCAGCTGTAACCAATGCCATTCAGGATGCCTTGTGGGAAAAGGGAGTCAGGATTGTTCAGGCACCACTGACTCCAAATCAAGTATGGAATTTGCTCCATAATTAAGGGTGGAGATACAGTCTTGAAAAATAAATTACTATAAGGTTCCCAATAGTATGGGTATTCAAGGATAATCTGTGGCATTTCCCAATCAAATTTCCCTGAGCGAAGTCTAGCCCATCTTCAACTTTTTACATACCCTCATAATTCAAATATGACCATATACCCGATAGTTACGTTTCCGGGGTTCCTCTATAACCTCTCATGTGGTCTCACTCGCTAGTTTAAGGGGGCGAAGCCAACACCAAATCGCCAACATAGGTTTAGGGAAGTGAAGTCGCTTAGAACATGGTTCTCATTGGATAAATAAGCGAATTTTTCAGGATAAATAGGGAACATAGGGTTCAATAGTTATAGATTGAAACTATAACCGAGGCAACTGAATATTCAAAAATAGAAAAGCAGAGTGTAAGGAGTATTCTGAATAAGGGAATGATTTCAACCAAGTCAATAGTGTCCAAGTCGGGATGTTGTGTTCGCAATCCAGATGTAAAGATTATGAGGCGAAAACTTCAAGGATCCCAGGAATCACCGACATAGTCAAAATAACTATAATAGTGCTACCGAATGCATACATCCATTTAAAGTTGTTCTTGAAAGAAGCAAGTACTATATCTTGTTTATTAAGTCGTTCGTCTATTTTGATGAATTGTTCATCATGTTTGTCGAGTTGAAGTTTAACCGCCTCTACATTTCTATTCGTCTCAGCTATTGACTGGGCAAGTCTACTTTCCAGATTGATTATATCAATCTTTGTTGCAAGTTCACCTTCTAAACCGCTTTTAATGGCAAACGTAATTGCTTCGGCTTGGTTATCAGTAATCCCAGCTTCCTGAAGCAGCTTGGTCGTTGTCAGTGTATCAAAAGATGTTTGCGTCATTAATAATCTCCTTCTTAATTCAATGATAAAGCATAGAGTTGTAAATGACAACAATTCATTTGCTCAAATAAGCCTGAAGCAATTTTGGTGGCGTTTCAAAACCAAACACTTACAAGCGGTTC
>Ga0209543_1002556_pt1 | contig 12838 bp, 14 predicted proteins | sample MesohylFT_FD_187296 | JGI IMG/M metagenome (GOLD analysis project Ga0209543, IMG submission 187296) | Host-associated microbial community of the marine sponge Aplysina aerophoba from Gulf of Piran - sponge mesohyl, lysed by freeze-thaw... | ecosystem: Host-associated > Porifera > Sponge >...
GGTCGCTGCGATGTCCAGATCGGGGTTCTCCCGTCGCAGCCGCAGCAGGAATCTCGTCGCCTCGCCGATCGCCGGTCCAGGACCGATCCCCAGGCGCTGCATCACGGCGTTGCCGTCCAGCAGCGGACGCTCGGCGGCGCGCCGCTCGGCCTCGGCCAGCTGCTTGATCCGTTCCTCGAGCTCGTCCACGTGGTGCTGGAGTTCGGCGGCGCGTGCCCGGTTGCGGGTCGTGCAGTCGCAGCGCACCAACTCGTTGAGGTGACCGAGCAGGTGGCCGGCATCGCGGGCGTAGCGGCGCACCGCGCTGTCGGACCACCCGCCGCTGAAGCCCTTGAAGCGGCCCGATAGCCGCACCAGTTCGGTCACGTCGGCCACGACGTCGGGGGGATACTCCAGGGCTCGCAGGCGCCTGCGGGTGATCTTGGCGCCGACGGCCTCGTGCTGGTGGAACGACACCTTGCCCCCCTCGTAGGAGCGGGTGGCCGGCTTGCCGATGTCGTGGAACAGAGCTGCCAGCCGCAGCCGCAGGTCGGGGCTGGTCTTGGCCGTCACCGCCACGGTGTGCGCCAGCACGTCCTTGTGACGGTGGATCGGGTCCTGCTCCAGTTGCAGGGCCGGAAGCTCGGGCGCGATCCGCTCGGCCCATCCGCTGCGAAGCAACTGCCAGAGCGGCTCGCTGGGATCGTCGGCCAGCAGCGCCCCGGACAGCATCTCGCGCATCATGGCCACCTCGGCGGCGGGTTCGCGAGCGGCAACCTCACCCCCGGCTCTGCCGGCGCCGGGTTCCGGGGCGCGTTCGGGCGACTCCTCGCCCGCGGCGGATGCAGCAGGGATGTCCGTGCCGACCATGCCCTCATTCTGTCGCCTGCGGGCCCGACCGCCCCGGCGCAGCGAACGGAATCCGGCTCCCGGAGGAGACCTGCGGGCCCGACCGCCCCACCGGAACGAGCCGGAATCCCCCTCCCGCTACCCTTGACGCCGGTGAAGGCGCTCGTATTCGAACGCAGGGAGGCCCGCTACGCGGCGACGGCGCTGACAACGCGCCTCACCGAGGCGGCCGCTCCCCGGCTGGCGCCGCTGCGCCTCGCCGACATCGATCCCCCGAAGCTGCCGGGCGCCGGCTGGCACACCGTCCACCCCCGGCTGTCGGGCATCTGCGGCAGCGACCTGGCCCTGCTGAAGGGCCGCACCTCCCGCTACTTCGAGTCGCTGGCGTCCATGCCGTTCGTGTTGGGCCACGAGGTGGTCGGCGACCTCAACGACGGGCGCCGCGTGGTGCTCGACGCCGTGCTGGGCCACGCAGCGCGGGGTGAGCCACCGCCGCACGCCGGCGCGGCCCCCGCCGACGGCAACGACTACGGCCATCTCACCTCGGGACCGCTCGGCGCGGGGCTGCAGACCGGTTCGTGCAAGCGGACCGGCGGTGGCTGGTCGACGGAGTTCGTGGCGCACGACAGCCAGCTCCACGAGGTGCCCGAGGACCTCGGCGACGAGGCCGCCGTCATGGTCGAGCCCGCCGCCAGCGCCATCCACGCGGCGCTGCGCGCGGAGGTGACCGGAGGCGACACCGTCGTGGTGATCGGCGGCGGCCCCATCGGTCTCTGCGCCATCGCGGCGCTGCGGCGCGGCTCGGCCGCAGAGCGGATCATCGCCGCCGTCAAGTACGACGAGCAGCAGCGCCTCGCCGCCCGCCTCGGCGCCGACCTGGTCGTCAAGCCCAACGAGATCCGCCGGGCTGTGCGGCGCGTCATGGGCTGCCGCATGAACGGCGACCTGCTCAGCGGCGGAGCGGACGTGACGATTGACGCCGTGGGCAGCCCGGGCTCGCTTGCCGACGCCGTGGCGGTCACACGGCCACGCGGCTCGATCGTGCTGTGCGGCATGCCCGGGCCGGGACGCATCGACCTGGCGCCGGTCTGGCACCGGGAGGTGTCACTGCTGGGGGCCTACACCTACGGCACCGAGCAGCTCGCCGACGGGTCGGAGGTGCACACCTTCGACATGGCCTTCGAGCTGGTGCGCTCGGAGCGCCTGGACGAACTGGTCTCGGCCACCTACCGCTTGGAGGACTACGCGGCGGCGGTGCGCCACGCCGATCAGGCCGGCCGGCGGGGCTCCATCAAGATCGCCTTCGACCTGCGCGACGAGCGCCGCTGAGCGCCCGCCGGCAGCGGCCGGCTACTTCTGTTCCTTGAACTCCACGTGCCGCCGCACGACCGGGTCGTACTTCTTCAGCGTGATGCGGTCCCGCTGGTTGATGCGGTTCTTGGTGGTCACGTAGGTGTAACCGGTGCCCGCGGAGGACACCAGCTTGATGATGGGCCGCTTGTCGCTTCCCGCAGGCATCAGATCTTCACCCCCCGGCGTCGCATGTCAGCCAGCACCTTCTCGATGCCGTGCTTGTTGATGGTCTTCATGCCCTTGGTGCTGACGCGCAGCGTGACCCAACGCTTCTCGCTGGGAACCCAGTAGCGGTGGCGCTGCACGTTCACGTTCCAGCGGCGACGGGTCTTGCGGTGCGAGTGCGAGACGTTGTTGCCGAACGACGGCTTGCGCCCGGTGACCTGGCAGATGCGCGACATAGGCCGCAGAGTTTACCTGCGCCTCGCCGGATCCGAACCGCTCGGGGGCGCGGTGTGACCCGGCGCGGGCGGACCGTAACGTCCGCGGTCGCGCGGGGCTTACCGGTGCGGGCTGACCGCGTTGCCGGGGGACAGGCCGAGGAGGTGGCCGGTCCGAGTCTCGCAGCGGTCTGCGAGGCTATCGTCGGTACACCCCTCGTGGCGAAGAACGAAGGGAGGGCTTGACAGTGATCCGCATCGGACTGATGACCTACCGGAGCAAACGCGAACTCTTAACATATCTCACTATCTTTGCAATCGCATTAACGGGATTGCTAACTCTATTGGTGCTCATCGAAGCCTCTACCACTCTATTTTTCGCTATCGGGATACCCGCCGGCATCATTTTCGAGGTCAGCTGGCGAGCTTGGGTGCGGTGGGGCCGCGAAGCGTTCCCGCTGCGGTCAGCACCGGACGAACCCTAGGAGGACACCGTGGCCCAGCCCGAACACATCCGCTTCTACTTCGATCCCACTTGACCGTGGTGCTACCAGACTTTCCGCTGGGTCCTGCGACTCGCAGAGCTGGACGTGGTGGAGGTCGAGTGGGGCGTGTTCTCGCTTGCGATCATCAACTTCAACAAGCCGATGGAGGAGTTCGACCCCGACCGGGGCCGGGCGATCAAGGCGCTACGCACCGCCATCGCCGTGCGCGACCGGTTCGGCAACGACGACATGGCGCGCTACTACGGCGCCATCGGCAACCGCATCTTCGACGGCCTCCAGGACTACCAGGACGAAGCCACCATCACTGGCGCGCTGAGCGATGCGGGCCTGGACGAGGCGGTGCTGGCGGACGCTGTCGCCGATCCGGAGACCTGGGAGAAGCTGCTGGCCGAGCACACCTGGCTGACCAGCAGCACCCGGAGTTTCGGGGTTCCGACGATCCAGGTCGACGGTCCCGACGGGCCGGCCACGTTCGGGCCGGTCATCTCCAACCCGCCCGACAACGACACCGACGCCGTGGCCCTCTGGCACCACACGGTCTGGCTCACCCGGTACGAGAACTTCAGCGAACTGAAGCGCGACCGCACGATCGACCCCGACCTGGAGGCGTGGCGCGCCCGGCAGTGACGCGCCCCAGGCCAAGCATCGCCAGGGCGTCGGTCTCCCGCTCAGCGATGTGTGGCGCGCCCGGCAGTGACGCGCCCCAAGCCAAGCATCGCCAGGGCGTCGGTCTCCCGCTCAGCGATGTGTGGCGCGCCCGGCAGTGACGCGCCCCAGGCCAAGCCTCCCCGGAGGGTCGGCCAGCAGGCGCCGGTCCCCTGTCACCTGAGGCTGGGGTCCTCTACCTCCCCACCAGCTTGCGCAGAGGAATCGGCACCACTCGGGGAACGGTGGCCTGGTAGTCGCTGTAGCCCGGGTACTTGCCGCTGGAAATCTCCTCGGTGAGGCTGATGGAGCCCTGGAAGAGCGCTATCAGCAGCAGGAAGCCGAGGCCCGTCCAGTGCGCCACTTGGTTCGACGCGGAGATGGCGAAGAGGTAGAACGCCACCCACATCCCCATCTCGCAGAAGTAGTTGGGGTGACGGGAGAACCGGAACAGACCGCTGTCGATGTACGGCTTCTCCACTTCGAGTCCCGCATCCCGTAGCCGCTGCTTGTTCTTCTGGAAGCGGAGCATCTGCGCGTCGGCGACGCTCTCGCCGGCGAGGAACACGAGGAACGCCACGATCGCCAGGTAGTCCAGCCACCCGATCGCCCGGCCGGAGAACAGCCACGCCTGGTGGATGGGCGAGGTGAACAGCCAGATGATGATCATCTGGCCGGGGCAGATGAACGTCACGTTCAGCAACTGGAACTGCTGCTTGCTGAGGTTGCTCCGCATGTAGGCCCACCGGTAGTCCTCGCCGCCGGGCTGGTATCCCCCCTTCACCGCGAAGTTGGCCGTCAACCGCACCCCCCACATCAGGACCAGGGCGGTCATGATGTTGACCCGGGCAGACCGGAAGTCCAGATCGGCCGCAACGATGAGGCAGTACGCCGGCGGGATCAGCGACCAGAGGCGGTCCACCCAGGAGAACTCCCCCGTCAGCAGCGACATGACCCAGCAGAACGCGGACACCGCCACGAAGAGAATGAATGCGGTCCCGTACGGGGTGCCCGCCACGAAATCAGGGACCACTCGACAGTCTCCTCAATCTCACGCGGCCGACGTTAGTGCGAATGCGCATCGGGCAGCAGCGCCCACGGCATGCCACAGCCTCCCGCACGTTAGATGTCCACGCACCAGTCTACTTCGGCTCGTAATTCGGTCCAACTAACTGAACCTCGCGGTTCGGTGAGGCGGTTGAGCGTCTTGAGTCCGACGTTTTCCTGGGTCCCGAGTTCGTCGTCGAGTTGTCGGGTGGCGAGTACCCAGAATCGCCAACACGCGGGATCGCGGACGTTGTCGTTCGTGGCCGGCACGCGCTCGTGGAGGCAGAACGCGTACACGTCAGCGGGACGCGCAGGCGGATCGAATTTGTCCCATTCGTCGGTGTCTGCGTTCCAAGCGGACTTCCGGGGAGCGATGTCGAAGCTTGGCCGCTTCGAGGACTCATGACGATTCCATCTGTCCCGGGTCAACAACCACGCGCACTCGCCGCTTGACAAGGGAGCGTCTCACAGCCCCGCGTGAGATCCGGGAAGGTTCAGTGTGTCGTCCTCAGCGAATTTGCTGAGTTCGCAAGCGGCGGCTGAGAGCGAACACCATCGCCCCGGCCAAGACCATGCTGATGCCGACAATGGCCCAAAACAGCGTGTTCGCCCCGGTATCAGCCAATTCTTCACCGGAGTCCTCGCGTGGCCCTTGACCCGCACTACCTTCAGAGTCACCGGTGCTTGCAGTCGCTGCTGCTAGGAGGTCTGCCTCGTAAGATCCATAGCTCTCGATAGCACGAACCTCCTCGGTGGCGGGTGCGACGATAATAGGGTCTTCATCCAGATAGATGAACTCAGAGTTTGTCGTGTGCTTCAGATCGCCTGGCTTAAGATCAAGAATGTCCGAATAAGCAGACTCCATCAGATATGCAGAAAAGCTCTCGCCATATTCGCTGACCAGACGGTGAACCCTTCCACTCTCGTCAATCCAAATCCTAAATTCGATTAGGTTATCCGCTGCCAAGGTTCTCGACATAAAAGTATCGCTAGGCCGTGGTATATCGAAACCAAGGACAAGACTAGAGATTAGGGCATCAGTAACATCTCTAATATTTACCCATAGCATATCAGGGGTAGATATGCTGACCCATAGTTCAGTAGTGTCGTGTCCTCTGATATTGCTATGCCCGACCGATGCTACTGAAACAGAACGCCCCAAAAGGTTTTCGACATACAGAGCCCCACCCACAGTTCCGGAGAAAGCGCTCCAAGCATCAAAATTTCCACCACCAAAGAAAAAGTTCACTATTCTTGTGGCACTGTCTGACTGTGTATCCACCGCATCAGACAACACCCTTGATACCCAAGGCGTGTAATCGCTGAACCCCTCCCCAAAATTCGGGATATCGAAATACCGAAAAACAACTAGATCGGAGGATTCATAAGCAATCCCGTCAACTATGACGTATTCAGGTCTTTGGGATCGCAGGGACAAATACTTTCTGTAGAGGTCGGGCAATAGCAGCAGATCATCGCCCAGATATTGTGGATCGGCAAACTCTAGCTGGCTGTTGCCCTTGGAATCCACCATCGACACGCGGCGCAAATCCAGTTCAGGCAGGCCAAAAAATACACCAGACGATTCCCCGTCTACGGCGAGGGCAGAATACTGCCGGCTTTCCACTCGCACCGGAGGCTGAGCCGCGTCACCCGCTTGGATGCTGCGGGCAAGCTCCAAAGCCTTAGCCAGCAACTCGTCGGCAGAATCACTGTCGTCGCCAGCAGCCTCGCCGATGGTTTCCTCCGCTGCCTCAGACCCGTCCTGAGCCCACACCGGGGCAACGCCCAATAACCCGGCGAGGGCCACCACCACACCCAAGGAAACCAGCCTGGCCCAAAATTCCGACACCCTTATCGTGTTCATCGTGAAATTCCCCCCTCCTCAACCTGTCGGACTCACAAGTGGCCATAGTATACTCCGAATAGCTGTCACCAGCGGCTTTTGCCATAGAGTCTCTGAAAGTCTTTCGACAAACCGCTCAAACAGTGGCGACAGACAATCAGGGAAACGGAGATCATACCAACTCTCAAATTGTGCGATCGGGTCGACATTGGTCGAGCCCCATTCGACAAAGATCTTCATACCCACGGTCGGAGCGGGGTCGATTGGCAGACTACGTTGGGTGACTACTCACGTGGCTAGCCAGTGGACTGGTACGTGGGCGGCTCACCGCAGGCGGCTCTGCCTGACGACCCGGGATAGTGACGGGTTTCGGTGATCCCCGCCGTGAGGGTGCGTCCGGGTCGTGCCTTGTCTTAGGTACCGCTACCGCCACGGTGGCCTGGACAGCTGCGCCGCGCGTCGGGGATTGGATTGGCTCGCACTGTATATTACTCGTATGCGTGCGGCATCGGTTCTTGACTCCTTGCCGCGCACCTTCGCCACGGCGCAGTATCGGGCGGCGACAGGGAGTGCCCCTTCTTCGGCCTCGCGCGCCTTGCGTGGCCTCGCCGAACGCGGGCAATTGCGTGCCGTTGGACGTGGTTGGTGGTATCGCCCGCTGGCAGAAGGCGAGATGCCCACCCCGCCTATCGACACGCCGCCGGGGGTGTGGTCACCGGACCTTGAATGTCTACTGGACGCATTATTCGGCCCATCACGACGGCGCATCGGCTATCTCAGCGCGCTAGATGCGGCAGGGATTCCACTGACGTTCCCGCTCACGGTGGCGAGCACCAGCCGAGCCAGCACTCGCGTTGTCTCTGCGGGCCTTGTTCATGTGCGCGAATCCGAGACAGTCCTCGATGTCGCCGCTCGCCGGTTCTCCGAACGGACCGCAGTCTCCGAGCCGGATCGAGCGTTGCTGGAATGCGCACAGTTCCCCCGCCACACGGCCCGCTGCGAAGAGTACATCGGCTACGCCATTTGCTGGGGTGGGGACACGTTCGCCCCGGACCGGGTCCGCGATCTTGGGGATCGTCTGGGCTGGCGCGCCGGGCTGCGCCGCATCGCCTCCATCGCGGAGGGTCTCGCTGGTAGCACGCCGGTCGGAGACCTTGTTGCCCGCCCGTCAGGCGCGTGGGCAACCTTGGCTCCGAAGCCCCACAGAGGCGACCGGTGGATCAGTCTCAACAGCCGACCAGTGCCACGATCCCCAGGCAGCGGATGGACCGACGCCAAGAGGCAAGTGCGATGGTGGACCACCCCGGATGCGCTCGCCCGCCAGATTGCCGGATGACACCGCCGACAACTCCCGCGCTGGCGGCCGTTGCGGTCCGTGACCGTGTCCAGCATTTCATCGTCGAGGCGCTCGCGGGCGCCAAGGAACGAGGCGACGCTTGGTGTTCAAGGGCGGCACACTTCTGCGCACCTGCTGGCAGCAGGACTACCGCTATTCCGAGGACCTTGACTTTGATTGGGTAACACACGCCGTCGAGACCCGCGAAGAACTCGGGCTCTTAATCAGCGCTGCGCTGAAGGACGCCTCGCGCAGCGCGCGGGCGAACCTCGACTTGCGGGATCGGGCCGGTCGCATGGCGGTCACATGGGCCATCCCCGGAGGCCATTCCGGTGTGATCGGGGTTGATGTCAATCGCCGCACCCACCCCAGCTACATTCCCGAGACACGCGACTGGTACGTTCGCCAGCGCTATCCAGGAATCATGGCGACTATCCCCATCACGGGCTACACACTTGAGGCCGTCCTTGCGGGCAAACTCGACTGCTTGGCCGAACCGACCCGGCTGGCACCCCGCGACTATTTCGACGTCAACGAATTGCTCCGCTCGGGCGAGGTGGACGCTCCCGCCGCAATTCAGGCATTTCTCGATCTGCGGTATCCCGATCCAGATACGCGACCGACTGCCGACCGACTACACGAAGTTCTCCTCGGCCCGGGATATCAACACCACGCCGATCTCGTGTCCGAATGGTCCAAGAGCGCCGCCAAAGCGCTCGTACCGCCTGACAGTCCAGACTTCGCTGCTATCTTCGACGCGGTTGACGCCCTTCTCAAGGATGCGACAGCGCCTGAGCCAGAACCGCTTGACCCCTCAGACGATTTCGGCCGGTTGTGAGAGTGTCAACACGCACGCATCACACTCCAGCACCAACGCACCGCCGACTGAGAGGCACCGTCCGGCTAACTGTCGGAGAACCGTGCTAGTCCGGCTCGTTCTCGTCACGGACGGTAATGCGGATATCGCCAATGCGAATGTCCACACGCCGCGCTGGGCGCGGTGGCGGAAGTGCGTTGCACGCGTCAACAAAAGCGTAGTAGTCGCGCATCCCGACCAGGAACTCGTACACGCCTCTCGCTGGCGCAGCGATTCGGGCGGCAGCGTCCGGGGACAATTGCCGACGCGCACGGATGTTCGTCTATTTCATACCGTTCTTCTGGCTTCCTCACCTGGCGAATCTGACGACGACCGGCGATGCTCGCCGGTCGACCCAAGGTCGACGCGGCAACGCGATCCGGCGACGGACTACCGAGGCCCCGATGACCGCCGCCGGAACCCCGTGACGTTCCGACAAGATTTCAATCCGGATCAGACTGTGGGACACTGCGAGGGATAACTCGCCCACAGGGTCAACATAAAATATACTCTGACCTGCGGTTATATGTCATCTGAGCAGCGCCCACGGCAGGATTCGAACCTGCGACCTTGGACTTAGGAGGTCCCTGCTCTGTCCAACTGAGCTACGTGGGCAGGCCGGGGACGGTGTTCTCAAAACGGAGTACCGGCCCGGTCCTCCCCGATGGTAACCAGGGTGGACCGGACCGGCTCCGGGGAGGGGATTCAGGCGGCCTCGGCGAGCCGGTCGGCCATGAGCCGGCCAAGCTCCTCGTACAGCGGCGCGGCCGGCGCCGGCTTCCGCCACGCCAGCGCCACGTCGCGGCTGGGCTTGGTGTCGCTGAAGTGCCGGACGACCACGCCGGTGCCGTCGCGGGCCTCGATTTGCCGGGCGCTGGAGGGCAGCAGTGTCACCCCCATGCCGGCCGCCACCATCTGGCAGATGGTGTGCAGGCTGGTGCCCTGGATACCGCCGTCGTTCTGGGCGCCGGCCCAGTCGCAGATCTCGAGGGTCTGGTCCCGCAGGCAGTGCCCGTCCTCCAGCAGCAGCACCGTCTCGTCGCGGATGCCCCGCATCGACACGTGGGACTGGTTCGCCAGCCGGTGATCGGGCGCCATCGCCAGCAGGAACGGGTCGACGAGGACGACCTCGTGGTCGAACCGGTCGTCGTCGATTGGCAGGGCCATGAGCCCGAGGTCCAACTCTGCCGCAGCCAGCGCCGCCATCAAAGGAGCGGTCCGCAACTCCAGCAGGTGCATCTGCACCGACGGGTGCCGCTCGCGCACCGCCGGCAGCACCCGCGCCAGCAGGTAGGGCGCAACGGTGGGGATCGCCCCGACCCGCAGCGGGCCGGTCAGCTCGGTCTCGGAGCGGTGCGCCGACTCCAGCAGCTCGTCGGCCGCCTGCAGGATCACCCGGGCCCGTGTGGCCAGCTCGCGCCCGGCGGCGGTGACGGCGATGCCGCGCCCGACCCGCTCGGTGACCGAGACCCCGACGTGCTTCTCGAGTTCGCGGATCTGCGCGCTGAGCGTCGGCTGGGTGACGAAGCAGGCCGCCGCCGCCCGGCCGACGTGGCCGTGGGTGTCCAGCGCCACCAGGTACTCCAGCTGGCGAATCGTGGGGCGCATACCGATGGCTGTCAAGAACGGCCTCCGCTTGCCATTGCCGTTCCCATGTCCCGGCCCGTTGCCGGGTCGGTTCGTCGTGGCGTTGCCGGCGCTTTGCCGGCCATCCATATCCGTGCGGCGGCCGCTCGGGCCCGGCTGCGATCGGTGACATCGGCCGTTCGAGAATGGTCGATGGAGTGTGCCACGATGCCGCCGTTGGTCATGGTGGAGCCTCCTTGCTGGCTGGTGTCCTGGAGACCATCATGCCGCCACCAATACCAAAAGACAATTCGATAATAACGTCTATACCTATAGAGATGCTCTATTGATAGGTCGGGGACGGTCAACGCCCCAGGCGGGCCTCCACGACCTCCAGGAGTTCGGCTGGGCTCCCCTTGCATGCATCCAGGTCCTCTGCCGGAACCAGGACGCGCCAATGGCCATCGGCGCCCGCCAGCACCACCGGCAACTCCCGTGCCGAGGCCAACTGGTCGCCGGAGGCCTCGTCGCGGTGCAGCAGGGTCATGGTCACCCCCGCCGCGGCGCAGGCCTCCTTGAAGGACCGCTTCCCCAGCGGGTTCATGCCGTGGGTGATGTCGCAGAGGGCGCAGTGCCCGCGCCCGGCAAGCTTGTCGACCACGTAGCGCAACTCGCCCCGCAGCCCACCATCGGCATTGAAGATCCCCACCAGCGTCTCGGGCTCAGCCATGCTCTCTCCCCGAGTCCGGCGTGGCCCCGCTACTCGACCTGGTTGCCGTCGGCGTCGAAGACCATGATGGCCCGGCTGGGGCAGTTGCGAGCCGCCCTCAGGAGCTGCTTGTCGCTCAGTTCGCCGACGGTCGCCAGCACCATCGCCAGTTCCTCGTCGTCGAAGCCGAACCCGGCCGGGAAGTCGGCCACGCACCGCCCGACGCTCATGCACTCGTCCTGATCGATCTCAACACGGAATCCCATGACGGCGACCATACCGGAGTCCGATGGACTCCCGGCACCGGTCTCGGGACCCGACCGCAGGTAGCCTGCCCGCAGTGGATCGGTCAGCTCCCGACCGCTGGTGGGAACCGTTCAGGCAGGTCGGCGGTGCACACGTCTTTCATGTCGACCTCACGCCGCACGCCGCCCGCGAGGCCGCTGCGTTCGCGTGGCTCGACGCCGCCGAGAAGTCGCGCTGGCAGCGGTTCCAGCACTCACCGGCACGCCGTCACTTCGTCCTGTGCCGGGCCGCGCTCAGGTCGCTGCTGTGCGAGCACCTTGGCTGCGGCAACGACCTGCTCTCATTCGGGGCGGCGAAGCACGGCAAACCGTTCGCGCTCGTCGACGCGCGGCCGGTCCCGCTGGCCTTCAACGTCAGCCACAGCGAGCAACACGGCCTGATCGCGCTGGCCCCGGCCGGGCGCGTCGGCGTAGACGTCGAGGAGTACGAGCAGCATCGTAAACTCGATGAACTCATCGAGGCCGTGTTCGGTCCGAACGAGCAGGCCGAGATGGCCGCGCTGACCGGCGGCGACAGGGTCCGCCTGTTCTTCCGCCTCTGGACGCTGAAGGAGGCCGTTGCCAAGGCGCTCGGCACGGGACTCTCCTTCGACGTGGCACGATTCGAGATTCCCGCAGCAATCCGCTCGGGCGCCACCGGAGGCCTCTTCCGGATCCCTCAGGTCCCCGATGTGCAGTGGCAGCTCACAGACATCGGCGACGAGCAGTTCGCCGCCGCCTTGGCACAGGAGGCTCCAGCGGGCACCGACCGCGCCGGGTCCGCCGGAACCGGGGCGCCAAGCGTCGGCTGAACGCCGCTCAGGCGTTCGCTTCGAGGTGTGCGATCAGATCACGCGGGGTCAGCAGCCCGGCAAATTCCTCGGCGGAGATTGACACGCCGAACGCCTCGTTGACGAGCTTCCAAAAGGCGACCACGTCGGTGGAGGCCACGCCCGCATCGGCGATGCTCCGATCCAGATCCAGCGGCGCGCCCGCGGTCCGGTCGGAAATGTCGAGGTTGGCGTCAGCAAGGGCCCTGATGCGTTCTTCGGTTGATGACATGTTCACCGCTCTCCCAGCTTTGTGGTCGGTCGAAGTACCGCGGGCAGCATAACAGGGGAGTCCCGGCGGATCGCCACAGCCTCACCAGACTCCACCCGATTGATATGGGTTGGGCCAGACATCCTCGTAGTTGATCGTTGGGTCAACCTTCCGAACGCGTTGGCGCCTGCTTCCACGGTTCGACCCAGTGCCGGCGGCGCAGATGGAGAAGCCCAATGAGTGCGTGACCGCGCTGTGGAACTTCTTGGAGTGGGCCGGACTCGCCTGACCGGATCTCAGGCTGTATTGGGCGCATCCACCCAATGACGGCGACGTTGGAATGGATAGCCCGGCAAGGGCACGCGCCGACGCTCCTCCCCGGCGAAGAGGCCGGCAGCGGAGATGGAGAAGCCGGCTTCGTAGGCCCGGGCAACCGCTTCC
>Ga0209543_1002562_pt1 | contig 12819 bp, 12 predicted proteins | sample MesohylFT_FD_187296 | JGI IMG/M metagenome (GOLD analysis project Ga0209543, IMG submission 187296) | Host-associated microbial community of the marine sponge Aplysina aerophoba from Gulf of Piran - sponge mesohyl, lysed by freeze-thaw... | ecosystem: Host-associated > Porifera > Sponge >...
CAGCCAGCACTGCGCCAGCTCGTTCAGCCCCCGTCCCCGGGCCCCGGCCCATGCCGTCAGACGCTCGACGACGTCGTAGTTGGCGTCGGTCATGTACTGCCGCACATAGGAAGCGCTCTCGCCCCGGGAACCGGGAGGCGGTTTTTGTCCCCGGATGTACTTGCCCGTCAGGAAACCCCCCGCCAGCGGAAAATAGGGAACGAAGCCCACGCCGTGCGCCCGGCAATAGGGCAGCACCTCGCGCTCCACGTCCCTCTCCAGCATATGGTAGTGGGATTGCATCACCGCGAACGCGGTCCAGCCGCGGAACTCGGCCAGGACATTGGCATGGGCCAGTTGCCAGGACGCGAAATCCGACCCGCCGATGTAGCGCACCTTCCCCTGCCGGATCAGATCGTCCAGCGCCCGCAGGGTCTCCTCAATGGGAGTCGCGTCGTCCCACCGGTGAATATAGTAGACGTCGATATGATCGGTCTGGAGCCGCCGGAGGCTCCCCTCGACGGCGTGCATGAGATGGTAGCGCGACGTGCCGCGGTCGTTGGTACCCTCGCCGGTGGGGAAAAAGAACTTGGTGGCCAGGACGAAACGGTCCCGGCGGCCCTTCAACGCATTTCCCAGCGTTTCCTCGGACCGCCCTCCCTGATAGCTGTTGGACGTGTCGATGAAGTTGATGCCGAGATCCACCGCCGCATCGATGATGCCGGTCACGGCATCCTGCGGCACGGCCGGCGAGCCGAACCGGTTGGTCCCCAGGCCGATGGCGGAGACGCGAACACCCGACGATCCAAGCTGGCGATAGTACACCGGAGATCCTCCCCTGTTGGCGACCGCATGCCGGCGGCCTTGTCCGTGACCGCCCCTCCCGGGGCAAGCGTGATGTGTACCAGATCGTTTCCGGAGGCGCGACCGGGCCCGCGGCAGGTTTGACCGCCTTGCGGAACAGGTGCTACCTTCCACGGCTCAACAACGTCAATCCGGAGGTGATCATGCAGTGGGACATGGAGCGCGACAGCGCATTCGTTACCGGCGGCGGCAGCGGCATCGGCCAGGCCATCGCGCTCAAACTCGGCGAGCAGGGAGTCAAGGTGGCGGTGGCCGATGTCGACGCGGCCAAGGCCGAGGGCACCGCCGCGCGCATCGCCGAGGCTGGCGGGACCGCCCTGCCCCTGGCGCTGGACGTCACCCGCTCCGATGATGTCAACGCCGCCATCGCCCGGACCCACGCCGAGTTCGGCAGCCTCGCCTACCTCATGAACGTGGCGGGAATCTCGCAGCAAAAACCCGTGCACGAGATCAGCGACTCGGACTGGGCGCGCATGATCGACGTTCACCTCAACGGAACCTTCTACTGCATCCGGGCGGCCGTGCCCCTGATGATGGAAGCCGGCTTCGGCGTCATCGCCAGCCTTTCCTCCATGCACGGGCTCAAGGGCCAGGAGTGGGCGTCGCACTACTCCGCCGCCAAGGCCGGCATAGCCGCCCTGACCAAGGCGGTGGCGCGGGAGGTGTCCGAGCACGGCATCCGTATCAACGCGCTGGCGCCCGGGCCCATCGACACGCCCATGTGGCGCCGCGGGCTCACGGGCGAAGCCCTGGAGCGGCGCAAGTCGGACCGTTCCAAGCTGGTGCCCATGGGACGGCTCGGCGAAGCCGCCGAGGTGGCCAATCTGGCGGTGTTTCTGTTGAGCCCGGCCAGCAGCTACATGACCGGACAGATCGTGGGCGTGAACGGCGGCGAGCTGATGCCTTGAGCCGTATACCCGCGCCATGGAAGGCGTTGTGGTCCGGGGCGGACTTGACCCCGGCCGCCTTGAGGATCCGTAGGGGCTACCGGCGAGTGGCCCCTAACGGCCGCCGTCGAACAGCGACAGTTGATCGCTGGGGACCCGGAACGAAGCGGTCGATAGATTCCACGCCCGGCGCGTCAACCCCAGTTTCCGGCAAGTGGCGCGAAACAGCCCCTCCACTTGTTCCGCGAAGATCCCCTGCCCCTTCATCCGGGTCTTGAAGCGGGCGTCGTTGAGCCTGCCGCCGCGTATTTCCCGGACACGGTTCAGCACCTTGTCCTTGCGGTCGGGATAGTTCTCCTCCAGCCATCGCTCGAACAGGTCCTTGACCCCGAAAGGGAGCCGCAGGAGCGAGTAGCCGGCGCAGCCCGCCCCTGCCTTGGCCGCCGCCTCCAGGATCGCCGGCATCTCGTGGTCCGTCAGGGCGGGGACCACCGGCGCCACCAGAACCCCCACGGGAACCCCCGCCTCGGTCAGCGCGCGAATAGCGTCGAGGCGCAAACGAGGCTGGGAGGCGCGGGGCTCCATGCGGCCGCAAAGGCCCACGTCCAGAGTCGTCACCGAGATGAACACGACCGCCGCGTCGCGGCCGGCCAGCTCCCGCAACAAGTCCACGTCCCGCGTCACCAGATGGTTCTTCGTGACGATGGCCGCCGGGTTCCGGTACTCCGCGAGGACCTTCAGGCAACCCCGGGTGAGTTCCAGGCGTCGCTCCACGGGCTGATAGGGATCGGTGACGCCGCACAAGGCGATCACCTGGGGCTTCCATCGCGGCGACGCCAGCTCTTTCCTCAGAAGCTCTGGCGCCTCCTCCTTCACCAGGATCCTGGACTCGAAGTCCAGGCCGGCGGAAAAACCCAGGTACTCGTGGGTGGGACGGGCGTAACAGTAGATGCAGCCGTGCTCGCAACCCCGGTACGGATTGACGCTGGCCTCGAAGCCCACGTCGGGGCTGTCGTTGTAAGCGATGATGGACCGGGACGTATCCCTCAGGAGTTGTGTGGAGGGTCCCGCGGCGGCGCCGTCCGGCACGAAGGCGAGGGGCTCGAAACGGTTCCGGGGGTTGTAGCTACTCCCGCGTCCGCCGATACCGGTCCTCGATTCGGTCATCATCCCCCGACCGCTGGCGGTAACGGCAACCGCCTCACTTCACGCGCCACTGCTTGCGCGCAGCTTCGGTGGAGGCGCACGGCGCGAGCTCCAGACTACGGGACATGAACGGTCCGGCGGTCCTGCTGGCGGCCCCCGCCACGAGACAGAGCGTGCCGTCGGCGCCGGGCCGGAACACCATCGCAGCGGCGTCGTAATCGAAGGTCTGGGCGGCGGAGTCCTTGGAGCAATCCACCAGCCCCAGCGAAACCCCGGCGGCTGCGGGCGCCGTCAGGGTGGCGCACTTGCCAGAGAAGGTGGCCGAAGCGATCCGCCGTGACGCATTGTCGTAGGAGAACTGCACGTCGCCGCCACGGGGCTTGCAGGAGTGGGCGTGCAGCCGCTCGCCGAACCCACGCCCCACGGTATCGATGCACCATCCCAGCTTGTCCTGCTCGTCGAGGTTGTCGGCGAGGTAGATCACCGGCGCCGGGGTCTGGAGATCAGGCGGAGCCGAATAGGCCGTCATCGGCATCAACAGCAGCAAGAACACGGCCCACGGGGACACCATGGCGGCTGACACGGCAGCGTCGAGAAAGCCGCGGAGGGCAGTACGTTTGTTCGTGGCGTCGGCAATGGTCGTCGTCTTCATGTTCCTCTTCTCCCATCTTCCCAAGGCGCCGAGGAGCGCCCTGGACCGTTTCATGCACATGGCGATCACCGCCTCCGAGTGGAGAGCGGCCGGTTGCCGACACCCAAGAACTATCAGGAAAGGCCGGTCCGCGCCAAGATACGGCCCGCGCTACCTTGTTGTCCCTATTGGACTCGCGCCGGTTCCCAACACCTTCCCGGTTTCGCTGAATTGCATCCCCCGCGAAAAAGTGCCATGAATGACCGCCGAACCCATGAGGCGTTTTCAATACCTCGCTCCGCACCGCCTCGACGAGGCCCTTTCCTTGCTGACTCCGGAGACCGTTCCCCTGGCCGGAGGGACGGATCTGTTTCTCAGGATGGAGCGCCGGCAAACGCAGCCGGACGCCGTGGTCGACCTCAAACGGATCCCGGGCATGGACCGGATCGAGCCTTCGGACGGCGGGCTTCGCATCGGCGCCCTGGCCCTGATGCAGACCCTGGCCGTTTCCTCCCTAACGGTCAACGGCTATGGCGCCCTGGCCGAGTCGGCGCGGGTGGTGGGCTCGATCCAGACCCGCAACCGCGCCACCATCGGCGGTAATCTCGCCAACGCCTCCCCGGCCGCCGACACGGCGACTCCGCTGCTGGCCCTCGGCGCGATGGCGGAAGCCAGCCATGTGGACGGAACCCGGGAGCTGACGTTGGAGCAACTGTTCCTCGGGCCCGGCAGGACCGCTTTGAAAGATGGCGAGCTTTTGACGGCCATCCGCATCCCCGCCATGACCGGCCGGACCGGCAGCTCGTTTCAACGCTGCGTCCGCACCGCCATGGACATCGCGGTGGTGAACTGCGCGGCGTTCGTGCGCCTGGACGAGGACGGAGCCATCCAGGACGCAGGCGTCGCGCTGGGCGCCGTGGGACCCACGCCGCTGAGGGCGGCGTCGGCCGAAAGCTGTCTCCGAGGCCGCCCCTTCGACCTGGACGTTGCCGCGGAGGCGGCGGAGTGCGCCGCCGATGACGCCCGGCCCATCGACGACGTGCGCGCCGGCGCCGATTACCGGAGAGAGATGGTCCGGGTGCTCACCCGGCGGGCCATCGAGAGCGCGTTTCAACGCGCGCGAGGCAACACCTGATGGAGGCGGAAAGCATCCGGATCACGGTGACCGTGAACGGTGAGGCCTTCCGGGAGGAAGTGCCGGCCACGCGGTCGCTGCTCGACTTCCTGCGCGACGACCTGGGCCTCACCGGTACCAAGGAAGGCTGCGGCGAGGGGGAATGCGGCGCCTGCTCGGTGATCCTCGACGGCCGGCTGGTGGACGCCTGCCTGGTCTTCGCGGCGGAGGCCGACGGCCGCGGCGTCGAGACCGTGGAAGGGCTGGCGGACGGCGAGGAGCTGCACCCGTTGCAGCGGACCTTCGCCGCCGCGGGAGCGGCCCAGTGCGGCTACTGCACCCCCGGCATGCTCATGGCCTGCAAGTCCCTGCTGGACGGCAACCCCACGCCCACGCGCGAACAAATCGCCCAGGGCATCGCCGGCAACCTGTGCCGCTGCACCGGCTACGGCACCATCATCCAGGCGGTCACGGAGGCGGCGAAGGAATCATGAAAGTCGTCGGCCAAGAGCTCCCCAGGGTCGAGATTCTGGAGAAGGTCACCGGCCAGTCCGTGTTCGGCGCGGACGTCGAGCCGGGAGGCCGGCTCCTCTACGGCAAGATGGTGCTGAGCCCCCACCCCCACGCGCGCATCACCGCCATCCGCACCGAGCGGGCCGAGCGGCTCCCGGGGGTCAAGGCCGTGGTCACCGCGGCCGACGTGCCGCCCGTCCAATACGGCAACTTCATCCGCGACGAGGAGTACTTCGCCAGCGCCAAGGTCCGTTACGTGGGCGACCGGATCGCGGCGGTGGCGGCGGTGGACGAGGAGACCGCGGAGGAAGCCGCGCGACTCGTCGAGGTGGACTACGAGGTGCTTCCCGCGGTCACCTCGGGGCCCGAGGCCATGGCGCCGGACGCACCGGTGCTTCACGAAGGCTATGCCGAGTACTGGGCCCAACCCAGTGTGGAGGACCGGCGTGGCAACGTGTGCAGCCACAAGCAGATCGCCCGCGGAGACGTCGAGCGCGGCTTCGCCGAGGCGGACCGGATCTTCGAGCACCGCTTTCACGTGCCCATGGTGCATCAGACCTACATCGAGCCCCACACGGCGGTGGCCCGCTTCGACGCGTCCGGCAAGGCCACCGTGTGGGTGCCGACCCAGGCCCAGTTCCCGTTGCGCGCCGCCATTGCACAGATCCTGCGCCTGCCCATGACCAAGGTGCGGGTCATCCCCACCGAGATCGGCGGCGGCTTCGGCGGCAAGATCTCGCCCACCATCGAGCCGGCGGCGGTGGCGCTGGCGCGCAAGGCCCGCCAGCCGGTGCGCATCGTCATGAGCCGCGGCGAGGACTTCCAGGGCACCAACCCCAGACACCCGTTCCACCTGCGCTACAGGACCGGCGTCAAGCTCGACGGCACCATCACCGCCCGGGAAATCGAGCTGGTGCTGGGCACCGGCTACTCGGCCGGCTCCGGCGTGATGATCAGCCAGGGGGCGGCGGTGCGCGCCCCGGGTCCCTACCGCATCGCCAACCTCAAGATCGACAGCTACTGCGTCTACACCAACACCCCCACCTGCGGCGCCTACCGGGGTCCGGCCGGGCCGCAGCTCACGTTCGCTTCCGAGTCGCAGATGGACATCATCGCCCATGAACTGGACGTTGACCCCGTGGAGATGCGTCTCCGGAACGCGTTCGAGGACGGTGACGAGACGCCCGCCGGCGCCCGGCTCGAGGATGTGCACGCCAGGGAGACCCTCCGCAAGGCGGCGGCGGTCATGAACGAACGGCCCAGGCCGGCCGGAGAGAACGTCGGGCGGGGGTTGGCCGTGGCCCACTGGCTCGTGGGCGGCATGGCGTCCAGTGCCGGCGTCAAGTTGAACGAGGACGGCACCATCGGGATCCTCACCGGGGTGGTGGACCTGAGCGGCGCCAGCACTTCGCTGGCGCAGATCGCCGCGGAGGTGCTGGGGGTGTCGCTCAACGACGTCCACGTACGCACGGCGGATACCGATTTCGCGCCCCATTCCACCATCAGCGCCGGCAGCCAGGCCCTCAAGAGCATGGGCAGCGCGGTGCTGCTGGCGGCCCGGGAAGTCAAGAGGCAGATCCAGCAAGTGGCCGCGGACAAGCTTGAGGCCGACGTCGGCGACCTGGAGCTTGACGACAACAAGGTTTTCGTCAAGGGCAGCCCGGAACGCGCGGTTTCACTGCGCGAGGTGGGCCACCTGGCCCTGGAGCACGAGCGCGGCCCCATCGTCAGCACGCAGTCCGTGTCCCGGCTCGTCCCCCACCCGGCGGTGGCGGCCCACGCGGCCGAGGTGGCCGTGGACCCGGAGACGGGCCATGTGCGCATCCTTCGCTACGTGGCGGTGCAGGATGTCGGGACGGCGGTCAATCCCCTGTCGGTGCGGGGACAGATCGAGGGAGGGGTCATGCAGGGGCTGGGGCAGGCGCTGAGCGAGGCCTGCACCTTCACCGACGGGAAAATGGACAATCCCAACCTGCTGGACTACAAGATCTTCAGCGCGCTGGACGCCCCCGCCGTGGAGGTGCACCTGATCCAGCACCCCTGCGCCTCGGGCCCGCTGGGCGCCAAGGGCGTGGGCGAGCCGCCCATCATTCCGCCGCCCGCGGTCATCGCCAACGCGGTGTTCGACGCCGTCGGGGTCCGTATACACGACCTCCCGATCACGCCGGAGAAGATCGTCCGGGCATTGAAGGCCAAGCGGGCCGGGCAGCAAACGTAAGGGAAGAACGGAGGCCGCGGAGACGGCCTCCGGATCAGAGCCCGAGCAGCGAGTCGATCCGCTCCTGGTCGAAGCCGACCACGGCTTCGTCGCCGATGATGACCACCGGGGTGCTCTGGAAACCGCGGGCCAGAAGGTCCTTCAGGGCATCCTGGTCCTCACGGATGTTCTTCTCCACGAAATCAACGCCTTTTTGAGAAAGATACTCCTTCTCTCGATGACAAGGCGGTCAACCGGGTTGGGTGAACAGGATGATGGAATCGGCCATGTGTACCTCCTCGTTCGTTCTCATAGCATCCGTTGGGCCATTGTCAAAGCGCGTCTTGACATGACGGCCTCTCTTCTGTAGCGATGGGGCTCGGCGTCCCGAATGCCGACAATACAGCGAACGGAGGAATATCTATGACACGCAAGGGTTTATCCGCTCTGGCCACGGCCATCGTGCTGGGAGCAGCGGTTTTCGTGGCGCCCGCGGCGAGCGCCGAGGACTTCTACAAGAACAAGACGTTCCGCTTCATCGTGGGCTTCTCTCCAGGCGGCGGCTACGACACGTACACCCGGCTGATCGCCCGCTACTTCGGCAAATACGTGCCTGGCAACCCCACCACCCTCGTGCAGAACATGACCGGGGCCGGGAGCCTGATCTCGGCCAACTACATCGGCCGGCGGGCCAAGCCGGACGGGCTCAGCGGCGCGGTGTTCAACAACTCACTCATCGTGCAGTCGGCACTAGGCGACAAGAAGGCGGGCGCGGTGCCCTTCGACAAGATGGAGTGGGCGGGCGCACCCAGCAGGGGCGAGATCGTGTGCATGATGATGGCTTTCTCCGGCAAGACCACCTGGAAGGACGTCATCAACTCCAAGGAACCCATCAAGATAGGCGCCACCCGAGCCGGCTCCACCGGCCACGACATCCCGGTGATTCTCAACAAGGCCATGGGGACCAAGTTCAAGCTCATCACCGGTTATCGGGGAACCGCCACCATCCGTCTGGCGCTCGAAAGCCGCGAGGTCGACGGCTTCTGCTCCCAGTGGGAGTCCATGCGGGTCACCGCCCGGAGCATGCTGGACGCCGAGGGCGAACAGAAGCTGGTGCCCTTCATCATCGACAGCCACAGCTACCCGGATCCGGAGATTCAGAACATCCCGCTGTTCAAAGACGTGCTGAACAAGGAAGCCCTCGCGCTCTACAACTCGTGGGCGTTCCAGATGGCGTTTCAGCGGATGTTGGCGCTGCCGCCCGGCACACCCAAGGACCGCGTGAAGATATTGCAAACGGCCTACGAGAAGACCCTGAAGGACCCCCAACTTCTGGCCGAAGCCAAGAAGTCCAAGATCTTGATCACACCTGTCTCGGGTGCCGAAGTGGAGAAGCTCGTGGACGGGATTATCAACATGCCGCAGAGCGTCAGGGAGAGCCTTTCCTTCCTGGTCAGGCAGTCGAGCAAGTAGTCGTGATTCAAGGGAGGGCGGGGAGCCTACGGTTCCTCCCCCTTCCCTTTCTCCGCCCACCAACCCCGCAATAACTCCGGCTTCAGAACCTTCCCGGTCGGCCCCTTGGGCAACTCGGTCACGATCCGAATGTGCCGCGGGTACTTGAAGCGGGCGAGCCGCTCCGTGCAGTAGGCGGTGAGGCTGCCCGTTCCTGGGTTTGCACCCGCATTCGCCACCACGAAAGCCGCCACCTCCTCGCCCAGCTCCGGGTGCGGCACCCCCACCACCGCGGCCTCGGCGACATCCGGGTGCTCGGCCAGCACCGCCTCGACCTCCTGGGGAAAGACCGAATAGCCGCCCCGGAGGATGCGTTCCCTGAGGCGCCCGGTGATTTCCACGAACCCGTCGGCGGAGACCCGGGCGAGATCGCCGGTCCGGAACCAGCCCTCCTCCAGCGCCGGGGCGGTATCGTTCCAGTACCCTTGCAGCGCCGCCGGGGTCCTGATCCAGAGCTCCCCCGCGTCCGCCGCCCCCGACTCCGCGCCCTCTTCGGCCACCACCCGGATGTCGACGCCCGGAACCGCGCGCCCGATGCATTCAGGCCGGTCCTCCGCCTCCGACGCCAGATACGAGATGGGCCGGAACAACTCGGTCATGCCGTAACCCCGGAGGATGCGATGGCCGGCGCGCCCGCGCCATTCCGACGCCAGATCCCACGGACATGGCGCGGCGCCGGACACGGACAGGCGCAGCGAGGACAGATCCGCGCGGGCAAACTCCGGCACGCTCAACAACCGCCGGAACATGGTGGCCACGCCCAGGAAGAGGGTCACGCGGCGCTCCTCCATGGTGGCCAGGACCTGGTCGGGTACGAACCCTCCGGGGAGCACCACCTGGGCGCCCCTGAGCAGCGGGGCCAAGAGCGAACCGTTGAGCCCGAAGGAATGGGGCAGCGGCAGCACCGACAGCACCACGTCCTCGGACGTCACCGCCATCATGTCCGCCCATGAGCGGTTGGCAAAGGTCAGCGCCGAGTGGCTGAACACGGCACCCTTGGGCCGGCCGGTGCTGCCGGAGCTGTAGCCGAAGTGGGCCGGCGCGCCAGCCTCCGTCGCCGTGTCCCAGACGCCCTCCCGCGGCGCCACGCGTTCGACCACCACGGCCGGGTCCAGGTCCGCGAGGATGGCTTCTCGCTCCTCCGCCTTCAGCAGCGGGCTCAGCGGTACGGCGGTGGCGCCGAGCTTCCAGATACCCAGCATCGCCACCACGAAAGTCCAGTGGTTGGGCAGCACCATCGCGACCCGATCGCCCGGCCCGACGTTGCCCTCCGCCAGCTCCCGCGCGAAACCGGCCGCGCGTTGTTGCAGCGCGCCGTAGGTCAGGGTCGCATCGGGACACAGCAACGCGGGTTTTTCCGGGAAGCGCGCCGCGGTCTCTTCCAGGAGGCAGACGAAATTCCGCGCCGAAGAGGTCAACTACAGCCCCAGCGCATCCAGGTCGATGCGATCCATGACGTCCCGGGGGATGCGGTTGCGCGGGGTGTACTTTTCCAGGGAAGGCTTGGCGGTGGCGTCCACGCCCCACTTGGCGGTGTAGCCGTCGGAATCCGTCGACGGGTCCAGGTCCGACCCCCGGGTGTTGGAGATCACCGTGATGTCGCGGTCCGCCTGACACCGGGTGCCCAGGGCCCAGGCCACCTCCCGGTCGTCGAAGATGTTGACGTCGTGGTCCACCACCACCACGCGCTTGATGTACATGTCGGCGCCCAGCACCGCCAGGATCGCGTTCTTGGCCTGCCCCGAAACGCGTTGCTCGATGGCCACGTAGCAGCTATAGGGCGCGGGCACCCGGACGGCGGTCACCGACGGGACGATGGCGCGCACCGCCCGGTAGAGGTTGGCCTCCATGGGGATGGTGGACAGCAGCAGGTGGTCCACCTGGGCCACGGCGATGTCGTGGAACAGCGCGTCATCCCGCATGGTCACGGCGTTGTAGCGTACCACCTCGCGCTGACGCTGGCCCAGGCTGTAGCCGGTGAACTCGCTGAAGGGCCCCTCCGGGGTCCTTTCGCCGGGCAGGATCTCGCCCTCCAGGATCACCTCCGCCTGGGCCGGCACCAGCAGGTCCGAGGTCTCGCACCGCACCAGCTCCAGCGGCTCCCCCAGGATGCCCCCCATGATGGCGCGCTCGTCCTCGTCGATGGAGCCGAGGGCCAGGGCCCCCAGGCCGATGGCGGGATGAACCCCCACCGCAAACGCCACCGGAAGCGCCTCGCCCCGGGCTTCCGCCTTCTGGTAGAACTCCCACAAGTGCTTCGACGCGGTGATGTGGATGGAGGTCCGGTCCTTGCCCATGATCATCAGGCGGTTGTAGGCACAGTTCCAGGTGCCGTCCTCCGGATCCTTCGCGAACGAGATGGCGGCCGTGATGTAGGGCCCGGCGTCCGCGCCGTGGTGGACGATCTGCGGCAGCGCCAGCAGATCGACGTCCGCGCCGGTTCGCACCACCTCCTTGACCGGCCCGGTGTCCACCACCACCGGCGCCACCGGGCGCTCCATGGCTTTCAGGAACGCCCGCTGCACTTCCCGGGGCTCGGCGTTCATGGCCAGGGCCATGCGCCGCCGGCTGGCATGGAGGTTGGTCACCACCGGCAACGCGCTGCCCTTGACGTTCTCCAGCAGGAGAACCGGCCGCCGGCGCCGTTCCCGTGCCAGCTTGGCCACCAGGGCGGTCACCTCGTGGAGCGGGTCCACCGGAGCCGATATCCTGACCAGCTCGTCCTTCGATTCCACGAGATCCAGATAACTTCTCAGGTCCTGCGACATGGGTCACCCGTTTGCATGAGAGTCGTGCGCCGCGCGGCCCGAACCACCCCCGCGCCAAAGCCACAAGTTAATTGAAAGCAAGTCCGATTTTAAGCGCCGCCGCCATCTCCCGTCCAAGGTCACGACTGCCGCAAGGTCTGTTCTTTCGCCATCTTTCAGCCCTCTGTGATAGAAAGACTCTTGGCCGAATGAATAAGGCTTTGATGTATCCAAACGGAGGGAATATGGCCATCACCGACGAAACCGACGACCCGGGCTGCTGCTCCATCGACTACAGCCACCACAAGGCCCTCTTCGAGCGCCGCCAAAAGGCCTACCGGGAGGACCCCTCCAAGGCGGTGACGGTACACGAAGCGCAAATCAAACTGGTCAACGACCACCTGAAGGAGGCCACGACCTCCGAGGGATATACCATCTTCTGCGACGAGCCGCCGTCACGCGGGGGCAGCGGCAAGGGCGCCGCCCCGCTCCAGTACTTCGTCGCCTCCATCGGCTTCTGAATGCTCAGCCAGGTGACGCAGTTGGCGTCATTCATGGATATCCGGATCGAGCGCGCGGAGATGACGGTACGGGGAGAGTTCGACCAGAAGGGCAAGTTCGGGTTGTCGGACGTGCCGTCGGCGTGCACCCGCCTAGTCTACCGGCTGGATCTGCAAAGCCCGGACAGCCGGGAGCGCATCGTCGAGTTCACCGAAGCCCTGGAACGGTCCTGCTACACCACCAACACCTTGCGGAACCCGGTGGAGGTGGTCCCCGAGCTCACCCTCAACGGCGTCGACGTACCGCTGGGGTAGTGTCCCCTACCCCTGCTCCAGCACCCACCGCGCCACTTCGTCGTGGCGCGCGAACCATACCTTCGAGAACCCCTTCATGTACCGGAGGATCTCCGTCAACATGGCCGACATCATCGGCCGGCCGCCGAAGTGGGCGTGGACCGTCAGGTTGATCATCTCGGGCGTGTCCGACCGGTAGAGGAAGTCGAAGGTATCCTTGTACACGTTGAGGAAGTCGCGCGGGCTGCCCCGCAGCACCCGGTTGTCGGCGAAATCGCTGTGGGGGATGGCCACGATATTGCCGAAGCCAGTGGACATCCGGTACGGGAGGTCGGTGTCGTTGTAGTCCCCGTGCCACACGCAGCCGGCTTCAGCCAGAAACCCCGCGGTGTGCTCGGTGGGCGTCGCCCTGGGGCTGAGCCAGCCCACGGGCCT
>Ga0209543_1002567_pt1 | contig 12808 bp, 11 predicted proteins | sample MesohylFT_FD_187296 | JGI IMG/M metagenome (GOLD analysis project Ga0209543, IMG submission 187296) | Host-associated microbial community of the marine sponge Aplysina aerophoba from Gulf of Piran - sponge mesohyl, lysed by freeze-thaw... | ecosystem: Host-associated > Porifera > Sponge >...
GTAGGCGGCGAGTTGACCCCGCGCGAAGTGGCGGGCAGCCACAACAACTTCTACGAGTTCCTGCCCGGTCGCGGCGGTCCGGTGTGGAAGTTCTCCGGCAAGTTCACGGTCGAGCCGTGGAAGGTCGAGGTCACCGGGCTGTGCGACAACCCGATGACGCTCGACCTCGACGACATCTTCGGCTTCGAGCACGAGGAGCGGCTCTACCACTTCCGCTGCGTCGAACGCTGGGCGATGAACGTGCCCTGGAGCGGCTTCCCGCTCAGCAAGCTGATCGAGAGGGCGAAGCCGAAGTCGTCGGCCAAGCATGTCCGCTTCTTTACCGCCCTGGAGAGGGATCAGATGCCGGGTGTCCGGGAATCGGAAGCACGGGGCTTCGGCTACGACTGGCCCTACTTCGAGGCCCTGAGGCTGGACGAGGCGATGAACGAACTCGCCTTCGTCGCCACCGGGATCTACGGTGAACCGCTGCTCAAGCAGCACGGCGCGCCGCTGCGCATCGTCGTGCCCTGGAAGTACGGCTACAAGAACCCCAAGTCGATCGTGAAGATCGAGTTCGTGGCCGAAGAGCCGAAGATCTTCTGGCAGGTGCAGCCGCACGAGTACGGCTACCTCTCGAACGTGAACCCATACATCCCGCACCCGCGCTGGAGCCAGGCGACGTCGCACTGGTTGCACAACAACCAGCCCTTCGAGACGCCGATCTTCAACGGCTACGGCGAATACGCCGCGAAGCTCTATCCCGACGAGCCGACCACGATGCAGCGGAAGCTGCGGATGGGTCAGATCGCCCGTTAGGGCGCTAGCGCCTAGCTATGCCACCGTCTGTCGGGGCTTGACCCTCTCGGCAATATGGCGCCCGGCTTCAATCTCGGCGCGGCGAAGCTCCCAGGTCTTCTGGAGGTTCAGCCAGAGCTGCGGCGTCGTGCCGAAGTAGCGCGCCAGGCGCAACGCGGTGTTTGCGGTAACACCACGCTGACCGTTGAGTATGGCTGTGACGCGATTGACCGGCACGTCAAGGGCCTTCGACAGAGCGTTGGCCGACATCCCGAGTTCATCGAGCTCTTCTCGCAGAATCTCACCGGGATGCACCGGCCTCATTCCGTTTCTCGGCGTCATTCCACCATCCTTCCTTAGTGGTAGTCGACGATCTCGACATCGTAGGGCCCCTCGTCGCCCCATCGGAAGCAGACGCGCCACTGTCCGTTGATCCGGATGCTGAACTTGCCGGTCCGGTCGCCTCTCAATGACTCCAACCTGTTGCTGGGTAGAGCGGCCAGGTCCCGCAGCGACTCTGCGTTGTCGAGCAGTGTGAGACGACGCGTTGCCTGGTCTGCGAATGCTTGGAACGCGGCGACGCGGTTGCCCTCGACGAAGCGCTGCGTTGGTCGGTTCTTGAAGCTTCGAATCATGGTGTGGAGCCATGGTGGTTGTTACGCTATACGTAAAGGGGAAAAGTGGCAACTGGAGTGCGGGCGGCAGCTGCTACGGCACCATGTGCCGGCTCCGCTCCATCTACGGCTCCTCGGCGGTCTCCGTTGCCAGCGACCCGCCGGCACCATGACGCGCCGCCTGAACCGCGGCCGCAAACAGCCCGATCGCTACGCTGAAAGCGGCTAGACCGGCCAGTTGCACCCAGCCGAACAGGTCCTCAGGCGTTGCGATCGAGAGCAACGCGGATCCGAAGCGGAAGTCGGCGAACTCGCCGCCACGCACTGCCTCCAGTGCGGCTAGAGCGGTGAGCAGGAGTGCGCCTCCGATCAGGGTCAGCAAGCCGTAGGTCAAGCCATGGGTCGCGAGCTGCCCGGGCGAGCGTGGCGGCAACGGCTCCTGGCGGCGGACCTCAAACTTCGGCTCCCGGTCGCTCGGCCGGACGAACCGACTGAGCATGTAGAGGCCGGGCAGGCCGAGCGGGATCGTGAAAAGGAAGAAGTTGGACCACCCAACGGAGTGGACCATGAAGCCTGCAATCGGACCTGAGACGATTCGTCCCATGCCGAAGAGAGTCGAGAACAGGGCGTACTGAGTTGCCGAGAAGCGCTTCTGCGTCATGCGCAGCAGCAGGACGGCGAACGCGCCGGTGCCGAGTCCCTGGCACAGAGACTCGAAGCCCATCGCGCCGTAGAGGAGGCTCGGCTGCATCGGCAGGTTCGCCAGCAGGATGTAGCCGACGTTGGAGAAGATCTGCAGGAACCCGAAGATCCACAGTGCCCTTCCAAGGCCGATCACGTTGGTCCCCAGGCCGCCGGCGATCGAGCCAACGATCGTCGCGGTTGTGCCGACGGTAGCCAGGGCAATACCGCGGTGGAAATCGGAGTAGCCCATGTCCACCAGGAAGGGGCGCAGCAGGCCTTGGGCCATGTTGTCGCCGAACTTGAACAGAATGACGAAGGCGAGAATTTCGACTGCTCGGTGGCGGGAGAGGAAGCCCAGGAAGGGCTGCCAGACGGCGTCCCGGAGCGTCTTCGGGCCGGGCGGCAGGTTCTTCGGCTCGGGCGCCAGGATGGTGATCGCGAGCATCGGCAGGTAGAGAGCCGCGAGGCCGACGCAGACGAGCGGCCAGGAGTACCGGCCCGCGACCGAAATGGCGGTTCCTCCGGCAACGAGCATGGCGAGCCGGTAGAGGCCTATTCGGGCGCCGACCGCGGCTCCCTGCTCTTCTTTCTTGAGAACGTCCACGGCGTAGGCGTCGACCGCGATGTCCTGGGAGGCTGCTGCCATGGCTATCGCAAGGGCCAACGCAAGGGCGAGCCAGGGCGTGTCCGGATGGTCTCCCACACCGGCCAGGGAGAGGGTGCCAAGGAGCAGGGCGACCTGAGCGATCGCGGCCCAACCTCTTCGTCGGCCCAGGAAGGGCGGCACGAACCGGTCCATGAGGGGCGCCCAAACCACGTTGAAGGACCACGGCGCGTGAGCCAGCGTGAACAGACCGATCAGCCGGATGTCGATGCCAGCGGTGCGCATCCAGTCGGGTAGCGCAATCCAGACCAGGCCGAGCGGCATGCCGGAAGAGAACGAGAGCAGGACGACGGAAAGCGTCCGCCAGGAGCGGACGGGCTGGGCAAGGCTCCGCAGCGTTCCGAGCCGTTCCGGCGCCTGCTTCTGCTCGGCCATCGGACTCATCCTATGCGTAATCGTCTATGAATCGACCAGCCGCCCCGATGGAACCCAAGTCGTTCAGAATCCGTAGTTCAATGTGAGCAGTCTCTCTGCGAGGAGGAACCGACCGTGACCGCGACAGCCACCCAATCCCGCCCGCTTCATCGTTCCGGGTCCAACCGTCTGATCGGCGGCGTCTGCGGAGGCATCGCCGCCTGGTTGGGCTGGAACCCGACCGCGGTGCGCCTGCTCTACGTCCTGGTGTCCATCCTCTCGGTCGCGTTCCCCGGGATCATCGTCTACATCCTGCTCTGGATCGTCATGCCGCTCGGCGACTGAGCTGCCCGCGCCGGCCGGGACTGCGGCGCCAATTCTGGGTTGGTAGGCTGAGTCGGTAGATGGCCCCAGTCGACGCAGCGAGCTTCCACGACGCCCTCATCCAGCGCTTGGGGTCGGAGCGTGTCCTTACCGGTGCGGCCCCGATGGCCGCCTACGAGTCGGACGCGTTGACCGCGTTCCGGGCGCGCCCCCGGGCGGTCGTCCTGGTCGAGTCGGCGGAGGAGGTCGTCGACGTCGTCCGCCTCTGCGCGGCGGCGGAAGTGCCCTTCCTTGCCCGCGGTAGCGGCACGAGCCTCTCCGGCGGTTCGCTGCCCGTCGACGACGGCGTCGTCATTGCGATGAACCGGCTCAACCGCATTCTCGAGGTCGACCCGGTGCGGCGCATCGCGGTCGTCGAGCCGGGCGTCGTCAACCTCACCGTGTCCGACGCGGCGGCGCCCTACGGCCTCTACTACTCACCGGATCCTTCGAGCCAGTCCGTGTGCACGATTGGTGGCAACCTGGCCTTCAACTCCGGCGGCGCGCACTGCCTGAAGTACGGCATGACGAGCAACCATGTGCTCGGTCTCGAAGTCGTGCTGCCGGACGGCGAGGTGGTCGAACTCGGCGGCGACAGCCTGGAGGGAGTCGGCCCTGATCTGGTCGGGCTGTTCGTGGGCTCGGAAGGGCTGTTCGGGATCGCGACGAAGATCACCCTCCGCCTGCTGCCGAAGCCGGAGACCTTCTTCACCCTGCTGGCCGCCTACGACTCGCTGGCGGCGGCGGGCGAGGCGGTGGCCGCGGTCGTCGCTTCGGGCCTCCTGCCCGGAGCGATGGAGATCATGGACAACCTGGCGATCGAGGCGGCCGAAGCAGCGGTGGGCGCCGGCTACCCGCTGGACGCCGAGGGGCTCCTGATCGTCGAGCTGGAGGGTGAGAAGCAACAGGTGGCCGCCGAGAGCGAACTACTGCTGGAAGTCGTCCGGGGATCGAAGCCCTACCTCGAACACATCGCCAGCGACCCGGAGGACCGGATGCGGATCTGGAAGGGTCGCAAGAGCGCCTTCTCGGCGGTGGGGAGGCTGAGCCCGGACTACATCGTCCAGGACGGCGTCGTGCCGCGCTCCCGGCTGGGCGAGGCCCTGACCGAGATCCAGCGGCTCGGCGAGCGGCACGGGATTCGGGTCGCGAACGTCTTCCATGCCGGCGACGGCAACCTGCATCCGCTCATCCTGTTCGATGGCCGGGTCGAGGGCGAACTGGAGCGCGCCGAGGAGCTCGCCGGCGAGATTCTCCGCCTGTGCATCGACCTCGGCGGCTCGATCACCGGCGAGCACGGCGTCGGGATGGAGAAGCGCCAGTACCTGGGCGAGATGTTCGACGATGTCGACCTGGATGCGATGCGGCGCATCCGCACCGCGATCGACCCGGGCGAACTGGCGAACCGCGGCAAGATGTTCCCGGACGCGGAGGCGCCGGCGCTGCTCAGCCACGGTCCGCACCCTCTGGAAGTGGCGGGAGTCATCTCGCGCGAATGAGGCGCGGCGGCACGGTCAACGACGGAAAGCCACGAGACTTGTGATTGGCACTACCCATCGGCCGGCTTCGGCGGCCGAGGTTGCCAAAGCCGTAGGCGGCGCGGAACGGATCGTGCCACGCGGCGGCGGCACGAAGCCGGCGCTGTGCGCGGCGGAAGGCGCCGACCTGCTCGACCTGTCGGCGCTCAGCGGCATCACCGAGTATCTGCCCAGCGAGTACACGGTGACCGCCCTGGCCGGGACGCCGCTAGCCGATGTCGAGACGCGGCTCGCGGCGGAAGGCCAGTACCTTCCCTTCGACCCGCTGCTCGTCGACGCCGGCAGCACCGTCGGCGGCGCCGTGGCCGCGGGGGCCAACGGTCCCGGCCGCCTGCGCTACGGCGGCCTGCGGGACTTCCTGCTCGCGGTGGCCTTCGTCGACGGCCGGGGCGAGATCGTCCGCGGCGGCGCCAAGGTGGTCAAGAACGCGGCCGGATTCGATCTCCCGAAGCTGATGGTCGGAAGCCTGGGTCGCCTGGGCGTCCTCACCGAGTGCACCTTCAAGGTCTTCCCGCATCCCGAGACCTGCGCCACCGTGCGCGTCGCCGGCATGGCCTTCGACGAGGCGCTCGCCGCCGCCGGTCGCATCGGTACGGGAGCGGTCGAGCTCGAATGTCTCGACCTGGTCCACGGCCTGGCGGGCTGGGACCTGGAGATCCGAATCGGCGGCCGCAGTTACGCGCTCGATGCGCGCCTGAACCGGGCGGCGGACGTGTTCGACAGCGACGTCGCAACCCTCGTGGGCGACGCCGACACGAATCACTGGCGAGCCCGCCGCGAACTCCACTGGGCTCCGCCCGACGCGCCCGTGCTCAAGCTCCCCGTGACACCGGCCACGGCGGGGGTCCTGGAACAGGTCGTCGCGGAACTGGACGCCGCCCACGCGGCCCGGATCTACAGCGCCGGCATCCAGCAGGCTTTCCTGGCTTGGCCCGCCGAACGGGGCTCCGATCTGTTCGCCCTCGACCGTGCCCTCACCGAGTCGAAACTGACCGCCCTGGCCCTGCGCGCTCCAGCCGAAGCAGTCGCGAAACCGATCCTGGGCTACCGCTCAGGCGGCGAACTGCTACGCCGCGTCGAGCAGGCCCTGGACCCGGCCGGCCGCTTCGGTCGGCTGAGGTGAACACTGGGTCGGCTCTTCGCCTAGAGTTCCGGGCGTCAGTGTAGAGAGCACGAGGCTGCAACGAAGGCGTAGTCGCATCCTCCAATGCCTTGACGCCAGACTGAGGCACCAGCATGGACAAGTACTTGCGACCCACCGCGATAATGGACTACGACCATGCCGAAGTCCGGAGCGCGGCCCGTGCCCTGGCCGATGGTGTGCCGGACCCGACGACGATCGCGAAGCGGTGTTTCGAGTGGGTGCGCGACGAGATCCGGCACAGCGGCGACTTCCAGGTGGATCAGCCGGCGTGTGCCGCGTCTGAAGTGCTGCAACACGGAGCGGGGTGGTGCTTCGCGAAGAGCCACCTGCTGGCCGCGCTGTTGAGGGCGAACGGCCTCGCGGCCGGTCTGTGCTATCAGCGGCTCCTGCTGGACGGAGCGGCCGGCCGCTTCGCGCTTCATGGCCTGAACGCCGTTCTGTTGCCTGAGTTGGGGTGGTACAGAGTCGATCCGAGGGGCAACAGGAACGGCGTGGATGCCCAGTTCGATCCCCCGAACGAGAAACTCGCCTGGCCGGTGACGACGGAGGGAGAAGGGCATCTTCAAGAGATAAGGGCGGACCCCCTCCCCTCGGTCGTCGATGTGTTGACGGGCTATGACACCTGGGAGGGCGTACAAAGCCACCTGCCGGACATTCCGTCCGGGCAGGCGAAGCTCATCGCGGCCCGGGCACGCACACGGCCTGGCCAGTAACGCCTTGACGCGGTCGCCGACGCTGACGTACGGTCGCAAGCTGCCCCGCTTGCTGAATGGAGAAGCGAGCGTTTGATCGTCCAACAGTCTGACACCTCGGCCGCCGTCCGGGAACAGCACCGGCTGCCGTTCTGACCTGGAAGCCGGAACGGGCAACGGCAGGGGAAGGGGAACGGAAGATGGACGTCAAGGAAGCAGTGCGAACCGTCAGGCCACACCTGGACGCGCTCGACGTGGAGGACTTTCCGGGTTGCGTAGCGGTGCCGATGACCGAGGCGGAGCTCGAGGAGTACGAAGGGCGCCTGGAGTACTGGGCCGCGGACACCCAGACGGCGATGGTCGTCGCGGAACCGACGACGACATATCACGAGATTCCCTCTCACCGGGTGACGGGGCTCGTTCGCGAGATCGGCCTGGCTCGCGGATCGGAGATTCTCGCGCTTGGCTCGGTCGACCTCGTGCAGTTCATGGACGAGGGCGGGCGCAACGTTCTGCTGCAGGCGGATGCGGTCTTCTTCCTCAATCGACCGTGGCCGAAGGAGAAGGCGGTTGACGTCGACGCCGGTCCGGCGCCGGACGTGTTGCTGGAGGTGGACCACACGACGGACGTGCGTCGGGGAAAGCTCTCGGTGTACGCGTCGTTGGGGCTTCCCGAGGTCTGGGTGGAGGTGCCGCAACCGGAGTGGCTGGCGCCGCGCGAGTCAGGCTGGCCGCGGTTGACGATCTACCTTCTCGAAGGTGGCCGGTACGTCGAGTCGGCGCGCAGCCGGGCGTTCGCGGGCTGGACGGCTGCGGAGATTCACCGGGCCCTCAACGAGGAGGTGCGTTCGCCGGAGACGGTAGCAGCCCTGCGTCGCGTCGGCCGCCGGTTGGGCCGGGCGATGGGAACGGGCCCGGACGACGATCTCTTCCTCGCGGCGGAGCGGGAGGAGAGCCGGGAACAGGGTCGTCAGGAAGGCCGCGAGGAGGGGCGGCAACTCGGACGCCTCGACGCGACACGGCTCATGGTCCGCCAGACCCTCGCAGCGCGCGCCATTCCGGTGTCCGGGGAGATCGATGCCTGGCTTGCCGGACTCTCGGCCGATACGGACACGGCGTCCCTCGTGGAGGCTGCCGTCGAGTGCCGGGACGCGGAGGACTTCCTGTGCCGAGTTCAGAAGTCTGGGCACTGAGTCAAGTCACCAGAGTTCCCTCAAGGCTGCGGCTGCTTGGAGTCTCGGATCAGGTGGCCAAGTGCACACCTACGTTGCCGGCCGAGTCCGCTGTTCCTTCGGGCGAACCAGGTTCTCACTTTCCGCCAGCAGGTTCTCCCAACCCTTGGCCAACTCCTGCCGGATCAAGGCGTCGCGCTCACTCGACAGCTTCACCAGGGAGATCATCTGTTTCCCGACGGCGAGGAACTGGGCCATGTTGAGCGCGGTCGGGTTCCAGCCGTAGAGCGCCGTCTTGGCGATGTTGCCCGACGCCAGGAGACCGTGGGTCAGGGTGAGCATCTGCGAGAGTTTCAGTCGGCCCCGGAGCTCTTTTCTTCCGAGTTCTTCGGCCGATACGCGAGTCCGGATGAAATGGTAGGTGCGGATGGTCAGCTCCGCGAAGGCCGGCACGATCGCCATCGTTGCGAAGTGGCGCAGGTCGTAGCCGTTGCTGTACATGTAACGGATCAGGTTCGGCACGGAAACCGTGTCGCCACCTTCGCGGACGGCGAATCCGGAGTTGACCTTGAGCGCCTGCAGCGCTGCAAGGAACGGCGGCGGAAGCCCTTTTGCGGTGAACACGTCGGAGAATCCGTGGGCGATGACGGTCGCCAAGGCTCCCAGGACTCCCCGGTCTGCGTAGGCTTTGCCCGGAATGACCCGCCAGGCGCCGCTCGCGTCGATGAACGTGCACGTGCGGCAGAGGATGTCCTTGACGCCGAAGACCAGGCCAAGGACTGGATCGTGTCCGATGGCGGCGAGTCGATGGGTGTTGGGCGTCAGGTCGAGCTTGGGACTCACGACGTCGTAAGGGACCTTCGCCCACTTCTCGGCCTTCGTCGTGAGCCCGGCGGCCCATTCCTGGAAGGCTTTGCGCTGCATGTCGTCCGTGCCGGACAGTGGCGCCACCTTCTTCGATTGCTCCTTCATCCAGGCGGTCACCGGGCTGCCTCGCTGCGGCTCGCCCTTGAAGGCGGCGCCGGGAGTGGCGACCAGGAAGTAGTCCAGGAGCGCACCGGCGACCACGGTGATCCCGACGGCGGCGATGTCCCACCGGTCCCACGGCGTCGGACCGTAGTCCCGGTCGAACCGGGGGCAGATCGCAGCCGCCCGGTCGGCGGACAGGAGCTGGACGAGCGGATCGGTGTCGATGTCGAGGCCGTGTTCTTCGGTGTACTTCTCGACCTCGCGCGAGTAGCTCTTCCAGTCGCCATCGACATCCGGGATTTCCACGCCGGCGGAGAGGTCGGGCCACCGCCGAACGACGGCCGCATCCAGTTCGGCTTCGGTGGGCTCGATCCGTTGCCGGAAGTCCTGCGTGGTCTGCTCGTCCTCGTACGCTTGGCCTCGCCAGTTAGGGCCCACGTTGGTCAACTGACGGCGGAGTTCGCTCGTCCCGGCGTGGATGTCCTCGAGGAGGACATCGTGCTCTTCGGTCTTCTCCGTCAAGGCGTCGACGCGCTCGTCGACGCGGCCCAAGTCTCCCTGGAATTGGCCTAGCTGGTGGCGCTGGGCAAGCGCGGCCGACTCAGCTTCCCGTTGCGCCCGTTTCTTCATTGCCGTCAGGTTGCTGTTTGTCCATCTCCTCCTGCAGGTCGTCCTCGAAAGCGTGCTCTCTGTGGCGGAGCTGTACCAGCGCCCTGCCCAGCAGGGCCAGTTCGCTCGAGAGCCTCTCGATCAGGAGTTGGTTCCTCTCGACGTCTCTCGTCAAACCGGCCAGCCGGTCGGCGAAGTACGCGATGTCTTCGGCGAGGTTGGCTATCGCCTTGCGGTGGATGCGGAGGACCTCCTGGAGCATGAGCTCCCGGCGCGCGGACCTGGCGCGACTGCTGCGGCCCATGAACCAGCGCGTGCCGCGGTAGATGACTGCGCCACCGATGACGGCGATTCCGAGGCCCGAGATCATGGCGGACAGACCCAGAACTCCTCCGAGGCCGAGCGCCGCGAGGCCCGAAGTGATGCCGGCGGCACTCAGTCCGGTGACGCTGCCGCTCAGGTAGACGGCGGTGATGGGCACTCCGACTGCGGCCGACTTCGCGGCCAGATCCTTGGCGATCTCCTCGAGCCGCCGGTCCGAGATTCGGCCGTCCAGGATCTTCCGATCCTGAACGCAGACGTCCTCGATGAAGTCGAGCTGTTTGTCGTGGATGCCAAGCAGGTCGGTCAGTCGACGAATGCCACCTGCCAGCGCTGGCGAACCATCGCGGGATGTGGCGAGGCCCAGCCGGACGGCATCCTTGAGCAGCGAGAAGCCCAGAGCGTCTTGCGTTTCTTCCGGCGTCCGTTCCCTCATCCCGGGAATGAGACTCTCGGGGTCCAGACTGCCGGGATCAGTGATTGCGTCACGGAGTGCCCGGCGGGTCTCGACTTGGCACTTCAGCTGCGTCTGCAGCACTTGCAGTTCGCAGACCTCGCGCTCGTCGATCACACGGTCGTCCTGGTAGGTGAGCCAGACGAGTGTCTCCAGGTAGCAGCGCTTCACTCCTTCAGGCAACTCCGAAACGGCTACCTCCGGCGTGACTTCGGTGTCCTTCGCCGCTACGCGATCCTTGACGGCCCTCGCACCCCGTTGGGCTGCGTCTGCAACGGTACGTGCCGCCTTGCCGCCGACTTCTCCCGCCCGCATGGCGGTCTCGACGAGTTGTTTACTGGCCTTCTTCACTGGGTGGACAGGCGCAAGGACCGTCGCGTCCGCCGTGCCGACGCGCCGCCGATTCAGCTCGCCTTCGGCAACGCTCCCATCACGGCCTTGACCTCCAGGAACTCCTCGAAGCCGAAGTCTCCCCACTCGCGGCCGTTGCCGGACTGCTTGTAGCCGCCGAAGGGGGCGCCGAAGTCGGCGGGGGCGCCGTTGATGTGTACGTTGCCGGCGCGGATACGGGAGGCGACGCTGCGGGCGTGATCGAGGTCGCCGGACTGGACGTAGCTCGACAGGCCGTAGGGTGTGTCGTTGGCGATCCGGATCGCTTCTTCCTCCGTCTCGTAGGGGAGGATCGCCAGCACCGGGCCGAAGATCTCCTCCTGGGCGATCGTCATGTCGTTGCTGACGCCGCCGAAGACGGTGGGGCGGACGTAGTAGCCGCTGTCCATGCCTTCGGGCCGGTCCGTGCCGCCGACAACAAGCTCGGCGCCTTCTTCGATGCCCTTGGCGATCAGGGCCTGGATCTTGTCGTACTGGACCTTGCTGACGACGGGGCCGATGTTGACGCCTTCCTGTCCCGGCGCACCGACGACGGTTGCCTCGGCGGCGGCCTTGGCGACTTCCAGGGCGCGAGCGTGCGACGCGGCGGGGACCAGCATGCGCGTCGGCGCGTTGCAGGACTGGCCGCTGTTCATGAAGCACTGCCGCGTGCCGGCCTTGACCGCACGGTCGAGATCGGCGTCCTCGAGCACGACGTTCGGCGACTTGCCGCCGAGCTCCTGGGCGACGCGCTTGATCGAGTCGGCGGCGGCCTTGGCGACCGCGCGGCCGGCGCGGGTCGAACCGGTGAAGGACATCATGTCGATGCCGGGGTGGGCGGACAGCGCGGCGCCGACTTCGGGGCCTTCGCCGTTGATCAGGTTGAAGACGCCCGGGGGCACGCCGGCGTCGTGAAGGATCTCGGCGAGCAGGATCGCGTTGAGCGGCGCGACCTCACTGGGTTTGAGAACCATCGTGCAGCCGGCGGCGAGCGCTGGCGCGACCTTGCAGGCGATCTGGTTGATCGGCCAGTTCCAGGGCGTGATCAGTCCGCAGACGCCGACGGGCTCCTTGACGATGTTCGTTGTGCCACGGGTCTCGACGAAGTCGTAGTCCTTGAGCACGCCGAGGGCGCCGGCGAAGTGGCCCATGCCGGACGGCGCCTGCGCCGCGTTGGCGAGCCAGGCCGGCGCGCCCATTTCGGCGGAGATCGTCTCGGCCATCTCGCCGATGCGCGCCTTGTAGCCCGCGACGATTCGGCCGAGCAGCTCGACCCGCTCCTCGCGGCTCGTCTGGGAGAATGACTCGAAGGCAGCCTGCGCCGCGGCCACCGCGCGGTCCACGTCGGCCGCGCTGCCGAGGCTGATCCGGCCGATCGCCTCTTCCGTCGACGGATCGATCACGTCCATCGTCTTCGGGGTCACAGGGTCGACCCATTTACCGTTGATGTAGAACTGCAGCGCTTCCTTCATGGGACTGTCTCCGAATGTGTTGAGCTGGTAGGACGGGAGAGTGTAGCCCGGTTTGGCGGCGCTGGCGCACCCGGTTGCTGCCGTATGTGCTCCTGGCCGAGCAGCAGCCGGGCGGCCCGTTCTCCGCACTCGGCGCCGACGGCAATCGCGCGGCTCAGGCCGACGCCGTGGAGCACGTTGCCGGCCAGGTAGAACCCTTCGAGCGGGTCCAGGGCCGCTGCGATCCTGGTCACCCGTTGCGGGTGGCCGGGGGCGTACTGGGGGATCGCGTGCGGCCAGCGGGCGATGCTGGTGTAGGTCGGCGTGGCGTCGAGGCCGACCGTCCGGCGCAGTTCACGGAGGGTCAGCTCGACGAGCTGGGCATCGCCGAGGTCGGCGGCCTCCGGGTCGACGGAGCCGCCGTACATGGAACGGGCCAGGAACCGGTCTTCCGGGCTCCGGCCAGAGAACGTCGCCGTCTCGTACTGGCAGCCGAGCATGCGGATACCCTCGCCGCGGGCCACGAGGAAACCGTAGGCCGGCTCGATGTGGGCCGCGGCCGAGGCGTCGAAAGCTGTATGCACGACGGCCATGGGAGGTGACTCGATCTGCCGCAGTTCGTCCGCGGCCGCG
>Ga0209543_1002576_pt1 | contig 12767 bp, 11 predicted proteins | sample MesohylFT_FD_187296 | JGI IMG/M metagenome (GOLD analysis project Ga0209543, IMG submission 187296) | Host-associated microbial community of the marine sponge Aplysina aerophoba from Gulf of Piran - sponge mesohyl, lysed by freeze-thaw... | ecosystem: Host-associated > Porifera > Sponge >...
GATGCTTCAATGGGGCCACTGCCTTTCAGCAGTGGAAACAGGTCGACCTTTACCGACTTGTCCTCGCAGAACGGGGCTTCAATGGGGCCACTGCCTTTCAGCAGTGGAAACTATTGTCTGGTAACACTTCCCATACTCCGTACACAGGCTTCAATGGGGCCACTGCCTTTCAGCAGTGGAAACTTTTGAAAAGCGACATCCTCATTGTCGTCGAGCGTGCTTCAATGGGGCCACTGCCTTTCAGCAGTGGAAACCAGGCAGCGTGGATGGAAAAGGTGCTGCCCTCGATCCGGCTTCAATGGGGCCACTGCCTTTCAGCAGTGGAAACAGCGAGCGCGTCGAGCTCTTCAAAGCGGCCGTTAATGCTTCAATGGGGCCACTGCCTTTCAGCAGTGGAAACTTGACTGGCACGGTCAGTATCGGCGGCACGGCGCAGCTTCAATGGGGCCACTGCCTTTCAGCAGTGGAAACTGGGCGACGCAGCCAAAAAGTGGGACGGGATGATCAAGCTTCAATGGGGCCACTGCCTTTCAGCAGTGGAAACGATCTTGTCGACCACCACCAGCGGCACGGCTAGCAGGCTTCAATGGGGCCACTGCCTTTCAGCAGTGGAAACAGCGATTGTAGAGCAGTCGTGATCGCTGCAACCACCGCTTCAATGGGGCCACTGCCTTTCAGCAGTGGAAACCAGCAAACCGCCGACACCGCACAGGCTGAGGCTAGACGCTTCAATGGGGCCACTGCCTTTCAGCAGTGGAAACTGTGCCCGAGGGCATCAGCTTGATTCAGGAGGCCATGCTTCAATGGGGCCACTGCCTTTCAGCAGTGGAAACCAAGGCCTGCTGAAAAGCGAGCACAAACTCGAAGAAGCTTCAATGGGGCCACTGCCTTTCAGCAGTGGAAACCTCGGAGAGTGGACCGGCTGAACAGACACCACCTGGGCTTCAATGGGGCCACTGCCTTTCAGCAGTGGAAACCAGGGCCACGGTCAGCTCCTTGGTCTGGGCCGCGTCGCTTCAATGGGGCCACTGCCTTTCAGCAGTGGAAACTGGCACTTCCGGTCGGTGGAATCCGGACCCGCCACGGCTTCAATGGGGCCACTGCCTTTCAGCAGTGGAAACCTGCAGGGTGATGTTATAGAGTCTCGCCATCAGTAGGCTTCAATGGGGCCACTGCCTTTCAGCAGTGGAAACTGTTCCGCCACCGCCGGCACATCGAGAACTCGTACTCGCTTCAATGGGGCCACTGCCTTTCAGCAGTGGAAACTGGTTGACTGCCTCATGGACCTGGTGGCCACCAATAGGCTTCAATGGGGCCACTGCCTTTCAGCAGTGGAAACTGGGAGCTACAACCCGGACAGGAGGCTGGCGATACCGCTTCAATGGGGCCACTGCCTTTCAGCAGTGGAAACCCGCCCGCTCGACTCGAGGCATGACCGACTCGGTGACGCTTCAATGGGGCCACTGCCTTTCAGCAGTGGAAACACGCCAGCCCGAGCAGGCCAGCCGGCACCATGATCCAGCTTCAATGGGGCCACTGCCTTTCAGCAGTGGAAACTTCGGGAATGCGCCCCTCGCCGTGTGCAGCGTCACTCGCTTCAATGGGGCCACTGCCTTTCAGCAGTGGAAACTCGTTCTCCTGGCCTGGCCTGAAATCGTGGAGTGTGGCTTCAATGGGGCCACTGCCTTTCAGCAGTGGAAACTTCCCCACATCGACTGGAGCAAGGAGTGGTCGAAATCGCTTCAATGGGGCCACTGCCTTTCAGCAGTGGAAACCCTGGTCGGTCCCGGGGGCGCTGCCGGCGTCAAGTTGCTTCAATGGGGCCACTGCCTTTCAGCAGTGGAAACAGCTATTTGTGACCCAACTCGGACGTCAGCCATGAGGTAGTGCAGCTTTCGCCGTAAATATTTCTTATTTCTGCAATTCGTAACCCATTCATATCGGCTCAACACGCACAATGATCAGTTTTATGGCCAAATAGTTGCGAGGGGTGCAACGGGAGGTCTTCACTACTGGACCTCTCGCAATACGAAGCGGCGTTGTCTGCCTATCACACTATCACCACCGCTCTGCGTGGCAACTCCCGGGCGTTTCCCAAGACGGTATAATTCTCGCTTCCCCGTCCTTCCGAAGGACCCATATCCACAATCAAGGCCCGATCCTCCTTCAAGTTCAGGACTTCCGTCAAGGCCGCCTCCAGTAGTACCCTTTCCTTGTGCGATAAATCGCAGATGAACACCGAGTATTGTGCCGGTTCGCCAAACCCGTTCATCTTCTTGTAAGTCCGGGCCAGCCGCTTGGGGTCGGTGACATCGTAGCACACGAGAAACCGGTTACGCATAGCTACCTCGTTCTGAATACTGGATAGACTGGCAGTTCACCCAGAAGATGCCTGGACAGCAGTCGGGTCTGTATTTCCAGGATGCGGCGGTAGCTGGCGGCATATCCGAAAAGGGGGTGTGTAGCCAGAGTGTCCATCCGCCGCTCGAAGGCTTCTATGACCTTGCGGCGACCGTTCTGGGTGAGGGCCGTCGCGTTTCCCCTGACAATGAAGTGCTTCGGTCCCAGTTCTCCGTTGTTGATGAGGGTCAGGCATGCCGAGTCCGCAATCAGAGGACGGAATTCCTCCACCAGGTCTAGGGCGAGGGAGGGTTTGCCGTACTTGGGCTGGTGGTAGAACCCCAGGTAAGGATCAAAGCCCACTGTGAAAGCTGTAACCATCGCTTGCTTGATTAGCATGGCATAGAGAAATGAGAGAACAGCGTTCACCGGGTCCCGAGGCGGACGCCGGTTCCGCCCGTGGAAGTCGAAACTCAGGGACTCGGTCTTGATCATGCCCTGGAACTCCGAGAAGTAGGTGCGGGCCGCAGCCCCCTCAATGCCCAGCAGAGTATCGAGTGATAGGGCCTTCTGTGACTGATCCGCCAGCCGGCCTAACTCCGCCAGGGTGGCAACAGGCGGCTCCCAGTGATTTCGGCGCATCAGAGTGCGGCAGTTTTTTATCTTTCCGAAGACCATCCGGCGGGCGATAGGCAACGCGGTTTCGGGCGTCATTGCTACCAGGTATTGCCGGCAACGCAGTTCCACGTTCTTGTGGCTCATTCCGGTGGTGATGCCACTGAACCACCCGCCGTAAGTGAAGTAGCAGATGGGGATGTTCCGATTGCACAACTCTCGGAGCGCCTGGGTGGTGATCTGGACGTTGCCAAAAACGGACAGGTGTGAGACTTCCATCAGACGAATCTTTTGCAGCGTTTGTCCTTGTTTTTTTACCTCCAACTGGTCTCCCGACTTGCCAACAACAGCCCCCTGGGAATGTACGTATACAGGAATCGCATCGTCCCTGGCCGGGGTCATCCGCCGAACATCCTCGGGCCTAACGGTCTGTCCCTTCGCGGAAATGAAGTTCACTTCGTCTGGAAGGCAAATGCCTACCAGGGAGCATCTTGGGCATTTGGGGCTGTCCTTCAGTGGTTCGGGAATTTGCCCCGATGTTGCCATGTTTCTGATCCCCGATAACAACTCCAGCGCCCGGGAGACGAGGGCATCGTCAAAAGGGACCGTCACTCGCTGGCGGGACTCCACGAAGTAGAGCACTCCCTCGTTGCAGGTATACCCGTTGGCGCGTAGCAGCAGTCCCTGGATGCAGGTTTGGATCCGTTCCGGCTCCCACGCTCCCTCCGGCAGGTCGGGGACTTTGCCGTGCTTATAGTCCACTGGGGTAACTGAGTCGCCCTGACCTTCTATTAGGTCAATACGGGCGATTGCTCCCAGGGACTCGTCGGATACCAGAACGGAGCGGGCGTGGATGGTCTCCGGTCCAAGACCGCCTTCTTCTACCGGATCAACACCATCTTTGTCAGGAGGCCAGGGCAGGTTTCCTGATGGGCGGTCCACCCGGCGGTGCTGGAAGCGGCCCTCGACGGTGTCAACGTTGTCGGCGAACTCGCCCTGCACCCATTCCAGGTAGGCCAGACGGGCGCAGTAGGCATACTCGTTGAGCATTCGCGCGGGGACCAACTCCGGGAGCTTGCTTATGGATGTTTCGGAATCAGGGCTGGCGGGGGTTGACACGGTTTCCGGGGCATCTATGGTCATCGCCAGCCTCACTCTCCCTGATTGGTTGCTGCGGGCTATACCGGGATGGCCGGGGCAAAGCTGCGATATTTCCCGAAGGTTATTCGTTGGGACTTGAAGACTTGACGGATACCCATAGCGGCCAGTGCCGTGCGGTCGATGTAGTTTCTTTGGAGATCCTGTAATGCGAGCAAGGAACGCACGGTATCTAGGTCGGCAGGAACGTCCCAGATAGGCCATGTCCAAAATGTATCGTGGCTCCGGTTTCCTGAGAACCCGGTGGTTTGAATTCCCTGGCCTACCGGCATGACAGGGAAGAGTGGCAAGGCTTCAAAGGCTAGGCGGTTAGCGCCCCATTCGGTTGGCGCGCCACTTTTGCCTTTGACTCTGACCTTATCATCACTAGGGTTTTTCCACCGTAATGCGTACCGGCGGTCCTCTTCCGGGTCCCAGCGCAGGGACAGTTGGGGATCTTTCCTTTCCCAGCGATGAAACAAACTCTGCCAAATCTTGTCTCGATTGACTTTCTCGGTGAGTTCGCGCATGGTCTTTAGGAAATGCTGATGTCCAGTGCCGCTCATAGTACGCAATGCGGTATCCTGAATCCGTCCTTCCTGGTCGGCAGGCTTAATGGCGTCGCAGCCAAATGCAGCTATGAAGTCCGCTGCTGACCGCCCTTCGAGGGAAGGATCAGCAGCTAAAGCTGCATCAAGGGCATGGGTGCGGAATTCGTCCACATGAATAGTGAGACTATCTGCGATTCTCAAAGCCTCATGTCCTGGTCGCATTTCCGTAAAACGCTCCACCCCGTTCAGTGCCTCGTCTTCACTGGGTGTGCCTTCGTCTACATGGAGGGTGGGACGCCAGGAATCGAGCAGCGTCCAGGAGAGGCAGACCTGACGCTCCGGCCAGGCTAGGGTGAGACCCCGCAACGTTCCCAGGGCCGCCAGGAACGCCAGCGGGTTGGTGCCGTCCAAACCAGTAAGGACTAGGCCCTTCTGTTTCTGTTCGGTCATCTTACTTCTCCTCAGCCCTGACTATCGGCGTCATCGTGAGCTTTCTGCTCAGCCTCGCTAGAGCGGTGGTCGGCCAGGCGCATCAGGGCTTCCAACCAGGCTAGGCCCCACCACCCGTAGCGCCGCACCAGCCGCCAGAAGCGTTCCGGCACGCCGCTGTCTAGCCGCTCCAGACCGGTGGCGCTGGTGGCTGACATGCCGAGGATCTCCACCTTGACCGACTCATCATCGGCCACCACCGGGGCCAAGGGTCGGCAACGGCCGTGGTGGCTGGCAACTAGGTGCAATACCAGGTTCTCATCATGAGCAGATTCCAGTAGTCCGGGCACGCTCTCAATCAGACGCACCGAAAGCAGTTCGTGGCGGGAGCCTCGAGGGTATCCGCTCTCTCGGCAAGCGCGCCGGTATTCCACCAAGCCGGAAGGGAGGTTGCCCGACTTAGCAAGAAGTGGCCCGCCAACCAGGGCGGCCCATGGATGACCACCGTGCAGTATCGCCTGGAATCGAGGATCAGCTTTGCCCACGTCGTGGGATCGGCCTGCCAGGGTCAGGTCATTTACCAGCTTACTCGGCAGGCTAACTCCCTCACCGAAGCGCCTGGCCCATCGTTTTACCCCCTCTAGATGGTCGGCTAGTGTAACTCGCACTGTGGCCGAAGAGGAATGATCCTCACTAGTAGGGGTTGAAGCCGATCTCATATATTTCTGTACCCGGCGGGAGCCTTGCAGCACGAAGCCGCCTCCGGGATGCGTTAGCCTCTTCCGGCGTGTGTCTCGGGCTAGTGCCGATGCGGCGTCTTTCAGCCATTCCCATTCAGGTGGCATCTCTAGCTCCGCTAGAGCTTCAAGAGACTGCTGGATTTCGTCATCGCCCCCATCACCCTCGGAATCCTCAGATCGGTTGGAGATTCCCTTCAAACAGTCCTTTGCCAAATCGGGCCATGATTCCACCACTTTGGTATTGGCACGCAGTACGGCTTTCGCTCGAGACTGAAGATGTGCCCGGTCTCCTAAGTCTATAATTCGCTTTCCGTCGGGACCTTCAGGTATGTGCCCGAAGGTCTCCCATCCCCGCAGTTCCTCCTGGATAACCACTGTATCGCCGGGGCGCAGGTCTGCGAGGTCTGAATGTTCGGTGAGCAGACGACTCTTCTCCGGCCCGCTCTCCTCCGGCCCGCGCCAGCAGATGACGTTGTGTTGAATGTTGCTGTGCTTTCCAAAGTCTTTATCAGGAGAAAGGGTCCCTTCTACGTCACTGTCTTCATGGTCGACGTTGCTACCCGTTCCCTCGAGCCAGCGACGGAAGCTGTGAATGGGGACCGAGATACATTCTGACGATACTGGAGGGCACAGGCTCACAATCTCAACCTGCTGTTCTAGCGACATGTCGTGCAGGTCGGCTCGCCAGCAGACCTGAACCTCTGGCGCGCCACGGTTGGGGCCATGCAGAAACGGAGACACGTCTGGATCGGGATGAGGAATAGGCGAAGTTTGTACCCAGGCGTCCAGATGAGCGGGCAGCATCACTGGAGCATTCGGTGCCTGCTGGCACAGTTTCGCCAACTCTTCCGGGGAGTCAGGAAGAAGGTTGTGCATAGCCGTGTAGCCGAAGTCTATGCCGTCATCACCGGCCTTCTCACCAAGCCACTGCCAGGTTTTGGTGAGGGCCTCGCCATAGACCGGATCGTTTGCTGCTTTACTATTGGCTTCGGTCTGGTCGGCCCGGATGACAATAACTGCCCTGGAATCAATGGAACGCCCATCCCGGTTCAGGCGTCCGAAACGCTGTCTCAGGGCGTCGAGACTAGCGCACTCAGTTACCAGCCCATCGAAGTCCAGGTCTGCACCCACCTCCAGGGTTTGCGTAGCGACAATGAAGCGCGTCCGTTCCTCTCTATCGGCACCGGTCTTCAGTGATTCCAGGTCACGGAGAACTTCATCCCGGTCGATGGCCCTCATCCGCCCGGTCAGCAGAACGACATCCTTGCCTTCCTTGACCAAGTGTTCATACACTAGCCGCGCTGTAGCAACCCGGTTGACTATTACTCCGATCGCTTTGCGCGCGTCACCGTCACTCACCAGCTTGACTGCCTCGGCGGCTGCATGCTGGGCCAACTTTTTCAGGGCATTTTTCTTTTGCGCCTCCTTAGCAATCTTCAGGCTGGCAGGTTTAGATGCATTGATGCGTCTGCCGAACACCGGGTGCGCTCGGTCCTTGTCTTTGTCAGCGAAGCGGTCCTCGCGCGTGATGTCGTGAGGGGGTGTGGCTGAAATCAGAGTCAGGTGGAAAGGGGCGGAACCAATGTAGCCGGACTGCGAAGCCCACGTCCGATAGCGTTGCACTGAAGCAACCGTCTGGCGGAAGGGGTTAGCACAGTGGGCTTCGTCAAGGATTAACAGGCAATCATTGGCGGCCAGCCCGGCGTGAACGGGCCGCATGCCCGCGCCGGACCCGTACCCCCGGAATAAGAGCCGGGAGCCGAACTGGTCGACTGTGGTGACAACCACGGTGGGCTGAAGCGGCGACCGAGCCCACGCGTCATCACGATACATCCCACCGCGGAGTTGAAAACAAGCTAGCGGGTCGTCCTCCTGCGCGAGGAGGCGTAATCTGTCTGCTACATCCTTCAGGATGCCGCTTGTAGTCTTGTGCAAGGCTTCGGCCAGCCTCCGTGCTCGCCCGAATGTCTCGTCTACAATTACCCGACGGTCCACTATGAAGAATATGCGCCGGGGAGCAGTACGCTCCCCGGGTGTACGGTCTGCTTGGCAGGCCAGGGCGAAGATTGCCATATCGATGCAGGCAGTCTTACCAGCCGCAGTCGGCAGGGCCAGCGCTTTTGGCCAGCAGGCATCATCCGGTCGGGCCTCTACAACTTGGCGGGCCAGTTCAGCCTGCCACGGGAACGGGCCATAGCCATAGAGGGATTTAAAGAACTCGTCAAATTGTGCCGCGTTCATTTCAAATCACCCCCTCTGGACCGGGCGGAACAGACCATACCCTCGGTAACGGCCAGCACCTAGAATGACCGGGCCTCTGACTTCTCTCTCGAATGTGATGGCTGCATGAAGGTGCCGTAACTGCCCACCATCAGACTTGCGCCGTATGGAAGGAAATGACCGGCTGTGAGGAACACCGGTGTGCAGGCTTACCTGACTGAGGGCTACCTCTACGGGGCGGGGCAATCCAATCCTTTCGCAGGCTTTCTCCACCATGCGTTTCTCCTGACGCTCCTTGTCGCGCCCTTTGGCATGACGATCAAAGACGATAGGAGTTACCGTTGCCCAGTGCCGGGCAGGACGGGTCCAGACTTCAGACTGCAAAGCAACCGGAGGCGACACCCTGGCTTCTATTTCCAAAAACCAGTCAAAATCGGCTCCGTTGTAAAGGTGTACCCGACGCGGGGAGCCATCCTCTTCGAAACCCATGATGAGGTTGAGGCGCCGGCCCACTTCCGCCTGCTCAATGTACTTCGGTATAGCCAGGGCGAGGCCGAGCAGGTGTCCGTCAGCATGTTTGTGATTGACAAAGGGAAGGGGCAGAAAGGCAGCGTGCGGTTTCTGCGATGGTCGGCCATCACGAGCGTGTCCGCCGATCCATTCTGGGACCGGCTCAGGGCAGTTTTTGAGCACCGCATTGCGAAGTTTGTTGGTGAGTGTGAGGGTGCTTTCCAGTCCCATCAGCCTGCCGTCCACCCTGCGCAGCACCAGCAGCCGGTCACGGAAGACACCGCCCGGCGCTGCCGGTTGGCTCTCCGGTTGCGGCCGGGAGTAGGCAACCCACCGTGAGCGTTCAGGTCTAAGCCCGCTTCCGTATTGGGTCTTCAGGTGTTCTAGCCGACCTGGGGCGGATACCCTCAACATTCGTTGAGGGAGGATTTCACCCGTGTTGATGTCAACCACTCGATCAGCGGACACCCTCAACGAATGCTGGTCGTCCGCCGACATCGGTATCAGGTTGGGCTCAGGAGGGGCGTCATCGACCCAAGCTTGGACCAACGAGGCCGAATGCCCGATCCTGACCACCTTGCTGCAGAGGGATTCCAACCCCACCCGCACCTCTGGCGAGGGGGGCTCCGGCCAGATGAAGTGTACGTGGGGGTCGTGAGGAATGGCTACTGGAAATGGACGGGGTTGGCGGGAGCGGTGTTCTGGCAGCACACCCAAGCCGGAACCCTTTAGTTTTTTTAGCTTTTCGCTGACGCCCTTAGCCTTGATCAATCCCGCTGCCGAGGGGATCATCCTGGGTTTAGATCCGGGCCGATCTAGATTCTGCCAGGTAGTCTCGTCGTTGACCGGAACGTAACTGGTTATGGCTTTTCGTTGTGAAAAGTCGCTAGCCCACATATTCGGAGGCTCTTGATGCTCCAGCCAGAGCAATGCTTTCGACTCGCCGTCACTCCCGTCTGTCTCGTAATGGGCAGCGACCAAGGCCATGAAGACCCGGTCGGGATGGGGTGGCCACTCGGGGCGCTCCCGGTCGGCGGTATTGGTGGCCATTGACCAACCGTTTAGGTAGCGTATGCCGATAGCAATCATTGCTCCTCCTCGGCATCAGGCTTTACATCGAGGTCTAGCTTTTGACTTAGCCGGACCAGCTTCTGCAATTGGTGCGACGGTTTCAGGACTAGTTCCTGTTCCAGCCATGGGAGCCCGGCCTTCCTGGCCTCGTCCACCGACTGTCGATAGACCTTGAGGGCTTGCTCTACGGGGAAGTCAAACTTCCGGGGTTCGTCTCCGGGGCGGTCTAGCAACTCCCAGGCCACGGGAGTGGTGGCAAACAACAAGCAGCGGGAGCGGAGGTCGGCCCCCTGCTCCCGCACCAGGGTGGCGGCAAAGAGGGCCTGAGCCGCCAGAGCGGTGCGGGCTGCCAAATCTACCTGAGAAACCGGGCCACCCTCACCGATGGGAAAACGCAGCCGACGCAAAGCAGGCAGGGAAAGCACGGTGGTCTGCACGGCCTTGCTGATGGTGAATCCACCGTCGGCAATCGACGGGACAATATTGCCATGATTTACTTCGGAGGGCCGTACTCCTTTGCTGTTCCGTTCTCCGGCCTCGGACTGTTCCAGAGTCCAACCGCCATCTCTAGTACGGTACACTGGTCCAGCGTCTTTTCGAATCCGCGCTGGATCAATCCGGCCCTGCGTCTTTTTGCCTTGTTGGGCATGATAGCCCACAATCTCCGACACTAGAGCTCGCTGGAATTTGACCCCGAGGCCACCACGGGGCCCGGTTGAGTCCCAAAGACCGAAAACCAGGGCGGTGGGGCATAACTCGAACAAGGCGGTGGCATTGCTGAGGCTGAGAGTATCCAGCTTCTTGCCAGTTTCCGACTGGCGGAACGTCATTCCGTCCAGTTCGCTGTCGCGGAGGAGGGCGTCCGCGATGCGGTGGGGCGCTTCCAGGCTAGTAACCTTGAAGGGTTGGGGTAGGTCGATTCCGGTAAAGTCCACGGTGATGACCGGCAGCGGTGCCCTCCCGGACTCCCATTCCTCCAGCAACGCCAACTCCATGCGGTTTGCCTGGGACTGCACTGAGTCCAGAAGCACACAGTCGACATTTTCCCCGTTGATGTGTCGTGCCTCAGTGGCGTAAGTGCTGCCCTGGCTGCCCTGGTAGGTGGGCGGGAAAATCTTGTCTCCGGGGCCGCCGGCTGGCTGGAACTCGGTAACGCAACGAAAAGCTGCCGCGTTGCCTGCTAGGGCTTCTTTGATGTGGTTTAGCTCTAAGATCATAATTCATCCTTTCCTTATTGAGCTTGGCCTGTGTAACTCTCAAGACTCTTTGGCGCCTAGCATATTCTCCCTGGCGGCTCGTGTCAAGTCTCGCCCGATCTGTTTGGGTAAACGGGTATATAATTCCCTGTGTTAGATTGTGTCCGTGAGTTTCCACTGCTGACAGGCAGTGGCCCCATTGCAGCTTGAGGTTGGCCTGTGTCCCCCAGCTCGCCCCCCTCGTTTCCACTGCTGACAGGCAGTGGCCCCATTGAAAAGTTTGGATTTGCCCAAGGGCTCGGAATGCACCATCCGTCCCCTTTGATCCGAAGGATGTTTTGTGGCGGGTGGGGGCTCCAACAGGGACAGAACGCGGGCAAGGGCGCTTGCCTATGCCGAACTGCGAACCTACTGTGATCGGCTTAACGCGGTATGTCCAGGCGAATGGGAATCCCGGCTTGCCCCTTGGGGCAACAACCGCCTGATCGCGGCGGTGCTGATCCGGGGGGTTGAATGGCAATCCATCGGGGAATATGCCCCGAACCAGGAGACCGACTACCTGGACGATCCAAGGGGCAAATACAACTTCGGAACCGTAGCCGAAGCCCAAGCGTTTAAGCGGGCTTGTGCCAGGTGGTCATAGGGCGAGATTATCTCACCCCCCCTTCAAGCCATCCTCCAAAATGAAGTTATCCCCGTCTGGAAGGTGATTTCTCGATTATTCTTCCTTCCCCTGATATGGGTACAACTCGGTGGAATCTGTTTGAGAACCGCCCCTTCACTCCTTATTATCACCCCCCTACCGGCACCAATTCCAATACCACGGGCTCTGCTAATGTCTGGTACGCATCTCCAAGGACGGATTCGCTGGATCTGGTAGGGGGGTGAGATAATCTCACATCACTACCCCAAGTTCGGGCTAGGGCGGTATTTCTACAACCCTCCTGACAATCTTTGGTGCAAGTATGATAGCCAGAAGAAAATCCTGATTGATCCGTCCGATATTCGGAAGATCGAAGGGGGCGCTTCATTCCCCAATCTGCCAGGGTTTCGGGTCAGGCGCAGCAAGGTGGCGAGTTAGTCCCAAACCAAGACCTGCCCCAAAACTGGAAGAGAAGATGTCGATGCTTGGAATGTTGCCACAACTGTCTCACCCTTAGAAACCATCTCAAAAGGCGGATGCGATTGCTGGGAGGAGAATTCGCGCTTTCAGCTCCGTTCCGTATGGATTGGGGAACGTCTAATCAATCTTGGGATATAATCCCCCATCTTTAGCTCGAGCGTAGTCAACTCCAGAGTGGATTCGTGGCCCAGTCCCAGCCCCTCTTTGGCGCCGGATCTTCTCTTAAGCTAGATGCCGAACTGGATCAGGATCAGCGCCTCGTACCAGGCTCCCGCAAGGAGCAGAAGCATGGCGAGTGGAAACATCAGAAAGAGGTTTCGTATGGCCTCGGACCGGGAGCCGAACCCCTTCCTGATCAGGGTTACGAGGAGGATGCCCCCGCCAGCAACCACGAGGAAGTAGGCGGTCAGCTCGAGGAGGATCAGGACCAGGAAGAACGGGAAATTTGGACCCGAGAAGGCACCGAGGAGGCCGAAGGGGATCGCCTGGAAGAAGAACGAAACGGCGCTCAGCAGGTAAGCGGGGATGCCGAACAGCAGGGCTAGGGTGCCGGTGATAAAGACCGTGACCACGACGAAATTCTGGTAGAAGGTGACGGTTGCGGCCGTGGCCACATTGCCGCTCCCGTAAGCGTCGGTGGCACCTACGGCGCTTATTGCGGTGTTGACCAGGGCCAGAACCGCGTCGCTGCACTCATCCGGTAGCTGTGAGCCGATCAGGGCCCCTAGTGCAAAGAGGCTGTAGAGCCCAATCAGGGTACCGACCACGAGGCGTCGGTGCCCCCTTGCCACCTCGAGGCCACGAATCAGCCAGGCCCGGAAGAACGACCGGGTCA
>Ga0209543_1002583_pt1 | contig 12736 bp, 11 predicted proteins | sample MesohylFT_FD_187296 | JGI IMG/M metagenome (GOLD analysis project Ga0209543, IMG submission 187296) | Host-associated microbial community of the marine sponge Aplysina aerophoba from Gulf of Piran - sponge mesohyl, lysed by freeze-thaw... | ecosystem: Host-associated > Porifera > Sponge >...
CAACACGCTGCCGCAGCTCAAGCCGCTGCCGGCGCAGATCCTCGGGGGTTACTGGCGCGAGGGGAACGAGGGGGATTGGCAACGGTACGGCCGCAGCCGGGAGCGGAGCGACGATCCGGCCGAGTTTTCCCGCGCGCAGGCGCAGGTGTTCCATCGCAACCTGGCGTGTGTGCGGCGGGGGATGGCGGGGTGCGCGCTGGAGTGATGCGCGGCGGCACCGGCGACTTGTCCGTCGAGCATGTGCGGGCACGCGGGGGAGGGCGAGAGGCCGCGCGTCCCGAGTCCCGCGCTGGCACTACCGCAAGGCTGCGGTCCTCGTTCCCGCCGGGTATGATCTTCCGTTCCGCACGGGCGCCCCTCCCTCGGGCCGTTAGCTCAGTCGGTAGAGCATCTGACTTTTAATCAGGTGGTCGTTGGTTCGATTCCAACACGGCCCACCAATAACTGATTGAAATATAGGAACTAAAACGAATGAGGGTTTGTCGATGTCTTGGACATTTCCACGCTGGGAAGCAATTGGGAAGCATCAGGAATCAATCTCCCGTCGTCAACGGCGGGGGGACTCGAGGAGTTGGCGCTCCGGAGGAATGGAAGCTGATGCGGGATCGGATGGCCGACCGAGACCGTCCGCACCTCGAGCGGAAGAACGAAGCCAATCGGACGAGTACCGCTCCCGGTGCCCGGTGCTTAAGGCCTTAGATCGGATGACGGGCGGCGGAGTGCGGTTGTAGAACCGTCGCCCATGGCACTTCGCACACAACGTCTCCGGGACCCCGTCCACGGCCTGATCGTCTTTGAGGAGAATGACGATCTGGGCCAACTCGCTTGGAGGCTGATTAACACGCCAGAGTTCCAGCGACTTCGGCGGGTCAAGCAGCTCGGTGTCTCGGAGTTCGTCTTTCCGGGTGCGGTCCACAGCCGCTTCGCTCATTCCATTGGGGTGTTTCATGTCGCGCGGGAGTTGGTGCGCATCATTGAGCGCGAGGCCACCGCCGCCCGGCCCTTCGACCACAATCGCGCCGAAGTTGCGATAATCGCCGCCCTTCTGCACGACCTAGGCCATGGTCCGTTCAGCCACGCCTTCGAAGGGGTGCAGATGTCGCGCGGGGTTGGGAAGCGGCACGAGGAATGGACTGCTGAGCTTATCCGCAATCCCGACGGTGGCGTCTGTCCCCTGCTCGAGGGGTATCGAGCCGGTACCACAGAGGAGGTGGCCTCGCTTCTGGCGGCAGAGGATCCAATAGACATCTATCACGCCGTGGTGTCGAGCTCATTCGATGCGGATCGCCTGGACTACCTACGGCGCGATCGGCTGATGACGGGGACCGGCGCGGGCGCCATCGACTTCGACTGGCTGATGGAGCATGTCCGGGTCGCCGACATCGTCATCGACGCCCCTGAGGGCGATACGGAGGAGGACACGATTACGGTGGCGACTTTCTGCCTCGACCTCAAGGCGCTCCCCGCGGCCGAGCAGTTCCTGCTGTCGCGCTACACCCTCCATGAGCAAGTCTATCTGCACAAGACGACCCGCTGCATCGAAGCCATGATTGGCACGCTACTTAGGCGGATTGCGACGGTTGCTGTGGACCCTGACAGGGCATCGGTTCAGACAGGACTGGAGGCGAGCCAGGTCCTACTGCGTTTCTTCGCCCCAGGCGGCGAGACAATCGAGAACTACCTTGCGCTTGACGATTCGGCCATCACTGGCTCGCTGGAGAAAATGCGACGAGGGGATGACCCTGTGGTCGCGGAGTTGGCGGCACGACTTCGTGAACGGCGGCTCTACAAGGCGCTCGACATCAGTCGCTTCGGGTCCGACATTGGGAAGCAACGTCAGGCCGCTCGAAGGATTGATCGGACGTTCAGGGAGAAGATCGACAGCGGTGCAGTGATCAAGGATGAAAGCGCCTCGGTCGGCATCTATACGCCAATTGGCGGGGACGAGGACAAGATGCACAAGAAGCTGCACATTCTCGACGCCAGTGGGCCCCGCGAAATCACGGAAATGTCGAAGATTGTCGAGGCACTGGCCAGCAAGCGCCAATTCACGCGATACTACTTTGCGGATGCGGCGGATCGCGACATCGCGATCAATAGGAGGTGATTATGGAACGGGAAGAGATCGTCGCGGCCTTGCTGAAGGCTGCAGGCGGGCAGCTCGTCGGCCGAGTTCGTCTCCAAAAGACCGTCTATCTGCTGGACCAGTTGGGACTCGAGAGCGGCTTCGACTACGATTATCACCACTACGGTCCCTTCTCCCGAGACATCGACAACGCTGTGGCCGACGCCGAAGCGTTCGAGCTCGTAGAGGAGAAGTTTGGACGCCGGCAGGTCGATGGTGCCCGCTACAGCATCTTCAAGCTCACCGACGAAGGCTATGAGTTGCCCGCGATGATCGGCCGGCTTGATGGAGTCGAGCTCCAGCGTTTGCTGCAGGAATTTCAGGAAGCGAACGTTACCGTGCTTGAACTCGCCGCTACCGCCAACTGGCTGGTCAAGGAGGAAGGACAGGACGACTGGCAGGAGTCTTTGCGTCGTCGCAAGGGGCGCAAGGTCAACGGCGGCCGGCTTGATCGGGCGCTAGCGCTGCTTCGCGACATTGGCTTACCACCAGGGACTGTGGAAGCAAGCGCGTAGGCGCGATTGCGCTCCTTCGCCCCGATGTCCGGTCCTGGCCTCGCTCGGCCTGACTGAGTCACTTGCGTCACGTCTATGTGGTGCAGCCGATATTCTCTGCGATCGACTTTGGAGTGAGTCGTCGTTGCGGGCTGTGAAGGCGTACGCCGCTGTTCATTCCTACGAACCAGGGGGTCGGGAGTTCGAATCTCTCCGGGCGCGCCATATAACCTTATGAAAAATATAGAAAAAATGGAATTGATGGACTTCCCATTCTTCCGAGGATTTCAAACTGGGAAGTTTTTGGGAAGCACTTGGATTCCAACCACAGTCGCCGCACGCAACGCCTGAGAGATGACTGTCGTCGTAACCGTTCGGGTCCCGGGGAACGGAATACACGCGGTCGCTACCGGGGTGACGCAGTTCCGAGGGAAGGCGCGACCTTCCGACCGTTCGGCCTAATCTGTCCCCGCGCTTATCCCCCGAGCGCCGAACGGATCCCAGCGAGCAGTAGAACTTCGCTCCCAAACTTCGGCGTCCGTGATCGACACGGGACGAATGGCCCGGCGTTGACGGGGAGCGTCGCCTACCCGGCCACGGTGGTTCGTAGCGAACTCGTGCACGGTGCATTACCGGATCATGCTGCGCAAGGTAACCGGGCAATCTGAGCCGTACTTGTCGCCCGGCGCTCAGTGTGGTGGGTCGTGGTTGTGGTGCCCGAGTGGGGATGGCAAGGGGTCGTGAGCGAAGAGAGACTTCCACACTCGCGGGGTGAGTTCGCGCACGCGCTTGGCCGGATGCTCGCTAATCCGTTGCAGGACGTCGACCAGGTAGGTGTAGGGGTCCACGTCGTGCATCCGGCAGGTGATCAGCAGGCTCTGGATGATTCCCACCCGCCGGGCGCCCACCTCGGTGGAGGCGAACAGCCAGTTTCGCTTCCCCATTGGGATGGGCCGTAGGGCTCTTTCGAGGTGATTCGTATCGATGGGGACCTCGGGGTCGTCGAGGAACACCTCAAGCGCGTGGCGTCGTTGCACGGCGTAGTGCAAGGCCTTGGCCAAGGGGCTCTTGGGCAGCACGTCGGTGCGTTCGCAACTCGCGCGGCACCACTTCCAGAACGCCTCGACGATCGGTCGGATATGAACCGTTCGATGCTCTCGTTTCGCGATGCCGGTGAGGGTGCCGTCGCGGATCTGCTTCTCTTGACGGTACATCGCACCGATGAGGGCCAGGGCCTCGGCCACCGCCTCGGGCTCCGATTCTTTGGCGCGTTCGAAGCCGCGGCGCGTATGGGACCAGCACTGCGCATGAACGACTTCCCCCCGGCGCGCGCCCGCGTAAGCCGCGTACCCCTCATAGCCGTCGGTCAGGAGAGTGCCGCGGAACTCGCCCAAGAAGCTGCGCACGTGGCGGTGCTCGCGTGAGGGCGCGAAGTGAAACACAATCTCGTCGCCGTCCCCGTAGACCGGCCAGAACCAGCCGGTGCGCATCTTGCCCTTGGCTTTTCGCCCGGCCTTGATCGAGGTCTCGTCCATGGCCAGCACGCGGCTTTGGAGCACGTTGGCATTCTGCGCTCGGCAGATCGGCTCGAGCAGGTCGATGGCCCGGCTCGCCCAGGTGTTCAAGCTCGAACGGCTCACCACGATGCCGCCGTCTGCAAGGCGCTGATGCTGGCGATACAGCGGCAGGTGATAACGGAATTTGTCGACCAGCATCGCGGCGAGGAAGCTCACGTCGGCCGCGCTTCGCTCCAGCACCTGCCCCGGCGCCGCGGCGGTCATGATTGCCAAGGTGTCCTTGCGCTTGACCACCGGGCGCACGTATTTCAACACGACGTGGCTGCCCGGCTGCTGGGCAAGGCGGTAGCTCACCTTCTCGCCGATGACCTCGCGCAGGTTCTCCGGGATCGCCTCGATGGCCGGGTCTTGGACTGCGATCGTCTTTACCGGCACGTTGGCGTCAAAGCGAAGGCCGCTGTCATTGACCGCGCCATCGCGCACCTTGTTGCGCCGCTCATAGGTGACGGTGTGCGTCGAGGGCTCATCGAAGTGCGGCGGCGTTTCCACGCCCAGGGCGCTGAGCAGATTGCCTTGCTCCACCGGGTCGAGTTCCAGGCGTTTCTCTGATTTTTCCCCGAACAGCTGGCGCTTGAACCACTCCAGTTGTTGTTTGAGAACCCGGAAGTCGGTTTGTAACTGAGTCAACGCCGCATTCGATTCGTCGAGCGCATTCGACAAACGAGCGTTCTCGCGCTCGAGTTCAGCGGTACGCGAAGCACACACCCGAGTTCTCTTTTCCATTCAACCGGGCGCGAATCTATCACGCATCGAATCGTTCAGGTAGTCTTTCGATACCGCTTTCTTTGCCGTATGATTTTCATATCTACCCCTTCGACAAGCGCCTGCAAATCCGTACGACTCAAAATCCGCTTTCCTTCCCTGCCACCATCGCGCGGTCCAAACTGGCCCTGCTCCAGGCGCTTGCTCCAAATCCAATAGCCACCGGTGTCAAAGGCCAAAATCTTGATAAGGCTCCGACGCCGATTGATGAAAACAAACCAATGCCCGCTCGTCGGGTCTTCTCCCAGATGACGGCGCACACGTGCCGACAACCCGTCAAAAGAACAGCGCATGTCCGTCGGCTGCGTGCAAAGCCAAATCCGACCGCCCAGTGTCGGGTTCAACATCACCGCGCACTTCGAACTCGAAGAATCACCCCGCCACCGAGCTCCAGCTCTACATCCCACGACGTGACCTCAGCGGGCTCAGCCTGCGAGACTTCGACAAACATCGATTCGTCGGGTTTCGCCGTTTTGCCACGAAGCTTACGCCTCCAAAGATCGAAGGTGCTCAGTGACACGCCCTGCGACAAACAGAAATCCCTTCGCGTTTGAAACCCCTGTTCGAAACGCGAGACCAATTTCTCCCATTCGTTCGCAGTGCGACGCCGACGTCGACTCGAACCATTCACTCCGCTCGTCTTCATACTCGACTCCTCGATGCACGAAGTCGAGCAGTGAATCAACTAAACTCCAACAATGGAATGACGGCCTGCTTTGGCCGGTTACTGCGCAAGCACATCGTGCCAGCCCTCGGTGACCGCCTCGTCGCGGACATGGAACACAAGGACATCCTGAGTTTCCACAACGGGCTGCATCACATGCCCACGGTGGCGAACCGGGCTGCCGACATCCTGGTCAAGATGTTCAACTTGGCAGACGCGTGGGGCTGGCGTCCCTCCGGAAGCAACCCGTGCCGGGGCGTGTCCCGCTTCAAGGTCGAGAAGCACGAGCGGTTCCTGACCCGCGAAGAGCTTCACCGCCTCGGACAAGCGCTGCGGGCGGCGCCGGCCGAGCGGCTGGCGTCCAGACACGCGGCGGCGGCAATCCGCCTTCTGGTGCTGACCGGATGCCGGCGCAACGAAGTCCTAGGGCTACGTTGGGATGACCTGAACTTCGACACTGGCGAGATGAGGCTCCCCGACAGCAAGACTGGCGCGCGCATGGTGCCGCTGACGTCGGCGGCGGCGAAGGTGCTGAGGGGCCTTCCTAGCACGCCCGACAACCCGTGGGTGTTCCCGGGCAAGAAGAAGGGCACCCGCCTGGTCAACATCAACGATTCATGGGAGCGCGTCCGCAAACGCGCCAAGCTCGACGGCGTTCGTCTGCATGACTTGAGACATTGGTATGCGTCCCGCGCCCTCGCGTTGGGCGAGAGCCTGCCGATGATCGGGGACCTGCTTGGCCACCGGATGGTGAGCACGACGGCGCGATACGCGCATCTCGCCCGGGATTCGGTGCGCGAATCGAGCGCGAAAATCGCTGCGGACATCGGGGCGAGGATCATGCCGTCCGACGGCCAGTAGCACGCGTGTCCCAACGGCCACCTTGAAAGGAGCTCAGCCATGCAGAGCGGGAACAGGGAAACCCTCACCAGACGGATCGTCGAATCGCTGCCGGTCGTCGACCGTGAGATCGTCGTCCGGGATCGCGCGCTTCCCGGCTTCGGAGTGCGCGTGCATCCGAGTGGGTCGAAGGTCTACATGGTGCACAAGCGGTCGGGTGGAAAGTCCCGGCGCGTCACCATCGGGCGCCACGGGGTCTGGTCGCTGGACGCTGCACGACGCGAGGTGGGCGGCATCCTTGCGAGCCTCAAGAAGGGCGAGACGCCGGGCCGGCCGGGCACGGAGACCGCCTCCGCCACAGGCCCGACGATCGCCGAGCTGGCAGAGCGGTACATGGATGAGCATGTGGCCGTCCGGTCCAAGCCGACGACCGCGCGATCGTGCCGCCACATTTTCGACGCCCATCTCCTGCCGGAATTCGGCAGGCTGCGCCTCGGCGAAATCGCGGCTGACCGGGTCGCAGCGCTGCACTACCGGCTGCGCGAGAAGCCGATTATGGCGAACCAGGTCATTGACGTGCTCTCGCGACTGTTTCACAGAGCTGCGAAGTCGGGCGACGCCCCGGTGGGCGGCAACCCGTGCCGGTTTATCAAGAAGTACCCGACGCGAAGCTGTGAGCGCTTCCTGTCGGAGCGGGAGTTTGCACGACTGGGCACTGTCCTCCACGAGTTCGAGGCGAACGGCAAGATCGCGACTACCGCGGCCGCGGCGCTCCGACTGCTGATGCTGACCGGATGCCGACGGAATGAGATCCTGACGCTGCGTTGGGAGGACGTTGATCTCGAACACGACGAGATCCGCCTGCCGGACACCAAGACCGGACCATGTGCGGTCCCGCTGTCGCCGACCGCGAGGCAGGTGCTGGCCGCGCTCCCCCAGCAGCCGGACAATCCGTGGGTGATCTCTGGCCGCGGACACGGCGCTCGCTTGAGCAATCAGAACGCAACGTGGGCGGTCGTTCGCAAGAAGGCTGGGCTCGAGGACGTACGCATGCATGACCTGAGACACTCCTTCGCCTTTCGGGCACTGGCGCTCGATGAGAGCTTGCCGATGATTGGTAAGCTGCTCGGTCACCGTCAGGTGCAGACTACGGCCCCATACGCTCACTTGACACAGGAATCGGTAAGCGCTTCCTCCGCGCGGGTACCGGAGAGAATTGCGGTAGACATGGAGACGCCGCCTGCCGTTTTCGTTACAACTTGAACTTCGTCGTCTCTTCCGATACGGAACTCCTGTAAGGGCGCGGTCTCTGCCGGTCCCTCGCATGTGTTACGCTTCGAAGGAAGCTGCCGGCACCACAGGCTCGCCAGAGCGTCGGCCGTCCAGAATGGCAGCTACAACACCGTGAAGGAGTGTTGAACGTGGACTCACAAATGCCCTCAGGATGGAATCGCTATATCGAGTTCGCTAAGGTATTGTTGACGGCGCCGATGGCCGCCCCGTCGCGATACGTCATCGTATGAAACCTCGCTACCTTTGCAACCGCACACCACCACCGGACAATGAGGACTTTCAATGTCTAGCTGGAGCAAAGACAACGACGCACATGTCGCTACTTGGATGGCCGAAATGACCATCACCGATCTCGGCATTGCGTTCTCAGACTCGCCAGCACTCACCATGGGCGAACTGACTCAGAAGGTATCCGGTGCTGGTTCCACCATGAACAATGCGGCCGTAGACGTTCACATGGCTGCATTTTTTGGTGCAATCAAGCTCTACAAGCCAAAGTGGCAAGGCGTAACTTATGATAAAGGGCAAGAAGCGGTACGTAGCATAATGGCGGATCCAGATAAGACACTAGAAGAACTAGCAAATGGTGTCGACTCCGTATTGTTATTCCACGGAGAAATCGAAGGGGACTATGCATAATGAATTTGAACAGTCTCTTCCGGTCCACCATCTTTGTTGCCGCGCTCATCACGGGCTCACACTCACATGGCGCTAGCGACCCTTTGGCTGCTGATCCATCGCCCGTTGGTGATGTATTGGAACAAATTAAGGCCAAGGTCCAAGAGGCAGTAAGTACAGAAATCCAAGGGCTAAACATACCGGGTCTCCGACTAGAATTGAAGGGATTCGATACTAATAACAGTGGAAGTGCCTATGGACTCGCATACGACTATGCGAAATCAAAGAGAAATCGGCTAGACCTTCTGACGCTCGAATCCGACCAGTGGCATCACGATTGGGCACTCGATTTCGGTGCAAAGGGCAATCTCGCCTTCAAGAAGGGTGGAAATCCGACCGACTTTCAGGAAGCAAGTGTAGCCGTAAGGGGCTACTCGACGAAGACAACAGGTACATTGCGCGAAGAACTTAATGGGCTTTTTGAGGGTAATGCGCTTATGCAGCTATCGAGAAGCGCTGCCGAGTGTACAACGGAAAGCATTCGAGACTCCACTTGTGCTTCGTACAATACGGTCAAGAATGCAATCGAACAAAGCTTAGGATTGTTGACGACGATTCACTATGGAGCTCATATTGGGCATGAGACGGACCAAGAATTCGATGCTACGCAGCAGACACTCGGGGCTTTTGTTGCTTTCAAGTTATTTGATGCGCGGCCAAACGCAGTACTTGGCAAACTCAACGTTCTTGACTACCCGTTCGCGGTGTTGCGGAACGTCACGGGTCGGGCACGTTGTGAAGGGCAGGCGCTATGCTTTCAACCTAGCGGTAGATCATTCCCGTCTTTGTTATTTTCGTTAGATAAAGTGTACCCAGACCAACAAGCACCACGTGCCGTAGCTGGTGACGATAGTGCGTACTGGCGAGCAAATTTAGAGGTAAGCTTTTTCACACCCATTGCGTACTACAAGGGCACTGACATCTATTTTACTGCGAGTTTGCGTCACTATCGAGAAATCGGTCCGTCAAATACCGTTAAATTGGCGGGGATCGATAGTTCGACTTTAACGACAATTACGGTTGGGGGACGTGAGGGCTTGTTTATCTCTTACGTGGAGGGAAAATTACCATTTGGAATTAAGAGAGATGAGTCTATCCAAATGGGTTGGAAATTTCACTTCTAGCCTATCGCCCGCCGTTGACTGCACATGGATAAGAGATTCGGAAGATTCAGTAAGCAGATTGACCCCATGCCACGGCTAGGTTCGGAATGTTCGCAATCTTCTCCCATCGCAACATCATCGTGCATTGGGCCCAATTCGATACTACAAATTGGAATGGGGGTAGATTTGTTTAAATGCCGTTTACTGCCGGTCTGCATGGCCTAATTCAGCGGCGAGTTCCTGTACCAGTCTGGCAAACTCTTGTTTGAATGGTTCACGACTGTCATCGATATCACTGACCGATTTCTCTAATTCTGTCAATGTGTACTTCATATAGCTTGCATCGCGTCCACGCTGCATAGCTTGAAGGAATAGATGTCTAATGCGGCTCAAGAGATTGACGGCGGCATCTGTCTTTCCACTCATTTCGTATGCAATTGCTACGTGAGGCTCATACGTGAGAAATGGTGCGTTTCTCAAGATTGCCTGATGCTTCTCGAAAAGCTCAATGGCTTTGTCGTATTTGCCCCTAGTTGACCAAGTCTCAATCAGCCCTGAAATTTGCAGTCTACTCCAATTAAAACCTTCAACTGCATCTGTCCGCTTCTGGTCGAGGGCAAGATTTGTCCATTTTGGAAGTACCTCTTTCATGGCAATTGACCGCGCTTTCGCCTTCGGTTCTCCCAAGTCCGTGATAATCTCATGAAGTTCCAATGCTAAGGCAGTAGTGTTTGTCTGTACTTTCCCAGGCATGAGTTTGGATTCCACAGCCTTCAAGCTTGTCCATATCCAAGAAATCTGCTCTGCTCGGGAGAGATAACCACTTCGCTGCAGTACCTCGGTGGTAACGACGGCCCTCAGTTCTGAGATATGTTCCAATGCCTTTTCCTCATCGTCAGTCATGGCAAAGGCCAAAATGACTGAAGGAAATGCCGAGTATCCCACACCACTTCTATTGGCCTCCTTGAGAGCACTTACTAGCTTGGTTGCGTCCTTATACTGTCCTCGACCAACTAATTCATCAATGAGTCTTGCGATGGCGATAATGTCAGCAGGGTCATCTACCACCCAGGGATGATCCTTGTTAGGTTTGAAGATGAGCCGATTGATTGCGTGAGCTCGCTGTTGACGGCGAGGAGAGGGTGTCGAGCGGCTTTTGGCGGTCGCGGAGCGGTCCGATGGGGTTCAGCAGCGCCGCGCCCGGTTGGAGAGTGAGAGTTGGGGGGCGTGGCGGACGAACCGGTGCGTTGGCGCGGTCCAGAAGGGACGCGCCGCACGGTAACGGGCGAAGCGGTTGTCAGCGTTTGGGCGGTTCGAGGAGTTGTCGCACCGCGTCGTGAGGTCTTCGCGCATAGTGCCGGTGGGCTTGGGGGAGGAACTCGAATCGACCCTGGACGCGCACGATGGAGATGGCGAGGTTGTTCAGGCAGGCGAGGTTGCGCGGCAGATGGCCGGTGCGCACCCGGCTCCGGTCTTCGTGATAGGAGACGTCGCGCACGTGGTGCAGGCGATTCTCGATGCTCCAGTGCCCGCGCACGAGCGACAGGACGAGCTCGGCGGTGGCCTGTTCGGGGGGAAGCGAGGTCAGGCCGTGCACGGTTTCGTGCTCGACCTTGCCGGTCTTGACGTTTCGCCGCTCGCGCTCGATGCGAAACGCCACCGTGCGATGGGGCAGACGGGCCTTGTCGGGGTGGTCGGTGAGGTCGAGCACCCGGCAGCTTCGCTTCTCGATGCGTCCGTGTCCGTTGTTCGCGGTTCGGTGCTCGGTGGTACGCACCTGGGGAAGCTCCCAGTCGAGCCCTTGCAGGTCGATGAGCACGTTGGGCTGATTGGTTTTGACCGCGGTCATCACGTAGTGCGCGCCGCACGACTCGACCACGCACCGGGCGGTATCGTGCTGCACATGCATCGCGTCCACGGTCACGACCCGGCCCTTGAGGTCCAGCCCGAGGGTCAAAGTCCGAACGGCCGGGATCTCGTTGCTCTTGTGCGCGACCGCTTCCTGCCCGAGCACTTTCCCGGACAGATGCTCGACCGCAGCGACGAGGTGGTGCTTGCCGCCGGGGTTGTGGCGGGCGGCGCCGCGGATCCGCTTGCCGTCGATGGCCACGGGCTCGTGGTCGCGGTTTTGCTGCGCGGCCCAAGTGCGCGCGGCACGGTCCAGGACATCGGGGTCGAGCGCGACCAGGACATTGAAGAACGCGGTCGTGGTGGGCGCGGTGAAGCGTCCCAGGCGGTGGCTGTAGAAGGCCCGAAGGGCGCGAAGCTGGTGCTGGGTCAATGCGTTGGCAAACTCCGCGAACGCTCTCGTGCCATGGTATCCGGCGAGCTTCGCGGCCACCGCGATGGCCAGAATCGTGGCCAGCGGGTAGCGCCGCCCGCGCGTGCCGCGGAACTCCGGCACGGTGCGAAGACACTCCCAAAGACTTCGCAGCCGGTTGGCCGTCCACGGTTCGGGGTCGCCCTGGCTTCGCCACGTCGGCCCGTCGTCGAGCGCGCGAAGCTGCTCGCGCGCATCGCGCACCAGCGCATACACCAGGATCTCCTTGGGCCTGCCGTGGGGGACCCAGGTGGCCGGCGTGCCGGGCTTGCGCGCAAAGCCCTGGGTGTGACCGAGCACCTGCCAGTTCGCTGCCCGGTAGCACGCCCCGGTGAACCGGCTTCGGTCGACGAACGTCTCGGCGAGCACGACCAAGTGTCCATGCGCCGCGCGCATGTCTTCGCTCAGCCGGCGAACGCTCAACGCCAATACCCGCGAGGCCAGGTTCGGCACCGAGCACCCGGGCAGGATCACGAACCTTGCGTTGTTGGCAATGAGGTGCAGGCGGCGAAACTGCTGCTCAGGCAACCACCCGATCCACCGGTCCCGGGCCTTGAGCTTGAACGCGCCGGCGTGCCAGCCCACCAGCGCGAGCCAGTGCTCGCCAAGAACCGCGACGTGGCGAAGGCTACGTCCCACCAGTCCCCGGAACGGCAGATAGTGGTGCGTGCCCATCAGCGCATCCCAGCGCTGGCGTTCGCCCGCGCCCGCGATGGGGCGCACCGTGACCTCGCGCAGTCGTTGCGCAATCGTGTCGAGCATCGTCTTCGCCGCCGTCAACGGGCCTGCGCCCCAGTATGCCGACCCCAACACGGGCTGTCCAGAGGGGAAGTCTCACCTTATGTATCAACAACATGATATGAACCCGAGATCAGCCCTG
>Ga0209543_1002588_pt1 | contig 12682 bp, 10 predicted proteins | sample MesohylFT_FD_187296 | JGI IMG/M metagenome (GOLD analysis project Ga0209543, IMG submission 187296) | Host-associated microbial community of the marine sponge Aplysina aerophoba from Gulf of Piran - sponge mesohyl, lysed by freeze-thaw... | ecosystem: Host-associated > Porifera > Sponge >...
CCGCGATGGTGGCGGCGTGGACATCGAGCCCGACGAATCGTACATTGCGCATGGACCGGCTCTCCTTTCGCGTGCGGCTCTGCACCGTGTCCGCTTCCGGGCACAGGGTAATCCGCGACCCGCGAAACGGAGGTCGGTCCTTCCTGTTTGCCGTGGGCACGCACGCAGTCGCTCGACTCCGTGCGTCCATGGTGACTAGATCCACTTCAGCGTGCCTCGGGCGGCAGCAGGAGGTCACCCATGGTGTGCTGGTGGATGAAGACCACGCAGTCGTCCGGTGATTTCCTCGGTTCGACGTCGACGGCGGACTCTCGGAAACACGGCTGGGCCCGGAGCTCTCTGCCTTCCGGCCCAGTCGCAGCTTGCATTCCGTTCCCTGCGCGACGCGCCGAGCGTTGTCGTCGCCGCCGACGGCGGACCGGGCTCGGCGAGCCGGCCCTGGGCAGACTGCGTCCGGCTTCAGGGTCGCGCCGACCGCGCTCTCGCTCGGGCAGCTCGGCGCGCCCGGGCCCGGTCTCCGGTAGGGTGTGATCCATACCGGCACGTCCGTGGCCGCTCGGAATCCGCGCGCATCGGGTCGGGGTGATGTCGAGCAGGCATTGGAGTTCTTTCATGCCGACGGCGGAGCCGCCAAAGAGGTCCGGTTGGCGCGGTGCGCGCCGCGAGGAACCTCATGAGGCAGTAGCGCGAGCCCGGTGACGCCGCCCCGCCGACGCAGACGCCACTCTCCCGGACGGCGATGGCCGTCCCCCAGCCATCTCGCATGACAGGTTCGCAACCGCGACGCCTCCGCGAACGCAGCGCTCCCAGGCGTGCGTTCGAGTCATAGTAGAATGGCTCACCATGGTCGACTTCAGGAAGCGCCTCGCTGGCAAGAAGGCCAAGAGACTCACCGACCCCGTCGCTCTGTACGACACGCTCGACCGTGCACATGACAAGGGTCCGCTTCGGCCGGCTCAACTCGTTGTTCTGAAAAAGTGGTCCCAGAAGAACGACAGCGCGCGAGATGTCGTCGTCAAGCTGCACACAGGGCAAGGTAAGACGCTCATTGGTCTATTGATCCTGCAATCCCGCCTAAACGCAGGAAAGGCTCCCGTCGTCTATCTATGCCCCAACAGATTTCTGATTGCGCAAGCCCGCGAACAAGCAAGACAATTCGGCATCCGCACTTGCGAGGCGGATTCTGATCTCCCGGACGACTTCCTCGATGGCACGAAGATTCTCGTTACATCCGTTCAGAAACTATTCAATGGGTTGACTAAGTTCGGCCTCGGGGCGCAGTTTGTTAGGGTTGATACCGTCCTTATGGACGATGCTCACGCCTGTACCGACATCATTAGAGAGCAGTGCAGGATTAGGATCCCCGCCCACGAACCGGCCTACCAGGCACTGCGCGTTCTGTTCGCCAACGACCTTGAGGGGCAAGGTGTTGGCACGTGGGCGGACATCTGTAATGGTAAGAGAGAGGCGCTTCTCCCGGTACCGTACTGGGCATGGTTGCCACGAGAGTCAGAGGTGGCCAGCATACTTTCGAAGCATCAACATCACGAATCCATTCGGTTTGCTTGGCCACTCCTGAAGGACATGCTTGGTCACTGTCAATGTGTTGTGTCTGGTGCGGCCATCGAAATCGAGCCATACGTTGCTCCGCTTGACGCGTTCGGCTCCTATTGGAACGCGGGACATCGCGTCTTCATGTCTGCCACCGTAACCAACGACGCGTTTCTCATAAAGGGGCTGCAACTGGCTCCAGGAACAATCGTCGCGCCCCTTGGTTACGAGGAAGAGACGTGGGCGGGTGAACGGATGCTCTTGTTGCCTTCCCTTATTCATGAAGATTTGAATCGGGGGCGTATTGTCACGGAACTTGGTAAGCCCAACTCGAAGAGGCGTAGTGGAGTCGTCGCGCTCGTGCCAAGCACAGCGCGCACGCAAGACTGGGGCAAGTACGGGGCGACAGTTGCCGACAAAGACAACGTTCTTGCCGTTATTCGAAAGCTGAAGGAGGGCCTGCTCGAAAACACCGTGGTCCTCGTAAATCGGTATGACGGCATTGACCTGCCGGACGATACATGTCGCATTCTCGTTTTCGATGGCCGGCCGTATTCGGAGAATCTGTCAGATCTGTGGCAGGAGCTCTGTCGGCCAAACAGCGAGGCCACCTTGATGCGCACTGTTAGAAGTATCGAGCAGGGTATGGGGCGTAGCGTGCGAGGTGAGAAGGACTATTGTGTGGTGATTGCGGTGGGCACGGACCTCGTTAGGATGCTGCGGGATCCAGCGACTAGACGGTATTTCTCTCCACAGATGGTTGCTCAAATCGATCTGGGCTTTGAAATCGCAGCTATGGCGAAACAGGATATGGAAACAGGAGAAGAACCCTTTGATGGGCTGAAGGGCCTCGTGTCGCAGTGCTTACGGCGAGATGCGGACTGGAAGGAGTTTTATGTTGAACAGATGAACGAGATTACGCTTGCATCCCCGGACGATGCGGTGCTACGAGTATACGGGGCGGAGCTTGAGGCGGAGAGAGCCTTTCTTGCAGGAGACTATTCGGCGGCCGCAGAAGTTATTCAGACACTTCTAGATGAGTCGTCGATGGGGCCCGATGACAGGGGCTGGTATCTTCAGGAAATGGCGCGGTATACTTGGGCCGGCGACCGCGTAGAATCGGATCGCTTGCAGAAGGCGGCGCATAAGCAGAATAAGAAGCTGCTGAAGCCGCGGTCTGGCGTTGCAGTTGCGCGACTCACGGTTAGCCAAGGGCGAGTAGAGCGAATTGTACAATGGGTTAAGGAGCGCGGAGATTATGAAGGGCTGAACGCGAGCGTAACTGATATTCTCAACGATTTGGCGTTTGGCGTGAAGGCGGAGAAGTTCGAAAGGGCACTTGATGAACTAAGTCACGCGATCGGTTTCTTCGGCGAGCGGCCGGACAAGGAATGGAAGGAGGGGCCGGACAATCTGTGGGCTTTGGACGACACGCATTACGGTCTGTGGGAGTGCAAGAGCGAGGTTAGTTTGACCCGTGCGGGGATTGGCCGCCGAGAGGCGGAGCAGATGAATCGTTCGAGTGCGTGGTTCGGGAAATACTACCAGGGCATGAGGGTGAAACGATTTATTGTCCACCCGTCGTATATTCTCGAGAAGGCTGCCGCGTTTACGCATGAGGTTGAGGCTGTTCGGGTGACCGAGCTGCGGCGATTGACGCGGGCTGTGAAGGGATTCTTCGAGGCTTTTGAGACCTTGGACTTCCAGAGCCTGTCGCCCACACACATTCAGAAGCTGCTTGAGGAGCACGGTCTTGGCTTGTCTAGTCTGTTGTCTAAGTATTCCAAGAAGATAAGGGCGGTCGGTGGCAGGCGAAGCGAATGAATGGGGAGCCGGAGACCGTGGTGCAGGTAGGCGGAACTCGCGCAGTCGGCAGGCCGCCTGGGAGCTCACCACGGTTCCAGTGTATAGGTTGAGCCGTCCAAGTTGTGACCCGCAGCCGGCGACCGATCGGTTCTTCCTCCAGAGCATCAGGGCGTGCAGCCCTTGGATCTCACTGGAGCCATAAACGAACGACACGGCGACGATCAGGCTGGAGACCCCGGACGAAGCCCGTCGGTGGCCCTGGAAGCGGTCGAGCCGGTCGTTCGTGCGCTGGTTCACTTTGGCGCAGGGAAACGGCCGCTGCCAGCGCGGCCTGGTAGTCGGAACGGTACCCGACGAAGGCTTCCGGTTCCGCTGCGGCGTGCACCTGTAGCGTGAACGACCGGAAGCCGAGCTTCGACGCGATGGCGACGTACTGCCGGGCACCGACCAGTAGGTCATGGGCGAGGCGCTCCACTCCTGGTTGACCGGCACAGTGCCAGAGCGGCTCGCCGCTGCGGGCGTCGAGGGCGGCGAACGCGCCGCTGTTCTCCCCGAAGAACACGACGTGGCCGTCCATCGAGAGCCACCCCGGAGAAGGTGTGCGTCTCCCCCGGCTGCGGGTGGCTCCACACCGTGCGTCCGGTCCGGATGTCGAGCGCACAGATGTACTTCCGGTTCGGTGCGCCGTCGGCGAGGCGGGTGGCGCCGCCCATCCAGTTGCGGCCGCGCTGCCACTCCTCGTCCGCATTCGTATAGGTGTCGCACGATTCGAGGGCCATCAGGTAGAAGAGCTCGTCCCCGGGTGATAGCTCGACGACCACCGGTTCGTCGCCCCGTAGAAGGCCGGACCGACGTCCGAGCCCTCCTCGGTCGGCTCGCTGCGGGGCAGGACGAGCGGGTATCGTCCAGTGGCGCCACGCCAGCTCGCCGGTCTCGGCGTGATTACGCGTCGCGGAAGCCGCGCAGCCCGGTGTCCCCCGCGCTGATACCGGCGATGACGAGGTCGCCGACCACCAGCGGCGCCACGACGGCGCCGTAGTGCCCGCGGTAGTCGTCCATCTCGGTGCCCCACACCAGCTCACCGGTGAAGCGGTCGAGGGCGAAGACGTGGGCGTGGTCGGTGAAGCTGAACACCAGGCCGCCGGCGGACGGCGACGCCGCGGTTTGAGATCGATGGCGGGGTCGCCGACGAGGCTGTCCGTGCGCGGCCGGGCGTAGCGCCAGAGCTCGCGCCCCGTCGGCGCGTCGAGCGCGTACACCTGGTTGACCGCGGTGACGTACATCACCCCAGCGATGACCACGGGCGTACCCTCGATCATCGGCATGTCGGGGATGGGGAAGAACCACTGCAGGGCGAGCTCGCCGACGTTGACCGGCGGCCCGTGGCGGCGGGCTATGATGACATAAGGCGTACAATCCGGTACGCTGAGGCCAGTGAAGTACTTCAACTGGGATCCGGCCAAGAACGACAGGTTGAAGCGCGAGCGCGGCATCTCCTTCGAGGAGATCGTCTTTCACATCGAGAACGGCGACGAGGTCGACATCTTCGAACACCCGAACCAGGATCGGTATCCGGGGCAGAGGATCTCCGTGGTTGTCGTCGCCGACTACGCATACCTCGTGCCGTTCGTCGAGTCCGAGAAGGACGTCTTCCTGAAGACGATCATTCCGAGTCGCGCGGCCACGAGGCAGTATCTGAGAGAGGGATGATGGTGCGGCTGAGCAGCGAGGAAAGGGAAATCGTCAAGGCGTTCGAAGGCAACGAGTTGCGCTCACCGCGCAACAAGTCCGCCACGATGAAGAAGCACCGGGAGTACGCGACGGCCACGTTCCGGAAGGACCGGCGCGTGAACGTGAGGATCTCGAGCCGGGACCTGGACGCTCTCAGGAAGCGGGCCCTTGCGGAGGGCATTCCGTACCAGACCCTGATCGCCAGCGTGCTGCACCGTTTCGTCGAAGGCCGGCTGCGACCGGCCGATTGAAGGGCCGCACGCCGGACGGAAGGGGTGGCACGCGGACGCAGAGCGCCGTGCTCCGTCCCGGACCCGGGTGGAGCATCAGGACACCGGGGGCCGGGCGGACCGCGCGGACCGCGCCAGCGGGTTGTTGGGGTGCGTGGTCCAGTTGGCGTAGCCCGCCACCGCCTTGCCGGTGCGTGCGTCGACCACGCCCGCCGGCAGCGATTCCATCGTGATGCAGTCCTCCACCGGGCAGGTGATGACGCAGAGGTTGCACGCGACGCACTCCTCGTCGATCACCTCGAACGTGCGCCCGTCCCGGACGGCGATGGCCTGGTGGGACGTGTCCTCGCACGCGGCGTAGCAGCGGCCGCACTTGATGCACAGGTCCTGGTCTATCTTCGCCTTGGCTACGTAGTTGAGGTTCAGGTACTCCCAGTTCGTTACGTTGCGCACCGCCCGCCCCTGGAAGTCGGGCAGGCGCGCGTAGCCCTTGTCCTCCATCCAGAGTTCCAGTCCCGCGGTCATTTCCTGCACGATACGGAAGCCGTGGACCATTGCGGCGGTGCATACCTGCACGGTGCCGCAGCCGAGGGCGATGTACTCCGCCGCGTCGCGCCAGGTGGTGACGCCGCCGATGCCCGACAGGGGCAGGCCGGCGGTCTCCGGATCGCGGGCGATCTCGGCCACCATGTGCAGCCCGATCGGCTTGACGGCGGGGCCGGCGTAGCCGCCGTGGCTTCCCTTGCCGTCGATGGACGGTTCGGGGCTGAGCGTGTCGAGGTCGATCGAGATGATGGAGTTCAGCGTGTTGATCAGGCTCACGGCGTCGGCGCCTCCCGCCCGCGCGGCGCGTGCGGCCCGGCGGATGTCGGCGACGTTGGGGGTCAGCTTGACGATGACCGGCATGCGCGTGGCGGCCCGCACCCAGCGGGTCACCATCTCGACGTACTCCGGGACCTGGCCCACCGCCGAGCCCATGCCGCGCTCGTTCATCCCGTGCGGGCAGCCGAAGTTCAGCTCCACCCCGTCCGCGCCGGTCTCCTCGACCGCCCGCAGGATGCGCTGCCACGCCGGCTCCTCGCACGGCACCATCAGCGAGACGACCACCGCCCGGTCGGGGTAGTCGCGCTTGACCGCCTTGATCTCGCGGAGGTTCAGATCGAGGGGCCGGTCGGTGATGAGCTCGATGTTGTTCAGGCCCACGACCCGCCGGTCGGCGCCCCAGATCGCCCCGTAGCGCGGCCCGTTGACGTTGACGACCGGCGGCCCGTCCTCGGTCAGCGTCTTCCAGACCACGCCGCCCCAGCCCGCCTCGAACCCGCGGCGGACGTTGTATTCCTTGTCCGTCGGCGGCCCGGAGGCGAGCCAGAACGGGTTGGGGGACCGGATTCCGACGAACTCCGTCACGAGCGTTGCCATGGGTTGCGTTCCCTTCCCGTGAGCCCGTGAGCCCGTGAGCCCATCAGCCCGTCAGCGAAGTGTGGATGTCCTCGGCCGCGTCGCGTCCCTGGGCCACCGCGGTGACCACCAGGTCGTCGCCGTCCGCCACGCAGTCGCCGCCCGCCCAGACGCCCTTGCGGCTCGTCCGGCCCGCACCGGTCACCCGAATCCTGCCGCCGTCGAGGGCGATCCCGTGCGGGCTCCCTTCCAGCTTCTGACCGATCGCCTTGAACACCTGATCGGCGGGCAGGCGGAAGGTCTCTCCGGCATCCCGGATCCCGTCCGGACCGTCCTCGGTGCGGACGAGCTCGATCTCCCGCACCGCGCCCTCCGCTACCAGCAACCGCACGGGCCGGGCGTGGTCGATGATGCGCACGCCCTTCGACAGGGCGAGGTCCTGTTCGTAGCCGGAGGCGTTCATCCGCTCGCGACCGCGGCGATAGACCATCGCCACGTCCTCGGCGCCGAGAAGCTTCGCCTGCACGGCGGCGTCCACCGCCGTCATGCCGCCGCCGATCACGACCACGCGACGACCCACCGGAAGCGCCGACAGGTCTTCCGCCTGGCGCAGCTCGGCGATGAAGTCGACCGCGTCGCGCACGTTGGCGGCGCCGTCCCCGTCCGCGCCGAGGGCGTTGACGCCGGGGAGGCCGAGGCCCAGGAACACCGCGTCGAAGTCTCGCGCGAGCCCGTCGAGCGTGAGGTCCGCGCCGAGGCGGCGGCCGAGCTCCAGCGTGATGCCGCCGATGCCGAGCAGCCACTCGACCTCCCGCCGCGCGAAGTCGTCGACGGTCTTGTAGCTGGCGATGCCGAACTCGTTGAGGCCGCCCGCCTTCGCGCGGGCGTCGAAGAGGGCGACCGCGTGGCCCTTGAGCGCCAGCCGGTGGGCGCAGGCGAGCCCCGCCGGCCCCGCCCCGACGACGGCGACCCTCCGTCCGGTGGGCGCCGCGCGCTCGTAGGGATGTCCGTCGCGCGCCATCAGCGCGTCGGTGGCGAAGCGCTGCAGCCGTCCGATCTCCACCGGCTGGCCCTCGGCCGCCTCGCGCACGCAGGCCTGCTCGCAGAGCGTCTCCGTCGGGCAGGCGCGCGCGCACATGCCGCCCAGGATGTTGCGGTCGAAGATCGTCTTCGCCGCGGAGCGCGCCGTGCCGGTGGAGATCTGGCGCACGAACAGCGGGATGTCGATGGCGGTCGGGCAGGCGGCGACGCACGGGGCGTCGTGGCAGAAGTAGCAGCGGTCCGCGGCCACGGCCGCCTCGTGCCGGGAGTAGGGCGGGTGCAGGTCGGCGAAACTCTCCGCGTAGGCGCCGGCGGGTATGCGCCCGCTGGCGACGCCGGGCGTGGTGGTCGAGTTGGACAAGGAACAACCTCGATGCGTCTACGGCAGCTACCCGAAGCTTGCCTCAGAGACCGGAAGCCGCCCGGTGGGCGGTGGCCAGGGGCGCGTATGCGCCGCCGTAGGGGCCTCGCTTCACGAACTGCCCGTCCCCGGGCCGGCCGACATACTCTCCCTTGTCGACCACCACGCGGCCGCGCGACAGCACGGTCTCGGTGCAGCCTCGCACCGCGAAGCCCTCGTAGGCGCTGTAGTCGACGTTCATGTGGTGGGTGCGGGGGTCGTCGCGGCTGATGGTCATCTCCCGCTCCGGGTCGAAGATGACGATGTCCGCGTCGGAGCCGACGGCGATGGTCCCCTTGCGGGGGAACATGCCGAAGATGCGGGCCGGAGCCGTCGACGTGATCTCGACGAAGCGGTTGACGTCGATGCGGCCGGCGTTCACGCCGTGGTGGAAGAGGAGGCTCATCCGGTTCTCCACGCCCGGCCCGCCGTTCGGTATGCGGCTGAAGTCGCCGCGGCCGAGCTCCTTCTGCTCGCGCAGGCAGAAGGGGCAGTGGTCGGTGGCGACGACGTCGAGGTTCCGGCCGCGGAGCCCCCGCCACAGCTCGTCCTGGTTCCACCGCTCGCGAAGGGGAGGCGTCATGACGTACTTGGCGCCGTCGAAGTCCGGGGCGTCGTAGGCCCCGACGTCGAGCAGCAGGTACTGCGGGCAGGTCTCGGCGTGCGCCATCACGCCCCGCTCCTGCGCCCGCCGCAGCTCGGCGAGGGCGTCGTAGCAGCTCAGGTGGACGATGTAGACCGGCGCCCGCGCGACCTCCGCGATGGCGAGCGCGCGGTGGGCGCCTTCGCCCTCCAGGCGCGTCGGCCGGGTCAGCGCGTGGTGCTTCGGCTCTACGCGACCCTCGGCCAGCGCGATCTTTACGAGCTCGTCGATGACGACGCCGTTCTCCGCGTGCATGCAGACGAGCGTCCCGTCCTCGCCCGCCTTGCGCAGGGCCCGGAAGATCGTGGCGTCGTCGGCCAGCAGGACGCCGGGGTAGGCCATGAACAGCTTGTAGCTGGTGACGCCTTCATCGGCGAGCCGGCGCAACTCCGGCACGCGCGCGTCGGGCAGGTCGGTGACGATCATGTGGAACGCGTAGTCGATCGCCGCCTTGCCGGCAGCCTTGGCGTGCCAGGTGTCGAGGCCCTCGAGGGTGGAGGTGCCGCGCGTCTGGATGGCGAAGTCGACGATGCACGTCGTGCCGCCGAACGCCGCGGCGCGCGTGCCGGTCTCGAAGGTGTCGGACGATTCCGTCCCTCCGAACGGCATCTCCATGTGGGTGTGGGGGTCGACCCCGCCGGGCAGCACGAGCCGGCCCGCGGCGTCGATGACGCGATCGGCCGCGACGTCGAGGTCGCGGCCGATGAGGGAGACCGTCTCGCGCTCGACGTAGACGTCTGCCCGGTAGTCGTCGGCCGCGGTCACGATGCGGCCGTTCCTGATCAGCACGCTCATCCGCAAACCTGCCGGCCGCCGGCCGGAACGAGCAGAGTCTAGCCCACCATTCGTCGCCTGACGGCTCCGTCTGGTGCCCAACCAACCCTGCCAGGAGTCTGCACCGTTCTACGGCGCAGACTCCTGGGGTATCGGCTCCACCGTGATCTCGCCGATCGCCCAGGGATGGTCGGTGCAGTGGTAGAGGAACGTGCCCGGCTCGTCGAAGGCGACGTAGCCCGACATCGCGGGCGCCAGCGTAGCGGTGGTCCAGCTCCCGTCGCGCGCCGCGATGGTGTGGGTCATCTCGCCGTTGTTGACGAAGCGCACGCGCGAGCCGGCCGTCACGAGCGCCCGGACGGGATTGAAGGCGTGCTCGTTGATCGCGTTGCGCCGTCCGCCCACGGACCAGGCGATGGGGTTCTCGACCAGCGTCGCAGTCTCGACCGTGTCCGTCGCGCGTGGCGGCGGGCCGATCCAGCGCACCAGGTCGTCCATCGGCTCCTCGGCCGTCGGACGCGCGGGCACGTCGCCGTCGAGGGCGAACGCCCACAGCTCGCGGCCGATGGCCATGGCGATGCGCTGCTCGCCGTCGACGGCGTACGAGACCGCCGGCCCGGGCCGCAGCCGGACGCCGGGTGGCCCCGCCTGGAACGCCCACAGCCGTTCGCCGCTGCCGGCGTCGAACGCCTCGAGCCGTCCGTCGGCGGAGCCCCAGAACATCAGTCCGCCCGCGGTCGTGAGCGGACCACTCGTCGCAAGGCGCGCCCCGCGCAACTCGTTCTTCCAGACCACGGCGCCGGTGCGCCCGTCGACGGCGGCCAGGATGCCGGTCGACTCGGGCAGCGTCAGCCGCAGGTAGCCGCTGCCGCGGTTGTCGGAGATCCACGGATCCGCGAAGCGGAACGCGCGCCCGACGTGCGCCCGCCCCTGCGCGTAGATGTAGCCGGTCTCGGGGCTGAACGACATCGGCGTGACCCGCACCATCGGGATCGGCGCGCCCAGGGCCACGACGTCCTGCCGCTCCAGTGACGGCGGCGTATAGAAGCTGCAGCTCAGCTCGAAAGGCGGCGGAACCCGGTCGCGCCAGAACGAGCAGCCGGGCAGGATGCTCTCGCCCGCCGGGAAGGGCTGCGTCGGCGCGGTCAGCAGGAACTCGTCCTGCGGCACCTCCCGCTCCTCGATGGGCACGATCGGCTCGCCGGTCTCGCGGTCGAACAGGAAGAGATGCCCGTCGGCGCGCATCGCGGCCAGCGCCTTGCGCGTCCGCCCGTCGATCTCGGTCTCGTAGAGCAGGAGCGGCGTGGCGATGTCGGCGTCCCAGATGTCGTGGCGCACCACCTGGTAGTGCCAGCGCCGCTCGCCGGTCTCCATGTCGAGGGCGAGCACGGAAGCCGTGAACAGGTTGTCGCCGGCGCGGATCTCGCCCCCGTACATCGGGACCGGGTTGCCGGTGACGAAGTAGACCAGCCCCAGGTCGGGGTCGACCGCGCCCACCAGCCAGACGCCGCCGCCGCCGAGCCGCCACACCTCGGAATCCTGCGGCCAGGTCTCGTGGCCGGTCTCCCCCGGCCGCGGCACGACGAAGAACGTCCAGCGCCGCTCGCCGGTGGCCGCGTCGAGGGCGACGACGCGCCCCTGCCCGCCGCTGTCGCCGTTCGCGAGCCCCACGAAGACGGTGCCCCGCGCGTGCATCGGCGCCGTGGTCACCGCTTCGCCAGCTTGCCGCGGTGTGCTCCCGACCGGCGCCACCCAGATCAACTCGCCCGTCTCCTGTCGCAGGGCGGCCACCTCCGCGCTGCGCAGCCCGACGAAGACCAGCCCGTCGCCCAGGCCCACGCCCTGCCACGACGGCACCCGCGCCACGCCCTCGTCCGACGTGCCCGCCTCCCAGCGCCAGACGGTGTCGCCCGTCCGCCCGTCGACGGCGAAGACGTTGGCCCCGCCCGTCAGGTAGAGGACGCCGTCGTCGACCACCGGCGTCGCGCGTGACGACACGCCGCCGGGGAGGCGCGCCACCCAGGCGGCTCCCAGCCGTTCGACGTTCTCCGTCGTGACGTCGGCCAGGGTCGAGTGCCGCGAGCTGGTCCAGTCGCCTCCTGCGAACGGCCAGTCCGCGGCGGGGTAGTTGCGTCCGGGCTCCGGGGCTTGCTGGGCCAGTGGCGGGGAAACGATCCCGCTGGTCACGGCCGTGACCAGGGTGAAAGCGAATACGAAAGCCGGTCCAAGCATGGAGTACTCTCTTCAGGTGCGGTACTGCTCCATCCGCTACCGTGCGACGCGGCAAGCCGTGGAACGCAGCCTGCGCTATCCGGGAAGCCCGTGCCTCCGTGCTTTCGGAAGAACGTCCCTCTCGGCTCTACCGCTCCGTCAGCACGTTCTCGGCCATGGAACGCCAGAAGCGCTCTTCCTCAACGTCCAGATCGGCCGCGCCGAGATTCAGGCTGCCCCGATACACGCGGATTGCCCCAACGCTTCCCAACTGAAGCACTTCAAGGCCATCTCCCGGCACGTTCGGATACACGACTACGACATTCTCGCAGTCGTAAGCAACTCCGTAACTGATCACCTGATTAAGATCCGCCCTGTCTGGAGTCGCTCGGGCCGGCTTGTACTTCACGTCGATAACGGCAAGGGTTCGGTCCGCACTACAAACCACGATGTCCGGCGTGGCCGAAGGGGCCTCGTCGCCACCACGGAACTCGGAAAAGAAGTCGCGGCGTCCTCCATCCACGCCCGATACATTCCCGTCCTTAACAAGGACTGCCTTGCGTTGAGTAAGACCCTTTCGCAGTACACCCCTTACATACTTCTCGAACGTGTGAGCCATATCGACGAGCAAAGCCGGCAACATCGCTCGACCTTCGCCATCTTCCCCGATTCGAACGCCGTAGCCGTCAACGATCATCCGTGCCAGCTCAAGCGCCCAAACGTAACCCTGTCGAAATGTCGGAGCGTATCGAATCTCCCGTTGTACAGCCCGTGGACTGAGTTCGCTCCTACTAGACGATATGGAATGACCGGCTCGCAATCGTGCCGTCGTCGTGCGCGAGCACGCGACAAGGCGGTCGAGGCCGCCTACGATTCGCGGGTTGACACCGAGCGCGG
>Ga0209543_1002599_pt1 | contig 12627 bp, 7 predicted proteins | sample MesohylFT_FD_187296 | JGI IMG/M metagenome (GOLD analysis project Ga0209543, IMG submission 187296) | Host-associated microbial community of the marine sponge Aplysina aerophoba from Gulf of Piran - sponge mesohyl, lysed by freeze-thaw... | ecosystem: Host-associated > Porifera > Sponge >...
GCGTCGCGGCGACCGCCCGGCTCGGCGGCGACTGGGCGCGCGCGCACGACCTGCGCCTGATCGTCGCCGGAGCGACGGAGGAAGAGGCGGCCACCTCCCGAGGCGCGCACCACCTGCTCAAGCGTCTGAACGGTCGCGACGAACCGATGCCCGACTTCTGCATCATCGGAGAACCCAGCCACTGGCACCGGGTCACGCTCGGTTACAAGGGACGCCTGCTGATCGACCTGCTGGCGCGGCGACCCAGCAGCCACACGGCCGGCCCGGAGGCCGGCGTCGGCATCACGGCCTTCGACCTCTGGCAACGCCTGGAGGCGGTGGCCGAACGAAGCGGCGGCCGAACGTCCTTCGAACGCGTGCTGCCAAGCCTGCGCACGATCAACACGACGACCGACGGCCTCTACGACACGGTCCGCGCGGACTACGGACTGCGGCTGCCGGTGGACTTCGACGTCGCCGCACTGATCGCCGAACTCGAGGACTGGTTCGGCGGCGCCGCCGCGGACATCGACGGGCCGCTGTTCTCCGACCTGAATGCGCTTCGCGCGACCGGCACGATCCGCTGCGAGCAGGGCCATGCCAGCCTGGAACTCAGCCTGCGCGGCTACGAAGTGGGCGTCCGCGCCGACCGTCACTCCCCCCTGGTGCGAGCCTTTCTTGGCGCCATCCGCACCGTCGGTCCCGAGACCAGGCCCAAGTTCGTCGTGAAGACCGGGACTTGCGACATGAACATCGTCTGGCCCGTCTGGCGCTGTCCCATCGTGGCCTACGGACCGGGAGACAGTACACTCGACCACACTCCGAACGAGCATCTGGACCTGGACGAGTACCTGTTGGCGGTCGATACCGTGGAACTAGCGTTGAGGAATCTGGCCGCCGCCCCGCCGGCCGCCCGCTGACTGCGTGGCGGAACGCCCACCACGCGTCGATCGCATCGCGTTCGGCGTCAGCGCCGGGCTGATCGCCCTGGTCTGCATTCCGCTCGCCCTGTCGCCCCAGACCGGCGGCGCCCTGGTCGTCCGCGCCTACGAATCGCTCACCGAGCGTTTCGGGTTGCTCTACCAGTGGGCGACGTTGCTCGTCACCGTGTTCCTGCTGTGGCTGGCCTTCAGCCGTCATGGAGCAAAGCGGCTTGGGGACGACGACAGCCGGCCGGACTTCAACATCTTCAGTTGGATGGCCATGCTGTTCTGTGCCGGCATCGGTGCGGGACTTCTCTACTGGTCGACGATCGAGTGGGTCACCTACCTCGACGCCCCGCCCTTCGGTCTGGCGCCCAGCTCCACAGAGGCAGTCGAGTGGGCCGCCACCTACGGCATCTTCCACTGGGGGATCTCGGCCTGGGCGCTCTACTGCTTCCCGGCGGTGGCGATCGCCATCCCCTACTACCGCCAGCACGCCCCGGCCCTGCGCCTGAGCACCGGCCTGCACGCCCTGATCGGCCGCGAAGGCTACGAACGCGCGCCCGCCCGGATCGTCGACGTGCTGTTCATCCTGGCGCTGGTCGGCGGCACGGGGACCTCGCTCGGGCTCGGCACGCCGATGGTCGCCGCCTGCGTCAGCGAGGTGTTCGGCGTCGAGCAGACCTTCGGACTCCAGGTAGGAATCCTCGTCGTCTGCGTCACCCTGTTCGCGATCAGCGTCTACCTGGGACTCGAACGCGGCATCAAGCCCCTGTCGGACGGCTCCGTCATCGCGGCGATTCTCCTGCTGGCCTTCGTCCTGATGGTCGGCCCGACGAACTTCCTCCTGCGCACGGGCACGAACTCGATCGGCCTGATGCTCGAGAACTTCATCCGGCTCAACACCTGGACCGATCCGGTGGCCAGGACGGGATTCATCGAGGACATGACCGTCTTCTACTGGGCGTGGTGGATCGCGTACGGACCGTTCATGGGCCTGTTCGTGACCCGCATCTCACGCGGCCGGACGGTGCGGCAACTGATCTTCGGAATGCTGATCCTGGGCACTCTGGGCTGCGCCGTCTTCTACGGCATCCTCGGCAACTACAGCATGCACCTCGATCTGTCGGGGGCCCTGCCGGTACGCGAGATCGCCCAGGCGGCGGGTAGCGACACCGCGATCGCCCAGACGATCGGCTTCCTGCCGCTCGGAACCGCGGCGCTCGCGGTCTTCGCGCTCGTCGCCATCGTCTTCATCGCGACGACCTACGACTCTGCCTCCTACTGCCTCGCCGCGTCGGCGACCCGCAACCTGACGGAAGGCAAACACCCCGCTCGCTGGCACCGCCTGTTCTGGGCCGTCGCCGTCGGCGTGCTGCCGATCACCCTGATGTTCATCGGCCAGGAAGGCGGCAACGATCAACTACGCGTGATCCAGTCCGCGACCCTGGTCGTCTCCCTGCCGCTCCTGGTCGTGGGAGTCCTGATGGCGATCTCGCTCCTCCGGTCGCTCAGACAGGAAGAGGGACCCGTGGACGGCGGGTCCGCGAAAAGCGCCTGAAGCCCGGATCAGCGGTCGCCGGCGGCGAGGGCGCCCTCGAGCTCCCCGAGGAGGTCCTCCAGCTCGCCCAGAGCGGCGTCCCAATCGTCCCAGTGGAACGCATGGCCCGCCTCGATCGCCTCCTCCCAGGACTGGTTCACCTGGAACAGGGCATCGGCGGCCTCATGTCGATCCGACGGATCCTGCACCCGCAGGATGTCGCGCGACACCCTGGCGCGGGCGCCACGAAGGGCCCGCATCCGCGCCAGGAGTTCGCCGCCCTTCGCCAGCGCGCCCTGCCCGGACGTTCCAGCCTCACGATGGTCGGCTTCGGGACCGTGGCAGCGGTTGCAGCGCGCCTGCAACCCACCCTCGCCCAGCGACTGCACGGCCACGCTGCCATGGCACGTGCGGCAGGTCGGGGCGGCGCGGACCTTTCGTTCGAAGAGAGCGAAATGCGCGCTCTCCTGCGCCGCCAGGTACTCCGTGTCGTGGCAGCGGCCGCAGGTCCGGGGCAGGTTCCACTGATGGGTCGGACTCTTCGGGTGACCGCTGTTCAGCACCCCCTTGTGCGCGCGGAGCTGTACGAAGGTGGAACTGTTTCCTCCGTGACAGTCCACGCAGGAGACCCCGGCCGCGGCATGCGCCGAGTTCCGCCACTGGCGCAGATGGAACTCCTCCGTCTCCTCGAGTTCCTGCGCCGCGTGGCAATCGGCGCAGGGATCCTGCGCCCAGGCGCCGGCCGCCAGCGCGGTCATCGCCAGCAGGAGAAGCGGAAAACGGAGCCGACCCATGTTCGTCAGACTACCAACGCCGGGCGCCCGGCGGTGCGGATGGTGTCGAGGCGGCGTTCAGTCCCAACCGAGTTCAGTCCCAACGAAAGGCCGGGGTGAGGAACACGTCGCGGTCGCCGCCCTCCGGAGCCCCGGGCAGGACCAGTCGGTAGTAGTGAAGAGGAATCCCTCCGTACGAGTACCGGTGGCGCGCGATCCGGCGCGGTCGCTCCACGACGACGCTGACCGGCTCACCGACCCCCGCTTCGACGGGTACGAGTTCCACCGTCAGGCCGGCCAGCGGCACCGGCGATCCGATCAACAGCTCGCCGTCCGCCCCGGGCCGGCAGCGGATGCCACCGTCGCCGTGAGGCCAGACGCCGTTGCCGACCAGCCGTACCCGGAGGTCGCCGTGCTGGACGTCCCCCGGCGCTGAACTCAGGTGGATCTGAGACGTCTCGAGCGGCAGGAGCCGCTTCGCTGCCGGAGAGACGTAGCGCAGCCGGCGGGCGCCGGACTCCGCATCGATCTCGACCGGGAAGGCTGCAGCGGAATGCCAGAGCGGACCCACGAAGAGAGCCGCGGCGACCGCCGAGGCCGCGAGCCACCGCCGAGCCGGCGGGCGCTCGATCAGGAACCAGCACACCGGATAGAGAGGAAGGAACCAGCGGTTGGCGATCGCGCCCGCGCCGCCGTAGAAGTTGTGTGGACTCTTGATCAGGAAGGCCAGAAGACCCAACGCGACGGCGACGAGCAACCATCGGCGTCGCGAACCCCGCCGAAGACAGGCGCACGCGACGACCAGAGGCAGGAAGTAGGGCACGATGCCGATGCTCCGCCCGAGAGCGGCATAGACGAGGTTGTGTCCGAGCAGCCCGACGTCGAAGGCTGGCAACAGGAATCCCTCCCGCAGCCAGGAGGCGTCGCCCCGTGCCGCCAGCAGTTCAGGCCAGTCCTGCCGGTCGAAGTCGATGTCGGGATAGCCGGTCGCACTGCTGAATCCCTGCCGTTCGCCCACGTAGGGACTCCAGGCGCCGCCGCTCCCGGCGTGAAACCACGCCGAACCGGCCAGAAGCACCGCGGCGCCACCGAGGACGATCGCCGAGGCCCTTCGCCCCCACCCCTGCCGGAGGCTAGGCGCCGCCGCCAGCAGCACGCCGACCAGGACGGCCAGGTAGAACGGTCGGCCGGATCCGGCGATCGCCAGCAGAACGCCGCCGCCCAACAGCCGGGCAGGCGGAAGCCGCTCGCCTTCGAACCACGGATCGAGGCAACAGAGCCCGAACGCAGTAGCTCCGAGATAGAACAGGTCGGCGTGAACCCAGAACACGTGGCCGAAGGTGACCGAGAAGAAGAGCAGGAACGCGGCCATCAGCGGTCCATCGGCACCGACACGCCGCAGCAGCAGGCACTCCAGCAAGAGGGCGGCGAAAACAAGCAGCAGCAGATTCGCCAAGGCCGGCCCCCGTTCCGGCGCGAGGCGGACGAAGGGCGAAAGAAAGAGCGAGTAGAAGACCGGCTTGGCGTACACGAGCGTGTCGCCGCCGTCCCTGCTCTGCAGAATCAGCGGGTCCGGGACCTTGCCGGTCGTCTCCAGGTAACGCCGGTAGTCCGACGCCTCGTACCGCCGGTCGAAGTCGAACGCCAGGCTCTGGGCCTGCATCGCGTACACGCCTTCGTCGCCCACCGTGTAGGGCCAGTCCGCCGGGTCGAAGGCGACCACGGCCACCGTCAGGGTCAGAACCAGGGCCCAGAGCACGGCCCGCTGCCATGTCAGCCCGCCACACATGGGCCACCGCCGCCCACGGCTGGAGGGAGTGTCCATACCTGCCGCGACGGTAGCAGCACCGAGACGAGCCCCACCGGCCATCCGGCTCCGATTCGCACTACCGGAGGGGGTGGCATGGACCGCGCACCCCGAGAGGGATAGGCTCATGGCCACCGGGGGATCGACCACGCTAATCCGGTCGACGCGCCCCTGCCCGCCCCGACGGCCTTCCTTGATGTAACCTTCAGGGACGGTCGACGCAAACTGGAATCCATAGGAGTGTCTCGTGAAGAAACCTCAAGCCGGTCTTTCCATTCTGCTGCCCCTCGTCGCCCTCTTGCTAGCGCTCTGTTTGGGCGCACCGCTTCTGGCACAGGACGCGGACGCGCAGGACGAAGACGAAGCGGCTGAAGAAACACCCGAATTCGGCGAGGCGATCGTCGTCGTCGGTACCCGTACCGAGGGCCGCACCGTAACCGCATCCCCGGTGCCGGTCGACGTCATTCCCGAGACCGAGCTCGTCAGCCAGGGGAACAACGACCTGACGAACCGGATCCGGACCGTCGTGCCGTCCTACAACGTCGGTGCGCAACCGATCAGCGACGCGGCGACCCTGATCCGGCCGGCCAATCTGCGCGGTCTGGCGCCGGACCACACCCTGATTCTCGTCAACGGCAAGCGTCGCCACCGCGCCGCGGTCATCGCCTGGCTCGGGAACGGCGTCTCGGACGGCTCCCAGGGGCCGGACATTTCCGTCATCCCGGCCATCGCCCTGCGACAGGTCGAGGTGCTTCGCGACGGCGCCTCCGCCCAGTACGGCTCCGACGCAATAGCCGGCGTGCTCAACTTCCAGCTCAAGGACGCGAGTTCCGGCGGCAGCATCGAGATCCGTTCCGGGCAGTTCCAGGACTCGAACCCCGGCTCCAACTCGGGCTTCGGCGGCCAGTACACCTTCGCCGGCGACAAGGGCACGTCCTACGCCGTGGCTGCGAACTTCGGCATGCCGATGGGCGACAACGGCTTCTTCAACCTGAGCATGGAGTACGGCGGTGCCGATCCAACGAGCCGCAGCGTGCAGCGGACCGATGCGATCAACATCATCAATACCGGCAACTCGATGATTCGCAACCCGGCCCAGGTCTGGGGTACGCCCCTGCTCGAGGACGACACCAAGGTGTTCGCCAACTTCGGCAGCCTGTTCAACAACGGCACCCAGTTCTACGGCCACGCGAACTACGCCACGCGCACGACGACCGGCGGCTTCTACTTCCGCAACCCGCACACCCGGACGGGCGTGTTCAAGGGGCCGGACGAGTTCATGGATGCCGACGGGAACACGATAGAAGACGTGTCGACCGTTCGCGTCGGCGACGTCGGGCGGGCCACGACCGGCATGGGAAGCTGTCACCTCATCCCGGGTATTCTCCAAGCCGAGAACGGTCACCTAGGCATCCCGGTCAACGACAACGCTATCGACGCCGCCACGCTGGCGGCCGTCGAGGCCGACCCGAGCTGCTTTACCCTGTACTCGCGCTTCCCCGGCGGCTTCACGCCCCAGTTCGGCGGCGACCTGACGGACTCGTCGATCGTCGCCGGCCTCCGCGGCTACCTCAACAGCGGGATGACCTGGGACGTCAGCGTCAATGTCGGCAACAGCGAGGTCGACCAGTTCATCTACAACACGGTGAACGCATCCCTCGGCTATGACACGCCGACCTCGTTCAACCCCGGCATCTACGAGCAGACGGACACGAACGTCAACTTCGACATCACGTATCCGGTCAAGGACAACGTCAGCCTCGCCGCCGGCCTCGAGTGGCGGAACGAGCAGTTCCGGATCGGCGCCGGGGACGCCGCCTCATGGGAAATCGGCCCCTACGCGGCGCAGGGGTTCGGCTCCGGCTCGAACGGCTTCAACGGCTACCGGCCCGAGAACTCGGGTACCTGGGACCGCGCGAACGTCGCGCTCTACGGCGATGTCGAGGTCGACTCCCCGGACGAAAAGGGGACCTTCACCGCTGCACTCAGGGTCGAGGACTTCGACGACTTCGGCACCACGGTGAACGCCAAGGTGTCCGGCCGCCGTCAGGTGTCCGACGTTGTCTCGCTACGCGCCGCGGTCAGTACCGGCTTCCGGGCGCCGACGCCCGGCCAGCAGAACGCGTTCAACGTGACGACGGCCTTCGACCCCTCCACTGGAGGCCTGTCGAACGTCGGTACGGTGCCCTCGATCTCGGCTCCGGCAGCCCTGAGAGGCGGCACGCAGCTGGAGCCCGAGGAGGCGATGAACTTCTCGGCTGGCTTGGTTCTCGACCGAGGCGAGTTCACACTGACGGCCGACATCTTCCACATTGACGTGGACGACCGCCTTGCCGTCTCGGAGGAATTCGTCCAGTGCGCGATCCAGGACGAGCCCACAGCGAACTGCATCACCGCTGCGGAGATCGAGGGCTTGCTCTCGGGCGGCTTCGCAGAAGCCCGGAATCTGAAGAAGTTCCGCTTCTTCGTGAACGACTTCGTAACCCGGACGCAGGGTCTCGACGTGGTCGGCACATGGACGCCGCCGGAGCTGGGCGGCGACACGAGCTTCAGCCTCGTGTTCAACTACACGAGTACCGAAATCACGGACCACAACCCCGACACCGTCAGCCCATTCCGCATCGCGACGATCGAGAGGGGTATTCCGGAGTTCCGCTACAACATCTCGATGAGCCACAGCGCGGAGCGCTGGAACCTGCTGGCCCGCCTGAACTACTTCGACGGCTGGTGGGACAGCGAGGACGCCAACAACAACATCTGCGGCCAGATTTGGGTTACCGATGATGACTGCCCGTCCCGGGCTATCGCGCCCCTGTACCCGGACTACAGCGGCGAGTTCCTGCTCGATGTTGAACTCGGCATTCCGCTGCCGAACTCCACGTCGATCGCCATCGGCGTGCAGAACCTGTTGAACACCTATCCGGAAGAGAACCCCGGCGCCGCCGGCAGCGTCGGCAACCGGTACGGCCAATTCTCACCGTTCGGCTTCAACGGGGCCTACTACTACGTTCGCTTCAACTACGCCTGGGGCCAGAACTTCTAGAGCCTGACGCCTGGCATCTGACCCGGTTCACCCGGCGGCGGTCCCCGACCCCGCCGGGTGAACTGTTTCTGGACCACGGGCAGACGGCCCGGACCGATCCGGATGCCGGCGGGGACGCCGGCGCACCCAGTGGGGGGGAGAAGGCCGGCTCACCCGGCAGCAGGTTGGAAGACGTCTGCCGGCCGCTCCCGCTCCAGGCTCTGCAACAGCCAGTATCGCCGGTAGAGCTCGTTCGTCTCGTACAGTTCCTCGTGGCTGCCCGCGGCGACCAGCCGGCCCTGATCGAGCACGTGAATGCGACGGGCCCGGCGGGCGGTGGCAAGGCGATGAGCGATGACGATCGTCGTCCTGCCCTCGAGCAGGTTCTCGATCGCTCGCTGGACCGTCGCCTCCGAGTCGGGGTCGAGGGCGCTCGTCGCCTCGTCCAGCAGCAGGATCTGCGGGTCACGGAGAAACGCGCGGGCGATCGCGATCCTCTGGCGCTGACCTGCCGAGAGCCGCACACCCCGCTCGCCGACCTCGGTCTCGAAGCCGTCGTCCAACTGCTCGATGAACGACGCGGCGCCCGCCGCCTCGGCGGCCGCCAGGACTTCGCCGTCTTCCGCACCCGGCCGGGCCAGCCGGATGTTCTCGGCCACGGAACCCGAGAACAGGAAGATGTCCTGCGGGACGAGGGCCATCCGGCGCCGCAGATCGCCAAGCCCGACATCCCGGAGGCGCGTTCCGTCGATCAATATCTCCCCCTGCTGCGCCTCATAGAAGCGAAGCAGCAAGCCGAAAAGAGTGCTCTTCCCCGAGCCGGACGGGCCGACCAGGGCCACCAGTTCACCTGGCGCGATGTCAAGTGAGACGTCAGTGAGGGCCGGCTGCTCCGCGCCCTCGTACCGGAAGCCGACCGAACGCACGCTGAGTCTGCCGGGGGCTGCAGCTAGTCTCACCGGCACCGGTGCATCGACGATCGCCGACTGCTCGTCGAGTAGCTCGAATACGCGAGCGCTGGATCCGCGCAACCGCTTGTAGCCGGCGTAGAGCGCCCCCAACTGCCCCACCGATGTCCCGATGGAGAACGTGTAGAGAAGAAACGAGGCCAGCCTTCCGGGCGAGAGAGCTCCCACGAGCATCAGGCTCCCGCCGTATCCCAGCACCAGGGCGAACGCGGTGAAGCCGAAGAACGTCATCAGACCACTGAAGGCGCCGTACAACCGGACGTTGTGTAATTGGACGCCGAGCAGGTCCGCGAGCCGTACCCTGTAGCGGCCGCGTGCCTGATCCTCCGCCGAGAAGGCCTGCACGGTCCGAATACCCGCCAGCGCCTCCTCGGCCCAGGCGGAGGTCTCGGCGACCGCGTCACGCTCCTCTTGGGCCACCCGCTCCAGTCTCCGCCCGTAGAAGATCGCGAACAGGACCACCGGCGGCACGACAAGGAGCGCGACCATTGTCAGCCGGGTATGCAGAAAGAGAAGGATGACCAGGACGGCCAGGAACCGCACCGCGGCCTGGAGGCCGGAGGGTATCTGCTCGGTCAGCGCATTCTGGACGACCGTCAGGTCCGAGGCCATGCGAGAGAGAAGTTCGCCCACGCGCCGGCGGTCGTAGAAGTCGACCGACAGGCCGACCAGGTGGTGAAAGAGCCGGCCCCTCAGGTCCCGAAGCAGGCGCGCCCCGGCGGTGCCGAGGAACCAGGTCTGGAAGTAGGTGACGACGCCAAGAACCGCGAAGAGGCCGATCAGCGAAACGACGATCTCACGCAGCCGTTCCTGGAGGTCCGCCTGAATCGCGGTATCCACCAGGTCGCCCACCTGCTTGGGCACCAGGACGAAGACACCGGTCCCGGCCAGAAGCAGGACGGTTCCAGCGGCCAGGGGCCGTGCATATGGCCGGGCCAGCCCCACCAGTCGACGGAACGGAACCCGCGCGGAGGAGCTCTCCTCCTCCACCCGCCTCTTCGCTCTCACTTCCCGACGGCAAGCGTGATGACGAGATCGGGTCGCTCGGGATCCGCCACGGCAGACGCAAAGACCTCTTCCGTCATCGACATCGTGACCACCACGGCCACCGCGCCATGCTGGATCTGTTCCGGAATGCTCCGTCCGACGTGGCCCGAAGCAGCGCCCGACGCTATGACGTCCTCGGCGGACCGCCGACCGGCCCTGGTCAGATCGACGGCAACGTCGACCTTTCTGCTGCCCTGACGGCCATGGACGGCGAGTTCCACCTCGAGTTCGACCCGGCCGCGTCGCTGACGCCGCGCCACCTCCAGGCGCTCGATCGTGACCCCCTCACACAGATAGGGCGCCGTGTCCCGCGTGATCCAGGCGTAGCCCCTGGGAAGCGCTTCGACCGACCCCAGCGGCAGTCGCAGCACCATGGGCGACGCCATCGCGATCCGCTCGATTATCTCGGCGTCGGTGGCGCGCGCCGAAGCCGGTGTGACTTCGCCCGCGGACGGCGCCATCGCTTCGGATTCCGCGACCGCCAGTGCCGGTTCGAGCTCGACCGGCGCCCCGACGGGTTCAGCCTCCGCCCGAGACGCCGCGGGGCTGTCGGACGCGGAGGGCGGTTCGTTCTCCACAGTCTCCGGCTCCACCGGCGCAGCGGGCGCGGGCACCTCGGTGACGGCTAGTCCAACGCGTTCGTAGTAGCCATCGAACAGAGCGTCTCCGCCACGATCGCCCCGTCCTCTCGCCCCCGAACCACCTGCCGACAGGCGGATTCGGCCGCCGGCTTCCGGAACCCAGCGCTCGCGCCATCTCGACGTCTCGCCGCCGGCAGAGACGTGCTCGCCGCGCAGCAGAAACTCGCCTCCCTCCACCGTGCCGGCCGACTTGACCACGACTCCGCGGTTCGAGACGCTGAACCGTCGCCACACCCCGGCGGCCCGGTCAAGGAAACTGTAGGTCCGGCCGGCGCGGCCGTCCACGAACGACCAGACCTCGGCGATCAGGCAGCCGTCTTCGAGCTTCTCGACCCGGCTCCGGCCAACCACCTCGCCGTCAGAGACCAGGCGCCAGTCACCGAGTTGGAAATCGAGGGCGCGGTGGTCCTCGCCGTCGCATGCACGGTCAGCCTGCGCCGCCAGGGGCGCCGCGGCCAGAGCCGCGAAGCAGCCCGCCAGCAGGCAACGAGCCAGGCCAGGCCGCTTCGTCCGTCCCATCGCTCCTCTCCCTCTCTCTCTCTCTCAGGTGCCCAACAAGGCGATCTTGACCACGAACAGGACGGCCAGAACCGCGACGGCCGGTCGAAGCTGGCGGAAACGGCCCGACAGCAACTTGATCGCTGTGTAGGTGATGAAGCCGGCGGCGATGCCGTGGGCGATCGAGAAGCTGAACGGGATCGTGATCGCCAGAACGACGGCCGGAACGTACTCCGTCGCGTCGGACCAGTCGATTTCCGTCATGTTCCGGATCATCACGCTGGCCACGAAGAGCAGAGCGGCCGCGGTTGCGAACGGCGGGATCGTCGCCGCCAGGGGCGACAGGAAGAGGGTCAGCAGGAACAGCGCCGATACGGTAACCGCGGTCAGCCCCGTGCGACCGCCGGCCTTTACCCCCGCGGCGCTCTCGATGTAGCTCGTCACCGACGACGTACCCAGAACCGAACCGAGCACCGACGCGCCGGAATCCACGATCACCGCCCGCCGGAGCCTGGGCAGGTTGCCCTCCCGGTCGAGCAGGTTGCCCTGCTTGGCCACCGCGATCAGAGTGCCCGACGTGTCGAAGAGATCGGTGAAGAGGAAGGCGAAGATGATCCCGAAGAACGCGGCGTCGAACGCGGCGCCGATGTCGAGCTGACCAAACGTCGGCGCCAGCGAGGGGACCGTCGAGACCGCGCCCTGCCAGCTCGCTTCGCCGACCAGCAGACCGATCGCGGTAACCGCCAGGATGCCGATCAGCACCGCCCCGCCCTTCCTCAGGGCATCGAGGGCCGCGATAAGCACAAGGCCGACGATCGCGAGGACCACGCTCCAGGACGCTACGTCCCCGAGCCCCACGAGCGTGGCGTCGTTCGCCACGACGAGTCCCGAGTTTCTCATCGCGATGATGGCGAGAAAGAAGCCGATTCCGGCGGCGGTCGCCATCTTGAGCGAGCGGGGAAAAGCGTTGACGATCCAGCTCCGGATCGGCAACACGGAAATGACGACGAAGCAGACGCCGGAGATGAACAGCGCGCCCAGGGCCACCTGCCAGGGATGCCCCATCCCCAGCACGACGCCGTAAGTGAAGAACGCGTTGATCCCCATTCCGGGCGCCAGCGCGATCGGGTAGTTCGCGTACAGCCCCATCGCGGCGCAGGCGATTGCCGCGGAAAGGCAGGTGGCGACGAAGACCGCCCCCCGGTCCATTCCCGCTTCGCTCAGGATCTGCGGGTTGACGACGGCGACGTAGGCCATCGTCATGTAGGTCGTGACGCCGGCGACGATCTCCCTCCTCGCCGTCGTCCGGTGCTGGTCGAGGTGGAAGAGGCGGTTCAGCATGTCGACATCCCGGGCTGGCCGTGAGCGGACTCAGCGCGGCAGAAGGTCCGGAAGCCGGCGCTTCGCGCCGGATGCCGGCCAGAAGGCC
>Ga0209543_1002604_pt1 | contig 12608 bp, 9 predicted proteins | sample MesohylFT_FD_187296 | JGI IMG/M metagenome (GOLD analysis project Ga0209543, IMG submission 187296) | Host-associated microbial community of the marine sponge Aplysina aerophoba from Gulf of Piran - sponge mesohyl, lysed by freeze-thaw... | ecosystem: Host-associated > Porifera > Sponge >...
CGCACCGGCAGGGACAGCCGGCAGGGCTCCAGGTGTCACTCATGGCGTCTCTCAGGCGTCGCGCGAGAGGACCGCACCGGCAGGGACAGCCGGCAGGGCCGACCATGGCGCCAGAACGGCAGGAACCCGGCCCGCGGGTGAGGCGCTGGCACAGGCGGCCGCTCTGTCGGATGCGCTCGTGGTGGCGCTGCGCTCGGTGGGTGGTGATCTCTTGGAGGAGCGCTTGGAGCTGGTGGGTCGCTGTGAGGCCCGGTTGGCCTCGGTCCGCAGCGACACGGTCGCCGAGTTGACCCGGCGTGACGGCGAGGCCGGCGCCGCCGACGCCGTGCGTACGCGGTTGCGGAAATCCCGGGGAGCCGCCAAGGGAGACGTGAAGCTGGCCGGCCAACTCGCCGACCTGCCCGGCACAGCCGACGCGCTGGCCGGCGGAGCCATCACGCCCCAGCACGCCCGGATCATCGCCGAGGCCTCCGAGCACACCGACATCGACGAGACCGAACTCCTGGCTGCCGCCGCGAGTGAGCCGACCGACACCTTCGGCCACACCGTGCGCCACCACGTCAACGAGAAAACCGCCGAAGTGGATCTCCAGGAGCGCCGGCGGCGCCAGCGGGCCCGGCGCGAACTCTCGATCAAGCGGCAGTCCGACGGCATGTACAAGCTGTTCGGCCTGTTCGACCCCGTCGCCGGCGCGCGCATCGAGACCGCTCTCACCGCTGCCGCCAGGAAGCTCCGCAACGCCGAGGACCCGGCCAACCGCGCCACCGTGCCCCAGCGCTACGCCGACGCGCTCGAACAACTCGCCACCGGCGACGGCGCGGCCGGCTCCCAGAGCACGACGCTGCTCGTCATCGCCGACTACGACGCCGTCGCCGGGCGGGTCGCCGGCGCGCGCCTCCCCGACGGCACCCCGGTGAGCGCCGACGAACTCGTCAAACTCGCCGTCAACGCCAAGGTCGTGCCCGCCGTCTTCGACACGCCCGGGCGGCCGCTGTGGCTCGGACGCGCCAGCCGCGACGCCAACGCCGCCCAGCGCATCGCCCTCGCCGCCCGCGACGGCCGCTGCGTCGGCTGCGGCGCCCGCCACAACATCTGCGAACCCCACCACGAGAAACACTGGGAACACGGCGGCCCCACCGACATCGACAACCTCTGCCTGCTCTGCGGCCACTGCCACCACACCGAAATCCACCACAACGGCGCCGACATCGCCAAAACAGCCGACGGCAAACGCACCCTCCGCCACGCCGCCCGCCACCACCCCAACGCCGGTCGTCCCCACCGCAACGACACCAAACACAGTCACCGTGGCGGTACGGAATCCACCGTCAACCCGCCACTCCGGCTCTGAACCCCAGAACCAGAACGCGACCCCGCCAGCCCGAATCGAGCAAGCGCCCACCAACCCGCTCGGGCCGATCGCGTCCGCTCGGGCCGATCGCGGGATCCGAGACGACGAGCGCTTACGCCCTGGCCGCGACAACTAGGACGTCTGGCCCCGCGAGCCCGCCAGCCCAAATCGAACAAGCGCCCACCAACCCGCTGAGGCCGGTCGCGTCTGCTCAGGCCGATCGCGTCCGCTCGGGCCGATCGCGGGATCCGAGACGACGAGCGCTTACGCCCTGGCCGCGACAACTAGGACGTCTGGCTCCGCGACAGCTCGTCGGGACGGCTGTTCGGCGAAAGGGCAGATCCGATCCGCCGCGACACCGATCCGCCGCGACACCGACCCGCCGTGTGAACGGTCAGTGCGATCTGGCATTGAGCACCGAGTTCAGCCAGAGGCACCCGCGCTGGGCGCAGTCACCTAGGAGACTGGTGAGCAATGGCCATTTCGCCGAACCCGCAAGCCCCTCACCAGGGCTTTCGCGGCGATGGATTGGCCGATCCGGGGATTACTCAGCACACTCCTAGGCCATGAAGAGGCGCCCGGGCCGGTCGATGGCGTCGGGGTTCTCGCCGGAGTCCCGTACCCGCGCCACCTTGTTGAGGGCGCTCACGAAGGCGCGGACCGAGGCCTCCACAACGTCGGTGGCGAGGCCCCTGCCCGCCACTCGCACACCGTCGGTGGACTCGAAGCGCAGCGCCACGTCCGCGAGCGCATCCACACCGCCGGTGACCGAGGCGACGCTGTAGTCGGTGAGGCGCCCCTGCACGCCGGTGGCCGCCTTCACCGCCTTGCAGGCGGCGTCGACCATGCCGTTGCCTTCCTCGCGTGCGGTGCGCAACTCGCCGTGCACACACACGACGACGGTGGCACTCGGGGTTCCGGTGCCCACGCTGCCGCCGTGGCATTCCAGGACCTGCAGCTCGAAGGCGTGCTCCATCTTGCTGCCGACCTCATCGGCCACGATCGCCTCGAGGTCGGCGTCGGTCAACTCGATCTTGCGGTCCGCCAGCTCCTTGAAGCGCGTGAACGCCGCGTTGAGGGCATCGCCGGCGATGTCGAGGCCCAGGCTGCGCAGCCGGTCGGCGAAGGCGTGGCGGCCGGAGTGCTTGCCCAGCACGATCTGGCTGCCCTCTTGGCCCACCGCGTGGGGATCCATGATCTCGTAGGTGGTTCGCTCGCTGAGCACCCCGTGCTGGTGGATGCCCGCCTCGTGGGCGAAGGCGTTGCGCCCCACCACCGCCTTGTTGTACTGCACCGGGTAGCCGGTGAGCCGGCTCACGAGGCGGCTGGTCTTGTGGAGCTCGGTGGTCCGGATCCCCACCTCCAGACCACCGAAGAAGTCGTTGCGGGTGTTGACCGCCATGACGATCTCCTCCAGAGCGGCATTGCCGGCACGCTCACCGATGCCGTTGATGGCACACTCCACCTGCCGGGCGCCCGCCAGCACGCCCGACAGCGAGTTCGCCACCGCCAGGCCCAAGTCGTTGTGGCAGTGCGTGGACAGCACGTAGTCGCCGCTCACCTGCCGGCGGATGCGCCGCAGCTTCTCGGCGTACTCCTCGGGAACGCCGTAGCCGACCGTGTCGGGGATGTTCAGCGTGCCCGCACCGCTGTCGGCGGCCACCTGGAGCACCTCGCACATGAAGTCGAAGTCACTGCGCGAGGCATCCTCGGGGGAGAACTCCACGTCGTCGGTGTAGCCCCGGGCCCGCGCCACCGCCGAGGCCGCCTCGGCCTTCACCTGCTCGGGGGTCATGCGCAGCTTGTGGCGCATGTGGGTCTCGCTCGTGGCGATGAACACGTGGATGCGGCGCCGCTCGGCCGCCTCGATGGCCTCCCAGCAGCGGTCGATGTCCTTGTGGGCGGTCCGGGAGAGGCCGCAGATCACCGGGCCGCGCACTCCTTTGGCGATCACCTGCACCGCCTCGAAGTCGCCCTGGCTGGCGATGGGGAATCCGGCCTCGATGATGTCCACACCGAGCCGGGCGAGTTGCTCGGCGATCTCGAGCTTCTCGCTCTGATCCAGGGAGATGCCGGGCGACTGCTCGCCGTCTCGCAGAGTGGTGTCGAAGATGACGACCCGGTCCGGGTTGTGTTCCGACATGGCCTTCTCCTGTCTGTGTCGGGGTAAAGAAAAACCTCCTGCCGCGGGGCAGGAGGTCGGTCGACGAGCGCCGGTATGCGGGCGCTCGCCCTAGAAAAGAAGCAGCAGGTGAACGAGACTGCGCATTGACCTACAGCATGCCAGCACGCAGGCGAATCGTCAACGCTTAGGCCCGATCCGGCCACCGGCCGGGAGGGACGCAGTGCTCGCTATACTCCGCGTCGATGTTGCGATTCGTGAAGCGGCTAATCAAGTGGGCGTTGATCATCGCCGCCGTGGCCGCCGCCATCCGCTGGCTGAAGAACAAGCGTGAGGGTGACGAAGCCGAGCAGGATCCCGGTTCGATCGAACCGTGGCCGCCGCTGGACACCGAGGCCTCCCCCGGTGAGGCCTCCGAGGAGCCGGCGAGCACCTGAGATCCGGTTGCTGCCGGCGACGGCAGTGCCCCGCTCGTTCCACCCCGAACCTGCTGCGGCGACGACTGCGCGTCGCGCCCCGCCGCTGTTCAGCGTGCCGGCGATCCTGACTCGCCGATCGTGCCGAGGCGGATGACCGTCACAGTGAGAACGCCGGGTGCGTCCCGCAACCGGCATGCCACAGAGTCATCCACGTGGCGATCCGTCGAGCACATGATCAGCGAGGTCCCGCCGGGGCCGCGGGAAGGGTCCAGCACCATGTCGGCGATGTTCACGCCGGCCCCGCCGAGGATCGTTCCGACCGCGCCGACGACACCGGGACGGTCTTCGTTGGCGATCATGACCATGTGCCGCGACGGGCGCACGTTGATCGCCAGGCCGTTCACCTTGACGATGAAGGGATCGCCGCGCACACCCAGCAGGGTGCCGACCAGTTCGGTCCCCCCGCCTCGCACGACCACCTCGTTGAGGAAATCACGCGGTGCCACGTGGCTGTGGGTGACGGTCCGGAGTCCTGCCTCCTCGGCCATCAGGGGCGCGTTCACGTAGGTGACGTTGGTCTGTCGGGCTGTCGCCAGGAGGCCCTTCAGCACGGCCAGGCGCGCAATGGAGGGGTCGTGGTCGCCGATGCGCCCCCAGAACTCCAACTCCACCGAGCCGGGCAGCTCGCCGACGATCTCCGCCAGCATCCCGCCCATGTGCTCGCAGAGCGGCAGGTAGGGTCGCAGGATGTCGGGCGCCTGCCGCGCCTCGATGTTGACCGCGAACGGCACGAAGCCGCCTGCCAGGGCATCGTTCACCTGCTCGGCGATGTTCACGCCGGCCCGGTGCTGTGCCTCTGCGGTGCTCGCCCCGAGGTGCGGTGTGACCACGACGCCGGGAAGACCGAAGAGGGGCGACGACTCGATGGGCTCGCCTTCGAAGACGTCGAGCGCGGCGCCCGCCACCCGGCCGGTACGCAGGGCCTCCGCCAGCGCCTCCTCGTCGACGAGGCCGCCACGGGCCACGTTCACGATGCGGATGCCCGGCCTGGCCGACGCCAGCAGCTCGGTGCCGATGAGTCCGATCGTCTCGGGGGTCCGGGCGACGTGCACCGTCACGAAGTCGCTGCGCGCCATCAACTGGGGGAGGCTCACCAAGTCGATGCGCAACTCGCGGGCCTGCTCGGCCGAGACGTACGGGTCGTGCGCCAGCGTGAGCATGGCGAATCCGGCCACACGCTCCGCCACGAGGCGACCGACCCGACCCAGACCGATGATGCCGAGGGTCTTGCCGGCCAGTTCGATGCCCTCCCACTTGGCCCGCTCCCAGCGCCCCGCCACCAGCGCGGCGTGCGCCTGGGGAATGTTCCGGGCCTGGGCCAGGATCAGCGCCACGGTGTGCTCGGCCGCCGACAGCACGTTGGACAGCGGCGCGTTCACCACCGTCACGCCCAGTTGGGTGGCGGCGACGAGGTCGACGTTGTCGAGGCCGACACCGGCGCGGCCCACCACGACGAGGTCCGTGCCGGCTTCGAACACATCGGCGGTGACCTGTGTGGCCGAGCGGATGACCAGTGCCTGCGCACCGGGCACCGCGTCGCTGAGATCGGCAGGCGACATGCCCAGGCGCACGTCCACGGTGTGGCCGGCCTCGCGCAGCAGTTCGATGCCGGCCGGTGCGATGCGTTCTGCGACGAGGACTCGTGCCAAGCGACGCCTCCTTGAATCGGTGCCCGCTCAGCGCCGCCGGGCGACCCGGGCAAGTGACCGGCTCGCCCAGGCCCGCTCGGCCATACCCTCTACAACCCTATGACCGCCGGGAGTTCGACGATCAGCGACGGGTCGGGCAGGGTCACGCTCAACGTCGGGTCGTTCACACCCACGACATCGGTCCGCACGATCACGCGGTACTTGATCTCGGGCATGCCGCCACCCTCGCCGAACAGCTCCCCGAATCCGGCGAGGGCGGCCATCAGGATCGCTCCCATGTCCAGATCCACCACCGCCCGGCGCGCCAGGCCGTCGGCGTCGACGTGCAGGACGTAGTCGAGGGTGATCGGTACGGGCAGGTCGCCCAGGAACTCGTCGTCCCCGGTCCCGCCGACGCCGCCGAAGAAGGACTCGAAGAACGGCGGGAGTTGATCCGCCATGGCCGCTAGGTCGATCTCGAAGCGGTACTCCTCGGTGGGGACGCCGGCCGCCTCGCTCGGTCCCCCAGCGCCGGCAGCCAGGATGCTCCCGCCGCTCGACGCCACTTCCAGCAGCTCCAGGAACTCCCCGAACAGTGACATCGCACTGACACCGAAGTCCTGCATCAGCGGGAAGGCCTCGCCGCCCGAATCCACCCGTCCCCAGAGGTCATCGAGGTCCGCCATGTCGAAGTCCTGGGCGGCCAACTCGGCGGCAAGGTCGTCCATGTCCCCGTCCGGCGACATCGCCGCCAGCGGACCGAGCCGCACAAAGACCTGCTCGGCCCCCTCGTCCAGGATGATCTCGATAGGCGCTGCGTCGGCGGGCACGGCCGGATCGGTACCGTCCTCCGCCGCGCCGAGGTTCGCCAGCGCGGCCTGGTTGATGCGGAGATAGGTCCGATCGCCGGTCGTCGTGGAGAACGCGTACGGGACATCGTCCACGTCCACGTCCGGCTCCCCCTCGTACCTCACCCGGAGGGTCAGGTACACCTGCTCGCTGATCGAGGTCACGCCGGACTGCGCCTCGAGCACCCCGGCGATGACGTCCGCGACGGCCGCCTCGTCGAGTCCGGCTGCCGCCTCGTCGTCGCCGGCCGGCGGCTCGTCCTCCTCGCCGCCGTCGAACAACTCGGGCCCGGGCGGGGCGGGTTCGGGCTCGGGCGGGGCGGGTTCGGGCTCGGGCGGGGCGGGTTCGGGCCCCGGGGCCACCTCGACGAACCGGGGCTCCTCGGATGTCTCCTGCGCACGCGGCTGCGGCGCGGGCGCGGCGGTGGGAGCGGGCGGCGACGAGCCTCCGCCGGTCCCCACCCGGCCGCCGTCGCCGCACGCTCCGGCGACGAGCAGCCCAACCACGACGAGCGCCGCCAAGCGCCTCGATCCGGCTGCCGTCGGAGCGATCACCGGCCTGCTTCCTCGTTCATCGGACTCCCCTCGGGGGTCGCTGGGCTCATTCACTCCGCCGGACGGCAGGATCGCCCGGACGCTACCCGCCCACCGGACCGACCGCGACCGCGACCGCGCCCCGGAACCATCGGGGCTGTCACCGAAGATCATTGCCGGCGCGCCCGGCAACTCGCTCAGGACAGCCAGGTCCAGCACGAAGGAATGCCGGTTCGCAGCCCGCAGGTATGCACGTCGCCGGCGGCGCCCGCTCAGGGCCGCGAGGTCCAGCACGAAGGAATACCCCTCGGTCACGGTTCCCGCGTTCGTTCCTATCGAACGTGCCGGGATGCCCTCAGAGGTTGCGCACCTCGACGGGGCTGATGTCCCCGGACGGCTCGAAGCCGAAGATCTGGCCCAGGAACGAGAGCTCGGCGGAGGCAGCGGCCACGATGGCGTCGCTGCCCCGGAAGCCGTGCTGCTCACCTTCGAAGAGCAGGTAACCGTACGGCAGCCCGTTGGATTCCAGGGCCGCCACCAGCGCCTCCGCCTGCTCCGGCGGCACAACAGGGTCGCTGTCGCCCTGCAGGACCAGCATGGGGCACGAGATCCGGTCGACCCGGTGGATCGGCGAGCGCTCCACATACAGATCGCGCTCCTGCGGGTAGGGGCCGACGAGTCGGTCCATGTAGTGCTTCTCGAACTTGTGGGTGTCGCGGGCCAGTGCCTCGAGGTCGGTGACGCCGTAGCGGATGAGGCCGGCGGAGAACACGTCGTAGTCGACGAGCGCCTGCAGCACCGCGTAGCCCCCCGCGCTGGCGCCGATGATCGCCAGACGATCGCCGTCCGCTTCGCCGCAGCCGGCCAGGTGGCGGGCCGCCGCCACGCAGTCGGCCACGTCGGTGACACCCCAGCCGCCGTCCAGAGCCCGGCGGTATTCCCGGCCGTAGCCGGTGCTGCCGCGGTAGTCCACGTCCACCACCGCTACGCCCCGGCTGGTCCAGTAGCGCAACCCCAGGTGAAGGGCGGTACGGGCCGCGCCGGTGGGTCCGCCGTGGGCCATCACCAGCAGCGGTGGAGGTCCGGAGCCTTCCGGTGCTCTGCAACCGGGGTTGGCCGGGCGGTAGAAGAGGGCGTGGGCGACAGCACCACCGGTGGTGGGGAACGTCACCGGCTCGGGCTCGGGCGTGAACCCGGGATCCAGGCTCAGCGCCGGCGGTGCGTACACGACACGGGCATCGGGCGTGCCGGCCGCACCGGTGATGTGCAGGATCTCGTTCTCGACCGACGGCGAGGCGGCCACACAGACCACGCCGGACTCCCAGGCGCGCAGGGCACCGAAGGAGGTGTGGGCGCGGTAGGCGACAGCCGGAGGAGCCGAGAAGTCCGTGGGCGTCGAAGCGTCACTGCTCGTCCCGCCCGCATCGCCGCTGCTCCCGGCGGTGCCGGCGCCTGCCGGGACGGCGTGGGCGGAACCCGGCCACTCGTCGACGAACCGCACCTCGTGACCTCCCGGGCGGGCCACCGCGTACGCCAGGCCGCTGCCTCCGCCGGCCGCCGGCCAGGAGGCGTACCGGCTCATGCCAAAGATCCACGGAGCGGTCTGGATCTCGCCGTCGTTCAGGTCGACCCAGCGCCGGGGGGTGGCTCCCGCCGCCAGGGGATCGCCCTCCAGCAGCCACAGCGTCGAGTAGCCCGAACCGTCGCTCACCCAGCCCAGGGCCCCGTCGTGGCGCCAGGCGGGACCGAAGATCCACTCCTCGGTGCCGCCGGCGATGCAGCGCGATCCGGTCACCTGCCGGCCCTCGAGGCGTCCGACGTACAACTCGCAGCCGTCCCAGGGCATGTTCGGATGGTTCCACTGCAGCCAAGCCAGCCGGCGCCCGCACGGCGAGGGTCGCGGGTCGGAGTAGAAGTCGGCGCCGGCGGTGACCACCTCGGTGCGGCCGCTGCCGTCGAGTGCCACGCGCACGATCTCGTTGACGTGCTCGGGGTCGGCGGGGCGCTCCCGCACGCACACGAACCACCGCCCGTCGGCGCTGAAGCGGCCGTCGGCGTACAGGCACGACCGGTCGGGGCCATCGGGCGTCAGCACCACCGCCTCGCCGTCGCCGGGACCGAGCCGGCGCAGCCGGAAGTCGGCGTCGTCGGAGTACACGCAGACACCCCCCTGCGCCCACCAGGCGGCGCCGCCGTAGGAATGCACACGGCTGCGCACGTTGGCCTCCGGCGGAGTCACCTCCCGCATCGACCCGTCGGCGCCGCGGCGTACCAGGGCGGTCCGACCCTTGGCCGCGGGCCGGGTCTCGGACCACCACAGGTCGGCGCCGTCGGCCACCAGCGTCGTGACCCGGACGCTGCCGGCGGCCAGCGACTCCGGCGTGATCGGCGACGGCCAGGCCCCGTACGGCGCGGCGCGGCCCGTGTCCCCGCTCCCTGCCACGACCCCGCTCCCCGCCCGCTAGGACAGGAAGTCCACGATGCGGCCGACGCCCTCGGCGAGGTCGTCGTCGGAGAGGGCGAAGGACAGCCGCACGCAGCCGGGCGCGCCGAACGCCTCGCCGGCCACCACCGCCACCTTCACCTCGGACAGCAACAGGTCGGAGAGCTCGAGGCTGGATCCCACCGTTCGCCCTGCCACCGGCCGCTCCAGCACGCCCTGCAGCGACGGGAACGCGTAGAACGCACCCTGGGGAACGGGGCAGTCGACTCCAGGGATCTGCGACAGCAGGCCGTGCATGGCCAGGCGACGGCGGTCGAAGTGCCCCCGCATCTCCACGACGGCATCCAGCGGTCCGGAGACCGCGGCGAGGGCCGCCCGCTGGGAGATGTTGCAGACATTTGAGGTCTGGTGCGACTGCAGGGCCGCGGCAGCGGAAGCCACCGGTTGGGGGGCGATGATCCAGCCGACACGCCAGCCCGTCATGGCATAGGTCTTGGCCACGCCGTTGATGATCACGCACCGCTCGGCGGCGGCCGGGGCGACCACCGGTAGCGAGACGTGGAGATGGTCGTCGTAGGTGAGGTGCTCGTAGATCTCGTCGGTCAGCACCCAGATGCCGTGGGTCGCAGCCCAGTTGCCTATGGCCTCCACCTCGGCGGGCGGGTACACGCTGCCGGTGGGATTGGACGGGGAGCAGAAGATCAGCATCTTGGTGCGGGGCGTGCGGGCCGCCTCGAGCTGCTCGAGGGTGATGCGGAAGCCGCTGTCCACATCGGTCTGCACGACCACCGGGCGTGCCCCCACCAGCGTCACCGGCTCGGGGTACGTGGGCCAGTAGGGAGCCGGCAGGATCACCTCGTCACCGGGATCCAGCAGCGTCAACAGGGCGTTGTAGACGGCGTGCTTGCCTCCGGCGGTCACGATCACCTGCTGTGGGGTGACCTCGAGACCCGAGTCGCGCAGCGTCTTGTCCGCGATTGCCTGGCGCAACTCCGGGAGTCCCGGTGTGGGGCTGTAGCGGTGGTCACGGTGCTCGCGGCAGGCACGCACCGCAGCCTCCACGATGTGGGGAGGCGTCGGGAAGTCGGGCTCGCCGGCGCCGAAGCCGATGACGGGCTCACCGGCGGCCTTCAACGCCTTGGCCTTTGCGTCGGTGCCGACGGTGGCCGACGGGGTGATCGCCGCCACCGTCCGTGAGACCGATAAAACTGAGGTGGACCGATCGGACGATGATTGAGGTGATGAGGGTGAAGACGAGGAACTCACGGTTGCAGTCTCGCACCGCGGAAGGCGAAAAATGACCGGTAACGGCGCTTCGGACCGCATCGTCCTGCCCGACGGCATTCGGCCGCGCGACGGGCGCTTCGGCAGCGGTCCGTCGCGGGTGCGCCCCGAGGCGGTGGACGCGTTGGCCGCAGTCGCCGGCGGATACCTGGGAACCAGCCACCGGCGGCCCGGCGTGCGCGACTATGTCGGCCGGCTCCGCGACGGCTTCCGGGACCTCTTCGAGCTGCCTCGCGACTGGGAGGTGGTGCTCGGCAACGGTGGCGCCACCGGACTGTGGGACTGCCTCAGCTTCGGCTTGATACACCGCCGCAGCCAGCATCTGGCCTTCGGCGAGTTCTCCGCCAAGTTCGCCCGTACAGTGCAGGCTGTGCCTCACTTGGAGGCCCCGCAGATCATCGAGGCGCCGTTCGGAACCCATCCCGAGCCTGTGCCCGCAGACGTCGACGTCTACGCGCTAACCCACAACGAGACCTCCACGGGCGTGCAGATGACGCTTCGACGGCCCCCGGGGATCAGCGCTGCCGACGGACTGGTCGCCGTGGACGCCACCTCGGGCGCCGGAGGGCTGCGCTGGGATCCCGCCGAGGTGGACGTGTACTACTTCTCACCGCAGAAGTGCTTCGCCGCCGACGGCGGCCTGTGGGTGGCGTGCTGCTCACCGGCTGGGTTGGAGCGCATCGCGGAGATCGGCGACAGCGGGCGCTGGTGCCCGCCCTCGCTGAGCCTGCCGCTGGCCGTGAAGAACTCCGCCGCCGATCAGACCTACAACACACCGGCGCTGGCCACCGTGTTCCTCACGCTGCAGACGGTGGAATGGATGTGCGCAAACGGCGGCCTGGAATGGGCGGCGGGGCGCTGCGACGCCTCTGCGGAGACCATCTACAGCTGGGCCGGCGCATCGGACTACGCAGAACCGTTCGTGACCGACGTGGACAAGCGGAGCCACGTCGTGGCCACCATCGACATCGAGGCGGGCGTTGCCGACGCGGGGCGGATCGCCACGGTGCTGCGGGCCAACGGCATCGTCGACACCGAGTCCTACCGAGCGCTCGGCCGCAACCAGCTCCGCATAGCCCTGTTCCCCGCCATCCCGGCCGACGACGTGGCCGCACTCTGCGCATGTATCGACTACATCGTGGCCCGGCTGTAGGCGCCGGGGCCCGCCCGACTGGGCTCCCGCTGCGGCCACCGGCCGAAGCCGGACCCCGGGTGATGCCGTGAGCGAGTTCCACGCCCGCAAGTTGCTCGTCGCCACTCCGCTCATCGGCGACGGCAATTTCGACCACACGGTGGTTCTGCTGCTGGAGCACACCGCCGAGGGCGCCGTCGGCCTGGTGCTCAACCGACCCTCGACGCTGATCGTGGCCGAGTTGCTGACCGGCTGGGAGGACGTGCCGGGCGTGCTCTTCTCCGGAGGACCGGTCTCGCCCGAGAGTCTCATCGGGCTCTCGCAGGAGTGGCCCGGCTGCTCGGAGTTGGGCTGGGCGCGGATCCTCGACGACGTCGGCAGCGTGAACCTCTCGCTGGGAGCCGAGCAGTTGGCCGGCAAGCCCGGATTGCGGCTCTTCTTCGGCTACGCCGGCTGGGAATCCACCCAACTCGAGGGCGAGATCGCGGCCGGGGCGTGGTTCGTGGTGGACCCCGAGCCGGGCGACGTCCTCACCGAGGATCCCGACAGCCTGTGGCGGTCGGTCCTGGCCCGCCAGCCCGACGAGGTGTCGTGGTTCCGGAACTACCCCGACGACCTCCGCACCAACTGAGGTCGGCCCGCGACGGGCTACGGTCGGGACGAGCCGATGGCGCTGACGGCAGCCCGGCCGCAGCCACCGGAGCATGGACTCCGGCCCTCGCCGGAATGACGAGGATCGGGACTCGCGACGCTGTTAGGAGCGGCGGCGCACCCTCCGGCGACGCTT
>Ga0209543_1002608_pt1 | contig 12581 bp, 11 predicted proteins | sample MesohylFT_FD_187296 | JGI IMG/M metagenome (GOLD analysis project Ga0209543, IMG submission 187296) | Host-associated microbial community of the marine sponge Aplysina aerophoba from Gulf of Piran - sponge mesohyl, lysed by freeze-thaw... | ecosystem: Host-associated > Porifera > Sponge >...
ACACCGTTGACAACGACGAGCCGACGGAAGGGCCGGAGCCGTGGAACATCCGGGTCGTGCCGGGGAACGGCACGCTGACGGTGACCTGGAACGTCTCCTCCCGCGACGGGGTCGAGGACTCGGAGATCTGGCACGTTCTGCGCTGGAGCCAGGAGCACGGCGTGTGGAATAACCCGCGCGACCCCAGGGCGGTGGGCAAGAACGACGGCCTCTCGGTGGACCCCGGCTTGACCAGCTATACGATCACGGGCCTCAACAATGACGTCGCGACGGGCGTGTTCATTCGCTCAATGGTCGGGCACCGCAACAACATGAGCGAGCGCGAAGAGAAATCCAGTAAGTGGGTGCGGACCAAGGGCGAACACACCACGCCCCGCGCCGACATCGGCGGGCTGTAGATGCAGGCGACCAAGGACGTGTCCCTGTCGGGGGTGTTCAGCGACGCCGACGGCGACGCGCGGACGGTCACGGACGGCACTGATACCGGAACCCAGCACGGGGGCCTGTAGCCAATGGACATTGCGGGGTGACCGGGAGGCTGCGGCGGACGGCCTCATCGGCGGCGCTCGCGCTTGGCGCTTTCGCGCTGCTCGCCGCCTGTGGAGATAACGACGCGGGGCTGACGCGCGCCGAGGTGGAGGAGGTCGTGCGGGCGGAGCTGGCCGCCGAGTCCTCCGCGTCCGTGGAGGGGACGGTCAACCCCGACACGGCGGCCGTGCCTCCTGCCACGGCAGGACTGACCCGGGCGGAGGTCGAGGAGATCGTGCGGGCCACCATCGCCGGCATCCCGTCCAAGGCCGCTCCCGCCGAGTACACGCAGTACGTCGTGGACAGCGCCATTGCCCGCTACGAGACCCAGGGTCTGGATGCCGCCCTGGCCCACTATAACCGCCCGGAGAGCATCGACGGCCAGTGGTACGTCTTCATCATCGACGAGAACGACCTGGTCATCGCACACCCTGACCCCGAACGCCGCGGCCTGGACGTGAAGGCCTGGGTGGGCACCGACGCCAACGGCTACGAGTTCGGCCCGGATATGCTTGCGGCCACGGAGGAGGGCAAGTGGGTCTCCTACGTCTACCGCAACCCGGAGAGCGGCGACTTAGGCTCCGGCTTCGATAATGTGGAGCTCAAGAACGTCTGGGTGACGAAGCGCGACGGGCTGCTGTTCGCCTCGGGTTGGTACATCGACGCCGACGCGTTCACCAAGCAGCTGGTATCCGTGGCGGTGGACAGGTACCGCGAGGGCGGGCTGGAGGCCACGGTGGCGTACTTTGCCAGCCCGGGGAGCGCCTTGGCGGGGCTGGAAACGACCGTCGCCTACTACAACGCCGCCGAGACGGTGGACGGGCAGTGGTTCGCCTTCATCGGCGGCCCTGACGGGACTATCGTGGGGCACTCGGACCCGTCGAAGATCGGCGGAGACACACGGGACTTGTTTGGTGGGGCCGACTTCGACGCCGCACACCTTACCGAGTCCGGCGAGTGGGTGGAGGAGGCGGAGTCGCTGCGGGTGTACGTGGCGGGCTACGACGGGTACGTGTTCGGCACCGGCTGGAGCCGGGATGAACTCGACGAGTAGCGGCGGGGTGGAACCTGCCGCAAGCGGCTTGACAACAAGACAGGGACACCCCCCCGAACCTACGTCCTAACCAGTCCGGGAGGGCTGGCATGATGGGAGCGTCCGCCATCCACCGAATTTCCCCGCTCCTGGCCCTTGCGCTGCTGCTCGGAGTGCTGTTCCACGCCGCGCCGGTGCAGGCGCAGAGTCCCGCCGCCCCCACCAATCTGACGGTGTCGGCGGGCATCGACAACGCGGAGCTGTACCTGCTCTGGACCGCGCCCTCGGGCACGATACCGGGCTACGACGTGCACTATCTCCGCTCATTGCTGATCGCCCGTGGCTGGGATGGTTGGCCGGGATAGGGTTCGACGCCATGGGAATGCTTGACGGGAAGACGGCCATCGTTACCGGCGGGGGCCAAGGTGTGGGTCGGGGGATTGCCTTGGCCCTGGCGGCTGAAGGGGCCGGGGTCACGGTGGCGGCTCGTACCGAATCGAAGGTGCAGGCGGTGGCGGCCGAGATCGCCGAACGGGGCGGGTCGGCGCTGGCGCTGGTGTGCGACGTGAACGAGCTGGACGACATCCAGGCGTGTGTGGACCGCACCGTGGAGCACTTCGGCACCGTGGACATCCTGGTGAACAACGCCCAGCAGGTGCCTCATGGGCACTTGCTGGAGGTGAGCGACGAGGCCTGCATGGCGGCGTGGACCTCGGGGGCGCTGGCCTCCATCCGGTTCATGCGGCTGTGCCATCCATACTTGAAAGACGGCGGGGTGATCATCAACCAGGGCTCGGGCTCCAGCCTCAAAACCGACCCCAGCGGCATGGGGGTGTACGCCGGGGTGAAGTCGGCCATCCAGTCGATCACCCGGGCCGCGGCCATGGAGTGGGGCGCCGATGGCATCCGGGCCATCACCCTGATGCCGGTGGCCATGTCTCCGGCCATGGAGGATTGGAAGGGCTTCAACCCCGACGGCTTCGCCGCCCTCCAAGAGCGATTCGCTCTGAAACGGGTGGGCGACGCCGAAATCGACATCGGCCGAGTAGTCGCCTTCCTATGCAGCGACACCGCTGGCTACATAACCGGCACCACCATAAACATCGACGGCGGCGACGCCTACCTGCGCTAACTGGCGGGGGCTATGTGGCCTTCTAGGCCGTAGGGGCGGTAGGGGCCGAAGATGGATTGCTCTAGGACGCCAATGCCCTGGCGGTCGCCCATGCGGACCTTCATGAGGTGCTGGACGTGCTGGTTCTCGAAGGCGTTGTCGTCGACGTCGGCCAGGTTCCAGCGCTCCGACTCCATGGCCAGCTCGCCTTTCCAGTCGCCGTGCGACCAGGTGGGGTGGCTGTAGCCGATGCCCTTCATGCGGTAGGTGAACTGCTTTTCGAAGGTGATCTCGTGGCGGGTGTCGTCTTCCAGCGAGGTCATGGCCAAAGTGGCGCTTTTGATCATGCGGCTGCCGGGCTCAAACTCCAGTTGGTGCTCGAGGCGGTGCATGGGCTCCACGCCGGGATCCTCCACGGCGGGGTTGTCGGCCAGGGAGTCGTAGGCGGGCAAGAAAGCGCCCACGTGGAACCGGGGGCGGCCCAGGGTGTCCTCGAAGAGCTGGTAGTGGCTGCACATGTCGTCCCAGTGCAGGGGAGCCCACAAGAAGAACAGGCCCATGGTCCGCGGCGGCTGGGGGGCGCCCCGGTTGTCGCCGCCGGCCACCGGGCGGACGCCCCAGGAGCGGTCCTTGGTGCCGTAGGTCTCGGTGCGGTCGATCTCCATGCGCTGGCCGTCGTATTCGATCCAGCCGTGCCAGCGGCCGAACTGGGTGAACCGGGTGGTGTCCATGATGCGGCGGCTGCCGTCAGACCAGTGGTGGCGGGGCTCTTCGATGGCCGCGGTGCGGGCCTCGAAGGTGAGGTCGGCGGCGAAGTCGGTGTCGTTGGGCTCCAGCACCACCCGGCAGGCCTTCATCGGCTCGGTGATCTCCAAGTTGAACGGCCCGACGCTCAGATCGGAGGGCTCGGGGTTGGCCCGGGCCGAGGCGTGGAAGGCGTGCTGCACCCCGTTGTGGACGATGCTGATGCCACAGTCCTGGATGCCGAGGTGGGGATAGCGGGCGGTGCCCGCACCGAGGTACATGTCGCCCACTTTGGAGTAGCCGTTGAACCAGTAGCGCTCGTAGAAGTCCTTTTCCCCGGTAGAGGGAGTGGAGATGGGATCGGGGGTCTGGTGGATGGGGAAATCGTCGAATTTGGTCAGCACCCGCCTATGGTGGCAGACCAGCCTCCCTCAACAAATGTCGGAGAGGCTGGTACCATCGAAGGTAACTCTGACAGATCGACGGCATTCTCATAGGGAGGCACCCACCATGAGCACCGGCAACGGCGACCAGCACACATTTCGCACTTTCCAGCTCCGCAACCTGGAAGACACGCCCGGGTACGACCGGCTGAGCGACCACCAGAAGATGGTGACCCGCGTGGTGGGCTCGGTGCTCCCGTTCAAGACCAACAACTACGTGTGCGAGCAGCTCATCAACTGGGACAACGTGCCCGACGATCCCATGTTCCAGCTCACCTTCCCCCAAGAGGGCATGCTCGACCCCGCCCACTTCAGCCGCATCGCCGACCTCATCAAAGCCGAGGTGCCGGCCGCCGAACTCAAGGCCGCGGCCCGGGAGATCCAGTTGAGCCTCAACCCCCATCCCGCCGGCCAGGTGGAGATGAATGCCGGGTACCTGGAGGAAGAGGTGGTGCAGGGCGTGCAGCACAAGTACCGGGAGACGGTGCTGTTCTTCCCCACCCAGGGCCAGACCTGCCACGCCTACTGCACCTATTGCTTCAGATGGCCGCAGTTCGTGCAGCTCGACGATCTCAAGTTCGCCAGCAAGGAGATCGACCGGCTGGTGGCCTATCTCAAGCTCAACCCGACGGTGTCCGATGTGCTGTTCACCGGGGGCGACCCGATGATCATGCGCAGCGAGCTGATCCGCCGCTACGCCGAGCCGCTTATGGCCGACGACCTGGAGATCAACACCATCCGCTTCGGCACCAAGGCCCCGGCCTACTGGCCCTACAAGTTCACCGAGGGCGAGGAGGCCGACGACCTGCTGCGGCTGTTCGAGGAGATCGTGGCCTCCGGCCGCCACCTGGCCATCATGGCCCACTACTCGCACCCGGTGGAGCTGGCCACCGACGCCTCTCGCGAGGCGCTGCGGCGCATCATCGAGACCGGCGCGGTGGTGCGGTGCCAGGCCCCGCTGATCCGCCACGTGAACGACAGCGCCCGGGACTGGGCCGACATGATCACCACCGAGGTATCCCTGGGGGCGATTCCCTACTACATGTTCGTGGAGCGCGACACCGGGGCCAAGCGCTACTTCGAGGTGCCGCTGGTGGAGGCCTACCAGATCTACACCGACGCCTATAAGCAGGTGTCGGGGTTGGCCCGCACCTGGCGGGGGCCGTCGATGTCGGCCACCCCGGGCAAGGCGCTGGTGGACGGCGTCACCGAGATAGGCGGCGAGAAGGTGATCGCCCTGAAGTTCGTGCAGGCCCGCAACCCCGACTGGGTGAACCGGCTGTTCTTCGCGGCCTACGACGAAGAGGCGTCGTGGCTCGACGAGCTGCGCCCGGCATTCGGCGAAGAAAAGTTCTTCTACACCGACGAGCTGAACAACATGAAGACCGACACCCCCCAGCGGGTGCAGCTCATCACCACCCGAGCCGCCTAGTCTCGCCTCAGCTCACTCCCACTCGATGGTGCCGGGGGGCTTGGAGGTGATGTCGTAGGCCACCCGGTTTATGCCTTCGACCTCGTTGATGATGCGGCTCGACATGGTTTCCAGCAGCTCATAGGGCAACCGGGCCCAGTCGGCGGTCATGGCGTCCTCGCTGGTCACCGCCCGGATTACCGCCACCTGGCCGTAGGTGCGCTCGTCGCCCATCACGCCCACGGTTCGAGTGTCGGGCAGCACGGCGAACGCCTGCCAGATCTCTCGATCGAGGCCCGCGGCGTGGATCTCGGCCCTCACGATGGCGTCGGCTTTGGCCAACAGCGCGGCTTTGTCGGGTGTGACCTCGCCGATCACCCGCACGCCGAGGCCGGGGCCGGGGAAGGGCTGGCGCCACACGATCTCATCAGGCAGGCCCAGTTCGTGGCCCACGGCCCGCACCTCGTCTTTGAACAGGTCGCGTAGCGGCTCGACCAGCTCGAAGTCCATCTCCTCGGGGATGCCGCCCACGTTGTGGTGGCTCTTGATCTTGGCCGCGGAATCGGAGCCCGACTCGATCACGTCGGGATACAGCGTGCCCTGCACCAGATAGGCGGCCCCGTCCACCTGGTTCTTGGCCTCCTCGAAGATGCGGATGAACAGCTCGCCGATGATCTTGCGCTTCTCCTCGGGGTCGATCACCCCCACCAGGGCTTCGAAGAACCGCTCGGCGGCTTCCACCGCGATCAGCTCGATGCCCTGGGAGCGGCGGAAGGCGTCGATCACCTGCTGGCCCTCGTCCTGGCGCATGAGGCCGGTGTCGACGAACACGCAGGTGAGCTGATGGCCCACCGCCCGGTGGACCAGGGCGGCGGCCACTGCCGAGTCGACCCCGCCGGACAGGCCGCACACCGCCCGACCGTCGCCGATCTGGGCGCGGATGGCGGCCACCGCCTCGTCGATGAACGACTCTGTGGTCCATGACGGGCCTAGACCGGCGCCCCGGTAGAGGAAACGCTCGAGTACGGCCTGCCCGCCCGGAGTGTGGGCCACCTCGGGATGGAACTGGACGCCGAAGATGCGTTGGGCGGGGTGCTCGAGGGCGGCCACCGGGGCCTGGGGGGTGGAGGCGGTGACCACAAAGCCCTCGGGCGGAGTGGCGATGGAGTCGAAGTGGCTCATCCACACCGGGCGCTCGGTGTCTTCGTCGACACCGAACAGGGTGCCGGGGTCGCTCACGCTCATGGCGGTACGGCCGTACTCTCCGACGCCGGTGCGCGACACCTCCCCGCCGAGCTGGGCGGCGATGAGCTGGGCGCCGTAGCAGATGCCCAGGATGGGTATGCCCAGCCCGTAGATGTCGGGATCGATGCGGGGCGAGCCCTCGACATGGACCGACTTGGGGCCGCCGGAGAAGATCACCGCGCCGGGCTGGCGGTCGGCGATCTCATCCGCGCTGATGGAGTGGGGGACGATCTCACTGTAGATGTGGGCCTCGCGCACCCGGCGGGCGATGAGCTGGGCGTACTGGGCGCCGAAATCAACCACCAAGACCGGGTGGTCTCGAGTTGCGGTGTCGAGTGGGGAGGGGCTCAACGCCCCATTCCGATGCCCTGGGAGCGCTGGAGAGATTTGCCCTCGGTTTGCAGCGAGGGGGCAATCATGATGTCGGCCTTCTGGAACTCCTTGAGCGTCTCGTAGCCGCAGGTGGCCATGGAGGTGCGCAAGCCGCCGAACAGATTGAGTCGGCCATCGTTCTCCCGAGCCGGGCCGACCAAAATCTCCTCCAAGGTTCCCCGGGGGGAGGTCTGCACTCGGGCGCCCCGGGGAAGAGTGGGATGGAAAGTGGCCATGCCCCAGTGGTGGCCCCGGCCAGGCGATTCGTGGGCGGCGGCCAGAGGGGAGCCGATCATCACCGCGTCGGCCCCGCACACGATGGCCTTGGCGATGTCGCCCCCGGTGGCCATGCCCCCGTCGGCGATTATGTGGACGTACACCCCGGTCTCGTCGAGATGGCGCATCCGGGCGGCCCGGGCGTCGGCGATGGCGGTGGCCTGGGGCACCCCGATGCCCAGCACCCCCCGGGTGGTGCAGGCCTGGCCCGGCCCCACGCCAACCAGGATGCCGGCGGCGCCGGTGCGCATGAGGTGAAGGGCGGCGTCGTAGCTGGCGCAGCCGCCCACGATCACCGGGATCTCCAGGCGGCGGACGAACTGCTTGAGGTTCAGCGGCTCGTGGTTTTTGGACTTGTGCTCGGCGGTGACCACCGTGCCCTGGATGACCATGAGGTCGAGCTCGGCGGCCAGCATGTGGGGGGCGAGTTGCTCGGTGCGCTGGGGGGTGACCGACGCACAGGAGATCACCCCGGCGTCTTTGATCTGGCGGATGCGTTCTCCCACCAGTTCGGGCTTGATGGGCTCGCCGTACAGCTCCTGCATCCGCAGGGTGGCCTTCTCGGGGGGTTGGGACGCGATCTCGTCGAGGACTGGCTCGGGATCCTCATAGCGGGTCCAGAGCCCCTCGAGGTTGAGCACCCCCACGCCGCCGAGTTGCCCGATGGCGATGGCGGTTTCGGGGCTGACCACGCCGTCCATGGCCGAGGCCATGAGGGGGAGGTCGAAGCGGTAGGCGTCGATCTCCCAGGCGATGCTCACATCCTCAGGATCGCGGGTGCGGCGGGTGGGGACGATGGCGATGTCGTCGAACCCGTACGCCCGCCGTGCGGTCTTGCCCAGCCCGATCTCAACCTCGGCCATCGCGACGCCCCTTTTGCTTGGAAACCAAGAATTCTAAAGCCTTGCGGCTTGCCATAGGGGGATTTACTCCCTCACCAGGAGCAAGGCTAAATCAGGCGGCAGATTGGATCAGATTCCAGAGCTCTTCGATGTGATGGCGCTCGGTTTGGGGGCTGCCGATGGCCACCCGGAGGATGAAGCGGCCGTCGAGGGTGGTGTGGCTCATGAAGGCTCGACCGGACCGGTTCACGGTGTCCATGATGCGGCGACCGGCCTCGTCGCCGTCGGTGTGGCGGAAGCACACCAGGCTGAGCACCTGGGGGGCGACCAGTTCAAATCGGTCGTCAGCCTCGACCCAGTTGGCCAAGTCGGATGCCCAGGCAATGTGGCGGCGAACATGGGCCCGGAGCCCCTCGGTGCCGTAGTGGCGGATCACAAACCAGAGCTTTAGTGCCCGGAAGCGTCGACCGAGCGCCACTGTCCAGTCCCGGTAGTCCACTGTCTCATGCTCGGAGTCGGTGGTGGATGTCGCCGCGGTGCCTTCGCTCAGATACTCGGCTTCAACGGCCATGGCGTTCAAGAGATCGGCTCGGTCGGCCACATAGAACACCGAGCAGTCCAAGTTGGTGAGCATCCACTTGTGGGGGTTGAACAGGTAGCTGTCGACGTCTTCCAAACCGGCGTTGAGGAATCGCATTTCCGGGCACAGCGCGGCGGTGCCGGCAAAAGCGGCGTCTACATGGATCCAGGCATCGAAATTGGATGCCACCCAGGCCAATTCGGGTATGGGATCGATGGCGGTGGTGGAGGTAGTGCCCACGGTAGTGCCCACGAAGAAGGGGATCAGTCCGTCGTTTCGGTCTTTGACAATCTCATAGGCCAAGTGGTCGGCCCGCATGGCGTAGTCGGGGGTAGTGGCGATTGGCCGAATGCGGCTGTCGGCAATACCTGCTACCCGAAGCCCCTTGGCGATGGAATAGTGGGCCTGGTCGGAGGTATAGGCCACCATCTGGTCGAGCTTCTCGTTGCCTCCGGCTTTCGCCCGAGCAGCGAGAATGGCGCACAGGGTGCTGGAAGAGGCACCGTCGGTGATCACGCCATTGCCCCGAAACGCCTCGGGCAGGCCAAGGGCAGTGACCAGCCAGTCCAACATATGTTGCTCTAGCTCGGTGACCGAAGGCCCCGTGGTCCACATGGCTCCATGAGCTCCCAGGCTGGCCGATATCAGCTCGCCCAACGCAGCAGGGCCGCTGGTGTTGGCCGGGAAATAGCCGTACATGCCCGGTGCCTGCCAGTGGGTCAAGCCGGGCAGGATCACCCGGTCGAGATCGGCCAACACATCAGCGAAATCCTCGCCGCGGGTCGGCGGCTCAGCAGGCAATTTGCCCCGAATGTGGCCCGGTTCGACATCGGCCATCACCGGCAGATCACCGAGGCGCGCCATGTAATCGGCCACCCAGTCCACCGCTTGGTAACCCGCCTGGCGGAACTCTTCGGGGTCCATGTGATTGGGTCGGTCAGCCATGGATGTCATTGTGGCCGACGGATCTGTGATGCATTGAGGTGGAGACCGGTGAAGGCCGGGAATTTCTCAAGGGCGGTAGCACCGGCCCCAGTCCTAGGCGCTGTCGGCGATCTGTTTGCGCAGTGCTTCCAGTCGTGCGATGCGATGATCGTCGGGTCCAAGATGTTCGCTGAGTTCCGCAATCACATCGGAGACATCGAAAGAATCGGCCAACACCATCTGCTCGATATCCACCCAGTCCTTCGAGCGGTCAAAAAAGGCTTTGAATACGGCGAGATCGCGGCATGCCAAGAATGGAATGTCAGCCCCGGCGAACGGACGAAAAACTATGCGCCCACCCACTGCATCGTGGTAATCGGAGGTTGCCAGGAACAGATCTATAGGCACTCCCGCCCACCAAAGCCGCACCTGTCCGTCCCGCTCAAGCAGGTGGCGTTCCCGAGTGGTCACTGTGATCTCGGCGGGAAGCTCGGCAAGCACGCGGTTGAACTCGTTGACGGAGACGAAAACATTGAGATCTATGTCTGCCGTGGCCCTGGGCTCTGAGATGCACCATGCCAAGGCAAGTGCGCCGCCGAACGCGTGTGGGAGCTTTGCACCCTGGAGAGCTTCGTGCAGTCGGAGGATGAGTTCGACGAGGTCTACTGGAGATTCTGACCTGTCCACCAAGCTCACCGCTTCCCGAATACCGGGTACTCCAGTTCATCGCTATATCGGACTGGCAGATGTGCTGCTAAGCGCAACAGCGCAGCGAGTTTCTCCCCCGGGTCCAGTGCCGTCGGTCCTTGTTCCTTGTCGGACTCTGCGCTGACCTCGACCATTCGTTCCCACCACGGGCGTGCTTCTGCCGACGTCACAACCTCAGTTTGCCATGCCCACGCAGCTTCAAGTAGCGACATCCGTTTCCATAGATACCAGTCGCAGGGATCACTTTATGCTGTTGTGATGTAGCGTCATGTGTACTTAGATCGCGTTGGAAGCCGAGCAACATGCGCTGGTAAAACAGAAGGCGTCATCTCTGGGGATCACCATGGCGGAGTACATCCGACGCTTGGTTGACCAGGATCTAGCAGGCGGAAGAACCAACGCCGATGTTTCGGCGATTATCGGCATCGGACGCTCGGGCGGGAGAGACATCGCCGCCGAGGGCCAATCGGCGGTCGCTGAGGCGGTAGCCGCGTTCCACGGGGGGCGGTGACCGTCTATGTGGACACGTCGGCCTGGTACGCCGCGGCCGATGTCGATGATGCCGGCCACGACTGCGCGGCGCGGTGGCTGGAGGAGTTTGCGGGCGCTTTGCTGACCAGTGACCACGTTCTGGTCGAGAAGTGGTTCTTGGCCACGCGGCGCCTGGGAGTCGAGGTTGCCGAGCAACTCGTGAATGGGATCCGGTTGGGCATCGCCCGCGTGGAGCCGGCGATCGTTGCCGATCTCGAGGTCGCGGCGCGCATCGACGGGGACTTCGCCGGTCAGGCTTTCTCGCTGGTAGACCGCACAAGTTGGGCGATCATGCAACGGTTGGGCGTACACGACGCTATCTCGCTCGACGCCGACTTCTCGGTGTTCCGCTTCGGCCGGGACAAGCGCCGAGCATTCACCGTGTACGGTTGAAACCCCGGCGAGGTGTTGGGCGGCGGGAGTGTGGTGCGCGGCGAGGTGTTGGATGTAGCGGGCGGCGGTTGCGGCGGTTTTCCAGCGGCCTGCCAGCATGATGCCCGCTATGTCGACGCCGGCGGCGGCGAGGTCTTGGGCCATGCCGACGCGCGGCGAGTGAGTCGAGATGTCGGCGGGATCGATGCTGGCTGCTTTGGCTGCGGCTTTGAAGCGTCGTGCGACGGTGTTGGGCGACAGGTTGAATACCGGGTTGCCCGGCCGGGCCTCGGCGGGCCTGAGGCGAGACAGGGCGGCGCAGGTGAACTCGGAGATGGGGGCGACTGCGCCGTGGCCGTGCTGGTCGGTTTTGGAGCGGCGGATCAGCACTGTGCCGCAACCGCCGTCTGCTGGCAGGTCGATGTCGGCCCAGGTCAGGGCCAACAGCTCGCCGCAACGCAACAGGGCGTCGTGGGCCAGCGCGATCATGGCGACGTCGACCACCGCGCGCCGCCGGGCCTGACGTAGGGTCTCTTTGCGCCCGCCGGGCTGGTTGCACCGGGGTATGTCAGCGGTGGCGGTGATCAACTCGACATGGTGCTGCCGCAAGGGCGCGGCTTGGCGCGGGGCGGATCCCCTGCCCGCGGCACGGCGCGAGAGGCCGTCCAGCAACTGGCTGACCTCCCAGCTTCGGGCTGGGTTCGGGCCGGGACTTCGGCTGTGCCGGTGGGCAACGGCCGAGCGGTAGGCGCGGAGCGTGGAGGGCTTCTTGCCGTCGGCGGACATCTCGGCCAGCCATCTGAGGAGATCGCCGGAGGCAGCGGGGAACACCGCCACCTCCTGCTGGGTCGCCCACTGGTGCCAACTCCGCCACCCTGTTTGGTAGGCCTTGCGGGTGTTGTCAGAAATCGCGGCTGCCCTGCCCACTGCCACCAACCGGTCTAAGGCATCGCCGACAAGCCCCGCAACTAGATTGCCGAAGAGCCCGGGATCCCCATCAGGGGCCCCGCAGGCGCATTCGATGTCCTCGGACGCAGACACCCTCGCGTCACAATAAATTGCTATATCCATCCCGCCGGGCTAGCAACACGCCGCCATACACAACAAACCGCAGCCACACGCTATTGACTCATTCGAGCATGCCTATATGCGGCGGATATTTGCCTTTATTCCTTAGCTTGAGTCCGGGGCTCCTGTCAAACGGTTCCCGGAACTCCTCCGGGCCCAAGCCTGGAAACAGGCGGTTCGCCACCCATCTGACCTGGGAAAATAGATCACAGCCCGGCTAGTCGGAGTTGCCGGGGCACCTAGTTCTCCCGGCGCGTATCGACAAGATCCGGCACCAGCCCGAACTCGGCAAACGGCCGCCCCGCTGTCGGCCGCGCCCTCCTTCCATTGCTGAAACCCCCGCTGTGGCGCTGCACTCGCGCCCGATGGCGTGATGGATGCCTTGTCGGGGGG
>Ga0209543_1002626_pt1 | contig 12527 bp, 10 predicted proteins | sample MesohylFT_FD_187296 | JGI IMG/M metagenome (GOLD analysis project Ga0209543, IMG submission 187296) | Host-associated microbial community of the marine sponge Aplysina aerophoba from Gulf of Piran - sponge mesohyl, lysed by freeze-thaw... | ecosystem: Host-associated > Porifera > Sponge >...
CATTCGTGTGAATTGCTCGATAAGGCGCCAACACGTGAGCGTTGCCTGGCTCTATCCACGACCGGCCACTGGATGGATGCGTACCCGAGATTTTTCCTTCGGGGCGGCAATATTTGAGGACGATCCCCCGGAGGAGTTGCGGGCGGCACTCGAGCCGTGGATAGACCAATTTGCCGAGGATGACTTCACCGAGGACGTTTCGAGCAAAGGTACCCGGGCCTGGGCGGTCAGCCATGAAGCTGCCGTGAAGCAACAGGATCTACTGGTGGATCGCCTTCGCGGCATGGTCTCAGAATTGGCGGCGATGTGAGAATGTTCTCGCTCGCCGCGGTCTGGGGCCTCCGGCCGGACGGCTCCAATCCCTGCCGTCACGTCAAGCGTTACAAGGAGCGCAAGCGCGAGCGGTTCCTGTCGCCGGAGGAGACCGAGCGCCTGGGCGAGGTCCTCCGAGAGGCCGAGAACGAGATGCCCTCGGCGGTCGCCGCCTTCCGCCTGTTGCTACTGACGGGTTGCAGGCTGTCGGAGATCCAGTTCCTGCGCTGGGAGTACGTCAAGGAGGATTGCATCGAGCTGCCCGACGCCAAGATTGGCGGCCGGGTCGTCCCGCTCGGGCCCGAGGCCCGCGCCGTGCTGGAGGCCCCGCCCCGCGAGGACGGCAATCCCTGGGTCATCCGCGGCAAGCTACCAGGCTCCCACATCACCGACCTGCAGACGCCCTGGCGGCGCATCCGGGCGCGCGCCGGGCTGGAGGACGTGCGAATTCACGACCTTCGCCACTCGTATGCTTCGAGGGCGCTGGCCCTGGGCGAAAGCCTCACGATGATCGGAAAGCTGCTCGGTCACACGCAGGTGCAGACCACCGCCCGGTATGCGCTTCTTGCCCTGGACTCGATCCAGAACGCCGCAGCCCGGATCACCGGAAGTATCGGCGGGAATTTGTCCTCAGTTCAGACGTTGGACAAAACCACACACACAGGGCAATGAGTACACCAATTCACCACTCACGTTCGCATCGTCACACCGCCATTATCAGATGATGACAATAAAATTCACCAGAAGCGAAATCTGCATCTTCTAGATTACGTACATGAGACGAAACTCTATGTTCACTTGGATCGAAGCTTCTAAACTTTCCTAACGAACACGCCAATGCCTGCGCGATGTTGTTCAATACATTGACCGACGAACCTGAAAACAGGTAACCCAGCATCGCGCCACCCTTCACATACGGCGCGTATCTTCCAGTCAAGAACTGATCCCTAACGTCTCTTGTGTATCTAGCAATATTGCGCTCCGTCCTTATCACTTTCGCCTCCAATGGCCACATAACCTTCCGGTTACCTATTAACACAAAGGCGATATCGTATTGCGGTGGCTGAGCAGGTGCTGCCATTCGAGTGGCAAATTCATAACATCCGTGCTGGACGAAATAAGGTTCCTCTCCTGATAGGTGTGTTCGAATATACGGCTCCAGGAGTTGGCTAATCGTCCGCTCCAATTCCTCCTCTATTAGGTCCTTATCAATCTTGCCCACCAATTCCCTCGACAGGTCTCTATACCCACTCCACGTCGCTGCCATCATCACCTCAACAGCCTCTTCCCCCCACTGCTCTGCCAACTCTTCGAAATCATGGGACTCGTTTGGCCAAACCAAGTCCATAATGGTCCGCCCTGTACTCCCCCCCTGTCCCATCCCCTAGGTGTCCTGACTTCTCGGCTGGTCCGTGGGCTTTTGCACCCGATGCATAATCTCCCCACTCACTTCATCAGCATCGCGCATCGCAATCGACCGCGTCCAATACCTAGCTTCATCCGGCTTCACCATCAACACCGTGGGTACGCTCCTCCCCTCAATACTCCAAACATCAAACACCCGTGCCATTCGACGAAAACTTATCCCACCTTCCTCCTCTCCGTTCAATATCCTGTCCACGCGCCGAAGCTGCTCAGCCAGTTCGCCGGCACCGATGATTTCATAGCACACGTCTTGTTCACGCGTTATCCCAAAGTGAAAGGCGATCATCCTTACGGGAAGCCTTTGACCCGATTCCGGTGCATACACGGTTGCAGCCACTTGTCTTTCTCGACCAAACCCTGCCCTTAGTACCCTGAGAAACCACCTGCAATAGTCTCTTAGACTTTCTCCATCATGCCCAACTAACTCAGCGGACTTGCGCCCCGGTGAACTACTGTCTCCCTTATAGTCGGCAAGCGCGAACTCTAGCGCATCCTCCATTAAGACCCGCTCCGCTTCCTTCAATTCATACATCTCCTCGACCGCCCGATCCAACTCATCTCTGCTTCGCAAATCACCAATTCGCCGTCCTTCTCTCGTCTTTGGAATAGGAACCTCTAACAGCTCCGTGACATACGGCTCAGGCCGATAGTTTGCGAACCTGCCGCTGCCCAACAGCAGGTAATACATCGCCACTCGACTATTATACGCCATACACGCCAAGTCCAACATTGCTTGATCTTCTTTGCTAGCGCGGATGCTCATGAAATGCCGAGTGCATATTACCGATTCCGTTGGTGGTGACACCGTCACTGCTCGAAATCGCCCTTCCTCCATAGTCCATGACATCTTCACTAGAAGCTGAGCCGGTTGGAATGCGGAGAAGTCTGTGGAGTCTCGCGCATGTGTATTCGGGTCTTTGTTACGCTCAAGTGTGTCGGGCGACAGCGTCAGGAACACGTCTTTGGGAAAGTCTGGCTGCTCCAGAATGCGTCTACCCAATAGCTCTGGTTGTGCTACTTGGTGCTCGCCACGAATAATACCCTGTCGCGAGTTGATTACGCCTTCCCGCCTATATTTTCCCATTGTCGGCAATGCTGACAGTCGATCAAGCAAAGCCACGTCGCGCCTTCCTCCCCAAATGAGCGCCGACCAAACTATCGCGCTGTTCACAGCTTCGTCAGGATACACTTCGTGGACATCGTACTGATCGATTCTTATGCGATATTCGTCACTGCCACTGTAGCGTTCGGGTTTTGGGCACACATACTGGATTGCTTCGCGATCACCTCGGCCTGGCTTTACCGTCACCAAAATCGCTGGCCCGATTGATCTGTTGAACAAACGAAAACGAAGCGCCGATAGATTAACAACTTCGGTTACAGAAAACTCTCCAAAAACACGTCTCCGCGTTTCAACGGCATTAGACGAGTTGTTGAAAAGCAGTGTGCTTCCCGGCTGGATCAGAGACACCTGACCTTCTTCCTCTACGGTCAGTGCAGCCTTAGCCAAAAACAGCGGCCCGATGTCGCCATATGAGATCGGCCATTCGTGTTTACTCGCCCAACTTTCTGCAGCCGGAGTTACAGTATTTCGGCCCCACGGCGCATTTCCAACAACAAGGTCGTAGTGATTCTCTCTATTCCCTGTTTGAGGACCGCCCCCTTGTTCATCAAAAAAATCCTGAGCAAGCAAACTACGATTCCGTAGGTATGGAAACTTCACCTGTGTCCAATAATGTCGCGGATCAATTTCGTCACACATGGCGAGATACAGACTAAAAGATGCAGTACGCACCGCATGCGCATCGTCGTCCACTCCGAATAGGTTCCTTACCAACAATGATCGAAGTACGTTGCTTCCGATTCGTTGGTTCGGATGGGCCAACTTCCAGCGATGAATGAGACGCTGATACGCCTTGACAAGAAATATGCCAGAGCCGCACGCCGGGTCGAGTACCTTCAGATCCCATTCTTTACTATTCCATGGCAAGACGCCGTCCAAAACAAAATCAACGAGATGACCGGGCGTGTAAACGGTACCAGTCTTCTTTGCAACAAAGGCCTCATAAATGCTACTTATAAATTCGAGAGGAATTATATCGAACGAATAGTTGGGCCACAGCGATAGCTGCCCACTCCTCAGTTCCATTCGTCCTGACACGAAGTGACTCAATAGAGCCAAATGGCGCGGTCGGACAAGACGACTTTCTACATTTCTTGCCACGCTTCGCTCTAAGGAAGCGTCATCAGAACCTGGGAACAGGTCGCCATTGAACCGATTATCCAAATACCAGAACAGGTTATAGCAGTCTGTGTGGTTAGCGAGAAGCTCCGAAAATGTGCCATACGATTTGGACAAAATGCCTGAATCATGCAGTCGAGCCAAGTAATTGGTGTTTAGCGCTGTTTGTCCATCTGAATCACGTCGATCGAACAAAAATTGAATGAATATTACTCGAGCCAGTAGATCATGAATGATGTCGTAATCCAAGCCATTCCCATACAATTCACGGCGAACATGCTGCAAATTGCTAAGCAATAGTACGTCCGCTCTGTTTGCATTGGTAAACCTTTGTTCGTTCTTCTTAAATAGCTGGCCTGTCACCAGTTCAAGCCAATGCAAACTATGCCTTGCCTCATCAGCTAGGGAAGAGGCAGAGTCCCGGGGCACACTGAAATCATAGCTGACCTCGGTAAGTTCAGCAGGGATATATTGAATAGTTTGGGGAGGGGCCGGTGGCTCGCAACAACTAAAGGCGCGAAGTCGCCCGGTGTCTACGGTGAGCAGTAGTGGAGTTCGGCAGAAATTCCATGCCAGTCTGTGCAGTTCTGATACTGTCGTGTCGGGCACATCATGACCAAAATCACATACCAGGGCTATGGGGGCATCCGTCCCGTTAGCCGTTGGGTCGGCCGAGAGTACTCCTAGTCTAGCGTCTTGGGCACCCTCCAAGTCTCTCAGAGGTTGCCCCACCTTCTTGCGTGCAAGCTCCGCAGTGACGGCTGGGCCCGCTCCGGGTGGCGCCATGATGCTCCCTTCGTCGGGCCAACCAAGCTCGGTGACGGCACGGGCTAACGACATGACCTACTCATCTCAACCGGCCACCCGCGACTCGGCGCCAACGCCACATGGAGACATTCCTTCTTCGCACCACCATGCTAGTCCATTGTCCCCAGTCACCTCTCGGCCCCTTTTTCAGTGCCACCCGACCGCTTCGATGAAACATTCTCCTCTTTCCTCGCTACACATCGTCATCCGATCCCCATTCGCACGCTTAGCCACCCAAACGCAGCTCCTAGCGCTATTGCCGAACCTAACTGGGCCCAACGCGCAATCCCTTGCCTAGACACGCTCCACCAGGCAAACACCGAAAATAGCAACGCTGCGACAGCTATCACAAAAGGAAACGCGTCATATACTTCCTCGTGGACCTTGGGTGCCTTCTCTGCAACAAATGGAACAGTTATTGCGGTAATCAAAATGGCCAGTATTCCAAGTACCAATGACGAAAATACGTCAACTTTGGTCCTAACCTGTTGTAGACCCTCCCTTACATCAACGTCCTTCGCATATAAAGCGCTCCGGAACCCCTCAATGCCGTAATCCTCTATTAATACACGCTTGGGCGGCCGCTTATACTTCTCCAGACTTCCATTTTCTAGATCTGCTTCGCTCTTTATCGTGGTTGTCTTGACAAAATCCATTAATGCTATGGGTTCTCCCCTTTTCAGCTTCACAGTTTCATTAGACAAATTGTACAGAGGACAGAAGAGGTGCCCCACATAGCCAGGATCTACCTGTGGTCCGCCCACCCACAACAATCCCTCGTACGCCCACCTGACCCTGATGTTCCATCTGGCAATGAGAAACCTAGGTAAATTAATTGTCTCCGCCGTTTTTACTACCACTACCTCAAACGGTGGAATCTTAACTTCACTATCTACACCCCCTAACCGAACGAACTTCCCGCCCTTCATCGCTTGGTCCCCCACTGTCAGCTCATAACCAGCCGGCTTCAGGTTCTCCTCTATGAACGGGTCTATAAGTTTCCCCTCTCTTGCATACGCCTTAATTTCATCGCTCAGAAGAACTCCAGTTGAATCCGGTCTCGGGTCATTCCTAATATCTGGCAATGCCGCCAAACGTTGCTGCTCTCTAGCTCGTTCACTCATTACTTCCGCTCCCAGGCCCTGGCGTGACCGTGTTTCTCATCGCCTAGCCTTCTCGGGCCCATGAATAAAATCCAAGCTCTGAAAATCCAAACCAATCAACGTTTCTTTGAATTGTCCTTTCGACATTCTCTATAAACTGTCTCACCTTGCTCCCTCGTTCCAACAAGTCCTGCTCGTCACCCACATAGTCGAGGTGATTGAGTACTACCCGACTTGGCGCGTTGAACCTCAATGCTTCCTTAACAACATTCGCATCAAACTCTCCCACCCTCCTCTCCAATCCTGTCACGCTTGTAAACTCCCGCAATCTACGATCTAGCCCCCTCGCACACGAAATGGCATTCCAACTTGTCTCGTTCCTTAACGGACCAGAGTCCCCGGCTACCCGGATTGGAAACGATCGGATGACCATGGTGACGTCATCCACATCCATTGGACTGAGCCCCGCTTCGGCCAACGCCCCGGCGGCTGTCGTGCACCTCGATGTTACTTGCGGCCAATAGCCACTCTCAGACAGCGACAGCCCGAAACCTTGGGTCCCTTCCACGACCACGCGACTCCCATCTGACAGGTGATCGCGCAACCTCCCGCTGAGGTTTCCATCAACATACATCCGCAACCGCGCACTATCGCGCGCTATCTTTGTCTTCACGTCGATATTTGACGCGCCACGCGCCACAGATGCCAACACCGCTCCACCAACACCCGAACCCGTTGATCCAATCCTCGACACTAACTTCGCTTCCTTTTCCCATTCTTGGTGTTCCCTTGTAACAATCCTCGCTTGCTCGCTTATGTGAATACGCTCCCTCGGATAGTCCAACCTATCAATTTCGGCTTCCAAAACATCAACATCGATATAAGCGCCAGCCGGAAGAACCACATCGATATTTCTATCCACACACGCCGCAGGCAACTGACGTAGAACGTATCTCTCTCCACATCGAGCATACGCCGTATGACCGGAATTCGGTCCACCAACTCGAATAACTATCACGGGGGAGCCATTGCGACGTACGATCTCCAGCGCCGTCTTGCCTTTGCCTTCGGATCCGAACTGGCCACCTATTACCACAGTTACCGGCATTCTCAGATGTCCACCGACCTGTCACCCAATCCGCGCTCTACATACTCTTTCAACTCAGCCCTAGTCCCGTGATTGACGTATTTTTCATGCGCTAGTTCCATGACTGTGCCGACGCTGCGCTCCACCGGTGCGTCACTCGCCTCCCGAAACTCAACCCCGTACTCCGCTTGCTGATACCGCATGCGACGCACCTCCCACACAGCGTCTACGTGAACATGCAGGAAGCCTGCCCCAAAATTCTCTGCCAACCACGCCCTATCCTCGGGAAACCGAAGTCCGTCAACGACTATAAATTCTGCTGGCTCCGCTCGCTCCACTGTCTTGCGGCACAGCCACCGTTGCCGTCCGCTTGCGTTCAGCTCATTACCCAACGCCTGACGCGCCCTTCGACATGGCGAAATCTTGCGCTCTCGCAAAATATCGTCGATAACAAGACTAAACCGAGTATACTCAAATCCGCATCTTTCCAACATCCTTGCCATCGTGGTTTTACCGGCAGCGATCGGACCGCTTATACCAACCACGTTAGCTGTGCGACATCTGCGCTTGCTTGGGAGAATTAATGGCTCTTCGTCTTCTGTGCCGAGCTCCTCCGACATTCCTACCCAATGAAAAACCCCCACCAGAGCAGAAGTAATTGCATCAAGTTCATCGTGTGTAGCCTTTGCTATTACTTCATCGCCTAAAATGCCAAATTCACTCAACCCCAACCTCAACCAATCCAGTCCAGCACTCTTTCTAGGAATACGCATGATATCTTGCGCTGCACCAGGATACGATTCTATTACTGGCACTCCATGACCTCGCAACTCTGACGCAAGGCGAATTCCTCTTTCCGTCAGGTTCTGCATACTTTGTATTAGGCATGGGTATACGTTGATTCCCCGCCTTTTTAGTTCGCGCTCACACTGCCTCATGATTCCGAATTGCTTTCGTCCTGGATCGTCATCCCTGACCGAAATTCTTCCCGATGGAAGGCACAGTGGTGAATCAATCGATACCAAGTCTGGTCTTTCCAATACAGTTCGATCAATTATTTCTTCATCCGACTTAAGAGTTTCCACACTGCACCGAGGGCCCTCCAACAAGCTCCATCCACTTGCTCTCTTCTCTGATCCAGTTAGATCAATACCCACCACACGAAGTTTGGATGTGTCTTGTTCACCGAATAGATCCGCGTACGTCGATCTATCCTTCCTCAGTGCCCCTGAGGGTGCTGAGATTGCGGGCAGTTCTTTCCAATTGCTGGGAGCCGACCATTTGGCAAAGCGCACGTCGTTCGAAAAAAGGCTAAGCTGTACTTCCAGTCTAGAAAGTGCTTCGTCGAAGATCGCTCCCATTGCCGCTATGTCCGCTCGGTTGTACGCAATTAAACGGCGCAGAGCATTCTCATTGCCTCTAACGTACTCGTGCCATAAAGCTACCGCGGCGGCGCCATCGATGTCGTCGATATCCTCTCTCATCGATATCTCGAGCTCTCGCTCAATTCTCTTTTGCCCGCCTCTCAAACCAACTCGGCGACAGAGGTACATTAGATCCACATGAATGTCGGGTAAGACGATGTCTGGATAATCGCGGGCAATGAACTTTGTATCAAATCGAATCCCGTTAAACGTCACCAGCGCTGCTGCCCGCGACGCAGCATTGCGAAGGCTGGATATGTCACCGCCTCTAACTGTTGTGTACGCACTTCCACCTATTGCCCAGCCAATGACTGTAATGTCATCATAATGATGACTGAGCCCGGTCGTTTCAATGTCGAGGAACAGTGCGTCCTCCGGATTCGCCAAACAAACATCTAGTTGTGTTTGCAACTTTCGATATCTGGCCCGTGGCGCTGACTTAGAAGGCGGATCGGATGCCACCTCCGGCAAATGAGGACGGCGGCGTCCTTTCTCGTCATCTACACCGGCAGTAGCGTGGTGCCGCTTCATCTATCTTGGTCCACTAGGCTTGAAGGCTGGTTTGTCGCTTTGTCAACATGAGCGAGCAGTTTAGGTCACCATCGTTCAAAATACCTAATACTGCTTGAGAACTCTGCCGTGGGGGAAATCGACTTTCTGCATGATCTGCTTGCCTCATACGCGATGCAGCATCCAGTCCGGTAGCTGTCCAACCGTCAACCCCGCGGCTCTCTTGGCTTTTCCCAGAACCAACCCGGCCGCTCGCAGAGGGTCTGTCATCGCATAGGAATCGGCCGAATTCTACATGCAGGCGGTCTGAGTCGTCGTCAGTCGCGGTCCGCTGACCTTCCAGTGTCACGATCCGGGACCTGCATTGACGGCATCCTTCAGCGTCTTCCCTGCCTTGAATGTGGGCGATGTCGACGCGGATATCGAAACCGCTTCTCCGGTCCTTGGATTGCGTCCGGTACGGGCCGGTCTGCTTCTGGTGCCGAATGTGCCGAAGCCCGGAACCCGGACTTGCTCGCCATTGGCAAGCGCATCGCCGATGACCGCGAACACGCCGTCCACCGCCTCCTTCGCCGCCGACTTGCCCAGGCCGGTTCGGGCTGCCAGCCGATCGGCCATCTCCGCCTTGTTCACCCGTTCTCCTCCCCCACCATCCTGTCCTGTCGTGCTCCCCGATTACCCGCATGGCATGGCGCCGGTCAACGACCCCTCCCGAGAGGACGGGGCATCACGGGCGATTTCGGCGTGCGGACCGTTCTTCGCGCCGGCCAGCCATTCGTCCAGCTTCGACCAGCGCCGGCGTCCCGAAGCGTTGCGCACCGCGATGGCCACCGCCTTCTTCTGGCCGACCAGCACCACCAGCCGCTTGCCCCGCGTGACCCCGGTATAGAGCAGGTTCCGCTTCAGCATCGCGTAGTGCTGCGTCAGCACCGGGATCACCACCGCCGGATATTCCGAGCCCTGGCTCTTGTGAACCGTCGCGGCATAGGCCGGCACCAGCGTGTCGAGCTCGCCGAAGCCGTAGACGAGATCGCGCCCCTCGAAGCGCGCGGTCAGCTCGCCCGCCTCGGGGTCCACATCCACGACCGCGCCGATATCGCCGTTGTAGACCTCCTTGTCGTAGTCGTTCTCGATCTGCATGACCTTGTCGCCCGGCGCGAAGGTCCAGCCGAAGCGCTCGACCTTGCGTTCGCCGGCCGGGTTGAGGGCGGCCTGGAGCTCGATGTTGATCGAGCGGGCGCCGGCGCCGCCCCGGTTCATCGGGCACAGCACCTGGATGTCCTGCATGGCATCGAACCCGAAGCGTTGCGGGATGCGGGTCTTCACCAGCTCGACGATCCGCGAGACCGCCGTCTCCGGGTCCTCGCCCGCCACGAAATAGAAGTCACTGTCGCCCTCGGGCCGGGAGAGGTCGGGGATGGCGCCCCGGTTGATGCCGTGAGCCGTGGTGACAATCCGGCTCCGCGCCGCCTGGCGGAACACCTCGGTCAGACGCACCACCGGCACGGCGCCCGAGACTATGACGTCGGCCAGCACCTGTCCCGGTCCGACCGAGGGCAGCTGGTCGACATCGCCCACGATCAGCAACGCCGCTTGGTCGGGGACCGCCGCCAGGAGCGAGCGCATGAGCAGGACATCGACCATCGAGGTCTCGTCGACCACCAGCAGCCCGCAATCGAGCGGGTTGTCGCCGTCGCGTTTGAACCCTCCGGTCCTGGGATCGACCTCCAGCAAGCGGTGGATGGTCTTCGCCTCGAAGCCGGTCGCCTCGCTCATCCGCTTCGCGGCCCGCCCGGTCGGCGCGCACAGCAGAATGTCGACATCCTTGGCCGACAGGATGCGCAGGATGGCGTTGACGATCGTCGTCTTGCCGACACCCGGTCCGCCGGTAATCACTGAGACCTTCGAGGCGAGCGCCGTCCGGACGGCATCGGCCTGGCCGGTCGCCAGGGCGAGCCCGGTCCTGCGTTCCACCCAGGGCAGCGCCTTGCCGGGGTCGATCCGGGGCCATGACGGTTCGCCGGCGGCAATACCCAGAAGACGCCCGGCGATCGCGCGCTCGGCCCGATAGAGGCCGCCGAGGAATATGCACGGGGTCTCGTCCACCGTGTCGGCAACCACCGTGCCTTCGGACAGCTCCAGGTCCAGCGCGGCGCGGATCAGCTCGCCGGGAACCTCCAGGAGTTTGGCCGCGAGCGGTCCCAGTTCTTCTTGCGGCAGGCCGCAATGACCCTCGTCCATCGCTTCGGTCAGCGCGTAGCCGATGCCCGCGCGGACCCGGACCATGGCCGTCTTCTCGATGCCGAGCTTCATCGCGATCGCGTCGGCGGTCACGAAACCGATGCCGCGGATGTCGCGCGCGAGGCGGTAGGGGTTCTCCGTCATCACCTCCACGGCATCGGCGCCGTAGGTCCGGAATATCCGCACCGCCCGCGCCGTGCCGACGCCGTGGCTGTGCAGGAACACCATGATCTCGCGCACGACCTTCTGCTCGGCCCAGGCATCTGTTATCCGCTTCGCCCGCACCTTCCCGATGCCGGCCACCTCGCGCAGCCGTTCCGGCTCGGCCTCGATCGTGTCGAACACTTTCTCGCCGAACACCCGCACCAGCTTGCGGGCATAGACCGGGCCAATGCCCCGGATCATCCCGGAGCCCAGATACTTTTCGATGCCCTCGACCGATGACGGTTCCGCGGTACGGACGAAGCGCGCCCGGAACTGCTGGCCGTGGGTGCGGTCGTTCACCCACTCGCCGGACGCGGTAATCCACTCTCCGGGCGCCACCATGGCCGCGTGACCGACCACGGTGACCAGCTCGCGATGGCCCCGTGCCCGGGTCCTCAGCACGCAGAACCCGTTCTCCGGATTGTGGAAGGTGACGCGCTCGACCAGCCCGGCCAGGACCTCGCGGTCCGGCGCCTCCTGCCGCCTTCCGGCGGCCGGCTTCACGACGTCCCGAGCGCCGGAGCGGTGAGCAGCTCCCTGACGAACTCGAAACGGCGCGCCTCGGCGGCCGGGGCGGCAGGATCGTCCAGCTCCGGGTCGTAGACGTCCATCGCGTCCATGTCGCGCTGGAGACGCGCGCCTTCGATCCGCGCCAGGTGCTCCCCGATTTCCTCGGGCGTGAACATGCGCCTGAGCTCCGAGACGAATTGCGGCAATGCCCGCGCGAACTCGGGATGTTCCTCCGCCGCCGCCGCGAAGGTGAGCAGCTTCTCGCCGACCGCATAGTCGAAGGCCGACCCGACGCCGTGTCTGAGCCGGATGGTCTCGGCCGCCTCGCACTGTTCCCTCCAGACCTCGTGCCAGCGGCGCTCCGTCGTCTGCTCCATTCCCGTCTCCTCGATCCTCCGGCGCATTTCTACCGCGTTCACGGGCCGGTGGGGGAGCCCGTTTGCCCCGGCCCGAACAGGACATCTATATCTTCGCCCGTCAGCCCCAGCGGCCCCCGGCCCGTGCCTTCGAACAGCGCGTCGGCCAGGCCCTGCTTGCGCGCCTGCATGCGCTGGATCGCGGCCTCGACGGTGTTCTCGGCGATCAGCCGGTGCACGAAGACCGGCTTGTCCTGGCCGATCCGGTGCGCCCGGTCCATGGCCTGGCGCTCCGCCGCCGGGTTC
>Ga0209543_1002629_pt1 | contig 12519 bp, 14 predicted proteins | sample MesohylFT_FD_187296 | JGI IMG/M metagenome (GOLD analysis project Ga0209543, IMG submission 187296) | Host-associated microbial community of the marine sponge Aplysina aerophoba from Gulf of Piran - sponge mesohyl, lysed by freeze-thaw... | ecosystem: Host-associated > Porifera > Sponge >...
GATCCGGCCGCCGTGAACGCCGCAGTGGCGGAGATCCACAACTGGAACCAGCCTATCAAAAAGCTGGTCACCTGCGCGGGCATCCACATGGCCGGGGACAGTTTCGAGTTGCCCGCAGAGCATTGGCAGAAGGTGCTAAGAGTCCACATTGACGGGACCTTCTATTGGTGCCAGGCCGCCGGTCGAGCAATGAGAGAGGCGGGCGGCGGGGCGATAGTGACCGTAGGGTCCATCGCCCAGGACTTCGGGTTTCCCGGCCGGGCCGCATACACCACATCGAAAGCCGGGATCGCAGGACTCACCAGGGTGCTGGCGGTGGAGTGGGCGCCGGCAGGGATCAGGGTCAACCAAGTCATCCCCGCCATGGTGGAGACCCCCATGCTGCAGCGAATCGCCGCCAAGGGAATTGTGGACACCGACGCCGCCGCCGCGGAACACGCCCTGGGACGGCTGGGAACCACCGGGGAACTGGCCCAGGCCATCATGTTCTTGCTGTCCGAAAAGGCAAGTTTCATCACCGGGGAACTGATGCACGTCGACGGAGGCTTCCGGGCCCAGCGTCTTGGGTAAAGGAACACATTCAATACAGAGCTAAACGGCAACCCTTGTCGGCTGTGCTGTTGGCGGCCAAGCCAAGGACAAGGGTCTCATGCGGTAGCGGCTGGGGTTGCAGAGTGCGTGGCTTCGGTCTCTTTGCGACTGGGAAGAGGTCGTCGTTCGGCTGGTGATGCCGCACAGGATGTTCGGTGTTCGGTTTTGGTAGACCGGTTCGGGCGGATTAGAGCACCTGTACAAAACGCTGTCCCGGCCAGTGGTGCTGGTTTCCCGAAAGGGCGCAGGGGAATCGGTGCATCGGAGGACCGTAAACCAGCAGGTCAACGAACTCGCGGATCAAATCACATCCCTGTGTTTCCACTACTGTTACTATCCGCGGTAGGCACGGGGAATGGTGGTCACAGCTACAAATATCTCAATTCTTGAACGCCCAACCTACGGGATTTCAGAAGCCGCGAAGCACTTGGGCATCCGCCGTGATCGTGTTCGTGCTTGGCTTGATGGCTACATGAGGCAGGGCAAGGTCTATCCGCCGGTAATTCGCCCACAGGCCACAGGAGAGGACACGGTGACTTGGGGAGAGTTCGTGGAACTCGGTTACCTCCGCGAGTACCGACGCAAAGGAGTGTCGCTCCAGTACCTGCGTCCGGTCATAGACGAGTTACGGAAGGTGTTCAAACTCCCCTACCCGCTGGCGACAAAGAATCTGTACCTCCATGGCCGCGAGATAGTTTGGAAGCTGCAAATCGAAAACAACCTGCCTTCCGCTCTCGCCATGGTGGTTCGATCGGGACAAATGATGATGCTGGCTGACGAAGCCCACAGTTTTTTCAAGAAAATAGAGTTTGATCCCAATGGCGATGCCTTAGGAGAGGCCTGCCGCATATATCCGGGAGGGGTGGACGCGTATGTGAGCATCGACCCACTGGTGTGCTTTGGTCGCCCGGCCATTGGAGGGGTGGCCACTGAGCGACTTTGGGAACTACGAGCAGCTGGAGAAGTGGTGAGCGAGATCGCTGCAGACTATGAGATGCCGCAGCACCTGGTGAGGGCAGGTGTTGCCTTCGAGGAGATGCAAAGGGTCTTCGCGGCGTAGCCAGCGCCCATGCCGCACCGGTATTTCGCAGACGAGACAGACTTAGGACTCGGTAAGCGACTGGATGATTTCCTTCCCGGAGAGGTTGTTTATCCCGGGCATCCTGATCTTCCAGAGATTCCTCGAGGGTGCCCGGACGAAACATGGTTAGCCCTCGTGAGTCGACGCCGACTTGTTGTGTTCACCCGCGACAAAGATATACGAAGGCGGCCGGTGCTAAAAGCAAGGTGGATTTCTTACAGAACTCGGGGGTTCGTGTTGACCGGGAGAAAGAACCAAACAAGCACCGGAAGCCTCCTTACCCTCAAAAACACTGGATGTCGATTATCGAGCAGATACGAAATGAGCCTGATGGTCCATGGATGTTCGCCGTTACGGAGGCCGGCGGACTTCGAAGAGTGCCCTTGGAGTAACGCGGCCGGACTGTAGCTCCTTCTCGATCAGCTACGGGCATCCGAGAATCCTGAGGCCGGAATAGTAGGTTCGCCTGCCCTACGCGGGTTGGTCATCGGGGGTATCGGACAGTGGATCGCCCGGGCACCTTTTCCGTGTGTCAACGTGCTCAGATAGAGACGATTAGCCAAAGAAGGTTCGAAGGAGCGAAATACGTCCAGGGTGCTGGGTGTTCATGCGGATGGATCAATCATGATGGTGAGGACGCAACCTTCACAAGCGTCGTTGGCCTTCTGCGGCATCAGAAGATCGTATGTCTACCTGCGGGTCTCCGCTACAGTCGGATCGTGCTCCGCAGGCTGATTTTCGCGACCGTTCTGGTGTTACTGGTCCCCGCCGTCGCCGCTGACGCCCACCACACGCCCGGGTTCGACTTTCAAGGCTCTGGATGGGGCCATGGTGTCGGCATGGGCCAGTGGGGCGCCCGCGGGCAGGCGCTAACGGATCCGGCCAAGCCGGGAGAGGACATCGCGGCCCACTATTTCCCGGGATCGCAACCGGCCTCCCTGGGAGACCTCTCCCTACCCAACGATCTGCTGAAGACCCTGGATAAGCCACTGTGGGTCAATCTGGGCTCCCAGGTCACCCTGCTGGAGTTCACCGCGGTGGGCGGCCGGTTGGATCTGTGCCTGGCCGGGGACGGTGAGGGTCCCTGCCCGAAGCCGCAGCATCCCCAGTCGGGTGAGCGGTGGGAGTTCCGCCGCATCGCCCGCGGCCAGTGCGGATTCTTCCATGGGGGCCAGTTGCAGGGTGCGGCGGGCGAATGCCGGGCGGCCATCTCGTGGCCCGACGCCAAGGGGGTTCGGCTCCGCCACGGGGAGGACCGGAGCAAGCTGTGCCTATCCCGGGCCTCTGAGGAGTGCGAGTACCGGCACGGAGAGTTGAAAATGCGGGACGACCCCGTCGATACAGGGTTCCACGTGGTCCTGGCGGTCGGCCTCGAGGACTACGTGAGGGGTGTCGCCGAACTTCCCGACGACTGGACCGAGGCGGGGGTGAACGAGGCCCAGGCGGTCACTGCCCGCTCCTACGCGGCCTTCAAGTTCTTCCAGCGGGAAACCCGGGCCCGCCCCGCCAATCCCGACGAAGACCCCGGCATCAGTGATGCCCGCAAGGACAGTTGCTGGTGCCATCTCTACGACAATTGGCGGGACATCAACTACATCGGATGGACGAAAGAGGCCCGATCGACCGCGCAACCTTGGCTCGACGGGGTGGAGACCACCAAGGACCGGGTGCTCACCTACTTCGGCGACGACTGGGAGAATGTCACGAAGGGGGGAATCGTGCAGACCTTCTTCTCCGCCTCCTCCGGTGGGATCACCCGCAGCAACGTGTACGGGTTCCGCACCGTGCGGGACGGCAATACCTCGGCCCGCGAGTGGCACTACCTGAAGCCGGTCGCCGATCCATGGGATCTCGACCCGGCGGTGGGCAACCCGCACGCCTCCTGGGAGGAACGGGTGAGCGCGGCGACTGTCGCCCGTTGGCTGGGATGGGATGAGGTCACAGAAGCGGTCCTGGTGACGAGAGCGTCGGGATCCACGCCCACCCAGGTCCTGTTTCGCGGGGTCCGCAACGGCGGAGCAGTGTCGGTCACCATAGCCGGGGACGGGTTGCGGACCGTCCTGGGTCTCAAGTCCTCCAACATCACCGCCATCGACGGCGTGGCCCCGGCCAATCCCACTCCGCACGACGGCAACGGAGAGCAGCAACCCCCCGAAATGGACGCCTTCGACGACGACGCGGGCGACCTCCACGAACCGTCCCTCAACCACCTGGCAGAAATGGGCATCCTAGACCGCACCGAATGCGGTGACCGGCGCATCTGCCCCGACGAACCTCTGCTGCGTTGGGTAATGGCAGTGTGGATGATCCGGATCCTCGACCAGGTCCCCGACTCCCCCGAAGCCCTCACGCGGTTCGAGGATGTGGAACCCGACACCTGGTGGACACCCTATGTGGAACGGATGGCGGAGATAGGCGTCACCAAAGGCTGCAACACCAACCCGCTGCAATACTGCCCCGACCGGCCGGTCACCAGAGCGGAGATGGCCACCTTCCTGGCACGAGCCCTCAGCCTCCCTGCGGCTCCTCCGGCGGGATTCACCGACACCTCGGGCAACACGCACCAGCCCAACATCGACGCACTGGCCGCAGCAGGCGTCACCAAGGGCTGCAACACCGACCCGTTGCAATACTGCCCCGACCGGCCGGTCACCAGAGCGGAGATGGCCACCTTCCTGGTCCGAGCCTTCGACCTCATCCTCGACTCGACCCCCGACTAGGAGCCGGTCCGGTTCGGATTCTCATTCGAGTTGGACTCCGAGGGCTGGGAAGTCGGTTTTGCGGACCTACCAGCGGACTATGACCCGTCGATTTACGAATTGGACAGCGGGCACCGCCCCCTGCCCGAGAGTCTCGAAGGCGCGGGCATCTACATCCAGGGACACAACCGCAGCGACGATCTGTTCATGTTCCTGACGAAAAGTGGACGGCTTGGTACCGATGGCCTCCTACGAGGTGGCGGTGACGGTAGAACTGGCAAGCACCATTGGAGTTAGGATGGTGGGCCACTGTGCGTGTCGTTATCGGATGGATCGTCGCGGGAACGTTGCTTGCCTTTACGGTGTTGCTTGCAGCATCGGCTCCCTACGCCCGAGACGCTTCCTGGCTGGTGACTGTCACCGTCGGCGTTTCAGCCGGGCTGGGTTCCTTTCTCAGGCCGGGGGAGTCGAAACGCCAGCGTGACAGAATAGGAGCACTGCTTGCAACTTTGAGACCCATGTTGTCGCTCGCGACAGGGGCGGTCACCTTTCTGAGTGTCTTCGTCGCCGAATGCGATCACGAGGCCGGGGTACCCAGTTGGGAACGCTGCAACTCCTTTTTGGGAACCCCGGCCGTCGACTGGCCGGGAGCATCTCTATCGGCACTTGCGCTTGGTATAGGTGTCGGCTACCTGGTCTGGTGGCTCTTTGGGACGGTGTTCCCAAACCGAGTGGACTAGCGAGTGATGGTCTCCGGAAAACTCGGCCCACCACCTAGTGAGAATCAGTGTCGAGGTAGCTTGTTGGATTCGGTTCTCCATTGGTGCAACTCTGTCCGATCTAGGCAGCGAACACCTACATTCTCTTCAGGCCATGACGATCTCTCGCGATACGAAGGTTGACTTGGACCGTCTCGTTACGGAGATGCTTGAAACCGGACCCGATAGGGTTTCGCGTCCTTCCCGACTGCCTCAGTATGACTTTGAGTGCATAAGGGACATCATTCGGAGAGTTATCAGAATGTATCACCCCGCGGAGCGTAAAGTGCCTTGGCAGCCGGGACCCCGTTCAATGAGCGGAATCACCTTGATGGAACTTATCAAGAACCGTGACTATCAAGCCGCCGACGACTACATCGTCGTTGAAGGCAGTTTCCTCCCGACCTAAACGCCAGAAGTCGTGACATGGCACACCGTCGCCTTTGAGGTGAGGCATGGAGGCATTGCAGTCCCGATTACGACCCTCTCAGTGGCGAAGGCACTCGGAGGCATGGGGTAAGGTTCAACCCTCCAAGGATACCTACGGTCTATCCCTGCACAACCCTGGAGTGCGCTCAAGCTGAATACAGCAAGCAAGGCAGCCACAAATCGCTCCCCGCCAGCAATCTCTACAGAGTCTCGGCGAACTTGCGTCCCGGGTGTGCCCATTGTCAGGGATTCGAACTGAGCTGTCGCCTGGGGACCTTACCCTCTGATTGCCAATCGGTGCTGCGGGCGGAGAATCGTTGTTTTAGCTCAGGGTGAACGCCCTACTCTTTATTGACGATGCGCGATTCGACTTTCAAAGACTTGGTTTCTGAAATACCCGAAACCCCCGACGATCTGAGACTGATCAGAGCCAAATACCCAGGGTCTTGTCAGGCCTGTGGACGGTCAATATACAAGAAGTGGAGGGTGTACCACTCGCGGTCTGAACGGAAGATATGGTGTATTAACTGCGGACGGCCCGAGGAAGGCACTGATGCGTCTCCCGGGAAACAGCCCCCACGTTCAAAGTCTTCTCGGCTGCCCACGCGACAGAAACGCCAAAAGCACGGGCCGAACCAAGAGAGGTGGGAACAACTCTGTGGCTACTTGAGGGATTGTGTTCGGGCAGAGGCTGCGGACACACTGGCGGAACTCCGCCGATACAACACGGAGTGGTTTCTTCACTCGGGTGGGTTTGAACTGCTTGTCACCGGCGAGGCCGATTCTATTCCCATACCCGAGGAACTTGCCCGACTCGCCCACCGCCGCCAGCCATCGGACCCTCCAATGTCGGTTCTTTACGGTTGGCCCACGCTGGTCGCTCCTGATACAAATAACCATCTCAGGGTTGCGCCTTTGTTTGTCCTGCAAGTTGAGGTGGATGCCCAAAAAGGGAAACTGCTTGCCGATTCCGAACCAGAGTTCAATGTGGGTGTCACCGCGGGTCAACTCTTCAATCCTTCGGTACGTGAAGAAATCAAAGAGATAGTGGGCGACGGCGTGCCTTTCGGAGACCGTCCTTCCTTGATGGTTCTCGCTGCCCGGATCAGCGAAGCTCTGTCAGTTGAGGTCCATTCAGAGTTGGACCCTCGAAAACTGGGACCGCGCCTTGGTAGGAATCCTGGAATGTACAACGCGGCTGTCTCTATTGCGTCAGATAACTCCCTCGGCTATGTCGTCTCCTTGTTGAAAGAACTTGAGAGCCTGGCGAAACGCACCGACTGGAGAGACACGGCCGCGGCTTGCCTGCTCAACATGAGTGGCCAGCGTCCAGTTCGCGGAAGGCCCTCCACCGAGCCCCTCGCCGCCCCTCTGGCCGCCAATTATTCGCAGGAGATGACTCTTGGTCGACTGAGAACCCAACCTCTTACGGTGATAAAGGGACCGCCTGGCACTGGGAAGACCCAGTTGGTGGCCAACGCGGTGGGTAATGCTTGGCTTGACAGGGAAACAATCCTGGTCACATCAACCAACAACACCGCTGTTGACGTAGCTGCGGATCGTGCCAACCGCGACATTTGCCCAGGAGTGCTGTTCCGCACCGGGAAAAGGGAGATGCGAGAAAATCTCAGAGCAGCCGTGTTGGAGGCCACTGTGGATGCCGGCCTGGCACGGCGCCCGGAGGCGTGGGCAAGGGGGCGCCTCGCCCGGGCGCATGCTCAGCGTTCCGCCCTTCTGGAAAACCTGGAAAGACAGACAATGGTCAGCGAGGACTTACTCGAAGTGGTTGAGCACTTGGAGGGGTCCGCCTTTGAAATATGGGGGCGTTCCCGATCTCCTGAACTCCCGATCAGCGTCCAGGTTGTCGCCCGCAGAGCCGGCCATCTCCAACAGGTGTGGTTTTTCCGTCGCCGGCGCACCCGACGCCTGCTCCGGGCGATCAAGTCCACGAATCCTGAAGTTGCCTTGGAGAAGGTGAAGTCTTGGGCTTCCTACGAAGATCGGCGGCAACGCCTGGCGAGAAGCCTGGAAACTATTGAGGCAAATATAGGATGTCCCGACGAAGCAACTGGAAGGGCTGACACGGAGTGGAGCGGGGCAAGCAGGGAGGCGGTCCAGGCTGTTGTGGCATCAAGGTTGGCCCCGCAGGTAGCAGACCTTCTCCGTGGAGCGGCCAGCAGGTCCAAGGCGTTCAAGCGGGGCGTCCGAGATGTTATGAAGCACGCCTCAGGCTGGGCATGCACCGCCCTGTCGATGGGGCAGAACTTCGCGCTGAAGCCGGGTTTGTTCGATCTCGTGATCATCGACGAAGCCAGCCAGTGCTCCTTGGCCCAAGCGTTGCCCTTGGCCTACCGGGCCAAACGCCTGGCGGTTGTGGGCGACCCCAACCAGTTGACTCCGATCGTCAGACTGCTTCCGAAGGTTCACGAGAGAATCGCCACTTACGCTGGGTTGGATGTAGAAGAACTCGACCGACAGGGCATGCACCACCGCAGGGGATCGGCCTACCTGGCTTTCGAGCACCAAGCACGCAGACAGGATCCGCTACAGCCGTTCCTTCTGAACGAGCACTACCGATGCCACCCGGAGATCGCCCGATGGTTCAATCGGGAGTTCTACGACGATCAGCTCACGGTGCTGACAGACCTGGGGCGCCCCGCCGGTGCTGGACCGGCGCCAACGGAGAAGCAGGCGGCCGTCTTGTGGAAAGCCATTGAGGGGCGCGCCACTAGGGGACAAAGGGGCAGTTGGGTCAACCGGGAGGAGGCGAACCAAGCCGTGCGGGAGGCCACCAGGTATGTATCCCGCGGGGACCTTTCGGTGGGGGTGGTCACGCCTTTCAGGGAGCAGGCACAACTAGTCCAGCGTCTCGCTGGTAGGCGCCTCAATGAAGCCATGGCTAATGACCAGTTCAGGTGCGGAACAGCGCACGGATTCCAAGGAGACGAACGCGACGTGATGATCTTCTCGACAGTTATAGCTCCCGGCATTGGATCCTACGCCGCCGATTGGATAGAAAGAGAACGGAACCTCCTGAACGTCGCTGCCAGCCGCGCCCGCGCATTGCTGATCGTGTTGGGACACCCCGATATAGAACAGTTCGGAAGCCCAACACTGGTGTCGTTGCGTCGCTACGCCATTGAAGAACTCAACGCGGGCCAGAAGACTGCACTCGAGGGTCGATATAGAACCGACAGCAGACCGGAACAACTGCTGTTGGACGCTATGAGAAAAGCAAAGCTCGACCCGGTAGCCAAACTCAACGACTCGGGCTACGAACTGGACTTCGCCGTTTTGGAACAGGATATCCAGTTGAACATTGAAGTAGACGGAGACCAACATCTCGACGCGAGAGGCCAGCAGCGGCGCCAGGACATCGCCCGAGATCGAGTCCTGACCCGCGCAGGCTGGAAAGTCATACGCATCCCCGCATGGCAGTGTGTGTGGGACACCGGCGCCGCGGTTCGAACAATCAAAGAGGCTCTGCGGGAAATGTGATCAGCTAGAACCGCCTAGCCTGAACTGGGGCAGGCAACCACCCTTGACCTGGGGATTCAGTGTCTTGCCATGGTCCCCGGTTGCGGATCAGTTCTGTTTTGTACAGCCCGATCACCGACTCGGCCAGGGCGGTGTCATAGCTGTCGCCGGCCGATCCGACCGACGGTGATATCCCGGTTTCGATCAGAGGTTCGGTGTAACGAATTGACAGGAAGTTGGGGCTCCGGCGTTTGGAATGGTGAACCAGTTGTCCACCGGGTTTGGGGTTCTTGCGTGCCCATAGGGCCTGTTCCAAAGCGTCGAGTGCCAGGTCGGCTCGGAGGGTGGTCGCCACCCCGCCATCCGACCATGAACCGAGAGTAGGCGTCGATCACGAACGCCGCGTACACGAAACCCGACCAAGTGGGTATGTACGTTATGTCCGCGGTCCAAAGGCGGTTCGGTGCTGTGACAGTGAACTGACGATCCACCAGATCAGCGGATCTGTTGGCGTTTCCGTTAGTGACAGTGGTGCGCTGTCTTTTGCCTCTGACCACCCCCCCCCCTTTTGGGCCTTCGGAACGCATCAGACGCCCCACCGTGCACCGCGCCACCCGCTCCCCCTGGCGGTGCAACTGCCGCCACACCTTCCGGGCGCCGTACACCCCATAGTTGTTTTCGTAAACCCATCGGATCACCTCACGAAGTTCGGCGTGGCGGCGGGAACGAACCGAACACCGCTCCGGTTGGCGTTGGCGGCGTTTATGCTCGTAGTAGGTGGAAGGGGCAATCGGCAACTGCTCACAGAACAGGGCTCGACCCCATAGGTCTGACGGTGTTCGTCCACGAACCCGGTCATCGCCTCGGATGGGCGGTCGAGCTCCGCTTGGGCGAATTACGCAGACGCGCTTTCCGCAGAATGCTCGTTCGCCCGCCGCAGCTCACGGTTCTCACGGCGCAATAGCTTGAGTTCCTCCATCTGATCAGTGGTCAAACCCGACCGAACACTCCGGTCTCCCTCCGACTGACGCACCCACTTACGCAGCGTCTCCGAAGTGCAGCCAACCTTCTCGGCGATCGAACAGATCGCCGCCCACCAGGTCTTCCCATAATCTCCATCCTCTCAAGACAGAAACCCTCCGGGAAAACCGGGGCGATTCACCCACCTGTTGTCTGTGGCAAGTCCGGGTAAGGGACTGGGACTGCCTGTTGTATGATCGGTAGGGAGATGACACTTGGAACGGGCGCGGCCGATCCGCTTTCCCCTTATTCCCCTTCCGAAGAGGCGGTGAGAGCGGCTGTGGCCGCGGCGGTCAATGGCTATAGGCGTGTGTTCGGAGAGCGACTCGCTTTCGTGTGGATGTTCGGCTCCCGTGCGACAGGAACCAATCGGCCCGACTCGGACGTGGATCTTCTAGCGGTGCTCCATAAAGAAAACAGGATCGGGGAGGATTTGGATCTGCTCTGCTCCGTCGCGAACCCTATTCGTCGGGACTACGGGGTGCTCATTGACGGGCACCCGACGACTTTGGAAGAGTTCGAAACGAGCGACGACGATTTTCACCACTTTGTAAGGGAGGAGGGGAGGCCAGTGGATGCGCGAGAGGGAGATAGAGGCTCATGGGGAACGCTCTCTTCATAGCTTAGGATGAGCTAGGAGGTTCATTTAGGAGAACGACCACGTAATGAGCATCCAAGCCAGTTACATGGCAGCATTCCACGCGGCCAAGGCGGCTTTGGGGCACTTGGGCATCCGATCGAAGTACCACACCAGCGTTCTCCGTCGGTTAGAAGACCTCGTTCGAGAGGGTTCTCTGCCGATTGGCGTAGATGACACCCTCCAAGTGCTGTTTTCCAGGCGAAACGACGCGGCCTACCGAGTCGCCAGGGGGCAATGGACAGAGGATGATTCCTCTGAGGCTCTCGCGCTGGCCGAGGGTTTTCTGGGCGAAATGCGCATCGTTATCGAAGGTCCCCGGTTTCGGTAGAGGTTCACTTCGAGAGGTTGCCCCCGGTCGGAGATCCAAAATGAACCAATACCCAGGTGCTACCCAGCATTCTACCCGAGCCTCTACCGGAGAGAACCAAAGGGACCTCGCGGTTTTACCCAACCTTTTGTTGGTTTCGCGGTCTCGTGGACGTTCTGAGCGTCCCGGAGGGAAGATTCTTGCCGTTTGTCGAGGTTGCGCGTATTTGTGGGGCAAGGGGTCCTTGGTTAGGGGTTGAGGCCTCGCTGGAATAGGTGGTGTAAACGAAAATCGCCTATCCAGGAGGCCTGTGGACGTTCCTGCCGACGGGTGCATGATCGCCGGCAGTTGCGGATCCGCGATCTGGAGGTGAGTGGACGTTTGACCGTGTTGTTGTGAAACCCCCACAGAATACGAATCGGCGCAGCCGAAAACGTACCGCCCAACAAACCCGTAGCCACTGACGGAACCGCACCCCGAGGGCCACCCCCTAACGGACTCGCCACCACCTGATATAAATCCGACAGCAAACCTGCTGTCGGCGTTAGCGCGCCCGGGAAACCAAAACCCGACCCCCACCCACCACCCGACAGCCCCCGGCTAGCCCGAAACACCCCTCCAAACCGGTCGGACACCCCCAACACAGCGAAAAACAGACAAAACCCGTCTCCCAGCCGCAATCGCCAACAAAAACGGGCACTGGCAACAATAAATGGCAAGGTGCCCTGGGTGGGGTGTTGGCGACCACCTGTGACCTGCACCTTAGTGAGGGGTTCTGGGAGGACACCACACTTGGGAGAGGGGGGCCACCACACTTGCAAAGATCGCCAACACAAAGACCCCTGACAACCCGACTTCGGACGCGGGCCCGCTGTCCAGCAGGGGGTCTATTTTTTGTGGAGCGGGTAGCAACCCCACCGCCCAGTCTGGCATGATTCCCGTCACTGCCCCGAGGGTTATCGCCCCCTCGGCCCGAGGATAAGCGATGGAAACAGTTTAGGGAGATGCGTAGAAAAACCCCTATGATCTACGCATATTGTGCGTAGATCATTTCTTTGGGCTGATCCTGACTGGCCAAGATTGGATTGGGGGTCCTCTCACTTGTCGTCCTGCACAAACGCTGTCTATTACGAGCAGGGTCGTTTGTTGGGCCAGATGGAAGCGGTGGGGTTCGACTTGCAGTTGGAGGCGGTCGCCGAGACCCTGTCCCAGGATGTCCATAAGACCAGTGATATTGAGGGGGAACGCCTGGACCTCGAACAGGTACGTTCGTCGGTGGCGCGGCGGCTCGGCCTTGAAACAGGCGGATGTGTTCATGTTGAACATCGGGTGGAAGGCGTCGTGGATGTGATAATGGACGCCACCCGCAACTACCGCGACCCGCTGACTCGTGGGCTTCCCCCCAGATCGTGGAGGGTTGGTTAGGTTGTTTGGTGGGTGTTTTCGTAGTTGATGGGGCTGGTCATGTTGAGGGTGGAGTGGAGTCGGTGGTGGTTGTACCAGGTGTGGATCCAGTT
>Ga0209543_1002630_pt1 | contig 12519 bp, 8 predicted proteins | sample MesohylFT_FD_187296 | JGI IMG/M metagenome (GOLD analysis project Ga0209543, IMG submission 187296) | Host-associated microbial community of the marine sponge Aplysina aerophoba from Gulf of Piran - sponge mesohyl, lysed by freeze-thaw... | ecosystem: Host-associated > Porifera > Sponge >...
CAGTCTTCCCGGATCCGCCCGACGACGTTCAGCCCTCGATCGATGGCGCGGCCCAAACCGCTCATGATGAGGTCTCCTCTTCGGCGGCACCGGGAGACCGTGCCCGGTGCCGCCGCACGCGCCGATCATGATGACGCTCCCGCCCCGGCCGGAGCGGCCGCGCCTTCCGAATGACGGGCTTGGTGACATGCGGCGCATGGCCCCTTGAGCCGCCGCGCCGGCACCCCGTCAGGCGCCCGGTTCTGCCCCGGTCATAGCTTCCGGCTACCGCACCCGCGCGACATCCCTGGCCGTCATCGCCGACACGCAAGCAAGTCGACAATCTCCCAGATCATCTCCCGCAGAAGCGCGACGAGCCTGGGCACGCACATCATCACGACGACGCAGACCATCACGTAGAGCGTCAGGAGCACCAGGTCGGTGGCCGGGTCCATCCGGCATAGCAGGCTCGTGCAGGGAATCTCTGCGTCAGCCTCCGACGGCATCCTTTCAACGAACGCCGGCAGAGGCAGCGACGTCTCCGAATACGCCGGACCGGCGTCGGGAACCGCCGGCGCCGCCTCCACGGCAGCGCCGGAATCCGCACCCGGCGGAAGATCGGCTCCGACTGTCATCGCCTCGACTTCCCGGGGCGGTCATCGTCGACATCTTCCTCGTCCCACTGCTCCTCGTCCCCGTCTTCCGGGGTGGGACTCTGGAGGCCGTCGTCGGAGGTCGAACGCCTTCGCCGCTTTGACGCCCACTTCAGGACATCGGACAGCAGATAGCGCACCACGCTGCCGAAGACATAGAACGCCGGACCCCCGCCGCGCGAGCGGTAGCTCTCCAGAGTGCGCGGACTCAGGCCCAGGTGCTTCGCAATCTGCTCCGTTTTCATGAAGCCGGTGTTGTTGCTCATCTCCCTCTCCTCATATGCTGCCGCATAGACCGGAACGGCCGGAGTGCCGTCCTCGATCGCGGCCCGCGCCGCCTCAAGCCTTGCCGGGCTCGCCTTGTCGACGGTGCCAGGCGTCGGCGACCGCCCCTTCCCCAGCCTGAGCACAAGACCGGGGTCGCCCAGCGCCTCCCTGCCCAAGACGTGCGGCTCGATGCCGGTCACCTTCAGGAAGGCCTCGACCCTCCGCAGAAAGCGCAGGCCGATCGTCTCCGGGTTCATGCGGGCCAGCACTTTATCGGCCGTGCCGAGACGCACGTCCGAGCCCCGGCCGGGCCGGTCAGGGAAGGATGCGTCGCCGTGAGCCGCCGCGCCGAAGGCGCAGCGCGACAGCGTCTTGCGAGCGGTGTGCGCCTCGATGGCATCGCTGAGAGCCTGGATGCTGCCTGGGGTGGTGCGGTGGTCCTGCAGTGCCGTGCTCATGGCGGGAACATATAGGGACCGACGTCCTCTAAGCAACTGTAGGTAAAAGGAGATTTGATACAGCAATTGGCGGCATACGACGACATGAGCGGTCAGGAGTACGCAGGAGCACGATCCACTACGGCGATCAACTTTTCGTGATGCCGGTACGATCCTTACAGGCGCGGTAAACGTTCCATCCGGCTGTGGAATCCACCGCCCGCCACTGCTTTCGGCGCGCGGGAACGGCGCACTTCTGCGCATTTCGGCCGGTCAGCACTTCCCAACGTCTGGATCGGCACGGTTCGTCGGAACGTTTACAAGAATTCTTCTTCGTGCCGGCAGCGTGGCCTCTCCATTCCCAAGGCCTTCCCAGGCATCAGCCGCAATCCCTCCTGCCTCCGGTGGCGAGTGCCAGAAGACTTCGCGCGATCCAGCCAAACACTGCACATCCCTGCGATGACCAACTTGCAGGCCGCCGGGTTGAACAGCAGTATCGGGTCAGGTCTTGGAACTGCGTCGCGTGCGCTGTTGCGACATAAGAGCAGGATGATCGACACCTACTACACTGATATCAGCGAGGTCATCGAGTTCGACGAGCGCCTCACTTCGCTTTCCGGGCTGATCGGATCGGTAACCCGGCCCGGTGACTACTGCGTCCATGGGCGGCTGTTCGCCCCGATGCCGCGCATCGAGGCCGGCACAGCCGGCGTTCTTTCGTTCCCGATCCCGTTTGCGCAAGTGCAGATGCTGGTCGCCGATGCGGACCGCGCGCCCTACGGCAGGGGCCACGAGACCATCGTCGACCCGTCGGTGCGCGACTGCCGGCAACTCGCGCCCGACAGGACTCGCATAGCCGGACGGACCTGGGCCGATACCTTCGCTGACATTCTGGATCGGACGACCGCCGGCCTTGGCTGCCCGGAGGGCTCTGTCACGGCGGGGTTGTACAAGCTTCTGATCTATGAGCCCGGCGGCTTCTTCAAGCCGCACCGCGACACGGAGAAGGCGGACGGCATGGTGGCGACGCTGGTGATCTCCCTGCCCGTGCCCGGAGCAGGCGGGGAGCTGGTCATTCGCCACGAGGGCCGCGAAACCGCTGTCGACATGAGGACGGACGAGCCGTCGGAGCTGGTCTTCGCCGCCTTCTACGCGGACTGCGAGCACGAGATTCTCCCCGTCACCGACGGTCATCGCGTCTGCCTCGTCTACAACCTCATGCTGCAAGAGGGGAGCGGTGTCGCAACGGAAGCGCCGGATTACGGCGCCGAGATCGACCTTATCGCCGCCGAACTAGGTTCGAGGTGTCGCGATCCGGAGGCGAGCGGGAAGCTGGTCTGGCTCCTTGAGCACGACTACAGCGCGGCGGGCCTCTCGTTCGGCACGCTCAAGAACGTGGATGCAGCGATCGGTCGCGTGCTGACGGCAGCGGCGGAGCGTGCCGGTTGCGCCCTGCACGCGGCGATCGTGCGCGTGGAGGAGACAGGCTCGGGTTGGTACAACGGCTACGCAGACGTTGTCGAGGACATCGCCGACGACGAGTTCGAGCTCTACGATATCGTCGACGTCGAGTGCCGGCTTGACGGATGGGCGCGTCCGGACGGCGCCCCTTCCGACTATGACGATCTCCCGTTGCTGCCGGGGGAGCTGATGCCGGCAGACCGGCTCGATCCCGAGCGGCCCGACAGCCAGCGGCTGCTGGAAGCCAGCGGCAACGAGGGCGCGACGATCGAGCGGTTCTACCGCCGTGCGGCCTTGGTCGTCTGGCCGAATGCGGACAGTGCGTGCCTTCTGGCGCAGGCCGGCGCGGGCTCTCTTGCCGCGTTTCTCGCGGGAGAATGGCAGCGGGCCTCGGAAGGCGCACCGACAAGCGGTCCGATCCGGGATCTGGCGTCCCAGGTGGTGGACCTTTGGCCCTCGTGCGACTCGCACCGGAGACGGTCGGAAGGAGACAGCTGGGAGGGACACAGCGCGCGAACTCTGGAACTGCTGTGCTCCATCGGCAACCGGGAGGCCACGGCTCGCTTCCTGGGCGATGTGGTGTTGCCCAACTACGACGGCGAGATGAACGGCGCGCTGGTGACCGCCGCGGCCGAGATGGGCGTCGGCGAGACGGAGGCGCTCCTCTGCGCGCTTGCAGGATCCAGGACTTCGCTGCGGACCGAGGGCATCGTCGACCTCGCGAGCCAGCTCTGCGAGAGGCTGGACGACGGCAATGACGGGGCCTGGCACGATGCGCTACGGCAGATGGTCGCGACCATCCACGCCCGAATGCCGTCGGTTCACCGACCATTGAAGCGCGACGATCACGTTGACCGGCATCATCGTTACGCGCGCGATGAGCCCGCCCCCCTGCCGACGGCCACATTACGGCAATTCTTCTTCCTGCTTTGGCGCTTCAACATGGAACGCGAGGCCGATACTGCGGCGTCTCTGTTCATCGAGCGCGCAGATCTGGTGCCGCCGGACCGCACGATTCCGGCTCTCATGGAGGCGCTGAGCGCGGAGCACGGAGAACCGTTCGGGGCCAGTACCGCCTTGCACGCGCTCTGGCGTCACGGCGCGCGCTTCCTCTTGTCCCGCAGCAGGCTCCCGCCCGCTCCTCCGACGGACTGGGTCATCTCGGCGGAAGGCTTGTCCTGCGATTGCGAGCATTGTTCCGAGCTTCGCCGGTTCTGTGCGGACCCTGACTCCGAAACCCTGCGCATGCCTGTCCGCAAGGAACTCAGGGGGCATCTGCGGCGACGGATCGAGCAAGGCGGGATCGACATCGACTGTGAGACCGAGAGGCGCGGCAGGCCGTACACGCTTGTATGCGTCAAGACCCGCGGGGCATTCGAGACGCGGCTTCGGCAGTATGCGGACGACATCCTCGAGATGCGCCGTTTGGCGCAAACAGCGGAGGCCGTTCCGGGTTCTGCAGACACCGCGAAGGCACTTCGAGACGCGATTGCGAGATCCCACTGAACAAGAAGCGCAATGCTCCCAAGGACATTTGAGCTGCTCCTGGGATCAACCACGATACAAGTATCCACTGCACGAGGATCCCCTACTCCATGCACACGAACCTACAGCGCCCGCAGCGCCTTTTCGCCCAGCCGGTCCGTTACGAGATACCCGCCTTTCAGCGCCGTTACGTGTGGAAGCAGGAGGAGCAGTGGGAGCCGTTGTGGAACGACATCGAAGAGCTTGCACAGTCGATTCTGGAAGAAGGCCAGACGGAACCCCACTTCATGGGCGCTGTGGTTCTCCAGCAGATCCAATATCCCGCAGGCACGATTGAGCGCCGTATTGTCGTTGATGGCCAACAGCGGCTGACCACTCTTCAGCTTCTCATCGATGCGATCCAGGAGGTGCTGGAGGGGCGAGGGCACTCCGATCCGGCCAAGCGTCTTGCCGCGCTCGTAGACAACCAGGAGGAATTCCGGGACGGCGACGCTGACAACGCCTTCAAGGTATGGCCCACGGTCATAGACAGGGATGCGTTTCGGCAAGCGATGAGAAACGACCTGTCTTCGGACGACCATACGGAATCACGTATTGTTCAGGCTCACAACTACTTCAAGGAACAGACCGCGCGATGGCTAAGCGGGTTCTCCAATGAGGGCGGAGAGCGCGATAGAGCAGCTTCGGCATTGGAGAGCGCCGTACGCGCGAATGTAGAGCTGGTGGTTATTGACTTGGACGACAACGATGATCCTCACGTCATATTCGAGACGCTGAATGCGCGCGGCACGCCACTTCTCCAGTCCGACATGATCAAGAACAAGGTGCTGCACGATGCTGACGTTAAGGCCTATGACGAGCACAGCGTTTCAGTGGCCCAGCGGGAACTCTGGCCGTTTGAAGAGGACTGGTGGATGCAGGAAGTAGGCAGGGGCCTCCAAAGAAGACCGCGAATCGACATGTACCTGAATCATTGGCTGGCGCTCCGCACTCAGGGGGAGGTCAGAAATTATGACGAGTTCAGGGCATTTGAGACTTATTCTAACAAGCAGTATGTGATTGGTAAGATGATTTCTGACGTCGCTGCTGACTTTGGGGGAATCGGCAAGATATACCGCGACATCGAGGATGTTCGGCGGAAGGACATCGCTGAGTTCCTGACCAGACGAAACGTCATGAACATTACCGCGGTCACTCCGCTCCTGTTGTGGCTTCTGTCCAACAACGATCTAAAGCCACCGGCTCTGGCAAATTGCCTTAGAGTGCTGGAGAGCTATATGGTGCGTCGAGTTGTGTGCGGATATGGCGCCAAGAGCTATGGAAACTTCTTTGTCGCTCTGATTGAGAAACTGGCCGCCAGCCCTAATGATAGCATCGACAGGGCTTTAGTCTCCAATTTGGCGGCTCAGACCGGTCAAGCAACCTTATGGCCGAACGACATGGAGCTGCAGGACAGGTTCGTCACCGCTCCGCTCTATCAGTGGCTGACGCGGGGGCGTCTCAGAATGCTGCTCACGGCCATTGAAGGTCAGCTTCGCACCCAGATGGCAGAAACGAGTGAGGTTCCTGGGAATTTGCACATCGAACACATCATGCCGCAGAAGTGGAGTGCTAAGTGGGTCCCACCGATGGGCGGCGATGGTGATGCCGTTGCCCATCGTGAACGAGCGATCCATACGATAGGGAACCTTACGCTTGTCAACAACCGCTTGAATTCGGCGCTGTCCAATGCGCCATGGCACGAAAAGAGAGAAACGCTGGCTGATCACAGCGTACTATTCTTGAACAAGCATCTCGTGAATGACGGACCAGATGCATGGAATGAGGACACGATTGAGAGGCGAGGAAAGTGGCTCTACCAGATAGCAGCGAGAGTATGGCCGCATTGTGTTGAGAACGTGGATGAGTTCTTGGTGGACCTAGCTCACGCGCCAGTATTGCCTGGGCGAATGGACGTTTCGCCCGAAGCGAAGCCGCCGGAGACTACCGGTGAGTTAGAAGACCGGAACAATAACGGAGAACGTCTTCAAGATATTGTGCAAGATTTGATGCTCACTGTTCTTGAAAAATACCCCGAAACGTTAGACGAGGAAACTATTCGGCAACTGCAAGTTACAAAGAACTCCCTAGGTCTGAACATCAGTGGTCACACGCTGTTGCGTGACGTTTCGGTAGGACGTTTAGTGGGTCGACACAATCGATACTGGAACCGAGTGTACGGCGGACGTTGGTACGTTTGCTCCCAATGGTGGACCGCCGCCCATTGTCATAATGCCGAAGTGCTAACCAATTGGGTTGATCGCCTGCGTGCTAGTGCCGACCAGCAAAAAATACTCAGCTGTTTGTCAAACATAAGAAAGAGACTTGACAGCTTCAGAAACAGTAACTGCCCAGGTCTGATTCCGCCGAGCGCTCGCCCGTGATGGATTTCTGATTTCGCTGGCGCTGACGGCATTTTTCAGAAGCACAGTTGTGGGATCCACTGGATGGAATTGAGGTGCGCCAGAGTTTCGCGGACATTCCCGCCGGGTGTAGTTCCCGTATGGCAATCGCAAGTGGTTGATTTAACTTGATGTCGTGGTTGCGAGGTGCCGCTGAAACAGGGCTTTCGTGACAATTGCACGTTCCGGGGCAGGATTTTGTCACGACGGCGGTGGTCGGCGGGGAGGTGGGAACGCTCCGCACCGCAAGATGCGGTAGGATGTGAGTTCCCAAAAACACGACATCAGGAGCGTTCCCATGGCAGTGTCGCAGCCTCCGCTTCCCTCGTCCATCGATCTTTCGGGCTTGCCCTCTCGGGTTGTCGAGGCGGTCGAGCAGATGACTGCGGTTTGCCATCAACGGCTCGGTTCGGAGCGCTCTGCCGAGGCCTTCGAGGAGACCGAGCGGCGGGTGCGTGAGAGCGTGCATGCGCTCGGCTGCGAAATCCTGGTGAGCGCCGAGAGCCGGGACGACGGCGCACCCCGGATCGAGCGGAACGGGCAGAACTGGTTCCGTGTGGCGCCGACGCCGAAGACGATCATGACCTCGCTGGGTCCGGTGACCTACCGGCGTGCGCGCTACCGCACCGGCGCGAGCAGCACGTCGCTGATGCCGGTGGACGAGAGCGTGGGCCTTGTGAACGACTACCTGACACGGCCGGCGGCCCAGCTTGGGCTGATGATGATGGGCCACTGCACGGCGCGGGAAGCAGAGGAATTTTTCGAGAAGGTGGGCGGCATGACGCCGTCGGTGAGCACCTTGCAGCGGCTCACTGTGACCATGCAGAAGCGCTGGGAAAGCCTCGGTCCGGAGGCCCTGGCCGGCATCCGGGAAGCCGGGGACATCCCGCAGGACACGGTTACCGTCTCGGTCTCGCTCGACGGCGTCATGGTGGCGCTGAGGGCCGGTGAAGACGGCCGCGCGGAAGCCTGCTGGCGCGAAGCGGCCTGCGGCACGGTCTCCTTCGACGACGCCGACGGTGAGCGTTTGAACACCATCTATCTCGGCCGCATGCCCCAGAGCGGCAAGCTCACGCTGAAGGCGCAACTCGCAAGCGAGGTCGCGCATATAAGGCGGTTGCGTCCCGAGCTCGGCATCGTCGCCGTCGCCGACGGTGCCGCCGACAACTGGACCTTCCTGGAGGGCCTCGAACCCGAGACCGAGGTGATCGACTTCTGGCACGCCTGCGAGCATCTGCGCGTGGCGGCCGAGCATGCCGTGGCGACCCACTGGTTCGAGAAGTACCGCGAGATCCTGCGTCACGACCCCCGCGGCTTCGCCAGGGTGATCCGGGCGCTGTGCCACCTTCGCGATCGCGCCGCGCCGGCGGACCGGCCCGAGGTCGAGAGGGAGCTGGCCTTCTTCCGCAAGCATCGCCATCGCATGCGCTACCACGCCCTTAAGGAGGCGGGTATCGCCATCGGCTCGGGCGTGGTCGAGGCGGCGAACAAGACCCTCGTCATACAACGAATGAAGCGCTCCGGCATGCGCTGGCGGATCGTCGGCGGACAGGCCGTTCTCACGTTCCGCGCCTTGCTCAAGTCCGGCCGTTTCGAGAGTGCGTGGAAGGCCATGATCGGCCCGGACGCCGCGCCGGCCAACGACAACATCAGCCTGAATTGCCCCCTGGCGCTGGCTGCCTGAACAAAATCAAGGGAGCTGCAACTACAACTGCCATCCGAGACTCGCACCCGATACAACGATCAGGCGCCAAGTAGAGACGTTGATGAACCTCTCGAACCGCGCGTCCTTCTGAACCTGCTTGGTCTCCTTGCGCTCCTCCAAGGCCGGAGATTTGACAGCGAGGGCGGCGAAGTCCCTATCGGACACCAGAAAAAACGATAACACCGTCAACGTCAACATCAGATTTAGTGTTAGGCGCCCCATACTGTCGCGGTAGGATGGGCAGAGACGATTCGGGGCGGTTCCTACCAGGAAGCCGCGCCGGAACCCGCATCCGCTTCCAGGCCGCTGCGGGCCGGTGCTAGATTAGGAAATCCTCATAGCATTGCGTCAAGCGGCCTCCAACCATGGAGGTCGCCCATGCGAACCGGCCTGAAAGAACTTGTCGAAAACTTGCGCTACATTCCCGGCTTCGGACTGCGTTACGTGCCGCCAGTCACCGTCGCCGTAGCAGCCAGCGCCCTCGCGGGCTCGGTGGTCGCCAGCGCGCCGAGTCCCTCTCGTTGCGTTTCAACGTGCGGCGAGGTCTTCGACCGCTGCTTCAGCCAGTGCGAACAAATGTATAGTCCCAGCGTGAAGCCCTGCATCGAAATCGGGTGCCCGATGATCTACCGCACATGCATCCGAGAGTGCATCAAAGAGTGGGATTGGCGATTCGAATGAGAAGTCGGCCCTGAAACGCTCAGGCTTGGGTAGGATTGCATATGATCCCCAAAAAGGTGAGGCTTGGATGATCGCCCCCCACAGTTTAGTCTCAATTGTTGGCTTGCGGAACCAAGGTTTCGAAGGCTTTGTAATAGTTGCGAGTCTGCGTTGCGGCAATCGAAGTGTGATTCCCAATGCACCCGGCGTTTACCTTTTCTTGCGAGATTGTGAGTCCCATCCAGAATTTCTCACGGTGAGGACAGGTGGCCGATTCCAGAATAGGAACCCGAACAAGCCTCTCGCCGACTTGGCCAGTGAGTGGGTGGAAGACACATTGATTGTCTATGTTGGCCAAACTGGTAGCGGCACCAAGGGAACGTTGAATAAGCGTATTGATGATATGATCCGCTTCGGTCAAGGTACTCGCGCCGGCCATTGGGGCGGTAGGTTGATTTGGCAACTTGCAGCAGCGGATCAGTTGCTGGTTTTCTGGAGGGCGACGTACCAAGATGACCCAAGAAGCGTAGAGAAGGAATTACTCAAATCATTCAAGTCGTTCTACGGAAACAGGCTACCATTTGCAAGCTGGCGAAATTAGACCGGATCGGATCATGCGCCCGACATCACGACTGCGTCACTCGCCAGCAACCTCGCATTGTCGGGGCACGTGCGATGGCATGGAATGTTCATGGGCTACGGGATCGCTGTCGTCGTCGGTTCCGACGCGGATTTGTCCATCGACCTTGAAACGCTGGAGGGTTTCTTCGAGCTCAACAGGATGGGGTACTAGACTCGCTTCGCAGATATTGCCCCTGGAACGGGAAATCTTTGGGGAGATGGCAACCTCAGCTATACAGTCAACGTCAGCGAGAACAGCTTTACCAGTATCGATGGGGATGACGGAGCCGTGGAGGAGATCTTTGTCGGGCCAGCCCATGAAGGCATGGCGGGCACCCTCAAGCGCAACGATCTCGTCGGGGCTTTTGGTGGAAGCAGATAGACGGATGTGAACTGAGAGTCATGACGGATCGCGAATTGGCGAGATACGCGAGACTCTCAACGGCATGGCAACGCGGTCTCTTCAGCGCAGGCGCAAAGAAGATATGAAGTTGGCCTGTCCCGGCGAGCAGTTCGGCGTTTGGAATTCAAGCGGCCTGCTAGTAGCTCCCCTCGATGTTCACTAGTGATCGGTAACCGAGTCGGGAGCGGCGGCGGCGAGAGTGCGATCAAGGACCCGAGACCCGATCCTCGGACTTCTCGTCCACAAAGAGAACTATGGCGTGCTGCGGCGGATCCACGTACAATCCGACGTCTGCACCGTGACTCAACCAAGTAGAAGGGTTCCTCGCCGAGCTAACGGAGAGGCAAGTCCGGCGCATGGTTTGCCGCTCGACCGCAGAGCCGAAACACGCGATCCCCGCGCATATCAAGGAGGTCTACGAAGACCCAAAGCCCTTCCGATGGCACAATTCAGCCAACGGTGTCCTCGCCCCAGTCGAGCACTTTTGCCTCCGGGCCAAACCGAACTGATGCTACAAACATTGGATTCGCACAGCTAGTCTATGACGCCCGAGAGGTAAACCTGCAAATGAAATTCTCACTGACCCTCGCTATCGTAGCGCTCGTTGCGCCGCCCGCTCTGGCGGTCCAGGACGTTAGCGACGACGCATTCACCATCGATCAGGTCAGCGATGGCATTGCATTAATTGTCGAGAAACCTGGCTCATGCGACCGCCATTCAATGGAGTGTTCAACTCTTTCTTGCGAGACGCTTATAGGCGCGATCCGAAGCGCAGAACACAGCATCGAGTTTGCAGTGTACGGCATGCGGGGCGTCGAACACATTCTGGAGGCGTTGCTCAGGGCGAAAGATCGAGGAGTAAACGTACGAGGAATCGTAGACGAACAAAAGGATGGTGAGTACACATACATAGACACAGGCAGTTGGAAAGACAAGCTTCAAAGTGTGCGTACCGACGGAGACGCGGAAAGGCGACTAAGCAAGAAGCTGATTCGGTACCAGAGGCCGTCATGCCCGACGCCTGAAATCAGGAGTGCGAGTAGCGAGGAAGTCATTCGCTTTGAGGGTCCAAGGCAGTGCGTGGCATATGAGACTGAGCCTTTTAGATGGCGAGTTGCTACACACGCAAGTAGAATGAAGTTATCCAATAGAACGCGCATAATGCACCATAAGTTTTTCATATTCGATCGGAGTGCGGTCTGGACAGGTTCGGCAAATGTGAGCGATACGGGGATCGGAGGGTGTAACGCCAACGTAGTGCTTTACTTGCAGTCGAAAGAGGTCGCGGAACGGTACATTGATGAATTCAAGGCCATGTGGGGCGGACACTTTCACGAGGAGAAGAGGGTTCCTAGAACGAGCGCAGAGGATCGCGCCGAAGAATCTATGCAAATCTCTCAACACAAGTTGAGGGTTGCATTCTCGCCACAGGACAGACCCGTAAGTGCGATCAAGCGTGCACTCGGTCAAGCCACGAAGACGATAAATGTGGGAATGTTTTTCCTGACCCATAGGGATCTGGCTTGCTCATTGGTCGCCGCACAAAACCGCGGAGTCGTGGTTCGCGTGATAGTGGACGCTACGGGGGCGGGCAATGAGTATACCAAGCACCGGATACTCCGCGATGCAGGAATAGCCGTAAAGGTAGAAGATTGGGCCGCAAAGATGCACATGAAGGCAGCATCCATCGACGGTCAGACGCTGATAGCTGGATCCATGAACTGGACATCGGCCGGAGAACGTGTAAATGATGAGAACACTTTGATTATCCGGTCAACGACATTAGCCTACGAATTCGATGAGATCTTTGAAGCATTGTGGAGGAGTATTCCTGACCGATGGAAACAAGACAGGCCGGATCCGGAAAGCGGAGAGTCGATTGGCTCTTGCGAGGATGGTCGTGACAATGATTTCGATGAAAAGATTGATGCACAAGATCCAGGATGCGGCCAAACTCCCCCAGCGCTTCCGCCCCTACCACCAGAGTGGAATGCCAACGAGCCCCCGGATGGCTATTGGCAGTGCGCTATGTACACAAAGCCGCGCCTCAAAGAATGGAGCCCTTACGATGACAATCGGAACGGCCGAGTCTCCTGTGCTGAGGCAGAACGGCACGGCATCACACCAGTTAAGCGAGGAGATCCGGCATATCCATGGATGAGAGACGCCGACGCGGACGGATTGGTTTGCGAATAGAAGGTCGAAGGCGCGACGATGTAGCAGTGGTTCGAGCAACTCGCAACCGACGACAGCACGCATTCGACAGTGGGACTGGGCGCAGGGTGTGGGTCTGGCATGGCAATCGTAAGTCATTGATCTAGTGCGATTGACAGGTGGCTGTAGACAGCCCAAATCGGCATCTCGTGACAATCGCCCGCTGCAGGGCGGGATATTGTCACGCTGGCGG
>Ga0209543_1002632_pt1 | contig 12517 bp, 15 predicted proteins | sample MesohylFT_FD_187296 | JGI IMG/M metagenome (GOLD analysis project Ga0209543, IMG submission 187296) | Host-associated microbial community of the marine sponge Aplysina aerophoba from Gulf of Piran - sponge mesohyl, lysed by freeze-thaw... | ecosystem: Host-associated > Porifera > Sponge >...
CGGACCGTACTACGACCCCGATCCGTCGGACATGTCGGACGTACCCGAATGGTTTGAGACCATACCCCAACGCATGCGCGACGTCCTCCAGTTGGACCGAATGTACACCCCCTTCTTGCCGGAATGCGCCCCACTCACCTTCCAGAAAGACGAGCTAGACAACCACATGGCAGGGGCGAGCCGCGAGAAGACCATAGTCGAATGATGACCGCCCGGCGCCCTCTTTGCGCCGACCCGCGATCTACTGTGGTGCGATTCGCCGAAGACCGACAAGAGAACTGAGAAGATGCCAAGAACCGCACCAAGCCTATTCTTCGTCGATGCGCGTTGCGACCCGCCATTCTCCGTGTTGGCAATTCTGCCTTTCGCAGATTCCCGATGAGCCCGCAATACCGGAGTCGGCATGACTATCGATAGGCCCGCGGCAAACTTATTCGAAAAAGGTTCTGAGAGAGTAGGTACCCGGAGCAGGGCTTCCGCGCGCTACGCGGATTTAGAAGGTAGCGTCAACGTGCCACCGACTTGTCCAGCAAGTTCGTCGGCGCGCTCTTCTAGGTAGCTAGAATACCGCAACTGACTGGCTAAGTCATCGGCGTCCAGGCCACTAGCAAGGAGAGTTTGCACGTCGTGCTGCGCCGCTGGAATCGAACGCCAGGGCACAATGGCGTCGAGTGGTGACAGGAGGCGCTTACGGAGCCGTACGTCAACAGCGCACCGTTGCTTAATACCAAGCAAATCGGGCCGTTCAAGATAGATCAGTCGTAGCGCCAAACGACGGTACCTCGCGTCGCTGAGTTGCATGGCTAGGGCCGGTCGTTCTTCCCAAAGAGCCGTATGGAAACGCTGCATAAGGGTTTCATCTTGAGGCGAGGGGAAACCACCCTCGTAGAGTTGCTCCTCGACATACGCTGACGGCGGATAAGTTGGTTCTGCGGCTTGTGCCGCCTTGCGGAGTCTCTCTAAGAAGGCAGTGTCCTTTCGGAGTTGCGAGACCTGCTCCAAGACTTGGTCCTCGTTCTCAAAAGGAGCGAGATGTTCTTGAGTAGCGTCATGAATCGCCCATAGCGTTGGTGCCGCGTTGGTGCGAACTGTCACGATCGGCCGACGAGCATCCTTGCAGAGAGACGTCAGTGCGTCGTCCGACATCCCCCTGAACGCGTCAAGGTCTGTGTTGAGATCCAGGCAGTAGTGCCGTATCGCCAGTTCGTCGTGCTTACCGATAGGGGTCACGACGCGGGCGCGAGGGTTGTTGCCGAAAGTTTCCCATATCAAAAAGGCGTCTTCCCCGGTGATAAATGATTCAACGCTTGCCTTCTGGCTGAATCTCAAAAATTGTGACCAGATTTCAGGTGCACCCCTTCTGACGTGTTGGCAGAGCGCGAGCGTTGTCGTGACATCGGCCATGGCGCTATGCGAATAAAGGGCGGCAACGCTGTTCGCTTCGGCCAGGGCCTGGAGTTTGAAGACAGCGCGACCAGATTCATCTTGCGCCGGCCTGATGACGTCTGGCCTAAGGGCTGCCGTTAGGCGACACAGATTCAGAATGTCGGCTCGAGCACTTCCATGCGTGTTCGTCAGAAAGGGGCTGTAGAGACACTGGTAGAAGGCCTGGCGGAGGAATTCCTCATCGAACGACAGGGAATTGTAGCCGAGAAAAAGGGTCGGGCACCAAGACTCAAGGACGCCGCGTACTTCTGTGACCATCGCGTAGTGCGAGGGCAACGACGTATCAAGGAGCTGTTCGATTCGAAGCCCCGTCACACGCATCGCCTCCGGCGAGGGGATGACATGAGGCATCAGACGGCAGCGGATCTGAAATTCGTCCGTGATCGCCAGTGTCGAGTCCGTCCGAACGGACGCGAACTCAACCATCTGATCAAAACCTTTCGTCAGCCCTGTAGTCTCTACGTCGTAGATGACAAAACTCACTCGGGCTCTCCAAGGGAACTCAATCGATAGCGCATGGCGGCATCACTTACCCTAAAGCGTTTGGCCAGCGCGGCCACGGCTTGGTCGTCCTCAAGGTCAACGGAACGACCTTCAAGGGCAGAAATCAGGAACTGGGTCGGCATGAGTAGTTCGGCTGCGAAAGTGTTGGCTTCGATTTCAATGGGATCCACACCCGCAGCTGCAAGCGGGTCGCGCCGTAACGAACCGCGATCAACGTGTACGGCGCTCTCAAGCTCGCGGCGGTGGAGCTGAACGTGTGCCAGTTCATGGGCGAGTGTGAAGCGCTGTCGCGTGGGTGCGTGCAGTGTGTTGATGCCCACAATCGGAACGTTCTCCCGAATATGTGCCAGTCCCGAGAGTTCGCTGTCGAGCGGGGCATACTCCACCCGTACCCTGCAGGACTTGACGATACGCTCGATGGGAACGGGTGCGGTCTCGACGCCGTAGTCGATGAGCAGCGCCTGTGCGGCTTCTCGAGCCCGTTGCTTATTGGCGGGTTGCTTCATGACGAACTCCGTCTCAGACGATCTTCCGCGAAGGCCGAGGCAAGCACGCTTTCGATCGCCGATTGTTGTCGTGGGCTCAAGGTCGCCCCGCTAACCTTGATTTCAGGTAGAGGTTCCGGAGGCACCCAGGTTTGAGGTACGAGGTCCAGAATCGATTTGAGTTTGAGCGCACTCACGAGTGCAAAGAGTTGGTGCACCATGATGCGCTGACGGCCGTTTTCGAGATTGGCGAGGGAGGCTCTCGAGAGCCCCAGCTTTTCGGCGACATCGCTTTGGGTGAGGCCAAGTTCTCCCCGGCGCTCCGCAACTGCCCGGCCAAGGCGGCGATAGAGTTCCATATCCGCCATTACCATAAACTGCCCCTTTCCCGGATGTGCGTCAAGCCGACGCCATGCGTCCCAACGACCGCTGGCGCTGCCGTTGAGCTCCGGCGGCTCCGGCCGGCCGCACACTCGCAGTTGGTCGGTCTCGGCGCGGTCAACGCCAAACGCCGGTGGCCAAGGTGTCCGTGCACGCTGGGACGACATTGACGGTGGTCCCGTAGTGCGAATCCGCGATAGCCCTGCACCCTACATCTACCAGAATCTACCAGGAGAGTTTATCACACAAACATTTTATGGTCGATCCGTGAGCACAGTTGACGCGCTAAGGAGCGAATGCTAGTCTTGGAGCTATGCTTATGGGGATGGTCTCCATCGCAAGGCTGGCGTCGAGGACGCCGATAGGAGGTCATTGAAAATGACGGATGGCGCGGACGAAAGAGACTCCGGTGCCTGCTGGAGTTCGCCGCAGGCCGCTGGCAAGGTCGCGGTACCGGCAGTTAGGTGCGTCAGCTAAGGTTGAACGCAAAAGTCACTATCTGACTTGTGCGCACCAGATTCAGGCGGCCGACGCAATGATTGAACCGAAACATCTCCGGGTTCTCAGCGTGGACGGGGGCGGCATGCGAGGTTTGTACACGGCCTCGTATCTCGCGTCGCTCGGACAGCGCTACGCGGTTACACGGAGGGTGGGCGGGTTGGATATCGGCCGAGGTTTCGACCTGATCGCCGGCACCAGTACCGGCGCCATCATCGCCAGTGCGCTGGCGGTTGGCATCGAGCCGAATCGTGTCGTCTCTCTCTACCGCAACTACGGGACTCAGATATTCCCGCGCAAGCTACCCAAAGGGATGAGCGCTGACTTGGTGTGGCAGACATGGAAGCGCCCGCGGTACCTAAACGCCGGGGCCGCCGCTCTGGAGAAGGCGTTGAACGCTGAACTGGGGGACACAACGCTAGGTGACGTTTGGCGAAACCGGAAGATCGCCTTGGCGATTCCAACCATCGAGATGACCCGACACCACACCTGGGTTTTCAAGACGCCGCACCTGCCCAATACGAAGCATCGAGACGACGGCTACCGACTCGCGGACGTGTGCCTCGCAACCACCGCAGCGCCGATTTACCGGTCGGTTGCGCGGATAAAGAACCCGGACACCCCCGGCCATCATGCATTCGTGGACGGCGGGCTATGGGCCAACAATCCTGTCTTGATCGCCCTCATCGATGCGCTCGGAATGACGAGTGCGGGCGACCGTATTGAGGTATTCTGCTTGGGAACATGCCCACGACCGCAAGGGGAGTTGATAGGACACGGCGATCTCGACCGAGGTCTTGCCGAATGGCGATTCGGGGGTGGCGTCGTGACGTTGGCGCTGGATGCCCAGGAGTTCGGATTCGATCACATGGCGCAGATGATTGCGCGTCATGTAGATAGAGATTGCCACATCGTTCGCTTCCCTCACGGCAAGGTGCCGGCCGAGGTCATGAAATATCTGGACCTGGATGAAACCGGCAGCGCGGCCATGGACGCTTTGGAAGCGCAAGCCCAAACCGATGTCTACGAGACTCTGAGTCGATGCGGCGACGCTGCCGACACCGACGGACAACTCTTGCACACGTTGCTGGAGACATTGCCACCCAGCACGGAAACAACGACATGACGCCAAGATTAGATCAAATCGTCCACCAAAAGCAGGTTGACAGCCTGCGTCACGACGCCCTGACGGGCCAAGGAGACAATGATGAATAACTGCCATGCCGACGTTCTCGCGTACCACGATGAGGAGGTCGCGCTTCCACAGAAGGAACGTACAGAGATGCGGGAACGCCGGGACGCCAACCGCCGCCGCCTCAAGCAGGGTCTGGAACGTGACGAAGAGCCCAAGCCCGTCGACTATCGCTCTCAGGGCTCGTACGCCATGCGGACGATGGTGCAGCAGCCCGACAAGGACTACGACGTCGACGACGGCGTGTATTTCGACATCGATCAGTTGAAGGGACGGAGGGGCGGCGATAGGTCCGCTATGGACGCGAAGGAAATGGTCCGTAAGGCTCTGCACGACGACAATTTCGATCGGCCGCCAGAAAAGCTGAAGAACTGCGTTCGGGTCTTTTACAAGGCCGGCTATCACGTGGATGTCCCGGTCTATCGTCGGATCGTCGATCAGAACGACTCGGGCCAAGAAGAGACGCGCATCGAGTTGGCGGGCTCCGACTGGAGGGTTTCCAACCCCTTAGCCGTAACGGACTGGTTTCTCGACGCCAACAGGGGCCAAAGCCCGGACAACGATAACGGTGGCCAACTTCGGCGGATTGTACGCCTTTTGAAGGGGTTTGCCCGCAGCCGCCCAAGCTGGCGCGATCATATGGCCACGGGGTTCATGATAACCAAGCTCGTCGTGGAAAAGTACTCGATAAATCCTGCCCGCGAAGACATGGCACTTTACGACACAATGGTCGCAGTTCGTGATCGCCTAAGGTCGGACCTGGAGATCGCGCATCCGACCGTCGCCGGCGAGATGCTCACCAGGAGCGCTACCGATAGCCGAACCAAGTTCTTGCGAGACAAGCTAAACTGGGCCATTGAGGAGCTCGCTGTGTTGTCCCAGTGGGACTGTAGCCGCGAGCGGGCGTTGAATGCTTGGGACACGGCATTCAACAGCACGTTCTTCATCGATCGCCTCGAAACCGGTGAGGTGACGGCGGGCCTTCTAATCAAAGGGGCCGAGGAGGTGGCGGCCCGAAAGCCGGTGGACAAGCGTGGCGGCGGACGGTACGCATGACGGGCCACCCGATAGGGTGAACCAACGCCGGTCGGTCGCCGTCGCGCAGGTGGACGACTTTGTCGTCGGCGTTGCGGGAGGCAATCGCCTGCCTGCGCATGTACTGGAGCGATACAGCAAACGTGGCTACGGGCTGGGTTGGCGCGTGCCGGTGAACTTCTTCGACGGCATCAGTCGTCAGTTAGATGTCTTAGTAGATGGGGAGTTTCCTTATACTCCGCCACGAATTGCTGTGGCGAACGGACCCAACGTTCTCACTTGGCCGCATCTGGAAGCGGACGGATTCCTTTGCATTCTCTCGTCAGATGCGGTGGTGTCGAGCGAGGATCCGGTCGGGGTAACTAGGTATGTTCTGGGCGAAGCCTACCGCCTGATTGAGGACGGCATAAGAGGGAACAACGCCGAGGATTTCCGCCAGGAGTTTCTCAGTTACTGGAACTTGGTGACCGACAAGGACTCCCTGAATTTCATCGGCCTACTTGAACCACGGGGTCCAGGCCGGCGTATCAGTGTGTGGCGCGGCCAGCAGACGCACATAGTGGGCGAAAGCCCGCAATCTCTTCGCCGATGGCTGACACGGTGGGGCGCGAAGACGGGCAAGGGACAGGACTACACACTCTACGAGGGCGTATTGATCTGGGTGGACGAACCACTTCTACCGCCAGAGTATCCGCGTACGTCGGTTGATGTGTGGGCGTTGGCGCGAGCACGATCGCCGGAGGCGGTACCGGTGTTGGAGGACCTAGCCGCATCCGGCGCGGCTGAGATCGATGTTGTCGTGGGAGCCCGCACGATGCATGGCGCTTGTTTTGCCGCGATTACCTTGACGCGACCACGCCACTCCGAACGGGCCGGGCGCATCGGAGATCCGCTTGTGAAGGGATTTCGTCCGGGACATGTGCCCCGAAGGTTGCTAATTGACCGATATCTGTCCGCAGGGGTGAAAGTCACAAAGTCCCGAATCGAAAGAGCCGACCATCATTGGATACATGGCCGGGATCAAGACCCGCGGCAGGAACGTCTCCGCCATCTACGTGTGGCAATCCTGGGATGCGGTTCAGTAGGTGGCCCTATCGCCCGCCTCCTAGCCCAAGTGGGGGTGGGGAATCTACTGCTGGTCGATCCCGAGGCCATGGACTGGGCCAACGTGGGACGCCACGAATTGGGGGCAGCTTCAGTAACTCGAGGCAAGGCGCGCGAGTTGGCACGTGAGATCGAGCAAGCGTACCCGCACTTGGGCGAAGTAACTTGGCGACAGGAACGCGTAGGACCGAACGCGCCGCGACTCGTTAATGAATTGACCGATTGCGACCTGATCGTTAGCACGATGGGGAACTGGGCTGGTGAGAGCTTTCTGAACGACATTCACCAGGAGTCCGCCGACTTCCCAGCGATTATCTACGGCTGGCTAGAACCACATGCGGCGGCCGCCCATGCACTATACTTACCTGGGCGTGGGCCGTGTCTTCGGTGCGGCCTGAATGACAAGGGACAACCGACCCTGAACGTCACCGATTGGCCAACCGAACGACTCGACCTCCAGGCGCCCGCTTGCGGGGCACGCTTTACCCCATATGGGCCATCAGAGCTCTGTTGGGCGAATGCGTTATTATCTGAGGCCTCAGTTGATGCCCTTATGGGCGGGCTCTCAAGTGCGCGTCACCGTATTTGGATCGCGCCACGCACCCGTATTGAGGCAGAGGGTGGTAGATGGTGCCCAAACTGGGTCAGGGAGATGGGCGATCCCAAGAACGGCGGCATCACTGTGCAGCGCCCATGGCCAGCATCAGCCTCTTGCCCGGTGTGCATTCGAAATGAGAGCGCGGCGTGATCTCATACCCCGTTGACCATTCCGACCAAGTTGTCGTCTTGACGCGTTCGGTCCTCTCCCACTTTGATCGCCATCGGCAGACTCGAGTCGGCAGTTCAGAAGCTGGCGGTCAGCTCTTTGCACGATTTGATGGCGATGTCATTCGCGTCGAACGAGCTACCGGCCCGAGATCGTCAGATCATAGAGTCCCGACTGCGTTCATCCCGAATCGAATCGCCGAACGCCGAGAGATAACACGCGCGTTCAGGGACGGCTTCCATTACGTCGGTGACTGGCACACCCATCCCGAACCCACACCAAACCCCTCACCAATCGACATCCACAGTTTCCGAGAAATGTATCGCAAATCTCACCACCGCTTGGCGAGCTTCTTGATGGTGATTGTCGGGACTTCGTTGGACGACACTGGACTCTATGTGGCGTTATGCAACTCAAATATGCTTAGTCGCCTCAGTGTAAGTCACGGCAACTGATTTCAGCCTAGGTAGTCCGTAGAATGCGGCCGACCGCAACGGCCATTTCCCGTTCGGGACTACGATAGACGAACTCCCTAGTCGAATATATTTCCGGACGTACTTGCAACCGCGCCCAGCAAAATCAACCAAATACATGTTTTCCGGCTTCGAATGAACTTATCTCTTGCCGCCGTCTGTTCTTAAGTTCTATTTTACCGAGGTTTTGGAGTTCCGTCCAATACTCGCCTTCAATTCGATCCGGTCGGTATCCTCTAAATCTATAGATAGCACTGCCTTGATGACTTGTTCCCAATCTTGGGCGTTCGTCCATACTAGGTCTATTCTCGTACACTACTGTTAAACGAAACTCCTTTTCAATCTCATCAATCGAAAATGCAAATGTTTCCGAGCGGGAGTCGCGAGTAAACAATCCCATACAGAGTGTAGAAGCAGTTTGGTCAATCTGTGCATACCCCTGGACAGGACCCGCGTCTCGGTCGGTACCTGGATCACGCCATGCGGGCCAAATCGTTGTTCGCCATGACCCTCGCAGATCTGGAGTTTTCGCCAACAGTCTCTGAAGGGGCCACGAATGCCACAAATAGTGTTGATAGACAACTGAAAAGCCACCTGCCACCGGTATTGCGGTCACGAAGGGGCTTATGGCTTCCCAAAATGTGTTCGGAAAACCCTTGACGAGAGCAACGGCGACCCATGTCCCGGCAGCAACCAAAACTATCGGTATTACGTAAGATCGTGTCATTTGTTCGCAGGAGCCAGTATGGAACCGGCTTCAAAACACGATCCGGTCCCCGAAGACCAATACAATACACGGTCAACAGTTGTCACAGCTGACATCGCCAAACCGCTGTTGAATGCTGAACCCTTGTTTGGAATCAACACTCCGTGACACGGAGGAGGATATAGGCGGTATGACCAGCCTGTAATCCTGTATACATCACCACAAGAAAGTCGCCCACACATTATTGCTCCATCGTGAACGGAAGGATTGGCTTCCAGTGCTTCCTGCAGAACTAGGCCAACTCGGTCATTGACCGGATGACCGACGCTTGGTGCAGGATGTCGTAACATTTCAGTAGCGTAGTCCGGAATACTTGGACCTGTATAGAAGACAATGATTCCTGTTTCGGCGCTACTTAGCGAGCAAAGGGACGCTAGTAACGCCCGGTCAAAACTGGAGATTGTAGTTGTCATTGGAACCACCTACATTACCGCTTCTTCCACACCGACGTCTGAAAGACCCGTGCTGGCCGAACTAACCTTTGACCAACAAGCAGTTGTCCTATGTCGAACAACGGTGAATCCGACAAGAAGGATAGCCGAGTCCGTTGCGGGAGCGTGCAGTCACGCGAAACCGCACCGCGATGCCGCACAGGGGAAGGCGAAGGAACCGAGACAGGAGCCGCAACAGACATTCGATCCACGCTAAACCTTGCTTTGAACCGGACCGGTCGCGGAGTTTCGATCACCACCGGCCGTTTGGACTGCTCGGCCTCCTGGTCGACCCCCGTCGTGCCCTTGCGCTCGCTGTCGTAGGTATGACCCACGCGCATCTTTCGTGCCAGCGAATTTCTTACTGTATACCTCTCGTATGTCTCCGTAGCCAGCGCCGCCCAGCGCGCTCGCGGGGGCGTTCTGGCCCCGGCGCTGGACGCGGACACGTCCGGACAATCCGCTACGCAGAGTCGGCATGCCGGGGCGGTGTTGGAAGAAACGTCCCTGATCGGTCAGGTTGCAAGACGCTCGGACGGCCGGAAGGAGTTTCGCTAGAGAATGTCAAGCTAGGGGAAGGGGAACAGCCGGGCGATTGAGCGGTTCGAGAGGCGGCTCCGCCGGTCCCGTCCGGTTTCTTCGGAATCACGTCTTCTCGTACATGCCCCGGCCGGTGCGCCTGATCCGGCCCTCCTTCGACCACCGCGAAACCACCTGCCGGAGGTACGCTCGGGTCTTCTCGCCCGCCGTTTGGTGGGCGAGAAGGGAATCCAGCGTGAACTGGTCGGGCAGTGTCGCGAAGACCGCCGTCCAATCGATCATCGCGCCGCGCGGCCCCCGTTTCAACGCTCCAACCTCGGAACGGCCCCGCCGGGACCCCTTGCCGGTCTTTCGTCCATCGAGCATGTCATAGACCAGCTCGTGCCTCTTGATCTCCTCCTGCAACGCGGCGACTTGCCCTGTGGCCACGGCCAACTCCTTCTTCAACCGATCGATCTGTCTCTTCACGCTGACTCTCAGATCCGCAGCCATTTGGTCCTCCCCTGTACAATTGCCCACGCCGTAACGTCGGCGCGGCAGAGCGCGACCGGCGTCCCACGCAATCATTGGTCCCGCCCGCAAGTTCTCCGGGAGAACTCCAGCCTATCCGATTCAACGAGGGGCAGGCAATCGGGATGCCGAAGGAGCATCGGCCCATGGCTTGCCGCGCAATCCCCCTGCGATCCCCTGCCGTGCGTCCCGGCGTCCCAAAGAGGTGGAGATGGCCTCCGGCGAGGGCGCGGACGGACGGTCTGGAGAGCGTCCTCCGTGCCGAATTCCCTTCAACACGGAGGACGCCGATGCCCCTTCCCGAGAAGATCTCCGCCGACTACACGCTTCGCCCCAGCGAGCTCGCAGAGGTGCTGGCCCTGCTGGTCGAGGCCCGCCAGCCGACCATCGTCTTCGGGCCGCCAGGCGCGGCCAAGAGCCAGATCGCCCAGCAGGTGGCCGCGGACACGAACCGCCAGTACATCGACGTCCGGGCCCTGCTCCTCGACCCCGTCGATCTCCGCGGCATCCCGTGGCGCGACACCGACGACCGCACCCGCTGGGCGCCGCCCGCCTTCCTGCCCCGGTCCGACGATACCGGCCGCTGGCTCATCAACCTCGAAGAGCTGCCCTCCGCTGTCCCGCTCGTGCAGGCGGCCCTTTATCAGCTGGTGCTCGACCGCAAGGTCGGCGAGTACGAACTGCCCGAGGGAGCGTCGCTCATTGCATGCGGCAACCGGGAGACCGACCGCGGCGTCGTCCACCGCATGCCCACGCCCCTGGCCTCGCGCTTCGTTCACCTCGATATCCGTGTCGATGCGGAGGACTGGCTCGCCTGGGGCGCCGCCAACGGCATCGCTGCCGAGGTCCTCTATTTCGTCACATACAAGCCGGACCTCCTGCACCAGTTCGACCCGCAGTCCAGGGAACGCGCCTACCCGTGCCCCAGGACATGGGAGTTCACCTCAAACATTGTCAAGCACCGGAACGGTCTCGATCCGGCGGTCGAGCGGGCGCTCTTCCGGGGCGCGGTGGGCGAGGCCGCGGCGGTGGAGTTCTCGGCGTTCCTGAAGGTGTGGCGGGAGCTGCCCCATCCGAGGGCGGTCCTGAACGACCCCGTGAACGCGGACATTCCGGAGAACGCCAGCGCACTGATGGCGCTCTGCGGCTCGCTCTACCGGTTCGCGACAGACGTGACCATGGACGCCATCGTCACGTTCGCGGAGCGGCTCCGGAGGGAGGTGGGAGAGTCGCTGGTGGGCGCGTGCGTGCGCCGGGACCCTGCGCTCCAACGCTCCCCCGCCTTCATCCGCTGGGCCTCGGCCAGGACCCGGTGAGGGACGAAGCTCATGTACTGGATGATGGCTCACTACCCCGCGGGCTGTGCCAACTCGCGCGAGTACGCCGTGCAGGCGCGCAGCCGCGAGGCCGCACGGCGCAAGCTCGCCGCCGCAATCCAGGTCCCCCTGTGGGCCCTCACGTAGCACGAAAGGAGCGACCCCAATGGACCTCACCCGAGATGCGATGCTGGTCAGTCTGCGCATCAGCGCCTGGTCCGGCCGGCTCTACGACCGCGAAGCGAGCGACCATGTCGCCGCCCACCACGACGCCAACTCAGGCGTGGGGCGGTACAACAAGCGACTCTTGCCCAAGGCGGCCCTAGCCGCGCTCAACGCCACCATGAACGAGGCAAGGACCCGGCACTACTCGAACTCCCTGCCGTGGGACGACAAGGGCTCGCGGCTCCTCACCGTCGCCAACTACGAGTACTACACCCAGGTCATGGACGGACTCCGCGAGCGGCTGGTGCGCCAGCGCGCCCGCTTCATCGAGGAATACGATGACTACGTGGAGCAGGCCCGGATCGACCTGGGCAAACTTTTCCGGATCGGGGAGTATCCCTCGAAGGAGGATCTCCGCGACAGGTTCTCCATCTGCTACCGCATCACGCCCGTGCCGGACTCCGACCACTTCATGGCCACGCTCGCGTCCGAAGACACCGAGCGGGTGAAGCGAGACATCGAGCTTCACATAAAGGAACAGCTCCACGACGCCGTGGGGGACCTCTACCGGCGTCTGGCCGAAGCCGTGGAGCGGGTCTCCGAGCGTCTGACCGAGGACGACAACGGCAAGCCGTTGGTGTTCCGGGACACCATGATATCCAACATCCGGGATCTGGTGGACGTGGTCCCCCGGCTCAACATCTTCGGCGACCACAGGCTGGCCGGCCTCTGCGAGCAGGTGAAGGACAGGATCGCCGGCGTGGAGCCGGACTCGCTCCGTCCGTCCGGGGCCTTCGACCCCGCTGTCCGGGCGAAGGTGAAGCGCGACGCCGACGCGCTCATGGAGCAGTTCGCCGGCTACTTCACGCCGCCCGTACAGGAGGTGGCGTGATGGCCGGCACCAC
>Ga0209543_1002639_pt1 | contig 12484 bp, 7 predicted proteins | sample MesohylFT_FD_187296 | JGI IMG/M metagenome (GOLD analysis project Ga0209543, IMG submission 187296) | Host-associated microbial community of the marine sponge Aplysina aerophoba from Gulf of Piran - sponge mesohyl, lysed by freeze-thaw... | ecosystem: Host-associated > Porifera > Sponge >...
CCGGGCGTGCAGGTGAGCACGATGACCTGGCACTCGCGACCGGCGGCGGCGATGGCGGCGCCCATGCGTGCGAGGCGGCCGGGGTCACTCCAGCCGAGGGCGTCGTCGAGGACCACGGGCGCGCCCCCGCCATCGGGGCTCACGCTGGCCGCGCACGCCAGCCGCGCCAGCACGCCGAGCTGCTCGCGGGCGCCGACACTGAGTTGCTCGATGTTCAGCGTGACACCGTTATGCGTGCGGCGCACGACCCGTAGATCGTCGTCCAGTTCCACCTCAAAGGTGGGTCCGAAGACGATCCGCCCGAACTGCTCTATGCGCTCTTTGAACGGTGCCAGGTAACGTCGGCGGCTCTCGGCTCGGCGCCGCTCGAACGTCTCGAACAGGAGTTGCGCCGCCCGCGCCCGCGCCTCGGTGCGCTCGTGGTCCCCTGAGAGGTGTTCAAGCCGGCGCTCGGCCTCGCCCAACTGCTCGTGCAGGCCGGCCTCGCCCTGATGATCCAGGCGAGCACGCAGGGCGGTCAGCGAGTCCTCGTTGCCGCGAAGTTCGGTTGCGGCACGGTTCGTGGCGGCGCGGGCATTCTCCAAGAGAGCGCTCAGCGACCGGGGATCAACCTCCGCCACCGCCGCCCGCGCCTGTTCGAGCGCACGTCCGGCGTCATCGGTCACCTGCTGTGCCAAAGCCAGGGCGCCGCTGAGGTCGGCGTCGCGTCGCTCCGCCCGCGCCGCGACGAGACTGCGTTCGGCATCCTGCACGGCTCCGCGGGCGCTGCTGATCTTCGCGGCCATGACGGCCTCGTCCTGTCGGGCCTTCGCGAACTCCTCCTTCGCCTCCTCGGCGGCGTCGCGGCACCGGGAGTGGCGCTCCTCCAGTTCGGCGAGCATCCGATCGGCCTCCGACACCAGGCGCTTGGACTCCTCGAAATCGGCGGGCAGGGGCGGATCGGCCGGGCGCTCGGCCACGTCGGCGTCGATTCGCCGCGAGAGACCCGCGATCTTCTGCGCCAGCACGTCGAGGGTCAGATCACCCAGATCCCGCTTGATGGCCGTGGCGGCCTCGGAGCGGTTGCGCTCGGTGTCCTTGCGCTGCTCGGCTGCCCGTCGCGCCTCGTCGAAGCTTGAGACGCCGCCCTCCGCGCAGAGTTGCCCAAGCCGGGCTTGGGCATCTTCCAATTCGGCAACCTTGTCCTTCGAGCCGCCGCCTGCCGTTACGTCAACCTGCACCACACCGGGCAGCGTGATCCGTGCATCGTCGCTGACGGAGCACTTGTGGTCGCCGCCCGCGGGCAGCTCGACCGTCTCACCGGAGACGCTCATCTCCAGATCGGTCAGGGCGGTCACGACGAGCGATGCCGCGGCGCTCGTGGCGGACGACTCGGCGCGCACCACCTCAAAATTCGCCGCCTCGATGCGCTCGAGCAGTTCGTCGTCCACCCGAACCGCCTCGAGGTGGGCCTCCGCCTCGGCGAGCGCCTGCTGAGCCTCGACCACCCGGTCGTGCCGCTCCCGGAGGTCCGCCACTTCAATCATCCGGCGGTGGTGCCCACAGTCCTCGTTGGCCCGCTGCTGCGCCAGCCTGGCCTCGGCAAGTTCTGCTGTCACCGACTCGTACGCCTCTGCGGCCTCGTCAGAACGCGCCGCAGCCGCCGTCAGCAACGGCGCGGACCGTGCCGCCTCGGCCTGGCGTTCCACCAACCCACTCCTCGCCCCGTCCAAACCGTCGACAAGTTCGTCACGGCGCCGGACGTCTTCGCGAATCCGGTCTCGTTCTGCCACGGCGGCCTTGTACTCCGCATCCAGCCTGGCAACATCGCTCTGGAGCCGCTCCAAGGCCTGCCACCGAACGCCGAGCGTCTGCTCCTCGCGCTCGGCGGCGCCGCGCACCTCCGCCAGCCGCGTACGGTCGGCCAGGCGCCGCTCGACCTCGGCGGCATCGGACTCGATGTCGGCGATCTGGCCCTCAAGTTGAGCCACGGTCACCCGAGCCTCGGCCACGCCGCGCTCGGCTTCCTTGCGGTCGGCCTTGGGTCGTCCTGCCCGGGTCCAGTACTTCTCCCGCTCGGTGCGGATTCGCCCCCAGAGGTCGTCCTCGCGGTCGCCGGCAGACTCGCCGGTGGCTGCGGCGTCGAGCGCCCTGCCCAACGACGGCACGTCGAAGCCCGGCAGAGCCACCTCGGTGCCCTGCTGGACCCGCAGCGCATCCCAGAGGTCTCTGTCGAGCGTCTCGTTCAGTATCTCCTCCACCCGCTCGTGCGCCTGGCGGCCGGTCAGCTGCTCGTGGCGTGGTGCTGTGACCTCCAGGCGGGTGTGAGGCTGCCGATGCCAGCGCTTGGAGTACACGAACCGGTGAGGGCCGGTGGTGATCTCCACCTCGACCTCGGGCCCGGCGTCGCGGTGAACAGGGCACACCTCAAGCACCTGCCCGGCCTTGGACGAGTCCGGGAACTTCACGTTGAGGATCATCCCCAGGGCCTCGGGGATGCTGGTCTTGCCAACCTCGTTGTCGCCTTCGATGATCGTGACGCCATCGTCGGTGAAGGTCACCTCGCTGTCAGCGACGCCGCGGTAGTTCCGCAGCCTGATCCGGTGGACCCTCATCGCCCGACCTCCGCCAGTCGATACAGCAGTCCCAGGGCCTCGCGGGCCGCCGCGGCCTGCTCACCCGAGCCCGCCAACTCTCGCAGGTCGCCGAGCGCCTCCCTCGCGAACCCCGAGAGCCCCAGGTCGTCCATGTCGGCTTCGTCGGGGACGACGACCAGGTCGCTGCGCCGCCGGTGGGTCTCGAGAGAGGCGAGCACGTCGGAGCAATGGTCCAGGAGGCCGCCGAGTCGCGCCTTCTGGGCGAGCGACAGCTGGCCCACCAGAGCCAGTCTGACGATGGCGCACTCCTTGTCCTCCAAGCCCTCGAGCCACTCAGCCAGGTGATTGATGTCCCGGTCGCCGGTCAGTTCCCAGTCACGACTCAGGAAACGCCACTTGCCGATCTCCTCAACCTGCAGCCGCACACCGGCCGCGTCGAGTTCGACGACGACGACGTTCCCAGAGTCCACCTCGTCGTAGTCAGTGGCCTCAGGCGCGCCCGCATACCAGATCCGCTCGCTGTTGCCGACCTCGGTCGTGGAGTGCCGGTCTCCCAGCGCCACGTAGTGGACCGTCCCGGCGGCGAGGCATTGCTCGAGGCCCTCAAGCGATATGAGCGCCGGATCGTTGGGATTCGGGGACATGGAGTCAAGCGCGCCGTGACCGGCAACGATGCGGACCAAGCCCGTGGGCTCGAGTTCGGTGCACGCCTCGGCCACCAGGTCAACAAGCGGACGCTTGGTGAACCAGGGCGCCGGGACCAACTCGACACCCGGCGACACCGCAACAGGATCGGGGGCCTCCAGTACGACCACGTTCGAGGGGCAATGCCGCGTGAAGGTGGGCGAGCGGTACACCGTAGAGGGATCGAGCGGGTCGTGGTTGCCGGGCAGCAGGTAGAAGGTGACCCCTGGAGTCGCCGCCATCGCATCCAGCGCCCGGACGACCACTTGGCGGCCCACCTGGTTGGATTCGAACACGTCGCCGCAGACCACGACGAACCCGCAGCCCTCGCGCTCTGCCAGCGCCCCAATGCGGCGTACTGCGTCGATGCGGGCCTCACTGAAGCGGGCCTGCGCCTCGCCGGCCAGGAAGTGCCTGGTCATGCCCAACTGCCAGTCGGCTGTGTGGAGGAATTTCACCATGCCCGAAGCATAGGAAGGGTGTGTGACACTCCCGGCAGGGCGGGGCTGCACTGCACAGGCCTCGGATGCGGACACTCAATGAGAAATGCGGATACCGAGTGTGTAATGCATGCATCGGATGTGGAGTGCGGACACCACATGCGGAATGCGGACAGTGAGTGCGGGTAGAGTATCGCCATGGCGGGGCACGGCAAGCAGCGCGGCAATCCGTTCTCGCCCGGGTTCGGGCGTTCGCCAGCGGCCCTGGTTGGGCGCGACGGAATCCTCGAGGACGTTGCCTCTCAACTCGCGGCCGTCGCGAGCGGGCACCGCCTGTGTTCGATCCTGGTGGGTGTTCGGGGCTCGGGCAAGACCTCGCTGCTGAACGCCGCGGAGGACATGGCCCATGAGTCCGGGTGGATGGTGCTCGCCGTGGACGCCACAACGAGCGGACTGTCGCAACGCATCGCCCGAGCGGCGGCTGCGACCACCGAAGCCCACGAGGGATCGACCGTTCGAGGCGATGATGCTCAGCGATCCCGACGGAGGATCAACAGCTTGCGGCTGCCACCGGGCATCGCCCTCGGATGGGAGTTCACCGAGGAGCAGATGGAGGGCGACACGCGACACCTGCTGCGCCGCTTGGCGGGGGCGGCCGCGGACCGGGGCGGGGGCCTGCTCATCACCCTGGACGAGTTGCACTCGGGCGAGCGGGACGAGGTGAGGAGGTTCGCCGGCGACTTCCAGCACGTTGCGGAACGGGAGGGGCTGCCCGTCGGGTTGCTGGGCGCGGCGCTACCGGAGATCCAGTACACCGTGCTGGAGGATCGGAAGCTGACGTTCTTCCACCGAGCGCAGCTCCATCGGTTGCGGCCCCTGACCGATGAGCAGTCCTTCCTGTGTCTCCGAACCACGGCGGCCTCCGCGGGAGGCGAGTTCGCTGCCGATGCACTCCATCTGGCCGCCACCGCCGTCAACGGTTCCCCGTATCACCTGCAGCTGCTCGGCCGGTCGGCCTGGGAGGCGGCGGGCGCGCCGGGACAGCCGATGGACAACGAGGCGTGCAGGCTGGCGATAAGGCGAGCAGGAGACGGATTCCGGCGGAGCATCAGCGCTCCTGCCTGGCACCAACTGTCCGACGCGGAGCAGGAGTACTTGCACGCGGTGGCGCGCCTGTACCCGTCGGCCACGCGCCGGGCACTTGCCGGAACCATCGACGCACCGTCCAAGTGGCTCGCGCGGACCGAGCGACGGCTGACCATCTCGGGCTACGTTCGGATGACAGATCAGGGTTCGCTCGAACTGGCCGAGTTGATGCAGCGCCGGGACGTCCTGGACTTCTCCGAGCCGGAATTGGGATATCGACGTACCGACGACGGACCCGGCGCCGCGCCGTCCCCCGCAGCGCCCTCCCGGCAGGTGTGCGGCGAGTGGATGCCGGTGGCGAGAGCTCGCTGCGCCCTCGGCCGCGGCCACAAGGGAGGCCACAGGACTCGCCGCTGACGGGTGCGACGACCGGCCTTGCAGGCGGCGACGGGGAAGCGCGGCGGATGCATGGCGGCTGGAGGTGTTGTCGCGGCCCGGCGGCTTTCTGTCGGCGGGAACCCGACGCGGGGGCCGGGATCGAGCCGGGGCTAGCCGGCCGGCACGACGGTGGCGGTGCCGGCGACGATGGAGAATGGCCTGCCGACCAGCAGGAGACTCGACTCTGACGCACGGGGCTGACATGGCCAGCGATCTGACCCCCACCGGTCGATGTTGACCACAATGGTCCGGACTCTCGGCGTGCTTTCGCGTCCCAGCAGTCAGATGGCGCAGTGCAGACGAAATCGCGATGCCAATAGGCGCCTGATCGACAGCCTCAACGGTAACTTTCGATTCAATACTCGAATATATGTTTGACTCTGTCACAGGGGTTGTGTAGGGTACGGGTACCGGTCACTGACCCTTGCTCTGGCGGGGGTCGGGCTTCCCCAACCGGCTTGTCGGCCCCGCCGACCCGAATCCGACGGCGATGCGTTCCCCGAGGGAGCCACCGATGACCGAACCCACCCTCTTCTCCGACCCGACACTCCCGGCGCCGGGGCCCGGCGCGGCCGACCCGACCGCCGGGCGCGGGTCGAACCTCCGGGAAACGTCGGCGTCGCCCGCCACATCCTCCCCCGCCGGCAAGCCCGGCCACGGCGGGATCTCCCGCCAGCGCCCGAGTGACCAGCGGGAGACGTCGGCGGCACCCACCGACTCCTCCCCCGCCGGCGAGTCCGGCCGCGGCGGTGCCTCTTCGGATCAGTTGTTGGGGTTGTTGGATGGCCTGGTTGTGGGCCTGGGATCTCTGGGCGGTGGGCGCTTGGAGGAGTGTCTGCGCCTGGTGGGGCGGTGTGAGGCCCGCCTTGCGGCGGTGAAGGCCGACAAGGTCGCCGAGTTGGCTCAGTGGCGCGGCGAGGCGCACGCCGCGGCGGTGCTGCGCGGCGACTTGAAGCAGTCCCGGGGCGGCGCCAAGCGGGAGGTGCAGTTCGCCGGGCGGCTCGCCGACCTGCCCGGCACAGCCGAGGCGCTGGCAGAGGGCGCCATCACGCCCCAGCACGCCCGGGCGATCGCCGACGCCGCGGCGCACACGCCTGTCGACGAGGCGGAGTTGCTGGACGCCGCGGAGACCGAACCGGCCGACACCTTCGGGCGCACGGTGCGTGATCACGTCAACGGGAAATCAGCCGGCGAGGACCTCGAGGAGCGGCGGCGCCGCCAGCGCGCCCGCCGCGAGGCCACCATCAAGCAGGAGTCCGACGGCATGTACAAGCTGTTCGGCACCTTCGACCCCCTCGCCGGCGCCCGCATCGAGACCGCGCTCGCGGCGATAGCCAAGAACCTCTGGCACAACGAAGACCCCAACAACCGCGCCACACCCGCCCAGCGCTACGCCGACGCCCTCGAAGCACTCATCACCCGCCACAGCAACCGCAGCGGCGACGGCGACGGATCCGGGACCGGCGACGCTCAGCGCGCGACCCTGCTGGTCATCGCCGACTACGACACCGTCGCGGGCCAACTCGCCAACGCCCGCCTCGTCGACGACACGCCCCTGGCGCCCAGCGAACTCCTCCAGATCGCCCTGGAAGCTGACATCCTGCCTGCCCTGTTCGACACCAAGAGCCAACCCCTGTGGCTGGGCCACAAGTACCGCACCGCCAGCTTCGCTCAGCGCATCGCCCTCGCCGTTCGCGACAAGGGCTGCGCCGTCTGCGGCGCCGCCAACAGCTTCTGCCAAGCCCACCACGAGAACTACTGGGAAGACGGCGGCCCCACCGACATCGACAACCTCTGCCTGCTCTGCAGCGACTGCCACAAACAGGTCCACGAACACGGCGCCCTACTCACCCGCGGCCCCGACGGAGAATGCAGCCTCGAACCCCCACCCAACGGTCCACCCGCCACGAAGAGTCAGAACGGCGCGGCCCGCAACAACAACGCCCGACACAAGAAAGGCAGCCCCGCCAACCGCAACGGCAAAGAGACCGACACCGGTCAAGCCGTCAACCGACCCCTCCGATGCTGAGACACTCAGCTACGCCCGAATTGGCCCGAGAGCGCGGACATCCGGCCTCCTCAGAACCATCGACCATCTCAATACCTCCAGATACCGCGCGAGGGGTCGATATATCGCGCGAGGGGTCGATGTCGACGCCCACTCCACGGGGCCCCGGCGCCACCGAAAGCACCCCCCAGACAGTGGGGTCGATGCCGGTGCCCACTCCGGGGTCCCCGTGGCGCCACCGAAGGCACGGCCCGGACAGTGGACTTGATGCCGGTGCCTACTCCGGGGTCTCCGTGGCGCCACCGGAGGCACCGCCCCGGCAACCGCAGAACGGATTGCGTCCGTTACCGGAATCTCGTGCAGGTGGGTAGCGAAACGGGTCAGGAGCTAGTCGGGTAGCAGGACGGTGGCTGTGCCGGCGAGGACGGCCTCGGTGCCGTTGCGGGCCAGCCAGACGTCGCAGTCCACGAGTCGGCCGTCGGGATCCCGGTGCACGGCGGTGACCTTGCCGCCGGCCACGAGACGGTCCTCGGCGAAGACGTTGCCCAGGAAGCGCACCTTCAGGCGGCGGAAGTTGGCGGGGCCGCCGGCCCAGTCGGTCAGCATGTCGATCACGTAGCCCATGTTGTTGGGCCCCTGGTTGACGGGTCGGTCCCCCAGGCCCAGCCGGCGCACGTCGTCGGCGTCCCAGTGAATCGTGTTGGGATCACCCAGTAGCGCCGCCATGGTCTTCATCTTCTCGGCGCTGACCGACTCGATGATCCGCTGGGGAAGCTCGTCTCCCACCTGCACGCAACCGGGCTCGGCCTGCTCGGCGCTCACGGCTGCCTCGGGAAGACGAACGAGTTGGTGCAGACGCCGGCCACTTCGCCGCCGGGCGCCACCACCTCCAGGCGGAACGTCAGCAGGTCGAACGTGCCGATGGCGCCGCCCTGCTTGCGCTTCACGTCGGTGAACTCGCCGCGAACGGCGTATGTCACGCCGGTGCGCAGAGGCGCCAGCACTTCCATGTCGCACTCGCCGAACATGGGGCCGTCGGAGGCACTCGTGGAGGCCAGTTCGAACAACTCGGCAATGCTCAGGCCCATCCCGCCCATGGCCGCGTAGTAGCAGAACATGGGGTGCGCCAGATCGTCGTCGCGCTGCGGCGAGCCGATCACGTCGTTCGTGAGCCAGTTCCGGTAGTGCTCCAGATCGAACGAGCCGCCAGGGAGCCGCCGGCCGACGAGCCGGCGGACAGTCTCGACGGGAATCACGACGACACCCGCGCAACGCGCCACCGGCTGCGCTGCGGACCGATGCGGCGACCGCGACGAAACGAGCGGGTCCTTACCCCGGATAGCTCGCCGCTCGGGGTGTCTCGCTGCGGACCGATGCGGCGACCGCGACGGGACGGGACGGGGCTCACGCCAGCGCCTGGTCCAGGTCGGCCAGCAGATCGCCGACGGTCTCGATACCGACCGACAGGCGAACCAGACCGGGGTCCACCGCCAGCGGGCTCTCGGCCACCGAGAGATGGGTCATCGTGGCGGGCTGCTCGATGAGCGACTCCACCGCACCCAGGGACTCGGCCAGGCGGAAGACCCGGGTGGCCCGCACGGCGGCGACGGCCGCGGCCTCACCCCCGTCCAGCACCGCCGACACCATTCCGCCGCCGCGCCGCATCTGCCGGACGGCTACGTCGTGGCCCGGATGGCTCGCCAGGCCCGGGTACAGCACTTCGGCCACCGCCGGGTGGCCGTCGAGGAACGCCGCCACCGCCTCGGCGTTGTCGCAGTGGCGATCCATGCGAACGCCCAGGGTCTTGAGGCCGCGCAGCAGCAAGTAGCAGTCGAACGGGGCGGGCACGGCCCCCGCCGCGTTCTGCACGAACGCCAGCCGTTCGGCGAGGTCGCCGTCGTTGAGCGCCACGAAGCCGCCCACGACGTCGGAGTGGCCGCCCAGGTACTTGGTGGCCGAATGCAGCACCACGTCGGCCCCCAGCGCGAGGGGGTTCTGCAGGTACGGCGTGGCGAAGGTGTTGTCCGCCACGACGGCGGCCCCGGCGGCGTGCGCCACATCGGCAACGGCGGCGATGTCGACGACGGTGAGCAGGGGGTTGGTGGGGGTCTCCAGCCAAACCTGGCGCGTCGCCGGCCCGACGGACGCGGCGACGGCCTGCTCGTCGGTCATGTCGACCGCGGTCCAGTCGATCCCCCGCTCGCCGTAGACCGTGGCAATGAGCCGGTACGTGCCGCCGTAGCCGTCGGCACCCAGCACCACGTGGTCCCCGGGGCGCAGCAGCCGCAGCACCGCGTCCTCCGCAGCCATGCCGCTGGCGAAGGCGAGACCGTGCGCAGCCCCCTCCAGCCCGGCGACGCACCGTTCCAGCGCCGCCCGCGTGGGGTTGCCGGTGCGCGAGTACTCGAAGCCGAGGTGCTCGCCCGGCGCCGGCTGCACGAACGTCGTCGCCAGGTGGATGGGCACGGTGAGGGCGCCGGTGGCCTCGTCCGGCTCCTGGCCGACGTGGATCGAGCGGGTCTCGAACCCCCAGCCGCTCGGACCATCGGTCCCGCCGCAGTCGCGGGCACCGGCCGCGCCCGAACCTCCACCACCGTTCGGATTCTCGCTCATGTCGCCTCCGTCCCCGTCGCCATCGGTGTCATCGACGGTCACTCCCGTCGCGCCGAACCCCCGGTGCCGGCCGGGACGCAACGGGCCGCTCGGACCGCTCGGACGGACCGGACGGACCGGACGGAGCCGCATCGTTGCCCGGTTGCGTCGAGCCGTCCTCGCCCGGCGGTACAGGCTCGCCGGGATATCCCGCGGACAGGAACCCCAGCACGTCGGTACGGGACACCACCGCCCGTGGGCAGCCCCCGTCCAGGACCAGCAGCGCCGGCGACCGCTCCAGCTTCGCAACCGCCAGCGTCACCGGCTCCCCGATGCCGATCCGCTCCAACGGCCTGTTCATCACCTCCCCCACCGGGCGCCCCAGCAGGTCGCCGTCGAAGGCCAGAGCCATGAGTTGCAATTCGTCGACCGAGCCGACGACCTCGGCCGCCGTGAGCGGCAGATCTCCCTTGGCCACGGGAAGCTGGCTCACCCCGTAGTCGCGCATCCGGGTCACGGCGAGGCGCACCGGGTCGCCGGGGTGAACGTACACCAGCGGCGGCACGGCGCCCGCCCGGGCGTCGAGCACGTCCCCCACACAGGGGCGCTCGCCGATCAGGAAGCCGTGCGACGCCATCCACGCGTCGTTGAACACCTTCGACAGGTAGCCCCGACCGGCGTCGGGCAGCAGCAGCACCACGACGTCGCCGGATCCGCATTCTCGGGCCACCTCGCGGGCGGCGCACACCACGGTGCCGCCGGAGCCACCGATGAGAAGGCCCTCACGGCGCGACACCGCCCGGGCCATCTCGAAGGAGTCCCGGTCGGAGACAGGGATCACGCGGTCCACCACCGACCGGTCGTAGGTCTCGGGCCAGAAGTCCTCGCCGATGCCCTCCACCAGGTAGGGGCGCCCCGAGCCGCCGCTGAAGATTGAGCCCTCGGGGTCGGCGCCGATCACCTGTACCGCCGGATTCTGCGCCTTGAGGTAGCGGCCCACCCCGGCCAGGGTGCCCCCGGTGCCGGCCCCCGCCACGAAGTGCGTGATGCGCCCGCCGGTCTGGCGCCACAGTTCGGGCCCGGTGGAGCGCTCGTGGGCCAGGGGGTTGACCTGGTTGAAATACTGGTTGGGCCGGTAGGCGCCGGGAGTCTCCGCCACGAGGCGCTCGGCGGTGGAGTAGTACGAGTCGGGATCGTCGGGGGCGACCGCCACCGGGCAGATCACCACCTCCGCACCGTAGGCCCGCAGGAGTTGCACCTTCTCCTCGCTGACCTTGTCGGTCATGACGAAGATGCAGCGGTAGTCGCGCCGCGCCGCCACCATGGCCAGCCCCACGCCGGTGTTTCCCGAGGTGGGCTCGATGATGGTGCCGCCAGGGGCCAGCAGGCCCTCCCGCTCGGCGGCGTCGATCATGGCCACGGCAGGCCTGTCCTTCACGCTGCCGCCGGGATTGAGCATCTCCAGCTTGGCCAGCACGTCACACGGGACCCCGGCGAGGACCCGCCGCATCCGCACCAGCGGCGTGTTCCCGATGAGGTCGAGGATCGAGTCTGCGACCTCCACGCCTTCACGCTACCCACGCCGGGCGGCGACCCGGACAGGCGACCCGCCGAGGGTGGGGGCGCCGGGGCCGGCCGGTGGAGCGGTTTCGTCAGACGCTCCCGACGACGGCCACCGCCGCCCCCACCGGACGACGACCGCAGAGCCGATTCCGGCCCGGACCGGTTCGACCGAACGCGGGAGTCACGACCGGGAAGGATCCTCAGAGTTCGTCGGTGCCGGCCAGGGTGGCGTCGGGGCTGTGGCCGTAGCAGTGCTCCAGCAGCCGGGCCTCGGTGATCTCGTCGCCGACGGCCTCGCCAACTATCTCGCCCTCGCGCATGGCGATGACCCGGTGGCAGACCCCCACCAGCTCGCCGAACTCCGAGGAGATGAACACCACCGCCTTGCCTTCGGCGGCCAGCTGCTCCATGAGGCCGTAGACCTCCTCCTTGGCCCCGACGTCGATGCCGTGGGTGGGCTCGTCGAAGATCAGGACCGAGGCGCCCGAGCGCAACCAGCGGGCCAAGACCAATTTCTGCTGGTTCCCGCCCGATAGCCAGGCAGCGGGCGTGAGATCCGACGGGGTCTTGATGTCGAGGTCGCGCACGGCCGCCAGGGAGGCATCGCGCTCCTTGGGCGCGGACGGCATCGGCAGGTGGCGCGCCAAGCGGAACCTGGCGAGGGTGCCAAGCGTGATGTTGCGGCGCACGTTGAAGTCCCGTATGAGCCCCTGGTTACGCCTGTCCTCCGGCAACAGGACCATCCCGGCGGCGATGGCATCGGAAGGCTTCCGGATCGTGACCTGCTCGCCGTGCAGGCGGATCACCCCGCCGGTGCGGTGATCGGCCCCGAACACCGCCCGCATCAGCTCGGTGCGTCCGGCGCCCACCAAGCCCGCCACGCCGAGGATCTCGCCGGTGCGGATGCTGAAGGAGGCATGGTGGATCTGCCCGGCCACCTCCACGTCAGTCACCTCGAGCACGACCGGGGCGTCGGGCGGTCCGCCGATGCCGTGGGTGCGGCGGCGCTGCAGTGCGGTCTCGCTTGCGTCCTCGCCGGTGATCTCCTCGATGAGCGTGCGGGTGTCGAACATCTCGGTGGGCCGGTCGTCCACGAC
>Ga0209543_1002653_pt1 | contig 12434 bp, 12 predicted proteins | sample MesohylFT_FD_187296 | JGI IMG/M metagenome (GOLD analysis project Ga0209543, IMG submission 187296) | Host-associated microbial community of the marine sponge Aplysina aerophoba from Gulf of Piran - sponge mesohyl, lysed by freeze-thaw... | ecosystem: Host-associated > Porifera > Sponge >...
CAGCTGTCTTCTTTTTCTTTACTTGTTGTTTGTCCTGGTTTAATGGGCGACCCATCAGGATTTGTAGTCCGGCCATAACCGATTGTCCAGACGCCTGCTTGATCTTGGTATGCCTTGTCACGGTATCCTTCCTTCTCTTTGAGGAAACTGACTAGGCCTCCAGTGTTGTAGCCCATGGACTTAGCGATAGCATATGCCTGACCGGGAGCTGTGTAGCCTTCGCCATGTAGCTTGGATACCTTCTTACCGATGTTAGCCTTGAGCATCTGGTTCTCAGCGTGACGCTGTTGTAGCCCATGGTTATTCATCTGCTCGATGATAGGTCCGTACATGGCGGTGGCTTCTTTGTTTAATACGAACTCACCATCGGTTAGCATCGCAGGAATAGTATCGACGTTGGTTGGATCATTAAGATCTTTTACCATGTTGCCCTCCTATTTCTTAGCTAATGGTGCTTTCGCAGTTTTGTTTGTAGTAGCTGCTGCCTTCTTCATCTGCTGAGCCTGCTGGAACTGCTGTTGCTTCAGCTTCATATCCAATGCATGCTTCTCTTGCTTACGCATCTCATCTAGTTCGAATGCCTTTGCCTGCTGGTCTAGCTTCTGCTCATCCATTACTTTCTTGATAGGTGTTTCTTGTACTGCACCGCCTTCGTTGTACCCGTTAGGATTCAACGGACCACGACGCATCATGCCACCTACATTCTTTCCTTCTACACTCGGCGCACGGTCTAGTATCTTCATCCACCATGGGCGAGCTGCCTTCCCACCTTTATTATAGGCAGGGTACTTCATTGAGATAGGTCCACCCATGTTTCTCTCCTTATATACTACACCTTGTGATCCACCAGGTACGCTGAAGTACGGATGCTTCTTCAAGAACATCTGCATAGCTTCCTGCTTCTGCTTGTCGTTACCTGACTGGCGTGCCCGTTGTAAAGCTGCGAGTGCATTGTAATCAACTGGCTTGCCTGCTGCCTTAGCTGACTGGATCTGTGCTGCGATACCCTCGTAGGGATCCTGCCCTTTGGGAGCTACGAACTTCTCACGATCAGCATAACCCTTGATGACATCACCTTGGATCTGCCCGAGTGAGTTACCCTGCTCGTCGAATAGCCGACGCTGGAGTGGTGCTATGTTGTGGCCCTGAGCACCAGCCTTAATGGCTGCGTTCTGAGCTGCGACTCTCTTCCGAGCCTCCTCAGCATAGTCCACCTTACCACCTTCGTTGAACAGACCACCGAGTACTCCACCCAGTGGGCCGAGAGCAGAACCAAGTAGCTTCTTCCCTATACCTATACCAGCCTGAGCTAGTGGTGAGGGTCCTCGCTGCTGAACCTGTGCGTGCTGAGCTGGTGGTGCCTGTTGGATGGGATTAGCAGACGCCCGTGACTGGGCAATCTTCTCCTCCCTTCTCTTCTTCTCTTCCTCTAAGCGAGGGTTATAGTGCGTAGGCATTTATCTTCCTCCTTAGAAGTTTATATAGACCGACGGCATAAGAGCCTGGTGCTATGACCAGCACAGCCAGACAGGACATGGGAGTAACCCTACGTTCCACGAATGCTGTATGCCCTGCCTCGGTTACACGAGACCAGAAGGGTGATCCCTTCACGAGCTTGTTTGCGATGTAGTGTCCGTATGTATCGTAGCCGAGACGCCAGATGCGAGACCGCTGAGCGTGCCAGCGACGTAGTTCCTTGATCTTCTTGATAGGCATTCCGTGCTTGAACGCAGCAGTGCAGCACCACGTGCCGTCATCACTACCACCTCCACTATCAGAACCACCATCATCATTATCAGAGCCACCGCCCCACCAACTACCACTACTGGTATCACCTACAGTATCACTACCGTGGACTCCTCCAGTGTAGCTGTCACCTGATGCACCAGGTCCTCCGCCATCAAACATATCTGCAATGGATGTGAAGCCCCAACCAGCGTTGCCAGTGTCATTGCTAGGATCTCCGTCATTATTAACATCACTACCTCCGCTATCGTTATCATTACCGTAGTCACTGAACGACTCCTCAGGAGGGAGTAAGCTAGATACGTCAGCCATGAGAGGCTCACCTGTAATAGCTGTACCAACAGTACCAACGAGGGAGTTATTAACTAGCCCACCAATAGCATCACCAAGAGGATCTACTCCCAGTCCTACATACCCGTGGTTGTAGAGTGGGTTACCTGTTGTCATACCTGTGGGGTTAGCTTCTGAGTGATCGTATGCTGCGTTGTAGTTCTCAGTGAACTCTTCATTGTAGTCATTACCGAAGCCGAACAGTCCTTCATCAGCAGCAGACAATACATTAGGCCCTGCAACGATGTTAGGATCTCCTGTCTCAGGATTGATACCACCTTCAGCGATGATCTCAGCTATGTCGTTAGCTGCTGTTTCTTCAGCTGCACTGTCGTATGCTAGCTCGTTGCCACCGAGGGTTTCTACAACACCTGGCTGCCATACCTCTGGCTGACCACCTGTGCCTGCACCATCGTCCTCTGGGGTAGACATCTCCACATATGTGTTAGCTGTCTCCTCTGCATTCGCTGCTACCTCACCTAGCCATGGGTCGTGTGATCCTGCATCATAGCTAAGGCCTGCACCTGGTCCACCCGGTTGGGCGCCTGCGAAGTACTGTGCTATACCTGGAGCTGCGAATCCACCGGGGATATACAGTTCTCCATCGTAGCCGGGGATCTCACCCATTCCACCCTGCGGGATACCTGTCTGTACACCAGCGCCTGGCTGGAATACCGGGGTCGGCGCTACTGTCCCACCATATCCTACTTGTGTAGCTCCTGGTGCTGTCCATCCTGCTCCTGCTGCGGCGCCTTGTGCTTGTGCTTGAGGGTTATCGCCTAAGCTAGCGCTTCCTCCTCCTCCACCCATATCACTTACCTCCGCGTTGAGTTGTCACTGACTTCTGTCCTAGTGCAGGGCTTCCATACAGTCCGAATAGACGTTGGATCCCTTGGTATGCTGCATCACCCTCGTTCTGGGCCTGCTGTTGCAGTGCTGAGCCTACTGCTTCAGTCTCTCCCACTCCTGTCAGGAACTGATTCTGTAGACCTGAGCCTGCACCGAGTACTCCACCTGCTCCGCCTAATGCGTACTGCCTCCGGCTCTCAAGTTCCCGCTGGGCTATGTCAGCTCCAGTCTTGGTGAGTGCTTGGTCAATAGATGCTTGACTACGTGCAGAGCCTAACGCTCCACCACGTGCAGCTTGACCTTGAAGTTGACCTAGCTGGGCCTGCTGTGCTTGCCCGATAGTACCCTCAAGCGCTGATGCTTGTTGTCCGATAGCATCTGCCCCGAATAGACCGGTACCTGACGCTGCATCTCGGTAAGCTTGTGTAGCCCCGTAGCTATCAGCTGCGATCTGTTCCAGTACTCCACCACGCTGGCCTAATTCCTTCCGTCTTTCGAAAGCATCAAGCTGCTCGGGTGTTAGATCTTGTACATGTGAGAAGCCGCCGGCTCCTTCGGTAGCTACTGCTTTGTTTAAGCTTGACTCCACCGCTGGACGTGCCCAGTCGGGAAGACCTGATTCTGATGTCGACGATCCGCCGCCTCCTCCACCCATGACTATACCTCCGTGGGTTGTACTGGCCAGTCGAAGTGACCAGGAAATGTTGGTTGTTGTGGGATATCACGTAGTGCCTGACGGTATGTTACCCACTCTTCCTTAGTACCAGGCACACTGGCGTCAGTGACATCAGGTAATACAGTCCAGTCGCATGCGCGTAACCGTACGTCCCGCTCGGTCCTAATAGACTCAGCAAGACGTGCATCGTCTGTCCGTAGTTCTCCCTCGACTACATCGAAGAAGGTCCAGTCACGGAGTACTGCATCTTCATAGACCATTGATCGGCCTGTAACTATATGAGGACGTGCCTGATCAGCAGTATCATACCCACCGATCACGTCTCCTGTTGCTATATCATATACGTAATATGCCATTTATAACTCCTTCATTAGGGTTGTATAAGGTTCCTTGAAACCGAAGGGCTTTAGTGCTCTCGCCCATCCCTTCCGGCCATAGACAGAGGCATACTTACATCCCTGTTCTCTTCCAAATTCTTCTAATATCTTGAGGATCTCCGGTCCGTGATCGAACCAGCCCTCTGAGGTGGTGCATACTATGACCATCTCTTTATATTGTTTATGTGTGAGGATCCGAGTGATAGCTACCCCATGGATAGTACCCCACTCGTCCTCTCGTATCCAACATTGGCAGATGAACTGCTGACATTCAATGAAGATGTCATAGGAGGAGACGTCCCCAGTTCCATGAACCAGGGATCTCTCTACCTTTTCTACTATTAGATACCATTTACGGGCGAGCTCGTCGCCGCCAAGTAATCTTGTCCTCATAATTACTCCTATTAATGTGTATAGATGGCAACACTGAAATTCCAGTTTCTAGTAGTACCACCAGAATTTCCCTGCACGCCGCGCATTATTACTCTCCATGTATCTTGACCGCCTGATCTTGCATCAATAGCTGCCTGCGGGATTAGAACTGCATCTGCCCCAGACATCGCTGTCTCACCTCCACCAGTACGAGTGTCGTCAATAGTAATAGTGCTTATAAGAATACCATTTAAAAATAACTCTTGATCTCGCGAGTTACCAGGGGTAGTAGGAATTGTTGCATTCCAAGATAACCAATTCTCTGCTGATTGCACATTTGTATCCCATACTTGTTGCCCTTGATACATAGCAGAATCACCAGGAGTTACATCATCTGGTCCAAGATCAGTAGTTATCGTAGTATTTGTGAATGTTCCAGAGCGGCCGAAAGAAATAATCACAGGAGATCCACCTCCACCAGCTCCACCGATGTTGATTGTGGTTCCGCCACCACCACTGCTCCCTCCACTTGCTTGATTCTGATAGACGATATATAGTTGTCCAGCGCTACCTGCCGCAGATGTTGCAGTTCCTGTTGTGCCTGCATTGGCTTGAGTATAACGCCCAGCGCTTCCTGTAGCGACTGGCACTGAAACAGAACTACTACCTAACTGCAAGTTACCACCTGTACTAGTAACTACGAAGTCATGCCAATACGCCTCAGCCTCTGTTGTGACTTCTGCGTTTGTTAGTAGAGTCGGAGCATCTGTACCTGTGATAGTCGACATTCCGTCTGCACCATTGGTGACAATACCTGCACCAGCACCCGCCGTACAAGTAAGAGTTATACCACTCCATGTTATAGACGATCCAGTGCCTGAACGACCAGCCTGCTCTTGATTTGGTTGTCGTGTAATTGATCGCCCGGCGCCGCCTGTGCCTATTACGACGTTAGCACCTTCTAATACTGATACATCTTGTAAGAAGAATCCACCACTACCACCATTACCGCCACGGCCTGTATCTCCCGGGTCTGGACTTGTATTAACACGGACCGCACCACTTCCGGAACCTGCCGTTAGGAAAACCCACGCGGGACCTGTGTGGTCTAATGTAAGTGAAGTCGTAGATGCTGTTACTGTTTGTGAGAAGAACTCTCCGAGTACGAGACCTCCACCACCACCACTCGATGTAGCCGTAGTGAATGCCCGCCATATCCCTGGTGTAGGATCCCATGCGTATGTAGTGTTACCTACTGTGAACTGATCTCCTTCCTGTGGAGGATTATTGGGGAATAATATATTTTCCTGTGCCATGTTGTCCTCCTATAATGCACTATCACGGTAGAGTATAGCGTTACCAGTTACGATACTGGATCCACCACTACCACCTAAGTTGTAAGTCCACACATCATCAGCTTCAGTAGATCCACTGCGAGCGTCGATCATAGCTTGTGTAATGTAACCACCGCCATTGGCTGGGAAATTTCCACCATTCCTAACATGTGTCGCCGTTATAGAGGCAATATCAATACCATTTAAAGTTATAGTGAATGTACTACTTGATGAAGCACCATTAACACCCGCTCCAGACGTATTGCTCATCTCTACCCAATCACCTACCGTATACGTCAAAGGCTCAAAGATTGTTTGAGTCTCCGAATTTCCCATTCCTTGGTATACGTCGACAGAAGATGACTGTGTTACCCAAGTAAAAGTGGCAGTTCCAGATGGCCCTTGAGTTTGGACACCAGACCGGGTAAAGAAAGGAAAAGGATCGTTATTAGCAATGAGAAAATCAGCAATGGAAATAGGATCATCTCCACCTCCACCAGAGCTACTCTCAAAAGCTATCCCAGGGGATGACTGTATCCACTGGAACTGACCAGGTACGGGAGGATCTGCTGTTGGATCTCCTGAGCTATCTTCTACTAATGTGAAGAGGCCAGGGTCCTCACCATCTGCTCCGCAGTACCACCATAGATCTCCAGCACTACCCATGGTGGGGTCCGGCCGGGTCTGGCTGACTACCACTGTTGCTCCGCCAGCTGCCTCTGATAGCCAGCGGTTATTCGCTGACTCGTATGCGTATGTAGTCCCACCAAACGAGTATGTCTGCCCCTCCGTGGGAGCAGTGGGAAATGAAATTGCTGCCATGTTGTCCTCTTAATTCTTTGTTACGTCTGCCCATGTGCCAATCGTAGGATCTGCTACTGGATCAGTCGCATAGTATAGAAATAATCTACCAATAGAGCTGTCATACCATAGATCCCCGTGAGTACGGGTAGCTGGCTGGACTGTAGCAATAGTCACCGACGGTGCTACTGTCTCGGTTGCCTGCCATAGATTAGGGAGATCAGGTGGAAACATATTAGCCGTAGATGTATGATCCTCCAGCGCTACGTATACCTGTCCCTCGTATGACACCACTGTTCCTGCTACGTACATTGTACCAGCCGTCCAAGCATCCGTGCCTGGTGGCTCTGGTGTAGTGATTAAGATCGTTGGATCTTCAATCGTAATGCCTGATAGGGTAAGGGTTTCGCCGTTCCAGAAGAGATGATCTGTCTCATCGCCCACCAGCAGGATCTCCTGCGTGGGATTAGCTGCTGTAGCTGTAGTACTATCTGGGTTATTAACAAAACCTATATAGCCACCGCGAAATGCCTGATTAGGATTTAACTCTGGTACAGTATCTGTTGGACTATCCCATGCAAGGATATTATCTAAAGAAGATACAGAGATACCAGCTGCTAGACCTACGTTAGAGAACACTGATCCAGCTACCACAAGGTTACCATCAATGAACTGTTCAGCTAAGGTCCAAGTTCTAGTCCCATCATCTGCGATAGCTGTCAACTCGAAAGCACAAGAGAATTCTCCTGCTGTATTAGGACTAGCATACGTTATTACTGCTATATCTCCCAGTACAGACGCTCTGTTGACAGCCATCATTATTTCATCTTCGTCAGGTCTTGGTGTAGTCCCATCTGGTTTCGCACCGAGGCGAGGGATCCTTATGAAGGCTGCACCAGGAGCGCCAGTCTCCCCGTTGAGCAGCCTTCTCATTTGGAATCGGCCACCAGCTCGTCCTGAAAATGCCATGGCCTATCCTCCTCAGTTGCCTACCATTGTGAAGATCACATCGTAATCTATGAAGCAACCAAAGTTGCCTACTTCTGTTGTGTCTCCAATAACAATTGAAGCTCCCATTACTGTAGCATTATATCCTACTCTAGCTATACCGTTAGCTAGCACTGGATCATCATCTGCTACGTATGCTCGACCATCTGGATTATCAGGGAATCTAGCTGCAAGACCTATAGTAGTATCCCATGCTATCCTATTACCAGTCATATCAGAAGGCATATCCTGTCGTCTGATCTCGAACTGGAACACAGTGTTAGTAGGAGTACATCCCACCATAGGTGCACCGTTCTGATAAGGGATTACAGTTAGCATACCTTGTGAAGCTGTATCTACTGTAGCTGTACCTACTTCTACGAACTGGATAGGGTCTAAGAAGTCCCGTATCTCTAGTGAGTTCGATTGATATGTATCTCCTGTTTCTACATGAGTGACGATACAATAGTACGTCTCAGCTGTGTCAACATCATTACGATCAATAGTAAGATCTCTATTAGTCTGACCTGCAAGGACACCATCGCTATCGTACCACTGGAATGTAAGACCAGCTCGACCTGCAGCTGTAGCTGCTTCGTTGTTAGCACCGATGAATAGATCCACGCGGAGAGTCTTGTCTGTTCTCCATCCGCTGTTCCATATCTGAGCAGCTGAACCGTTTGATGCTTGTCCTGCTGGAGTAGTATCTACTAGACGGATCTGTGAGAACATAGAACTCTCAGTCAGGACCGTACGAGTAAGAGTCATACCAGCATTACACATAAGTACTTGGTTATTACCAGCCTGATCGGTAACACCAGTGATATTATATGAGATGACTGCTCGTAAGATGAGCATGCCTCCCATCAGGGCACCGGGATTAAAGTTAGCTGTGTTATCTAGGTTCCTATCGATACGTAGAGTAGTTCCTACACCGTTCAATAAAGTACCTGTTAGATCAAATCCATCTAGACTAGTATCTACGTTCTCAAAGGTAGTACCTGTACTTACCTGCCATTGGATGCTAGCGATAGCAGCATTGACTGGTGGTAATGCACGAGTACCGTCTAAACTTATATCAGTACCATTAACTAGAAGCTGAGGAGTAATCTCTAATGGATCTCCCTCTGGTCCCTCATATTCCCATAGATCGTTAGTATCCATGAGAGTAGGAGGAGTAGTGTTGTTTGCTGGGATAGCTACACGGGCTCTATATAACCCTTCATTATCACCTGTTCCAAAGACAACGATAGTGCCTATGGTATACGCTGTGTTATCAGCATACGTGTTTGTTCTGCTATCCACGAAGTTCCAGTTAGGGGTATGGAAACCTGTGGGCTCTGCAAAGGTCTGACTGAACGGACCATTAGCTGTTAAGAAACATTCGGCAGTACTTCCGTTACGAATACGTCTGATCTGGAAGCGACCACCTGCGTTACCTGTAAAAGACATACTGTCCTCCTATATATTAACGACTGCACCGATCTCGATGCGGGGTTCTATATCTCTCGATACGTCTGAATAATCACTGAAGGTATTACCCATGAAGATATCTGTAGCCGGGAAATCAGCTGTATATCCTATCCTCCGGGCAGTACCGTTCTCAAAGTTGCGATCACTATACGTAGCAGGTAGTTGACCATCTACTAGTACAGCACTGTCAGCTAGAAATGTACCGTCATCTTCAGCTATTAACCAACAGATCCGAGTTCCCTCTATCTGAGCTGTTACATCTTGTTCACCTAGATATACGTGAGTAATACGAGCCCTGTATATTTGAGCTGCCGGGTCTGCTGTGCCATCTACGAGAGGAGTATATTCTACTACCGCCCGTAAGGCACCAACACCTGGTCTAGCGAATAGACCTACACCTGACCACGAAGCACCTGCTATGAGATCTGTATTATCTCTGTCAGATATAGCTACGAACTGGAACCAGATGTAGTCATTGCGTAAAGCTGGATCTCTCTCAGGTATAGTATCAGACCACCCTTCCCACGGTGGACCTACAGTGAAACCACCAACAGCATCCCTCGCTCTGAGTGTAGCGTTAGCATAGTTATACTGTAGTGTAAAGTTATCAGACAATCTATCCGGAGCTGTTAGCCCGTTCTCATCATTGATACTAGTCCGCTGGAATAGATATAGACCAGCTCTGTTAAGACCATCAGCACCTGCTGCCCCACGAGTACCCGCCACAGAAGAGGCAATGATGCGTTCTTCTGTGATGACGTTTCCAAGTGGCATGAAGTTAATAGCATCAGCAACCTGCTGGTTAAAGCTATCCTGTTCTGGATCACCTGTAATCGGAGGGGGTTGAACTGCCATTAGCGAGTACCTCCTGTTCCTATATCAAACTGCAGACCAGCTATGAGCCAGCGATCATCTCTAACAACACTGCCAGTGATATTATCTGTAATCCTGTAGTTAAGTAGACGACCATGTTCTCTTATATCTACCTTATAGTTAGATAGAATATCAAACGTATTCTTCTTAATATTAGGATTAGTACCATCAGTTAGATCTGCTTCTTCAGCGGGAGTTTCAGTACCAAGTACTCTGATCTCTAATGTAGGATCAAACTCTGTACCACCGGAGATTGCTAAACCTTCTGTAAGCATAGCTACTGATAGTAAGTTCTCAGTAGTAAACTCTGGAGTAATAGCTAGTCGTGTTCGTTCGATATATGATTCATAACCCATATTAGCTCTGTCAGTAAACTTACCAGGAACATCTGCAACATATACTGAATCAGTATCAGTAGACAAACGAGTAGATACAAGTAAAGGGAAATGCTCGTTAAGATCTACTGTGAGAACCCCGTCAGTATCCCACTGAATAGGAGACATTACCCCATTCCAGAAAGTTGATTGTGCTCTGATAGTCCACGTATTGTTACGGTAGTTCCATATCAAAGTCCTATCACACTGACCATCTGTACTGGCCGTGGTAGGATAGCTGATCCAGATCTCATCACGTCTACGGTATAACATAGTGAATAGGTTACGCTGATGTAGCGGATTCTTTGTGATAGTACGGAAAAACTCTCTACGTACTCTGAGATCTGCAATAGACTTGATAGATCCTGGATGTCCACTGAAGGTATAGATATCGTTACTACCTACGACTATATGCCTACCATCAAACTCTTGTATCGAATCTACTGTCTGTGCTCCCCAACCCCGAGCTACTGGCCGGATGTTGAAGGGTACGGTAGAGTTACCTGTCTGCTGTATAGAGTGTATCGAATCGTTTGTATAGATATAGAGGATGCCTTGAAGTTCAGACATATCCTGGACGATCCCTGTGGACGAGAGAGTAAACTCATCTGCTGTGTTAACTCCAGTCTTAAATGGATTCCAGTTAGCAGGTATAGTTCCTGGTGCTGCCACATCTGAAGTGCGGATTACTCCTGGCATAGCACGTACTGTCCGGTCAGGATCACTACGCATGAACTCTGTTAGGTTCCCTGCAACGAGTAGGTTCCCGTAAGTACGGATAACTCCTGCTCGTACCTGGATATCAGGTATAGTCTGAATACGGATAGTTACTGAGTCACCTGGTGCTACACCTAACGTTGCATATTCCCCTTCCGCATTAAAGGTAGGAGGATTAAACGTTATGAACGTAGTGCCTGTATCTGTATTGTCAGCGGTAGTCGGATCATTAGGATCTACTGGTCCATTGAATCCTACACTCGCCGCCGTCTGAGGTACTCCACCTGCTGTATCATTATAATCATCTATCCTAATAGAGAATGGAGGTAAGCTGTCGTTACCTGGGATCACTGATAAGATAATAGCTTGATCATTCTGAGAGGTAGGAATATCTGGTAGATTATCTGCGTTAGTTAGATTTACAAATGCACCTAGATCTGTACCGATATCTGTAACAAACGAGGTATCGTAGAAGAACGATGTGACCTGTTCGTCTGTTAGATAGCTGTCCCATCCTGGTAAGTTAAAGAATAGACGGTCAGTGAATAATGCTGTGGACCTGATAGGACCGTTAGCGTATACAGGTCTGTCTACTCCGTTGTTCATAATTAGAGTAACACCACCACCAAATAGTGTGTGCTGCCAGTGAGCCATGTCAGTCACAGCGAATGGCTGAGATCTATGAAGCACTGTCATTGGATCTGAAGCTAAGAAGATATATATGATATCTACATTATCTGTAGTTATAGTAGGAGGAATGACAATTCCTTGATCAACGGCCTGTTGAATAGTATATCTAGCTACGACAACCATGTATCCATCATTAGGAGACAGAGTAGGCTCAGGCCAGAAAGCTACATATCTATATTGTCCTGGTCCTATATTGAACTGGACTTCTCTTTCACCCTCCATCTTACGGATAGCTCCATCTCGGAATCTTACGTTCTGACAGTCTGAGAATACGTTAGGTGGTAAGGATACCGAAGGCGTATCCATAATAACCCCTGCTTGAGAGAGGTTTGTAATAGGTAGTACTTGTGTCGGCATCCCTACCTCCTATGATTTGAAATGAGCTGACTCTTCTCGGCGCCTGATCTCAAGACCCTTGAGGATCCTGCCACCGGCTCGACGATAGAGTAGCATACGGTTAGCAATGGTCTCATTACTACGAGTACCATCTGCTGTTAATTGATTCAGTCGCCCCTTGCCTAGGTTGAAGACGAATGATGTGAGGGCTTCGATCTGTTGGCGGTTCCAGTAGTATCCTACCTTTATGCTGTAGTTCTCTACGTAATGCTGGAAGTCCTCTAACTCTTCAGCGAGGAGCTTCTCAGCATTGGCCATAGAGATCTGATCGCCCTTCTTGACGCCCTTGGTGGAACCATATCCAATAGTCCATACACCAACGGCGTCTTGATAGGCATTAGCTCTGAAGCCTTCCTTCTCTTTAACGAAGTTTACGAGCCACATGTGCAAGGGTTACACTTACAGTTTTTACATGTACACATTCTAATTCTCCTTCCAA
>Ga0209543_1002664_pt1 | contig 12402 bp, 10 predicted proteins | sample MesohylFT_FD_187296 | JGI IMG/M metagenome (GOLD analysis project Ga0209543, IMG submission 187296) | Host-associated microbial community of the marine sponge Aplysina aerophoba from Gulf of Piran - sponge mesohyl, lysed by freeze-thaw... | ecosystem: Host-associated > Porifera > Sponge >...
TCCCAGCCCTCGGATCGACCCGGCGGTCACCCCGGCCGCAATGGGAGTGGCCAGTACCACCTGGGCGATCACCATGGCGGTGGGAGTAAAGATCAGACCCAAACCTCCCAGTGGACCCGACCGCCAGAACACCAGCAAGAGCAACAGGCCGGCCAGAACCGGGGGGAACCCCATACCCACACTCACCGCCAGGCGAAGCAGACCCTTCCCCCGAAACCGCCCCAGCGCCAGGGTTGCACCCAGTGGCACGCCCAAAACCACCCCTATGAGGGTCGACATGACTGAAACGACCAGGGTGAGCGCCACCACTGTCCACAATTGCGGGCCTACCGTTGCCAGACTCCGGACCGCGTCGACCAGCACCTCCCAGAGGAAATCCATCCCGACTCTCCAACGTCAATGCTTGGGGGCTGACCGACCTGGTGCGGTTCGGCAATGGCACGCCGACAAGACAAGTGTCCCGGCGGTCATCACAGGAGTCCCCCAGTCGAGGAAGTGGTGTATCCCGGGACGCATGCTTTCGAATGCTACCTTTCAGAGGGTCTTGCGGACTCCTGGGCGCAGCATGTCACCCCCTTGGACAACGGCATCGGAGAAAGGACAGGCCAGAAAGTCAGGAAATCCAACAAGGTCTTCTACAGCTAATATTTAGTCAAGCAGGAAATTGGAGTCCGGTTGTCCGAGAAAGCCACACCCAAGAAGAGCCGGAAGCGGATGGCGGGAATCCTCCTGTTCATTGTGGCCATCGCCGGTCTCACTCTCCGTGAACTCATTTCCCAGCCGCCTCCGTCGCCATGGGACGATGGACGCTTGGTAGTGGGTACGTTGTTCCCTCTAACAGGTGATCTTGTCTCTTTCGGTCCTACTTTGACTGCCGCCGCCCGGTTGGCAGTGGCCGACATCAATGCGGCGGGAGGAGTTCTGGGTTCCGAAGTGGCATTGTATGAGGGAGACTCGGGAGATCTCAGCCAGGACATCGCCAACCCCGAGGTGGACCGTTTGATGGAGTCGGGGGCGGATGTGATAGTGGGTGCAGCCAGTTCGGCAGTGTCCAAACTGGTGATCGACAAGATCACCGGAGCAGGAGTGATCCAGTTCGCCCCTTCCAACACCTCTCCCGATTTCACCACCTACCCCGACAACGATCTCTATTTCCGCACGGCCCCACCTGACCTCCTGCTGTCCGAGATGATGGCTCAACTCATGGCGTCGGAGGGCATCGAGTCAGTGGGGGTGATCTACCGGCAGGAATCCTATGGAACGGGACTGGCGGTTGCTTTCCAGGACAGCTTTGAAGCTCTGGGAGGCATTGTGGATCCGTTCATAGCCTACGCGCCCGGCACGGAGAGTTTCGATGCGGAGGTCGACCTACTGGTGGCATCCGACCCGGATGCCGTCTTCATCATCGCCTTCGAAGAAGCGGCATCGCTGGTGACCACCATGCACGAAAGGGGCATCGGACCCACTTCTGGCACCAAGGTCCATGGGACGGCAGGACACATCTCCAGTATCGGCGGGTCTGTCTCCGATCCTTCCATCCTGGCGGGGATGCGGGGCGCGGAGAACTCGGTGAATCTGAACGCCATCCGCGCCTTCACGGACCGGCTGGAGACCATGTACGAGGGAGGTCTGGACGGACATTACAGCTACGGGGCGGAGACCTATGACGCGGTGATCATCACCGCGTTGGCGGCAGAGATGGCCCGTTCCACCGCTCCAACTGTGCTGGCCCGCAAGATCAATGACATCACCCGGGGTGGCGAGCAGTGCTTCAGCTTCACCGAGTGCCTTGAGGTGATCTCCTCCGGAGGCAATCCCGACTATGACGGGATGGGCGGACAGTACAAGTTTGTGGACGCGGGTGAGCCATCGGTGGCGAACTACCGGATTCTCACCTACAGCGGTGGCGAGCGTCCCGACCCTGCTCTCGACGAATACCTGAACTTCGGCGACTAGAACGGTCCCACCAAAGCCGAAGGACCGTGGTCAGAGCCGGGCGGACAGGATCTTGTTGACTGCCCGAGGGTCGGCTCGTCCAGAAGTGGCCCTCACCACTTGACCCATGACCTGAGTGCTGTCATTCGCACACGTCAAAGATAGGAAGGTTAAGACTTGCATGCATGTGTCCTTTGTCGCACATAATCGACAGAACAGTAGCTGAAAGTGCTACAATCTAGCAAATGAGGTTGAAGGAAGATGCTCTTACGATTCCGCGTTGATAACTACCGCTCGATCTTGAAACCGGTCGAACTGTCGATGGTCGCCATTGACGAAGACCGCTCCGCGACCCGTGACTTCAAACTCTTGGATGAGCGGGTGCTTACGGTTGCTGGCATATACGGCTCAAACGCCTCTGGCAAGTCCAACACTCTAGAGGCTATCGCATGGCTTTCGCATGCTGTCCGATCTTCTCTCAGGGGCTGGGACAAGAATGTGCCCCGCGATCCCCACCGGTTTGGTAATGGTCCTAGTGTCCCTTCCTACTTTGAAATCGACCTGGTCGTCAACGGGGTCCGGCATTGGTATAGCTTGGAGGTTGACAACTCGGCCATCCTGTACGAGAGCCTTCACAGCTACCCCCAGAGGAAGGCGAGGATGCTCTTTGAACGGGAAGGAGAGAACCTCAAATTCCGCCGAGGGCTTAACAGAGCGAGTGGCATTAGGGATCTGCTGACTCCGACAACGCTGATCCTCTCCGCCGGTACTCGTCTCAGAGATCCTGAACTCGTCGATGTAGGTAGGGCAATCTCTCAAGTAGGAGCACTCGGTCTCAGGATGCGAAGGGGCATGCGGACACCTCCGTCTTTCCACAGTACGTATCGCCTGTTCCAAGAGGGTATTAACAGACATCCCTCTTCCTTCTTCAATCCCTCTACTCGAGGGGCCGCCTTGGATTTGCTGCGGTTTGCCGACTCGCACATCGCCAATGTCAAGACAGTAGCAGAGGAAGATGACAATCTCAGCCGCGTGAGAGGACGTTTGGTGTTCATTCGCAACACTAACGATGAGTCAGTCACATTCGACCTGTACGACGAATCCGCAGGGACCCGAGCTTGGTTTGACCTTCTGGGACCGGCGCTAGGAGCTCTCAAACGAGGCGAGATCCTTCTTTTCGACGAAATAGATGCCAGCTTACACCCAAGATTGTCAGCGCGGCTCCTTGACCTCTTCCAAGACCCTCAAACCAATCGCCATGGTGCTCAGCTTATTTTTACGAGCCATGACACTTCTCTATTGAGCATATTGAACCGTGATGAGGTTTGGCTTACAGACAAGGACTCTCAAGGCGCAACACGGCTTGTAGCTTTGGCAGAGTTCCAAGGCAGTCGAGTAAGAAGATCCCTCAACCTTGAAAAGGCCTATTTGCAGGGCCGGTTTGGCGCCGTTCCCGACATAGACGAAGTTGATGTCCGTAGGGCTCTCGGCACGACATTAGAGGACCTCGGTGAGTAGGCGATCTAAGCGTAGGTCAGGCAGACCCAGATCACTTCGTAGAAGACACCCATTCCGCAGGGAGAGACGTACCTTCCTAGTGTTCTGCGAAGGGGCAAAGACCGAGCCGGAATACCTCGATGCCTTAAAAAGAGAGCCTGCTGTAAAGGATGTCGCGTCAGTTCAAATCAAAATCAATAAAGCAAAGCGCGGATCTCCGCCCCTTACCTTGGTAAAAGCAGCTGCCGAGGCCCGTGTTCGCTCCCGAAAAGAGGAGGGGGAGGTAGACCAAGTGTGGTGCCTCTTTGATACAGATTGGCCCAATGAACATCCCAACCTCCAAGAAGCCGAGTCTCTCGCCGCCAAAGAGGCCGTGCATCTTGCGGTTTCTAATCCTTGTTTTGAACTGTGGCTGATACTGCACTTCGAGGAGTGCAGGGGACCATTACAAAACAAGGAAGCCGACCGCCGTCGCAAAAAGATAGATGGAAGTCCCAACAAGGGCTTGGGCAAGGCGGATTACATGGGTAACCGAACCAAAGCGGCACGACGTGCACGTGATCTGGATGCCATGCACAAGAGCAACGGAAACACCTTTCCTAGGGACAATCCATCATCTGGAATGTATCGGTTCCTTGAAGCATTAGAGAACACCCAAGTACCGTAGAATCGTAAGGGTCCTAACAATCTACAGAAGGCAACCCCCGGATGGGAATCCTTCTCGGTTCTGGATCGTCTTTTCGTCATGACACAAATGAACCTAGAGTAGCCTCACAACCGCGTTGAGAGGATCTGGTTGACTGCCCTGGGGTCGGCTCGGCCGGAGGTGGCTCGCATCACCTGGCCCACCAGGAATCCTCTCACCTTCTTCTCGCCTGATCTATAACGCTCCACTGCCTGGGAGTGGGCGGACATCACTTCTTCCACCACCTGCTCCAACGCCGCCTGGTCGGAGATCTGCTCGAGGTTGCGGGCTCGAGCCACCCGGGTAGGGCTTCCCTCTCCGTCCATGACTCCTTCCAACACCTGGCGGGCCGCCCTGGCCGATATCCGACCCTGGCTCACCATTGCAGTGAGGGCGGCCAGGTCCTCGCCATGTAGCGGGACGTCGCCCAAACAAGCATTCCGGCGACGCAGGGACGCAGTTATGTCGCCGGTCACCCAGTTGGCGGCCGGGACCGGCGCCGCCCCAGACTCCACAGCATCCTCGAAGAGTCCTCGCAGATCCGGCTCGGATCCGGCCAGGACCCGAGCCGACCCGGGGTTCAACCCCAGGTGCCGGTAACGCTCCCGCCGCCGGGCGGGAAGTTCGGGAATCTGGGATCGGGCCTCCTGCACCCAGGATTCGCTGAAGACCATCGGTGCAAGGTCGGGCTCGGTGAAATAGCGATAATCAGAGCTTCCCTCCTTGGTCCGCATCCCGTGGGTGATCCCGGCGGATTCGTCCCAGTGTCGAGTCTCCATCACCACCTTCTCCCCTGCCTCAACCAACTCCACCTGCCGGTCCACCTCCGCCCGGATGGCTTTTTCCAGGGAACGGAACGAATTCATGTTCTTTATCTCTACCTTCACTCCCAGCTTTTGGCTTTGGGGGGGCCGGATCGAGACATTGGCGTCGAATCGGACCGAGCCGCGTTCCATGCGGGCGTCGGAAACCCCCGTCTCCGCCACCACGGCTCGCAGTTCCTGGGTGTAGGCTCGGGCGTCGGCTGCGCTTCTCAGGTCAGGGCGGGAGACGATTTCCACCAAGGGAGTTCCGGCCCGGTTGAAGTCCACCAACGTCTCCGCAGCGGTGTGGATCCTTCCTCCCTCCCCCACATGGACCGATTTGCCGGTGTCCTCCTCCATGTGTACCCGCTCGATGCCCACCCGAAAGGACCCTTCATCGGACTCCACGTCCAGCCATCCGTCCACGCACACCGGAATATCGAACTGGCTGATCTGGTAGTTCTTGGGCAGGTCGGCGTAGTAGTAGTTCTTGCGGTGAAAGACCGAACCCGGGTTTATCCGGCAGTTGAGGGCCAGCCCTAACCGGATGATCCGCTCGATGGCTTCCCGGTTGGGAACGGGAAGCGACCCCGGAAGCGCCAGACACACCGGACAGACGTTGGTGTTGGGAGGATCGCCGAACGAGACCCGGCAGCCGCAGAACATCTTGGAGGCAGTGTCCAACTCCACATGGACCTCGATGCCGATCACCGGCGCCCAATTCATAGCGGCACTCTGGTGGGAGGCGCCAAAGCGGGAGCCGGTAGCGCCCCGAAACCCGCCAGACGCTCCACTTCCGCGGCAACTCGGAACATGACCTGCTCCCCCAGGGCTGGCGCCATCACTTGGAACCCGATGGGGAGACCCTTGGAATCAAGACTGATCGGGACCGATATGGCTGGGTGTCCCGACAGGTTGGAGGGAATCGTGCAGATGTCGCTCAGGTACATGGCCAGCGGATCCTGGGTCCTCTCCCCCAAGCGGAAGGCCGTGGTGGGACTGGCGGGAGAAACCAGGACATCCACCTTCCGGTAGGCGGCTTCGAACTCGGACTGCAGCATCGAGCGGACTTTCTGCGCCTGCCCGTAGAAGGCGTCGAAGTATCCGGCCGACAGTGCGTAGGTACCCAGCAGGATCCTCCTTATCACCTCAGGACCGAATCCCTCGGCACGGGTAGCGGCCATGGTGGCGGCCGCCGTGGGACCCTTGATGGAGAGCCCGTACCGCATACCGTCGAAACGGGCCAGGTTGGCCGAGCACTCGGCGGGGGCGATCAGGTAATAGGCGGACAGCGCCACATCGAACATGGGAAGGGATACCTCAACCACCTCCGCTCCCTGAGCTGAGAGGCGGTTCAACATGTCCCCGGTGGCTTCCGACACCTCAGCTTGATAACCCTCTCCGTTCAGTTCTCTCACGACACCTATCTTCAGTCCTTCCACACCTGCATGCAAACCCGCTGCGAAATCGGGAAGGGGGCCCGAATAGGAAGTGGCGTCAGCCGGATCATGCCCGGCTACCGCAGCCAGGAGCACCGCGGCGTCGGTGACTGTCCGGGTGAGCGGTCCGATCTGGTCCAGTGAAGAGGCGAACGCCACCAGGCCGTACCTGCTCACCAGCCCGTAGGTGGGCTTCATACCCACTATTCCGCAGAGGGAAGCCGGCTGCCGGATGGAACCGCCCGTGTCAGACCCCAACGCGCCCAGCGCAGAGCCCGCCGCCACCGCCGCGGCTGATCCTCCCGAAGAACCCCCCGGCACCCGCTCGGTGTCCCAAGGGTTGCGGGTCGGACCATAAGCAGAGTTCTCTGTGGAACTACCCATAGCGAACTCGTCCAGGTTGGTCTTGCCAATGATCACTGCTCCCGCCTCCCGCAAACGGGCTACCGCGGTGGCGTCATAGGGAGGGAGATAGCCGGACAGGATCTGGGATGAACAGGTGGTCTCCAGTCCCCTGGTGCACATGTTGTCCTTCACAGCCACCGGTATGCCGTGAAGTGCTCCCCTGTCCACTCCCCTCTCCAACTCCTCATCGGCCGAAGCCGCGGCCCGCGAGGCCCCTTCCCGATCCAGGTTGAGGTAGCAGTGCAACTCCGACTCGGTCATCTCGGCACGGGACAGGACGGAGGCCAACAGTCCCACTGCCGTGGACTCTCCCGAACGCAGGGCTGCTCCTGCGTCAACGATCGAGAGGGGCTCGGGGGACATGCGGCCGGTCAGTCGAGCGCCGGAGGAGTCACGAAGAAGCCATCGCGGCTCTCCGGGGCCATCTCCAAGACTTCTTCCCGGTCGAGGGATGGGGAAGGTTCGTCCGGCCTGAACACGTTGCCCGAACCCAAAGGATGAGAGAGAGGCATGATTCCGGAGGTTTCTACTTGCTGTACCCGGGAAGCATGCTCCAAGATGACTCCCAACTCCTGTCGGTATCGGTCGAGTTCTTCAGGCGAAAGCGCCAGGCGTGCCAGGTTGGCAACATGGGCGACATCCACATCTATGGGCATAACGGAAGGAGTTTAGGAAAGACCATCCATGGCAGGACGCTACCTTGTTGAACATGAACCAGCACCCTCCCCCCACCAGAGACCACCAACGCCTCCTGCTGGGGGTGGGCGTGTTTGGCCTGGCCGTGGCCGCAGCCGTGACCTGGTGGCAGGGCCAGCCGGAAACCGGATCGGTGCTGCTGCGATCCTGCATACTGCTGGCCGCGGTCTGGCTCGCCTATCCTGCCCTTCGCTCGACCAGATGGGGGGTGGTTCTGGCGGTGGCGGGAGGAGCGGTGCTGCTTCTGACCAGGTGGCGGTTGGTTGCCGGAATCATTCTGGCCGCCCTGGGGGTGGCGCTTCTGTGGGGACGAATCAGGAGGAGAGGCAGCCCCCCGACTTAGAGAAGCCCCATGAGCGGCAGGCACTTGGCGGCCTCCTCGGGGGTCCAACCGGCCCTGCCCCGAACCGAGATTCCGTCCCCTTCAAACAATCCATTCAAGTGTGCCATCTTTCTAATCTTCCCAAGATGACGAATCCACAGACGGATCGGCGGCCTCCCTTTCCCGTCTGGTTCGAGCGCGCCTACTGGCCGGGCATGGAGGAAGTGCGGGGAAAGGGGATACAGGTGCTCAGCCCGGGAGACTCCCGGGATCCTTATCACGGGGTAGAAGAGGCGGTTGCCATCGTGGCCGGGGTCCTCTGGTACGACCGCGAGGTTATGGACAGGGCGCCGAAGCTGACCGTCATTGCCCGCACCGGGATCGGCTACGACGGGGTGGACCTGTCGGATGCCACCCGGCGAAGTGTCTATGTCTGCAATGTGCCGGACGGCCCGACCATCCCCACCGCCGAGCACGCCATCGCCTTGATGCTGGCTGCAGCCAAGCGACTGCCGGCCATCCAGCATCACCTGCGCCAGGGAGATCGAGCCGGCATAAGGGCCCATTCCGCGGTGGAACTCTCCGGCAAGGTGTTGGGGTTGGTTGGTTTCGGTCGGATCGCCCGTCGAGTTGCAGCGGCCGGCGCCGCCCTGGGGATGCAGGTCACCTCCTACGATCCGTACCTGACCGATGATCAGTTCGGCAGTGTTGACCGGTCCACCGAACTGGACGCGATGTTGACCACTGCCGATGTGGTCTCCATTCACATTCCCCTCACCGAAGAGTCGCGAAGGATGTTCGACCACAAGGCCCTCTCGGGCATGAAGAGGGGTGCCATCCTCATCAATACCGCTCGTGGTGGCCTGGTTGACACCGATGCCCTGATCCAAGCGGTCACTTCCGGCCACCTCGGAGCGGTGGGCCTGGATGTCACCGACCCTGAGCCTCTCCCTGCGGATAGTCCGCTGCTGCACCTCGAAAACGTTCTGGTCACCCCCCATGTTGCGTCCTGGACCCATGAAGCCAAGCGTCGGATGCTCTTGGGGGCCGTTGATCGGGTTCTGGAGGCGCTGAGCGGGCACCGGCCCTCTAATCTGGTAAACCCCCAGGTGCTCCACCGGATGAAACCCCAACCGCAGCCATTCCTGGAAGACTCGGCATGACGCACTTTCACATCAACCCCAAGCGTCCCGGCATAGGTTTGATCGGGTTTGGCTGGATGGGACAGTCTCACACCCGCGCCTATCGCAATATCGAGGTCTACTTTCCCGAAAGTGACATCCAGCCGAGATTGGTTGCCATGGCGGATCCTGTCTCCAAGAGGGTTCACACCGCGGTGGAGCACTTCGGGTTCGAACAAGGGGGCGCCGATTGGAGGGAAGTGGTGCACCACCCGGAGGTGGACATCATCGACATCACCGCACCCAATTCCTTCCACCGAGTCATTGCCGAGGAGGCCGCCGCGGCCGGAAAGACCGTCTTCTGCGAGAAGCCCGTGGGGGAACATCCTGAAGACACCATGGCTATCGCCAGCGCCATCCGAAGTGCCGGGGTGCTGTCGGGATGCGGGTACAACTACCGTTGGGCGCCACTGGTCCAGCATGTGCATACCCTCATACAAGAGGGCAGATTCGGCAGGCTCACCCACTATCGGGGCCGGTTCTTCTCCATGTACGGACGCGACCCTCTTTCCTTCCTGACCTGGCGCTTCACCGACAAGTCACGCTACGGGACACTGACCGACATCATGTCCCACGCCATCGACATGGCCCTATTTCTGTGCGGACCCATCCGAGGGGTTGTTGCTTCCCGGGAAACCTTCATCACCCATCGGCCTCTCCCCGTCCCCGGCAAGGGCACTCACTATGACCTGGGTTCACCCGAAGATCCCACCGGTCCCGTCACCAACGAGGACTACGTCGGAGCATTGATCGAATTCGAGAACGGCGCCCGGGGAACTCTTGAGTCCGATCGGACCATCTTCGGGCCGCAGAGCGATATGGCCTTCGAACTGAACGGAACCAAAGGCGCCGCCTCTTGGACCCATGAGAAGCTCAACGCCCTGGAACTCTACCTGCCGCAGGAACAGCCCGTGGACGGGTTCATCCAGGTTCTGGCCGGAGATTGGCTCCCTCACCAGGGCAACATCGTCCCCGGAAACGGGAACTCCATCGGCTATGAAGCGCTGAAACTTATCGAGTTGTATGAATTCCTGCAAGCGGTCGGATCGGGAAGGCCCTTCTCGCCCGGCTTCGAAGATGCCGCCCGGGTGGCCGAAGTGCAGTCTGCCATGGCCCGTTCCTGGGAATCGGGCACCTGGGAGAGAGTCGAGGCGCTCTGAAGGTCACAGCACCGGAGCAGCAAACAACACACCGCCGAACAGAAGCCAGGCCACCAGGAGCGTCCAGAGGATGTTGACACCCTGGGAGACCAGGAACCCGGCGGCTGGGCGACCGCCATCCATGGAAACCAGGTCCCGAAAGCGGGTCTCCAGGCCAATGCAGACGAAGGCCAGGGAAAACCACCAGGTACGGATCCCCTTCAGCAGACCACTCGTGGCGTCGGCCATCTCACCGCTGAGGAGAAACGAAAACAGCAGGGAGACCACCATGAATCCCAGCACGAATTTGGGAAACCGATCCCAGATGGTCGACACGGTGGGCTTGTCCTTGGCCTGATCGTCTCCCCAAAAAGCCCACCACAGGGAGATTGCAAAAGCGGCCAACCCCAGCAGGGCGTTCTGGGAGAATTTGACGATCACCGCCGCGTTCAGGGCCGAATCGCCAAGGATCTCCCCGGAAGCCACCACCGCTCCGGAGGTGTCGATGGTTCCCCCCAGCCAGGCGCCCGCTACCACCGGGGACAATCCCATGGCTTCGGCTATGGCGGGCATGAAGATCGCCATCGGAGCGGCCACGATCAGGACCAGGGAGGTGACATAGGACAGTTTCTTGCGGTCGCCCGAGACCGCGCCGCATGCCGCGATGGCTGCCGAGACGCCACAAATGGAGACGGCGGTGGCCAGGATCACCGAGAAGTCCTTGTCAACACTCAACCGCCGAGAGAACCAGTAACAGAACCTCCAGACCACCACAATGACCAGCAGGGCCTGGCCCAGACCGAACAATCCGGACCGCAGGATCTCACCAAACAGTATGGAGGAGCCGAGAATCACCAGTCCGGTCTTGATGTAATACTCGGTTCGGATCGCTTCCTCTATCCAGGATGGGACCGAGCCCAGATTCGAAATGACCAGGCCCGCCACCAAAGAGACGATCACGTAACTGATTCCCCACTCCTTCAGGGCCGGCGCTCCCGCAATCATCTGGGATACCCAGGCCAGGCCGAACAGGGCCGCAAAACCGATCAGGTAGCCCCTCAGCCTTCCACCCATCAAGCCGATGCCGACCGTCGAAAGCGCCATCAACCCAGCGCCCAGCACCAAGGCTGCCACCACGTTGTTCGCTGAAAACAGCTCGCCTGGCAAGCCATCGCTCCAAGCAAACAAAGGCAACACAGGACGCACGCCGGCGACCACCAACAGAATGACCGCCCCTCCAAGCCAAACTGACACCCAGTCTTCGGACTCGATCAGGGGTCTATCGCGGGTAAACCTGCTCATCGCATTGCCATGGCGTGATCGCCGTCACCACTCATCACGCCATGATATCCAAGACTTGCGGGTGTAGGACTGCCGGGGGCCTGCTGTCCACCCGTGTCATCTGCGGTGGAAAGGTCGCCAACCCTCCAATCCGATATCATCCCCGCACAAAACGGGGAGGGAACGACATGGCCAACCAGACCGCTACTGCCATGCCAAGCCACGGCCTGTCCCAATAAAAGTGGTCCCGGAATTGGAGGATGAGAAAAGTGATCAGAGTATTATGCGGATTGGCCCGGTCCTGTGGATCTGGAAACCCGGCAGCGGTTGCTGATTCGAGTCCCGCCGAGGACTCCACAACCGTGGAGACGCCCCGGGGATACAACCAAGGAGACAATTGAGCATGGAGACGATCCGGCTGACCATGGCGCAAGCCGTGGTTAAGTGGCTGATAGCCCAAAAGACCGTGGTCGATGGTGAGACGGTTCCGCTGTTTCCCGGTGTCTTCGCCATCTTCGGCCACGGCAATGTCAGTTGTCTGGGCGAGGCGCTCCATCCCGTCTCCGATAGGCTTCCCACCTGGCGGGGACAGAACGAGCAGGGCATGGCTCTGGCAGCCATGGCCTTCACCAAGGCTCGGCGGCGGCGCCAGATCATGGTGGCAGCCTCTTCTATCGGACCGGGCTGCACCAACCTGCTAACCGCTGCGGCCGCCGCCCACGCCAACCGGCTCCCAATCCTGCTGTTCAGCGGTGACACCTTCACCCATCGAATAGTCGATCCCGTGCTGCAGCAGGTCGAGAACTTCGATGATCCCACCGTGACGGTGTGTGACGCCTTCCGTCCGGTTTCCCGGTACTGGGATCGAATCACCCGGCCCGAGCAGATAGTCCAGTCACTTCCCCAGGCCCTGGGCGTCATGCTGGACCCGGCCGACTGCGGGCCCGCTTTCATAGCCCTTCCCCAAGATGTGCAATCGGAGGCCTTCAACTATCCGGCTGCTTTCTTCGCCGAACGGG
>Ga0209543_1002669_pt1 | contig 12369 bp, 10 predicted proteins | sample MesohylFT_FD_187296 | JGI IMG/M metagenome (GOLD analysis project Ga0209543, IMG submission 187296) | Host-associated microbial community of the marine sponge Aplysina aerophoba from Gulf of Piran - sponge mesohyl, lysed by freeze-thaw... | ecosystem: Host-associated > Porifera > Sponge >...
TGTGCAGTTGGAGAAAGGCACATTGTGGCAGGGGCGCGTCAAATCAGGGACACTTCAATCTTGCTATAATCCTTTGAAATACTTGGCTCTTTGCTCTGTAGGCCGAAAGTTAACCGGACACTAGTGATGTTAAACGAAGTATGCGTGTTCCATTCACATTACAGGCCGAATACATCTTTATTGAGAAGAATCTATCGAACTACGAGCACCTAAACCAATACTTGTCAGAACAAGGCCTTACTCCCCGTTTTGACAAAGATATTCATTTATTACATGGTGAATTCACACAGAAACTTGATGAAATTATCGCGCGCATTAAAAGGTCCCGGCGTTGTATTTTCTTGCTGGATCAATATGGGTATAGCGAGGTTCCATTTGGCGATATCCGCGCCATTTTTCATAAGCTTCCTAATGCAGAAATAATCCTTACTTTTGCCACGGATTGGCTTATTGACTATATGGCTAACACACCTGAGTATTGGAAAGCACTCCAACGTACTGGGATAGACCAAGTGTTGGATGTCGGCCGCCTGTTGGCAGAAAAGAGTGACAACAAAGACTGGAGGCGACTGGCTCAGTTTGAGCTACACCGTGTAATCAAGTCGCAGAGCAACGCGAAGCACTACACGCCTTTTTTCATTGTGTCCAAGGAAGCAAATCGAACATTTTGGCTTGTTCACTTGTCAAACCACCCTCGTGCACGTGATGTTATGACAGAACTGCACTGGCGTTTAAAAAACCACTTCGCTCATTACGGCGGACCCGGGATACGAATGTTTGGCTATGACCCAGCAAAGGATGAACACGTAACCGGCGTAGCTGATCTATTTAGTGAAACCGAATATTCCTTTGACGAAACTGCGAAGAATAGAACTTTGCAAAGTATGGCCGTAGAACTTCCTGAGGTTATCCACCAGTCTCCGGATGGTATCCAATTCTCAGAACTTTACAGATTGATCGCTAACACTACACCAGCTACATCGCAACATATCAAGGAAGCTATTACCCGTTTATCTGATGCAAAAGAATTAGAAATTCTAGGGCCCAATGGCGAACGTCGGCGCAAGGCAAACCGTGTGAGCAATGCCGATGTTTTGCGGCTTCCTCAACAGAAGACATTTACTTTTTAGTGAGAATCACATACAAAGGTTACAAATTACGAATGAAACTAATCTTAGGTGTGATCCGATAGGGCGTTTACTATTTGTTCTGCTTGATGGGGCAAGAGGTATACCTCGATTGAATCTTGAAGAGGGATTGAAGCGCGGTCAGAATTATTTTTATCTGACGTCCGAAGATCGTAGTGTTCGAAAGACAGGCTAAGTCTCAATATAACATTGGAGGGGTTGTTTTTCTGTTGAAGAGGCGTTTCTTCCTTACGAGTCTTATTTGCACGGATTTCATGAATCTCACGTATAGCAAAAGTATGCATGACTGTTTCTCCGATGTTGTGTGGTTTGAAAAGAATTAGCGACAGAAATACCAAGCAGTAGCGCCGTATTTACCTAGCGCTTGGTCTAATTGCGCTTTTGTTCCCGGCCAGTGTTTATCGCACTCGCCTTGTGCCGCTGCGTCCCATTCGGCTCTGGTTTCAGGCGTAAACGGCAGACTTCCCAGCCCACCAGAATATAACCTGATCTTGCCTGTCTCCCCGAAGTTCTTAATTCCAGTAGCCGAAGGCGGTATGCAGCCCGCGACCAGCAGTCCTGCTATAGCGAGCATTGCATAAGCAGGCCGGAAGCAAACCCGCATCTCAGATTTTCTGTTTCCAGAAGTTTTTGCAACGGCTTGGCTCCACTCCTCAAATCTAGACTTCCGCATGGCGCATCCCCCTGTCTTGTAAGGCGATTTTACTAAACCAACGACAGGTCAAGCCATATTCCCATAAAAAAAGCGCCGCACAAGTGCGGCGCTTTCTCGGGCATGATGCCTGATTAGAAGCCCTGGAACGGATGGTCGGTGCTGTCCTTTTGGGAAAGCATGTCGTCCACGGTGGGAAATCCGTTTACGGCGTTGGCGATCGCCTGCTTGGTTGCTTTGTAATTGTTTTCATAGATCGCCGCATCGCTGTCAGCCTCCCAATGGATGAACACGCCAACACAAACGTACAGGTTGCCGCTTTCTTCCTTCGGGATAACCCCAGCCTCAACTGAATCCGCAACAGCCATGGCGACAGCCTTCTGGGCGGGTCCGAACATCTGGACGGCCTGTTTGGCGCCCTTGATCGTGACCTTGTTGTACATCATGGTGTCCGGCTTACACTGAAGATTCGGTGCCACTACAGCGAGCAGTGTCGTGAATCCATCCTTGTTGTTGACCATACCGTTGCAAAAAGCCGTTTCCACGGCAGAGCCACGCGGGCCAATAAGAAGATCGATGTGAGCGATTTCAGCCATTGTCCCCGAAGGGTCATTATCATTGACCAAAGCCTCTCCAACGAGAACTTTATCGATTGCCATTGTTGATTTACTCCAGTTTTTGTTTTTTGTTTGCAAACAACGGATCCGTCAAATCACACAGACGCACCCGGTGGGTTTCGGGAATTATCTCCCTGTGACAAGGACGTCCCGCCCTTGTCGTCACTCCACCCGTCGAGCCGTGCGGCGAGAACCCCCGCTAGGGTCAGATCCGCCGTGGTCCCCGGGCTGAGACCGGAGCTTTTCAAAGAAGCATCCAGTTCCAGGAGCCTGGGCCGATAATTTTCCGGAGACTCAGCCCCGCAGAATTCATCGGCTAACTTTTTAATCTTACCACTAACTGACCTTGCTATCTCTTCGCCATGCACACGAGCGATGTGAGAATCTGGATAACGACCGAGAAGAGTCAGAAAAACTCCGGCCATCGCCCACCGCTCATCGCCCCAGCGAAGGCACAGTGCTTCCCACTGTGGGCGGGCTTCATTGAAGATGATCGGAAACCCATCCCGATACTCCGCTGCGACCCGGTCCCGCTCAGCGGCCAAGGCCATGGCCTCACGCAACGCGATCTTTGGGCGATCACGGACATCGGCTTGTGGCACCCGCCCTAGTCCTGCCGGCTTCATCAACTGGATGGCCCGGTATACGTCCCGCGCGTCGTCGACCGTAGTTTCAGCCAGGACCTCTTCCACTCGCTGATTTAGAACCGGAGGGTTTTCCCGGTAATAGGCGGAAACAAGCGGTGCGGTCAAGAGCAGGACACCGATATTGGTATTACAGCCCGCCACGCTCCAACTTGCCCGGGCCGCTTCACGCACTCGGCGGCCCAAGCTCCAATCCGGATGGGTGATGAGCTCGGCCGCTGCTTGGGCGCTTCGTCGGAAGTCCTGAGTGGTCTTTCCGTGCCCCTCCCCGTGCAGCCCGACATTACCCGGCTTCAAGGCTTGCATATCTAGCAGGCAAGCGTAAAGGAACTGTCGCGAGGCAAAACGCCAGGGAGGATCGTAGTAGGCACGCAAGTACTTGGCCATCGAAATCTCCGTTCAGGCAGGCGAAGCTCCTCCGTGGCAGTGGTCCAGAAATCCCTCGATCAGGAGATCCGCGATATTCTCCGAGTGTACCCCCTGTAAGCCTCGCCACGCCGGAATGCTGTTGACTTCGGTGACCCAAGCGGTCTCCTGCCGATCGCGCATCAGATCCACTCCAGCGTACGGCATCGCGACTGCAGCCACTGCACGCTCCGCCAACCGGGTCAATTCCGGCTCCAGCGGTGCTGGATGACCTTGACCGCCATTGGCAATGTTGCTAATCCAATCCTCGCCTTCCCTTCGCATGGTCGCCACCGCCTGGCCCTTGATGACCAGTACCCGCCAGTCGCAGCTGCGGGACGCAATCGGTTCGATATATTCCTGCAGATAGTAGACTCCACGGGACAGATCATAATCGGGATGAGGGTCGTCTCGCGACAAAAGCTTTAACCCTTTGCCCTGAGAACCGAAAATGGGCTTTGCCACCACATGGCGGTGATTCTCGAACCAGTCGTGCAGGAACTCGCGCATCTGCCCAACATCCCGTACCGCGAAAGTCCGAGGGGTTGGAACGCCATGGAGTGCAAACAGAAAACTGGCGCGGACTTTATCGACACTGCGCTCAATCGCGCCAGCATCGTTGTAGACTTGAATGCCCAAAGCTTCCAGGGCGTGCAGGATATCCAGATAGAAAATCACTTCTTCGAGGCTTCCCCCTGGCACCTCGCGGATAAACACTCCCGATGGCAGTTCGTCCTCAAAACCGGGAATGCCGATTTTTGGTGCGCCGTTTTGCACTTCCAGACGACATTCCTGCAAACGCACGAAGTCGCTTTCCAAGCCCTTGGCTTCCAGAGACCGACGCAGCTGGTGGCCGTGCCAGCCCGGCTGATCGGTCACGATGGCATAACGCCCGTGCGCGATCATTCCTTGAATGACTGCTCTAGTAAGTCGAGATCGATGGCGCCGGCGGAAAAGGAGCGACCCGTCCGGATATTGTTGACCAAAACCCGGGCCGGGCTGAACAGCATTGGATCGATCTGAAAGAAGTCGTGGTCATGCTCCTTGAAAACTTCAGCGAAGGGTTTGCCGTAATCTCGGGACGTACTGCTGGGCAACTCCGTGGCGAGCCGTTCCGCTTCCTCGTCGCTGGACTGGACGAACAGCTTGATCTGTCCACCGAACAGGATGGCGTCGTTGGTGCGGCCCATCATCCGCACCATGTCCGAATTATCCAGCGGCGGAATCGGCGCGCTGCCAATGCCGTCCACCACGCAGTTCAGGTCGAAACCCAATTCATGTGCCTTGTGCAGCCCGACCTCCAAGACCCGGCCGACCACCTGTACCGTTCCGGCGAGGCTTGTGGTGGGGGTCAGAATTAAAGTCAGGTTGTACGGTTCGACTCCACAATCCTGGCAGATTTTCTCGCGCACCGCGCGTGGCGGCACCTTGTCGACTTCCATCACCAACGTCGTGTAGATATATGAATCCTTGTAGCCGATCTTCTCGAACAAGTCTTCCTTTTGTGCCATGCTGCGGGCCGGTCCGGAACCCAGCGCATGAAACCCGCTTTCCTTGTCGCTTAGAGACCATCCCGCGTATTGGCTTGCCAGACAGGCCAAGACCGGATGCTGGGTGTGGACGTGTATGGTGAGGGGCCACTCTGCCGACCCGCCATAGGTCAGCGTGGCCTGTCCCATCCCGCCCATGCAGATTTCCGCAATTTGGCGCCCTGCCTCGATGCCTCCGATCGCATTAATGCCGGCATCCACCACCCAGACCCCTTCTTCCGTAGGGGATTCCACGATGCGCAGGCTCCATGCCTGATCAGACAGAGAGCGAACTAGAGGTTCAACCTGGCGGTTGAGGCTAATGGGCAACTTCATGGGCTAGGCATCCGGAGGAAATCGAGTGGAGGGAATCGGGGTTTAGGAGTGTCAGAATTTGATGGTGAAGATCCTGCAGGCCGGCATGAGCCTCGTCTGCATCGTGGTAATGGCCTCGCACGGTACACAGGGGTTGCCCGGCATCAATACTGGTTTTGGCATTTGGCAGGTCGGCAGTTCCGGCCGGCCACGCCCAATTTTCCGCGCCAGCAACCGGGCATGGAGCATAGATGACCTGCATTCCCCGAACGTTCTGCCCCCGTTCTGAGGCGGGAGCCAAGTGTCCGTCCGGGTTTCCGGTGAGGCAGGTTTCAATGTGCGCGCTCATGTAGTCGGAGGTAAAAGAATCCGCGTAAAGCTCGCAGGTGGCCACCAATCTTGGATTAAGATCCACAACTTGTACTTCTTTCTTGGAATCAACTATAAAATCAATACCGCAGAGGCCGAGAAGATCAAGATCGCGTGCTAGGATTTGTGCCATCCATTGTACTTGCTTGAAAACCTTAGGCAAAACCTTGATCGGGCCGATTGCACCACTCCAGGCATAGGGCGCGTCTGCCTTTCCGGAAGGCAATAATTCGCTGATTCCGACGACTTGGGCTTTCCTTCCCCCTGCCAAGAACAGTGCAGAATGCGGTGTGCCGGCACATTGGCGCTGCCAATAGCAGGAACTCGGACTGTCTGGGGTTCGCGAGGCCGGATGCACGTGACATCCTCCCGAGCGCCCTTCTTTCTTGACCAGCCAGCCTTTCAGAGAATCCGGCAGCTGGCTTCGGGTTTCCGGGCCGGCTATCCCAAGTTTCGCAAAACGGTCCGACAACCGTACAGGGTCGGCACACAGGCGAATGGCATCGGGGGCATTGCCCAGAACCTGGGCGGAGGCTTGCAATCGCTCCAGCAGTTCCGGATGGGCTTCGAAGCCGGAACCGTAGGCCAGCAGATCCCCTGGACGGCTTCTCTTGGAGATGATTTCCAGGATTTCCAAAGGGAACTGGCCGTCTTCCAGAGTTGCTTGAGCAACCTCGTCGGCGTTCAGATCCGCATCGAGAAATCCATCGACCGCCACAACCGGGCGCTGACGATGCATGGCCGCTTGCGCATGCGCCCGCGCCGAAGCAGACAGCAGGAACAGTTTTCTGCTATTCCGCGGCACACTGACGCGCCACTTCAAAGGCGTGTTCGAAATGGAAATAGACCGGTTCTTCCGTTTCCCGCATCTGTTGGAGCAACCGATGCTGGGTTTGATATTTCACATTTCCGATGGCAAGCGCCCCAATGCCGACAGCCCCGCTCTGGGAATCCTCGATCGGGCTGGCGTCGTCCATCACCCCGAGGCCGTGAATGCCGGAAGGTGGGACTGCATTGACATCCGCCGCCACCTTCAGTTTCGGGGCATTCGACATCTGCTCCTTCGACACCAATTGGATCCCGGCAGCGGCCGATGCGAACACGACATCGGTATCGCCCAGCAACTGGTCGAGCTGGTCGTTGGCTTCTCCGTCAACGGCCGGATCCGCACCGTATTTCTGGTTGCATAACTCAGCGGCTTGGTCGCTTTTCTCTTTCTTGCGTCCCAAGATGGTGACGCGGGCTCCCGCATTCGCAGCAATCACCGCTGCTGCCGAACCGACCGGTCCGGTCCCGCCAAGTGCCAGGATGCGCTGTCCCGAAAGCTCCGTGCCATGTGTATCGCGTAATGCTTTCTCAACTTTAGCGACCATGGCCGCTGCCGTCGTGAATGCCCCGCTGGGATCGGCAAACGCCGAGACCACGAACGGAGGAACCATGGATTTCTGGCAAACTTCCAGCGCTTCCATGGCTTGGTGCATGTCGCGCCCGCCGATAAACAAGCCGGTGCGCTTGACGCCATTCGGCCCCCGCGAGAAGATCGCGTCCTCCACCAGACCCTTAACTTCGTCAGTTTCCACCTGGATATAGGGGATACAGGCATCCCAGCCTGCGTCGTAGGCCATGTTGGCATCAAACGGACTCAGGTTCTTCGCCGAAGTCAGCATATGCAAAAGGTATTTTTTCTCCATGAAATTTCCTTCATTAGGTTTTTGTTTGAGATCCCAGTTCTTTATAGTCGGATCCCGTTTCCTCCATTCCTGCCATGACGGTCAATTGATGGCCATGGTTGGAGGCGCCGACGATTCGGAGTTCCAGTCCTACATCAATAGGCTGAAGCTTCCGAACGAGTGCATGAGCCTGAGTTTCGCTGTCCGTCAAGATGAATCCAGTCGGACCCCAGGAACTTTGCCCAACCCCTTGAAAACCAAGTTGTTTCGCTTGTTTCAGGAGGTGCCTGATATTCAGGTGTGAAAATTGCCCGCCTTGGGCAGGGGCGAAATAATCTCCGATCTTGTCCTGCAGTTCGCCGATCCCCTGGGCGAACCCTGACAAATCCGATTCCAGCAACGATGGCAGGATGCGCATGAGGATCAGGCGGCATAGATGCGCCGCGTCCGAAGCGGGAAATTCGGGAAGAGTGCCAAAAGCCCGACGTTCTGCCTCTCCTGATAGTCCTTCTTTGTCGCTTCGCGCCATCAACAGCACGATCCGCCAATGTTCAGGGAAAGGATGCCGAGCAATAATCGGCGGGAGCTGGTTGCCGTCCCCTCTTCCGCCATCGACCAGGAAACCGCCCTGCTCGAACGAGCCAATACCGATCCCGGAACGTCCTCCCCGGGCAAGTTTCTCCGCAATTTCGTAGGGAGTCAGGCCCAATTTGAACAGGTGATTGATGGCGGTGCCGACGGCCAGGGCCATCTGTGTGCCAGATCCTAGCCCCGCATGCTGCGGGATCGCCTGGCGAACCTCGATACTGACCGTATCCTCGCACCCCATCATGCTCAGCAGGCGCTGGGCATATTTGAGTGCGCGCTCTGAGTCAGGTCCTTTGGCGGAGAATTCCTTGCTGCGGGCACATTCCACGCAGGTCTGGATTTCATTCAGGCTGACCCCGACTCCGCCGAAACGCCGCCCGAGGTCTCCTTGGATATCCAGGAAACCGAGATGCAGACGCGCTGGCGCCTCGATTTGGATGATTTGATCCACCTGTCGGCTTGGGAATGGTTGGCCGAAAAAGTATACAGGAAACTAGCTTGTTTCGCCCACCCAAGCCCGCGCATTCTGGAAAAGGCGCAGCCATGGGGCGTCCTCTCCCCATTCCGGTGGATTCCAGGAATACTGCAGGGTACGAAACACCCTTTCCGGGTGCGGCATCATGATGGTAAAACGCCCGTCCGTGTTGGTCAGGGCCGTTATTCCCCTCGCCGAACCGTTCGGATTGGTGGGGTAATCCTCGGCGACGGCCCCATTCGCATCGATATAGCGCAGGCAAGCGGACTCTTCGAGGGCCATCACGTCGCATTGCGGGTCGATACGGCCTTCCCCGTGCGCAACCACGATCGGAAGACAGCTGCCAGCCATATTCCGGAGCAGGATGGAAGGTGATTCGAGAATCTCGACTTCGCACAGTCGGGCCTCGAATTGCTCGCTGAGATTCGACACGAAGCGCGGCCAGTGCGACGCACCCGGAATCAGTTCCTTCATCTGGGAAAGCAGCTGGCAACCATTGCAGACGCCTAACGCAAAAACCTCCGGTCTCTCAAAAAAGTTTTTGAATATCTGGCGTAACTCTTTGTGATAAAGGATATTTTTTGCCCATCCGCCCCCGGCTCCGAGAACATCGCCGTACGAAAACCCACCGCAGGCAGCTAGGCCCGAGACGTCATCCAGAAGGTGCGGGTCGCGCTGGAGATCGTTCATATGCAGATCCTTGCAGACGAAGCCGGCCCGGGAGAATGCGGCCGCCATCTCGACCTGCCCATTGACGCCCTGCTCTCTCAAGATTGCGACAGTCGGCGATACACCCGTATGGATGTAGGGTGCTGCTGGATTCTCCTTGATTTCGTAGGACAATTCCGAGAAAAGCGGTGGGGCGCCCCATTGTTCCCCGTTTTCGTATTCGCTGCGGGCGCATTCCTCGTGATCCCGGCGCCGGGCGACCTCGTAACTGGTGCGGCTCCACAATTGCTGCAATTCGGGCAGCGGCCATGCACCTTTTTCCTCTCCCCTGCAGCAAAGTCGGAGTACGGGTTCAGGGTTCAGGGTGCCAATTGATTCGCAGATCAGACCAGCCTCCTCGAATCGATCTGCGATTTCCTTCGCCTGTATGCTTCGAACTTGCAGTACGGCTCCAATCTCTTCGTTGAACAGGCAGTTCAGCAAATCGTCTGCCGCAACCGGAAGATCAATGTCCAGGCCCACATGGCTGGCAAAGGCACATTCGCAGAGGCAGGCCAACAATCCTCCATCGGAACGATCGTGATAAGCCAGAATCGCATCTTCGTCCAGTAATGCTTGGATTTGGTCAAGAAAGGCTGCCAAGCGGGAAGGATCGTCCACGTCCGGAGTGTCCGATCCCGTTTGTCCGTATGCCTGTGCCAGTGCCGATCCGCCTAAACGCCGACTTGAATTAAGACTCACCAGCAACAGGCACGAATCGGGATTGTCTTGCAACTGGGGCGTGGCATGACGTCTCACATCCTCGACCGGTGCAAATGCCGAGACGACCAGTGATACCGGTGAGGTAACCTGCTGGTCTTCCCAAGCCGCCTGCATGGACAGCGAATCCTTGCCCACGGGAATTGCAATGCCGAGTTGCGGGCACAATTCCAAGCTAATCGCCTCGACGGCCTCGTACAGCCCGTACAGGGACTCCGCTTCGGAACCTGCAGCCATCCAGTTGGCGGACAGGCGAATCCGGGTGCGGTCACGCACTCTCACGCTGGCCAAGTTGGTAAGAGCCTCCGCTACCGCCATGCGTGCGGAAGCAGCCGGTCGATGGATGGCCAGGGCGGGTCGCTCCCCCATTGCCATGGCCTCGCCTCCCATTCCTTCAAAATCGCAGGCTGTCACTGCCGCATCTGAAACCGGGACTTGCCATGGTCCTATCATCTGGTCTCGGGCCGTGAGCCCGCCCACCGAACGGTCCCCGATAGTGATCAGGAATGCCTTTGAGCCCACACTGGGCAACGTCAGCACCCGCTGTACCGCTTCCGATAGGTCGATGCCCTGTAAATCAAGCGGCACATCCGGCCAGTTCACCGAGGGGACGGTCATGTCCATTCTGGAGGATTCCCCAAACAGGAACGACAAGGGCACGTCTGCGGCAGCTTCACCGAAGCGTGGGTCGGCCAGATGCAACTGTCCATCTGCCGCCGCTTTCCCGATTGTCGCGAACGGGCACCGTTCCCTCCGGCATATTTCGGCAAAATCATCAAGCGCCTCTTCCCGGATCGCCAACACGTAGCGCTCTTGGGATTCGTTGCACCAGATTTCCCGTGGCGACATTCCACTGTCGGCGCAAGGAATCTCCCGCAGATTCAGTCCGGCCCCGCCCGGTTCCCCGTCGATTAGCTCCGGAATGGCATTGGAGAGCCCTCCGGCCCCCACATCGTGCACAGACAGGATCGGGTTATCCACCCCCCGCGCCGTACATTGCTCGATGACCTCTTGGGCACGGCGTTGCATTTCGGGATTGCTGCGTTGTACCGAGGCGTAATCCAGCCCTTCGTCACTGGCTCCCGTATGCTGTGACGATGCAGCTCCACCCCCCAAGCCGATCAACATGGCGGGTCCCCCCAAGACCACGATCAGGGCTCCTTCGGGAATCGGCTGCTTCTGCACATGGTCGGCGCGGATGCTGCCGACACCCCCTGCGATCATGATGGGCTTGTGGTAGCCGAACATCTTGCGCCCTGCGGGCGTAAGCACCTCGCCCTCCAAGGTACGGAAATAGCCGGTGAGGCATGGACGCCCAAATTCGTTGTTGAAGGAAGCCGCTCCAATCGGCCCCTCGATCATGATCTCCAGTGGACGAGCCATGCGAGGCGGATGCTCTCGGGAGGGGTCTTCCCAGGGGCGCGGCCAGGTGTCTAAATTGAGATTCGATACGGTGAACCCGCACAGACCTGCTTTCGGACGCCCTCCCCGGCCGCAGGCGGTCTCGTCGCGGATTTCCCCGCCACTCCCGGTCGCAGCTCCTGGAAACGGTGAAATGCCTGTCGGATGGTTGTGGGTTTCCACCTTGATGACAATCCCGTAGTCAGCGTCCACGGTGTTCCACGAACGGGTCTCCGGATCCACCGCCAGTCGCCTGCCGCGACCCGCATCGAGTACCGCGGCATTGTCGTGGTAGGCAGACAAGGTTCCGTCGGAAGACACCGCATGCGTATGCCGGATCATCTCGAACAGGCTGTTTTGCATTGATTTTCCGTCAATCATCCAACAGGCGTTGAAAATCTTGTGCCGGCAATGCTCTGAATTCACCTGGGCGAACATCATTAATTCGGCATCCGTCGGATCCCGTCCAAGCCGGCCATAGGCCTGGATCAGGTATTCGATGTCCGCTTCGGAGAGTGCCAGGCCGTACGTCTGGTTGGCCGTGTGCAATGCTTGGGCGGGTTCGGAACCCAAGGAAATCCGATCAAGCGGGGTCGGTTCCAGGTGTGCAAAAAGTTCGTCGCATTGCTCCGGATGAGGCAGGATTGACTCAGTCATCCGGTCGTGTAGTAAGGCAACCTGTTCCGGAGAGGCATGATCTACCCCCTGCAGGCGATATTCAACTCCCCGCTCCACTCTCAGGATGGCCGTCAGTCCGCAATTCCGGATAATTTCGGTTGCCTTGCTGGACCACGGAGAGATTGTGCCGAGCCGTGGAACGACGAGAATAGACAGGCTGGAGTCCAGCTCAGCCGCGGCAGGTGCGTAATCCAGCAATTCTGCAAGGGTTTTCTCTTCTGCTGGCTCCAAAGCACGCTCACAGTCAGCAAAATGCAGGAAACGCGCACCGACAACCTGTCCGTCGCCGTGCGCCCGCAATCGGTCATTGAGCCGGTGGCGGGAATAATCGGTCAGCGCTTGGCCGCCGGGATAGGAGCGAACGGGCATGAATGCGATGGTTGGCGGATCGGTTCGTGCTGGCAGGCAGGGAACTCTACATCGTATTATCCCGTATAATGACCAGAGATG
>Ga0209543_1002673_pt1 | contig 12343 bp, 9 predicted proteins | sample MesohylFT_FD_187296 | JGI IMG/M metagenome (GOLD analysis project Ga0209543, IMG submission 187296) | Host-associated microbial community of the marine sponge Aplysina aerophoba from Gulf of Piran - sponge mesohyl, lysed by freeze-thaw... | ecosystem: Host-associated > Porifera > Sponge >...
CCCGCCGAACCGACGGCAAAGATCGGCATCGGCGCGTTCAAGGCATCCGCCGGCGCTCTGACCAGCATCTCCGCCGACCGCGCCAGCGTGACGATGACCAACGACGAGGGCCAGACGGCCACGAACACGTTGACATTCCAAACGACGTACGAAAGGACGGCCGCCACCACCCCGACGCCTTCGGAGCCGAGCACATCTGGGCCAACTGCCAAAGAGATCGATTCCATCGACGCGCCTGCCGGCACCCAGGTCGACATCTACCTCAAGGACGTGTTCGACAACACGGGGACCAACCCGCGATTCACCGGGTGGCTGATTCACTCCGTTGCGGCGGCGAACTATTACAGATCGGTTCAGTTCGGTTGGCCCGAGGCTGTCCTCGACGTAACGGTGAAGTCCGCCGCGGACCTGGCCACGTACGTCGCGCTGGGGCATCCCACCCCCCTGACGAGCAAGTCCACGGTGACGATGACCAACGACGAAGGCCAGACGGCCAAGGCCACGTTGACGTTGAAGACGACGTTGGACCCTAACTAGAACGGGGCCGGGCGCGAAACGGTCGCGACGGCGGTGCCGCGTGCGTCGTCGTCGCGACCGGCTCGGCACGCAACGAACGAGATGCTTCGCCTGAGCGACGTGCGCAAGACCTATGTGGTCGGTCCTGTGCCGGTGGAGGTGCTGCGCGGGGTCGACCTCGAAGTGGAGCCAGGGGACTTCGTCGCCATCATGGGCGCGTCGGGGTCGGGCAAGTCGACGCTGATGAACATCATCGGCCTGCTCGATTCGCCGAGCAGCGGCTCGTACTCGCTCGACGGGCGCGAGGTCTCGGCCATGACGGACAAGCGGCGCTCGGCCATCCGCAATGCCAGCATCGGCTTCGTGTTCCAGGCGTTCAACCTGCTGCCGCGCCTGACGGCGCTGGAGAACGTGCGCCTTCCGCTGACGTACCGCGCGGGGACGGGCGGTACCGAGATGAACCGCCGCGCCCGCGAGGCGCTGGAGCGGGTCGGCATGGGGGAGCGGGCCGGGCACCGGCCGACCGAGCTGTCCGGCGGGCAGCAGCAGCGGGTGGCGATTGCCCGGGCGCTGGTGGGGGCGCCGACCATCGTGCTGGCCGACGAGCCGACGGGTGCGCTCGACCCGGCCACTGGGAGCGACATCATGGAGTTGTTCGCCGAACTCAACGCAGAGGAGGGGACGACCCTCATCGTCATCACCCACGACCCGGAGGTGGCACGGCGGTGCGTGCGGCGCACGCATATCGGCGACGGCGTGCTGCACGAGGAGACGGCGCCCGCTGCATGAGGGCGGGGGACCGCCGCACTCGGCCGTTGGCGACCGACACGCCAATGCCAGGAGGAGGAGCGCGCGGTGGCGCTGAAGGCCAATGTCAAGGAAGCGGTTGTCAGCCTCTACGCCGCGAAGCAGCGCAGCCTGCTGGCGCTGGTGGGGATCGTGATAGGCATCGGCTCGGTCATCGCGATGCTCTCGGTGGGGACGATTGCCAAGCGCCAATCCCTGGAGCGGTTCCGCGAGCTCGGCACCGACTATCTCACCATCCAGGTGCACGGTCGGGCGCTGTCGGGGATTGCGCGTGTGGATGCGGAGGGGTTGGCGGAGGGGGCCGAGTCGATCGCGGGGGTGGCGCCCTGGAGCCAGGGGCACGGGGCGGTGGTGTACGGGGGGAAGAAGGTGGCGGACGCCCCGGTCCTGGGGGTCACGGGGTCGTTCCTTGCGCTGAACCGGCTGCGCCTGGCCGAGGGCCGGGCGATATCGGACCTCGACTTTCGCCGCGCGCACTGCGTGGTCGGGGCGCGGGTCGCCACGTCCCTGCGCCGCGTCGGGGCGAAGCCGCTCATCGGCGCGTCGGTGCGGTTGACCGATCGGCTGTGCACCATCGTGGGGGTGCTGCGCGCGGCCCCGCGGTGGGGGATGCAACCGTTCGAGGCCGACCGTTCGATGCTGATTCCCTACTCCACCGCGCAACGCCTGTTTCCGCAGAAGGGGGTGAACCAGATGGTGGCCCGCATGCGGGCGCAGGCGCACCACACGGCGGCGAGCGCGGAAGTGAAGGAGTACTTCCGCCGCCGGGCGCCGCGCATGGCGGTGCGGGTGCAGAGCGCGCAGCGGCTGATCGAGCAGATGCAGCGCCAGTCGCAGACCTTCGCCCTGCTGCTGGCGGCAATCGGCAGCATATCGCTGATCGTGGGCGGGGTCGGGGTGATGAACGTCATGCTGGTCTCGGTGACCGAGCGGCGCAAGGAAATCGGGATCAGGCGGGCGCTGGGCGCGCGCCGTTTCGACATCCAGAGCCAGTTCCTGACCGAGTCGGTCGTCCTTTCGCTGATCGGCGGGGTGTTCGGCATCGGCGTCGGCGTCGGGGGCACCTGGGCCTTCTGCCATTTCTCGGGCTGGACGTTCCTGGTCGATCCCACCGCGGCGGTGCTGGGGTTCGTCGTGGCCTGTCTCGTCGGCATTTTCTTCGGGCTCCAGCCCGCCTACCAGGCAGCGCGGCTCGATCCGATCGCCGCGCTGAGGTCGGCGTAGGCATGGGCCTTGCGGCGGAAGGGAGGCGGCCGGGTTTCCTAGCGGTCGCAACGGTGGCCCTGGCGGGCTTTCTGGCCGCCGCGGGGCCCGCGTCGGGCGAAGACCCGCTCGAGCGGGAGCTGACCCTGGCCGAGTGCATCAGGCTGGCGGTGGAGAACAACCGCGACCTCGCCGGGAGCCGTCTCGGCCGGCTCTCCCAGCGGCTTACCCTTGAAGACGCCGAGGACACATTCCGCCCCAGGCCGAGCCTCGGCCTGTCCGTCGACGGCAACTTGGATACGTCGGACTCCGGGCGCACGAATACCTCGACGTTCGGATTTGCGCCCAAGGTGACCGTGAAGACCCCCACCGGCGGGAGTTTCGGCCTGGACGCAAGCAGTTCGGTGACGAACCGGGACACCGCCAACGCCGCCCGTCAGTCGGTGGGGCTCAGGTTGACGCAGCCCTTGCTGAAAGGCGCAGGAACGACGTTCGGCACCGCCAGCATCGTGAGGGCGCGGCGCGCGGAACAGGGCAATGTCCTCGCCTTCAGGGGCACGGTCGCCAGCCTCGTCGCCAAGACCATCGGGGCGTACCGCAGCCTCATCCAGAGGGTGCGCGCGGTGGAGATCGCGGAACGGTCCCTGCAACGGGCCCGGGACCAGCTGGCGGTGAACCGGGTCCTGATCGAGACGGGACGGATGGCGCGGCAGGACATGGTCCAGACCGAGGCGAGCGTCGCCGAGCGGGAGCTGAGCCTGACCGTGGCCGAGGGCGCGCTGAACGACGCCCGGTTCGCCCTGATCGACATTCTCGACATCGACAGCCGGACGCGGATCGTGCCGACGGAGCCGCTGCGCGTCGAGCCCGTGGAAATCGACCGCGACGAAAGCGTCGAGACCGCGCTCCGGAACCGTCCCGACTATCTCAAAGCCCTGATAACGGTGGAAAATGATGAGCTGGCTCTCGCAGAGGCCGAGAACGCGCGCAAATGGAGCCTTGGTCTCACCGCCACGGCGGGTTTCGGGAACAGCGGGCGTTCGCTGTCCGAGGCCTGGAGCCGGTTCGACGACAATTACGGCATCGGGCTTGTTCTGGACATCCCCATTGGCACGGACGTGGATATGGCGCGGCGGGCCCACGCGAAGGCGGAGATCGCCCTGAAGCAATCTCGCCTGCGGGTCAGGGAGCTGCGCCAGTCGATCGAGGTCGCGGTGCATCGCGCCGCGCGCGATGTCGAGGTGCAGCTGCGGCGCGCGGAACTGGCCGGCCAAGCGCGGGAGCTTGCCGAACGGAAGCTGGAGACCGAGCGGATCAAGCTGAGTGCCGGCCTGTCCAGCAACTTCCGGCTGGTCAGGTTCGAGGACGACCTGGTGAGGAGCCAGACCGGCGAGAACGACGCGACCATCGCCTATCTGAACGCCCTGACGGCGCTCGACCAAGCGTTGGGGACCACGCTGGACACCTGGCAAATCGCCATCGGCCTGCCGGCCGATGGCGGGGTGGAACAGTGAAGGACGAAGAATCGAAAATCGTCCCGCTCGGGCACGATGCGGAGATACACGAGAACTCCCTGCTTCACCGCAACGTGCTGGAAAGCATGACCGAGGGGGTCCTGACGGTGGCCGGCGGCGGGCGCATCGGCATCCTGAACCCGGCGGCATCGCGGCTGCTGGGCCTGGACCGCGCCGAGGTCCAGGGCAGGACGCTCGCCGAGGTTCTCATGGACCGCGAGGACCTGGAGGGGTTCAACGACATCATGCTGGCGGCGGTCTATGACGAGGCGGTCGGCTCCCGGTCCACCATCGCCTTGCGGCTCGAGGACGGCGCGCAGCGGTCCATCGCCGTGACGACGTCATACCTTGTCAGCCGCAGCGACGGGGAGGACCGGAGGATCGGCCTCGTCGCCGTTCTGGACGATATCACCGAAGTGGAGGCATTGGCGGAGGCGACTGCGGCGCAGAACGTCGAGCTCCGGGACGCCTATCGCGAGATCGAGGAGAAGAACCGGGCGCTGGACACGACCCTGAAGAAGATAACGGCGGTGCGGGTGCTCGCCATGCTTCTGGTGGCCATGCTCTTCGCCGGCGCCGCCTGGTATGTGTGGGACGAGGCGGGAGCCGTGTTCACGCTGGGGACTGCGGGATCGTCCGCCGGAGCGCCGAAGGAGGCGCTTACCGTGACCATGGCGCCCCGGCGGCTCGTCAGCACGGTCTCGTTCGTCGGGCGACTCGCGCCGCGCCGGGTGGTGCGGGTGACCAGCCGCAGCGCGGGCAAGGTGGGGCAGGTGTTCTTCGAGTACGGCGCCCCGGTCACGGCGGGCCAAGCGCTGGTGGCCCTGGATACGGCGGAGATCCATCGTCGATACCGCGATGCGCGGGCCGTCTATCTCGAGGCCGAGGACAAGGTGCGCGAGCTCGAGAACTGGGAGAGCGGCCGGGAGATTACGCGGGCGCGGCGTGCCGTGACACTGGCGGCGATGGAGCTCGAGTCGCGCGAGAGCAGGCTCGCCGAAACCGTCCTGCTGCTGGAGCAGGGGGTGATTCCGGCCTCCGAGCACAGGGCGGCGGAGAAGCAGTACGAAGCCCAGCGGATGAGACACGAGGCGGCGCACCAGGACCTCGAAGCGGTGCTCGCCCGGGGTGACGCCGACGCGGTGGGGATTGCCCGGCTGCGCCTGGCGAACGCGGAGACGCGCCTGCACGAGGTGGAGCAGACTCTGGAAGGGGCGGTGGTGACTGCACCGCTCTCGGGAGTGGTGCTGCAACCCGGGCACGGAGGGGGCTCGGGCAAGGACGACGATGAGCGCCCGCTTGCGACGGGGCGGTTGGTGAGCGAAGGGGCGTACCTGCTGAGCATCGCCGATCTAGGAGGGCTCTCGGTGGTGGGACGGATCGATGAGGTGGATGTGGTGAAGGTGAAGCAGGGTCAGCCGGTGAGGGTCAGTGGAGACGCCTTTCCGGACCTCGTGTTCGAGGGACGAATCGAGCACATCTCGCTCGAGTCGCGCTCGAAGGCGGGCGCGCGGGTGCCGGAGTTCGACGTGACGGCGGCCATCGAGCGCCTGGACGAGGCGCATCTGGCGCGGCTGCGCCTGGGGATGTCGGCCAACGTGACGGTGGTGGTGAGGGACGAGCCGGCCGCGCTGCTCCTGCCGCTGGACGCAGTGCGGGGGGGAGCGGGGAGCTACCGAGTCCTTCTCCGGGACAAGGAGGGGGGTGCGCCGCGGGAAGTGCCGGTGGAGGTCGGCGAGACGACGTTGTACGAGGTGGAAATCCTCAGCGGCCTCAAGGCCGGCGACGAAGTGATCGTCGCCGGATCGTGACGGTTGGCGGCCCCGATGGCCTGAGCGCATCCTGGACCCGAACGGAGATGGCGATGATCCGCTGTTTCACCCTGGCGGCAATCCTGTCGGCTGCGGCGAGCGCGGCCGCATGGGGACAGGCAGGCTGCGACGACATGCGAAAGCAGCGCATGGACGCGATGTGGGAGCAGGCGGCTGCCGCGTTCGACGCCGGCGTGAGGAGGGCGGACGAAACCTACAGGGAGGAGTTTCAGACGGCGAACGACGTCTATGCCGAGGCTCTCGCCCGCGTGGACGCCGCATATGAGGGCACCCTTTACTGGGCCGTCATGAGCGCCGACCATCTGGGTCAGTCCGCGACCGCCGGCCCGATCGCTGATGCCGCCGTCAGGCGCGCGTATGACAGGAATGCGGCCCATCGGGAATGGGCCTCTTCCGTGTCGGACACGATGTCCAGATGGAGCGCCTCGATGGAGCAGGCCGAAACCCGCCGCTCCGCCTTCATCGAAGCGAATGTCCTGCTCATCGAGAAACAGCTTTCGGACTGCCGGTGATCTGCCGGCCGCCTTCAGCATCTCCACGAGTTCGACGGCCGTGCCCCGCCCGCGCGGGCGCGCTCGACCGTCGCAGGACGAATTCGACCCGGAAGTTATGATTCCGACGCTATTTGGCCAATAACGATACGCACATGTCATTCAAATTCTGATAAATAATTGTTCATCGCGTCTTGCCCGGACGCCAAGGAGGATGCCATGACCATCAATCGACATCGGGCTGTCAAGCTGTCGCCTTCGCCGTCTTCGTCGTGGAACACCGCGGAGGGCTCCTCCACTCGCACGGGCCCGCGGCGCCGCCTGTGCGTCGCCGCGGCCGTGCTGATCGCCGCCTGTGTGTTCACTGGACCCGCTGTAGCCGACGAATCGCCTCAGACGCAGCCCACGATCCTGAGGTTGCTCCTGTATGGAAACAACCTGAAACAACCTGTTGGGCTTGTCCGAGATCCTGGCGGTCGATTGGACGGGAGATGACGACGACCTGTTCGAGCGGACAGGATTCTGCGTGCAGTACCGGTTGACAGGTTCTCCGGGCGAGGTGGTAAACGCGGCGGACGACACCAACAACGTCTGGGAGGAACAGTGCTTCGAGACTCAGGAGCGCCAGGTGACATTCTCCGCCGAGGCGACCGAGGCCGAGGCCAAGGTCCGGGTGAACTACAAGGATGACCTGCACTCGCCCTGGTCGTCGACCGCGACCTCCACGCGGATCAAGGATGAGTAGAGCCGAGACCACCCCGACGGGCGGCTAGTTCCGTTTCAATTCGGCCAGTTCGTCCCGCAGCCCGCGAATCTCGTCCCGCAACTCCGCAAGCGTCGGTTCCGGATCGTAGTTCGCTGACAGCGGATTCTCCGCTTCTCCATGGCCGTGCGTCTGCATCGCATCGACGATGATGCCGATGAACAGGTTTAGCACGGCGAACGACGTGATCAGGATGAACGGCACGAAGAAGACCCAGGCGTGCGGAAACACTTCCATCACCGGCCGCACGATGCCCATGGACCAGCTCTCCAGGGTCATGATCTGGAACAGGGTATAGGCTGAGCCGCCGATACTGCCGAACCATTCCGGGAAGCGCTCGCCGAACAGGTTGGTGGCCATCACCGAGAACACGAAATAGATCACCGATAGCAGCATCACCACCGAGCCCATGCCCGGCACCGCGTGGAGCAGCGCTCCGACAACGCGGCGCATGGAGGGCACGGCGGAAATCAGGCGGAACACCCGGAGTATCCGCAACGCCCGCATCACCGAGAGGAACTCGGTGGCCGGAATCAGCGCGATGGCCACGACGATGGTGTCGAAGTGATTCCAGGAGTCGCGGACGAAGTCGCGGCGCTGCCCGATCAGCTTGAGCAGGATCTCGACGACGAAGACCCCGAGGATGACCCGGTCGGTGTGCTCGAGGAGGCTCCCGGCCGCGGCCATGGCCGACGGACTGGTCTCCAGCGCCAGCACGATGGCGTTCAGCACGATCAGGAGGGTGATCGAGCGCTGCGTGGCGCGGTGCTCGACGAACGAGCGGATACGGTCGGCCGGTCCGTGTGGACCGGCGTTTTCAAGCCTGTTCATCTCAACGCATAGGCTTTCGCCGCGTTGGCGATCTCGTCGGAAATCTCGATGGTCGTCTTCATGGTGGCTACCGGTACTATTAGATATGGGTAACCGCCGTTTTCCGCAACGGCTATCCCCGTGGAGGCTTGCTCAGGCTTCCGCCGGCTCGAACACCAGCTCCGGGACCACCACCTCCCAAGGGTCGCACCTGATGGAATCGTGGTACTTTGGGTCCGACCACTCGCGGCTCCGCGCGACAATGGCGAACACCTTCGCGGACCGGCAGCGCATGCCGGCCGGCGGTTCGAAGCTTGCGGCGAGGGGTCCCACCACCGTGCCGTTGCCATCCAGCAGCTCCCAGCGGCCACCTTCCAGGACCCGCGTTGTCAACGGGTCGCCGACGGACAGCGCACTGATGGCCCGGTGCGTCGGATGGTCCGGTTGACGGCGGCCGGCAAAGCCCAGGTCCACCTCCCGGAGGCTTGGCTGGACGTAGCGGTATCGAAGTTCGGGAGGGCAAGGCGGCAGGGTGGGCGGCTCCCGGCGTAGCGCGGAGGGATGGGCGAGCAAAGCGTCCTGAAACGGGTGGCCTCCCTCGAACCGCGCCAGTGCCAGGGTTTCCCGAGCCCGCGTCATGGCCACGTAGTACAGCCGCCGCGGAGCGTCCGGGTCCTCATCGCGGCCGACGTGCTCCCAACCGCCGTCCAGCACGGCCACGTGGTCGAACTCCAGCCCCTTGGCGCGGTGGGCGGTGAGCAGCAGCAGTCCGCGCTGGCGCCGCCGAATCTCCCGGCCCCATTCGGCCAGCCATTCGATGAAATGCGCTACAGGTGTTTCGCCGCCGCCCGTTTCCAGTGCGTGTTCGTCGATGCCCTGCCGCAACAGCTCGTGCCAGGGGCCAGACAGGTGTTCCTCCGCCCACGTTCGCAGAGCCGGGGCGTCCACAAGCCCCGTGTCGCGGCTTCGCAGCCATTCGACGAAGTCTCGAGTCTCACGCAGCCACCAGAAGCCGGGGATCCCCTCGTTGCCGATCTGCGCCGTAATGTCATGAGCCTCGCAGAACGCGCGCACCGGAGCCAGGTACTCCCACTTCCGCGCGATCACCGCGCACCGCGTCCAGTCCCAGTCCGGCGACAGGTCCGACAGGCGCAGCAACTCCGTCATGACGGCGCTCGCCTGCGCCACCGGATCCCGCGGCGTGGGCAGCACCTGTACCCGTCCCCGCCCCACGGAGTCCAGCTCCTGCCACGCCCCGCCCGGCGCATCCTTGGCCCGCGCCGCGTTGACCCGTATGGGATGCTCGGCCTTCATGCGCTCACCTGCCGGCTCGATGACGGCGTTGGCCGCGTCGATGATGTGGGCCGTGGAGCGGTAGTTCTCGACGAGGTGGACCGGCCTTGGCCCGTAGTCGTCCTGGAAGCGGCGGATGTACTCCACCGAGGCGCCGTTGAAGGCATAGATGTTCTGGTCGTCGTCGCCCACCGCGAACACGGTGAGCTTGCCGGCTTCGTCCTGGATGGCGCGGCCGGCCAGGGCCGAGATCAGCTCGTACTGGTCCGCGGCGATGTCCTGGTACTCGTCCACGAGGATCCAGCGGAAACCCGCCAGAAGCCGCGCCCGCTGCTCGTCCGCCTCCTCCGGCGGCAGCCCCTGCCCTCGGAGCAGTTCCACGGCCTGCTGTAAGATCTCCCGGAACACCGCGTCATCCGGCTGTCCCTCACGTCCGGTGAAGCTCGCCCCCGCCAAACGCATGGCCAGGGCGTGGCAGGTCAGCACGGTCACGCCGCGGGCGTCATCGCCGATCAGCTCGACGAGGCGGCGGCGGATGTCCACTGCCGCATGCCGGTTGTACGCCAGGGCCAGGATGCCCCGCGCATTCTCGCGCCGTGCCCTTATCAGGTAGGCAATCCGGTGGACCAGCACACGGGTCTTGCCGGAGCCGGGACCCGCGAGCACGAGCACGTTGGTCTGCTCACGGTCGTCGGCGACGATGCGCTGCTGAACGGGGTTCCCGAGGCTCTCCACAATCGCTCGCCATGACGCGGCAGTGGTCTCCCGCTCCAGTTCCCGTCCCCGGTCGGGCAGCCACCGGCGCAGAAACTCCTCTTCCTTGAGCGTGAAGTATTCCATGGCCAGACGAGTGGCCTCGGTGACCGCTTGCAGGCCCCGCTGCGCGAACTCGACCATCACGTGGATCTGCAGGATCTGTCCCCGGTAGTGAATGGCAAGGGGCGCGAAGTCGGCCTTGGCGAAGCCCCTCCGGTCCTGTCGCAGGCGGATGGTCATGGCGGGACGGAACACCGTGAGGCCCTTGTTCAGGCGGATGACCTCCAGCTCGTGCAGCCACAGCAAGGCGCGGTCCAGCAGCCTGGCGGGGTACCGTATCCTGCTCTTGATCTCCAGGTCGGATTCCAGGGCGTGGGTGAGCTTGCCCAGCGTGGTCTCCGCCAGCAGATCCGTGCCGCGGGTACCGGACGGCAGGTAGTCCAGCAGATGCTCCAGCAGGCGTTTGGCCCCTTCGCGCCGGATCCTTGCGGTCTCCTCCAGCGCGTCCCATTCGCGGTGCAGCGTCACCCGCCCGGTCTCCGCGTCGAGCTTGCGCGCCGTCAGGCTTCCGGCCGCGCCGTCCTCGCCCCGGCCGTCGTAGGCGATGCCGCGGATGATGCGCCACAGCCGTTCCGGCAGCGGGTCGGGTGCACCTTCGTCTCTCAGCACCTGCGCGGCGATGCGCAGATGCAGGGAGGAGGTGTCGCCCTTGCCCAGGTCCGGCGCCGCCTCGCGCATGTGCCGGATCAGCCCGGTCTCCAATTGGGTCGCGGCCTCGAGCCGCTTGAGGGAAGAGCGTTCCACGCCGGCATGGACGAACGCGGTCAGGGCGGTGTCGTTGCTGGCAATGCCCAGCCGCTCCAGGTCGTAAAGCGCGTGACGAACGGCCTCGGGGCTGAGCCCGGACACTCCCATCAAGTCGTCGGTGGAGAGGCCCTCGTCCGGTCTGGCGTTGATCAAGGCCCCGGCCACGAGTTCCAACTGTCGGCGATACGCTTGGGTCATGGGCGCGTTCCGGAGGCGCTCCCGGATCTCCTCCGCCGATTGCACTCGCAACGACGAAGGGAAGACCTGTACGCGGTTCTCCTCACGAGTGAGCAGCGCCGCCTCCTCCAGCCAGGCCACCGCCACGCGCACGCGGGTATCGTCGGTGGCGGAGTCGCGCTCGAACGCTTGGTCCTCGTCCTCTCCGAGGATCTCGGCGGTGGTGGCCACCACCTCGCCTCCCAGGCGTTTCTTGCGGTCCAGTCTGTGCAGTGCCCGCAGGATGCCGTGGATCTCTTCCCGGGTAAGGCGGGAGCGCGCCGACATGCCGAACTGTCGCTCCACGTCGTCCGCCGCGTAGAGCAGCACACAGCGCGCCGAGGCGAGGTCCCGGCCGGCGCGCCCCGCCTCCTGGAGATAGTTCTCCAGCGAGCCCGGAATGTCGGCGTGAATCACCAGCCGCACGTCGGGCTTGTCGATGCCCATGCCGAAAGCGTTGGTGGCCGCGATCGCCCGCAGTTCGCCGGCGATGAAGCGTTGCTGCACACTCTTCTTGGTCTCCGGCGGCAGCTTGGCGTGGAAAAGGTCGGCGGCCACGCCCTTCAATTGCAGAAACTCCGCGACCTCCTCGGCCTGTCGCCGGGTCGCGCAATAGATGATGGCGCCGCCGGGCTGCTGCGGCGCCAGGTATTGTGTCAGCACCTGGTGGATGTCGGCGAATTTCTCGCCGCCGGACGTGGGCATGACCTCGAAGGTCAGGTTGGACCGCTCGACGCCGCCGTTGACGACCATTAGTTCGATGCCGACACGGTCGCGGAAATGCCGGGTGATGTCCTCCACCACGTCCGGCTTGGCGGTGGCGGTGAGGCACAACACCGGCGGCGGCTTGCCGGCGGTGGCCTTGTCGCGGATGAAGCGGCTCACGTAGAGGTAGTCGGGCCGGAAGTCATGGCCCCAGCGAGACAGGCAGTGGGCCTCGTCCAGCACCCAGGCGCCGATCTCGCGCTGGTCCAGGGCCCGTCGGAGGGAAGGTGCGCGGAGTTGCTCCGGCGAGATGAGGAGTATTCCGGCGTCGCCCAGCCGCACCCGGTCCAGGGCGTCGGCCCGCTCGGGCATCGACAGCAACCCGGTGACGGCCACGCAACAACCGATACCCCGTGCCTCCAGCCCCGCGACCTGGTCCGCCATCAGCGCCACCAGGGGCGAGATCACCACCGTCAGCGCTCCGGTCTTTTGGTAGCGCGACAGCGCCGGGATCTGATAGCAGAGCGACTTTCCCGTGCCCGTGGGGAGGATTCCGAGCACATGCCGTCCCGTCATGGCCGCTTCGACGATGGTCCGCTGCATTGGCTGCCCCTCGGCGTCCAGTGGCTC
>Ga0209543_1002687_pt1 | contig 12300 bp, 12 predicted proteins | sample MesohylFT_FD_187296 | JGI IMG/M metagenome (GOLD analysis project Ga0209543, IMG submission 187296) | Host-associated microbial community of the marine sponge Aplysina aerophoba from Gulf of Piran - sponge mesohyl, lysed by freeze-thaw... | ecosystem: Host-associated > Porifera > Sponge >...
ATCGCCCTAAATTACCCCAGACTGATTCAGTAAATCTCAGTAGTCCATATCCCCGAAAAAAAATCGACCGAAAACGGGAATGGGGAAATTCCGTACTTCCAGAGCACTATGAAATGGCGAACTTGGGATATGTGCTATATGATGGCGTCCATGCCATGCGTAAATAATCAGAAAGTCCTCGCAGGTCCGTAAACCGTCCTCCGGGTGCATAACCTTGCTCAGCCAGTCACGTTTACTCATTGCCCGCATAAGTCTGCACCAGCGAGGGTGTAGTGCATCCAGCAGTGCGAGTGATTCCTCAACAGGACCGTAACATGCATCAGCGAGATGTGCCCAGGCATCTTGATTGTAGGCCTTAATCTTCGGAAAATCCTCCGTCAGCGCCCACCGAAAGCGGATATAGGCATTGAGATGACTATCTGGAATGTGATGCACAACTTGGCGTACAGTCCAGCCATTAGACCGATAGGGTGTATCTAACTGACTATCAGTCAGTCCGGCCACTGCCTGACGAAGTAGCGCCGGTGCAGATTCAATTTGATCAATGAGTTTGCTTCGCTCTGAATCAGACAGGTGTTTCTTTACGTGGGGGGAGCCTATTGGAAAACGTAAAGGATCTAGTAACCTCATGCGGATGCTATTTTCTTGGATACTGTACGGAGTCAGTCTAACTAAATATCCCCTTCTCGTGGTCTGAGAAGTACTTCCTCTATCACAGTGCGGGTGCTCAGTTTCCAGGCATCAAGCACACAGTGAGCTACGTCCTCTGGTGGCATGAACCGTTCTTCCGGCAGTGTGGTACCATCCCAACTGGGCGTGAGTGTAGCACCTGGTAGAACTGTCGTAACCCGAAGTCCCGTATTTAACGTCTCTGCACGCACAACTCTCGCGAGCCCCAGCAATCCGTGCTTCGCAGCACAGTACGCGCCTGCTCCAGCGTAAGCTTGCTGAGATGCCACGGATGCTATAAAGAACACGTGTCCGGAGCCTGTCTCTAGCATGCTCGGAAGTAGCGCTCGTGTGACCATGAATGCTCCTGTCAGGTTTACTTCAACCTGCTGCCTGAACAGACTTGGAGTGGTTTCTAGGAGCGTCTTCGCAACGAAGTGACCAGCGTTGTTTACGAGCACATCCGGCGGCCCAAATTCTGAGAGAATTTTCCTGGATGCCTCCTGAATATGCGTTTCCTTTGTTATGTCGCAGACTATGGGTTCCCCCTTCGTTTTCTTTGCAACTGCTTCCAAGCGACTTACAGAGCGTCCGAGTAAAGCAATCTGATGGTCTCCATCGCCACGAAACACTTCTGCGATCGAAGCGCCAATGCCACTGCTTGCCCCGGTTATTATGATTTTAGCCATGTGTTGTGAGTATTTGGCCTATTCTGGTCGAACAGCATGATATCATTCGGGATCAGGGCTGGCACTTCGGAGTAGATTCACTCCCCATCATATCCTGTTGTCGTGTCTATTGTAACGCATATCCCCGCTGTTTCGTTTGAAGTTATCAGCGAAGTATTGCGTAACACTAAACTTCCTGCTGCTGATTTAGTCGTTGGAATCGGTTCTGGGGGAATTGTACCTGCAGCAATGTCTGCATATGAATTGCAGGTTCCAATGTTAATCCTATGGTTGAACTACCGGGATAAGAACAATAAACCCCGGCATTCAGTGCCCCAACTGTACCAATCATTCAGTGTACCACCTGAGACAGATCAGATCTTGCTCGTAGATGACGTGGTTGTTTCCGGGAAAACACTAAATGCTGCAATGAAACTGCTCCCCCCGAGTGCCGAGGTAACTACACTCACTCTGAAAGGATGTGCAGATATCGTACTTTTTCCTGAAATTAAGTCCTGTGTACAGTGGCCTTGGAATCCACCCCAGCGTAACATCTAACACTATGAATCGACGAGATTTTGTACAATGGGTATTGACTGTCGGATCAGCTGCACTGGTCCAGCGACAAATACCAAGCGGCAGCAATGAGCTGCCGCGCCGCCCCTTCGGTCGTACGAACGAAGAAGTCACTATGCTTGGCCTCGGAGGTTGGCATATTGGGCGGATGAACGAACGGGATGCACAGGCTACCATAGAAGCCGCAATGGAAGGCGGTGTTCGCTTCTATGACTCAGCTGAATCATACCAGAGAGGGAGAAGCGAACGTTACTTGGGTAGATTCCTGGTCCCACAATGGCGGGATCAAATTTATCTGATGTCAAAAACAACTGCAACTACGGCTCGAGGTGCCCGGGAGCACCTTGAGGATACACTGCGAAGATTCAACACCGAGCAAATGGATCTATGGCAGATGCATGCCATTACCAGTCCACAAGATGTTGATCGGCGAATTGAAGCGGGCGTACTTGATGTAATGGAACAAGCTCTTACTGAGGGCAAAACCCGTCACATTGGTTTTACAGGTCACACTGACCCTGCGGCTCACCGCCACCTCCTGGAACAAACTGATATATTCCATGCTGTTCAATGCCCCGTCAATGTAGCAGACCTAAGCTATAAGAGCTTCGTACGAACGGTAGTCCCGAAAGTCGTAGAGCGGAATATGGGCATGATTGCCATGAAAACACTTGCAAATGGGGGTTTTTTCGGTGGTTCTACTCATGGGCAACATGGTAATAGACCACGTGTTGTGCCAAACCATTTGTCCATTCAGGAAGCCCTACACTTCGTATGGTCCCTTCCGGTCAGCGTAATCGTTACCGGTCCAGATAATGTTGAACAACTCCGTGAGAAGATTGCTTTGGCTCGTGCATTCACTGGTATGTCAGAATCTGACAGGAATGATCTCGTCGCACGCATAGCGGACATGGCTGGGCGTGGAGTGGAATTCTACAAGGCATAATGCCGTCTATACTCCAACTAGATTGGATGCTATGAAACGTTTGTTGATCTTTGTGTTGCTGATTGCCTCTGCTCAACTTGCAGAAGCTCAAATTGCAGCAACAATTACCGGTACCATAACCGACACTACGGGAGCACCGATTGCACAAGCAAACGTGTTCATTGCGTCATCAATGGCCGGGACTACTACCGACGACAATGGTCTCTATAGGTTACCCGGTATCCCGCTAGGAACGTTACGCCTCGTAGTGTCCCGCATAGGATACGAACCCGACCATGTTGATATCTTTGTGCGCGAAGCACGCACATACACGCAGGATTTTAAACTCCGGGAAAAAATTTACGAGCTGGGGGAATTAACTGTAACGAGTAACAATCGGAGGTGGCAACGACAACTGGAACGATTCACAAACATATTTATCGGTGAGAGTCCAAATGCTCAAGAAACCACTATCACGAATCCCAATGTACTGGATTTTTCGGGGCGTGGTGGAGAATTCAGGGCCCAGGCAAGTGAACCTTTAATCATAGAGAACAAAGCCCTTGGGTATAAGCTAACCTATTTTCTGAACGAGTTCATTGCAGAGCCAAGTAGTTGGCGATGGGACGGTGAACCACTTTTTGAACCACTGGAACCTTCCAGCCCAGAAGAAGCAGCCCGCTGGAGTGCCAAGCGCGATTCAGCATTCTATGGATCCTTCCGGCATTTTCTGCTCTCGGTCATTAATGACCAGGTAGAGGAACAGGGTTTTAAGATTTACTCCCGCCCAGGCTCCAATCAGCGTGTATTGGATCTGCGTGGTGGGGTGTCCGATAACCGGGAGAATCGCTTTCCTATCAGGGCTTCAGAAATTATTCGAGCCGGGCAGCATGATGACGAGCGAATTTTGGATTTTGAGGGCTATATCGATGTGGTTTATACACATGAATTAGAAGATATGGCCTATCTAAAGCTGCAACGACGTGCAGGGCGGGCGCGCTATCAGACTTCGACCATCCGGCTTGATCGCGGACCAACCGTAGTAGACCTGAAGGGAGACACTGAAGACCCTTATGGCGTTACCTTCTACGGTGGATATTTTGCCTATGAGCGTACAGGAGATCAACTTCCAAAAGAGTTTCGTCCATGGATTCAGGGCGAGAATTTCTAGGGGCTTTACTTACTTAGCATTGCTTCTTCTGAGCAATACTGCGTTCTTCTACGTGGTATCCGCCCAAGATGCTGTACTCACGGGTACTGTTGCCGACGCAGAATCCAAATGGGGGCTGCCGAGGGCACACGTATTCATTGCGTCCTCAATGATTGGGACGACCACCGATCGAGATGGAAAATTTGTTCTTGAGGGCGTACCCCCGGGTGCACACCGCCTAGTTGTTACAATGCTCGGATATGAACCAGCCCACATTGACACACTCCTCCGGGCTGGAAAACAATATGAATTTGATCTTCACCTCGAGTCCATTGCTATCGAACTAGAGGAGATTGTTGTTAATGCACGACTTGCTCGCAGATGGCAAAGACGTCTGATTAAGTTCACGCGCTTATTTCTGGGGGAAACCGAAAACAGTGATTTAACCGCCATCTTGAACCCTGAGGTTCTCAGCTTTACAAGTCGACTCGGCAAACTATCTGCCACGGCCAGCGAGCCGCTGATCATCGAGAATCGTGCCCTGGGTTACCAAATCCAGTACTACTTGAAAGAGTTTTTTCACTACGGCAATACGATCAAGTACGACGGCGAGCCCTCTTTTACGGAGCTTACACCAGCCGATAGTCTCGAAGCTGAACGTTGGAGAGTCAACAGGCAGGCAGCTTTTGCTGGATCACAGCGACATTTTTTACTCTCAGCCTTGGCCGGTAGAGTGGAAGAAGAAGGGTTCGAAATCTATCGGAGGTTCTCACTTGAACCTGACCGCTCAAGATTTGTCATGGATTCCAACCAACTACTCGAATCTGGCCCCAGTCCACTCGAAAAAATACTCACTTTTACCGGTGTTCTGGAGATCGTGTACACCAAGGAATCAGAGGATGACAACTTTAAGCAATGGCAGCGCCAACCCGACTGGACACGTCCCGGCCCCCAACGCTCTTTTATGGAGCTGAACTCCGGTCCCACAGCTATCGACGAATCAGGTGAAGTGATTGATCCCTACGGTGTGATAGTCTACGGCTATTATGCCTTCGAGCGCGTTGCCGATAAGATGCCAAAGGAGTACCGTCCTCCTGATTGGACGCACAGATAGGACTGACTCTATCACTAAGAATGGAACCCGTATTACATTGGGTTCGGGCGTATTTGTGCGAGGATAAATCGCAATGTTAGGTATTGGGACCTATGTACCTAAATATTCCGCAGGAGAGAAAATTAGCGATGTACGTGCGTGACCGTGTTGTGTACGAACATGTTTGTCTGCCTGACTCTCTTGACCAGCGTCAATAGCAATCGCCTGACGATTGATCTATAAAAGGAACTCTAACGTCTCAATCAGCACAGTAGCGCTGAAGGCTATGAGGATGTGTGACGCATAGTTGGCCAAGGGGGCGTGATATCCACTTTGAACTTGTATTGCCTTCCCTCGTGCAAAATCACCATGAAATCATTATTCTTGTACACAGCTTTATAATTCCGTTTGCTACTGTGAGCGTATCAGTGTGCGGATTTATTAAAACAACCTTACATAAGCAGCGACAGTGCTATGCCTGATCAAATTCCATCATTTCCAGAAGGTTGGTATTTCGTGGCCAGTCGCAAGGAAATATTGAAAAAGAAGCTAATTGAAAAGATCTGGATGGGCGAAAAAATCGTCGCCTGGTGTGATGACAAAGAACGTATCTGCGTAGCGGATGCATTTTGTCCACATCTGGGAGCTGATCTCGGTCCTGAGCTTGGGGGCGTGGTTCGCGACGGTTGTCTTGTATGCCCTTTTCATGGGTTTGAGTTTGATGTCAGCGGTAAATGTGTGTCCACGCCTTTTGCTCCTCCGCCCAAGACTGCACGGCTTAAGCTGTTTGAAACAAGAGATATAAACGGGATCATCTTTGCTTGGTGGGGGATTGATGGACGCCCTCCCAAATGGAGCCTTCCAGAGTATCCAGAGGTTGAGGGCAAGTGGAGTGAGCTAGCTTTTCAAACGATTCGTTTTCCGGGGCACCCTCAGGAAACTACCGAAAATTCGGTAGATCTGGCTCATTTGCGATATGTGCATGGTTATGATAATGTATATCGGATTGAACCGCTTGTAATAGATGGTACGTACCTCAGGAGCAGTTTCAATTTTGTACGTATTCAGGATGTAGCCGGGATAAAGATCAAGTTTGATGTTAGCGCAAAGGCAAATATCTATGGATTTGGGTTCTCAAACGTGATGATCCATGAAAAGTCAATTGATATGCATATAAATTTTTATGTCCTTGCGACACCCGTTGATGGGAAAGAGATTGACATGGTACTAGCCAGTCAGGTAAAGCAGATCCGTAAACCGAAACGGATGATTGTTGGTTTGCGCTTTCTGCCTCTGAATCTTCGAACCTCCCTCATGAACAGATTCATTTTGCTTATGCAGAGGAAGGACGTTATGGATGATGTCCATATCTGGAAGAATAAGCGATATGTTTCGCAACCAAGGCTGTGCAAGTCAGACGGCGAAATTGGGAGGTACAGGCGTTACTGCAAACAATTTTATTCATGATTTCTGAGACGTGCACGACTTAAAACTTTGTTGGTCAGAGTTATTCTACGAGATTGGGATTCGGACCATGGATGCGGTGCAGGAACGTATCCTCACATCTGTGGCTGGTACTGATCCTTAACGACATTGAGATAATAAACATACTGGAGTCTTACCCCAGGAACGCTCCGACTTGCCCCAAGGCGGAGGCCTTAGCCTAATAGGCAAGAAGCTACGTCTCACTGGCTGTGCTGACCAAAAATCTTCCTGGTGCTTTGCCAGTAACTTTTGCCCTACACACACTCGCTATATCTTCTAACGAGACCGTTGCCATGAGTAGCTGGTCAGCTTCCTGCTCTGGTATAAGGATTTGCAACCGTTCCCAAGCAAGCAGTCTATCCCGGACCAATGCCGTATTTGAATCAATGCCCGCAAGCGTGATCCCACGAAGAATGAATGGATACACTGTCGTATTCAACTCACTTCCTGCCGCGTTACCTGAGGCAGCAACACATCCATGAACCCGTACTTGCGGCAGAGCTGCCGACAATGCCGTTCCACCGGCAGCATCTACAACTCCATCGTACTGGGCGTGCATTAACGGTCGACTGGCATCTGTATCGATCCGATTAATTGTACGCGCTGCCCCAAGCCCTTGGAGCTTCTGCCACAGGTGCGTACTACCACACGACGCAATAACTGTATATCCCAGGTTTGCAAGCAGTTTGACTGCAATCATCCCAACCCCACCAGACGCACCCGTAACCAATATCTCACCATCAATAACTCCATGGTCCTCCAATGCCATTGCACTCAGCATAGCTGTGAGACCGGCAGTGCCTAATATCATGCACGTACGCGTACTCATACCCTCTGGTACTTTCAGCAGGTACTTTGACTGCACTGCTTGCAGTTGCGTGTATCCGCCACTGAAACGCTCACCTAATCCTCCACCGGTCAATACTACCGGTTCTCCTGGTTTATAATCCTTCAAATCGGATTCTAGGACTGTGCCTGCCAAATCAATACCTGGTATGAACGGGAATGATGCCCTCACAATCTTAGCCTTTCCGGTGACAGCCAGAGCATCCTTGTAATTGATACTTGAGTATTCCACCGCAATCAGCACCGGTCCATTACCGGCCGGACTGGATCCGTGCACGATTGAACATTGCCCAGGCCCGGTCAAAATCAGTGATTTATGAGTCTGTTCCATTCAATTGCAACTTATTAACAATCCTGAGTAGTATCTAAGTGGGAAGAAGCGTGCGACCGCAATGCATCCAAGACCTGACAAGAATATACTCTATCGTCTCCGGTTCATGACTGCCCTCGCAGCGAGCCTGTTGCTGGTCACAATTTGCTTCAATCTCCCCATCACGTCCAACCAGGATCCCAAACCGTGGGAACCACAACTCGGACAACGTGGCACGGTCACCGGGGTTCAGGGTCTCGCATACTTGCTCCCTCCTATTACGGATACAGGTACAACTCCTGCCGGATCCCCTACTATTGATCCGGCTCTCGAAATATTATCCGTGGAGGTACCCGTCGTTCAAAAGGATACCAGCCCTGAAAGCACAGATACATGGAAGATAGAAATCCAAACCGCTCCCGTACTGGAGTACGCAGAAATCATGCCCGAAATCCCCGGCGGACTAGGAGCATATTACATTTTGATTGAATATCCGGAGGAGGCCATAAACCAAGGGCTTGAAGGAAGTTTGTCGCTAATCTTTACAGTCAACCAAGACGGAACAACCAGCGATATTCTGATCGAACGTTCGTTGCATGCCCTACTTGATTCCGCAGCCGTTCAGGCATTACGCAGGACCCGCTTCATTCCCGGCCGACATCAAGGAGAAACTGCCCGCGTTCGGATGCGTCTGCCTGTACGCTTCCAACTTATTGAGCCTAGCGACCAACATATTCGGGATGAATTACCGCCTGAAAAGACTCCGAAGCAACGAACGTATAAACCCGCGCAGCATCCCACTAATAATTCGTCCCAAGCTTGATCCCAGTGACATTAAACTGGTGGGTAGGTATACGATGCACCAAGCCCCAGTGGAATCCCCAATACCCAGTACAGAAGCAGGAATGCTGTCCAGACTACAAGGAAGGTGATTGAATATGGTATCATGATTGAGGTAAGCGTACCGATCCCTGTCTTTTTGAAGTATCTCTGGCAGTAGACCACTACCAACGGGAAGTACGGCATGAGGGGCGTTATGATATTTGATGAGGAATCTCCAACCCGATAAGCGGCTTGTGTCAGATCGGGAGAGATCCCTACTTGCATCAGCATTGGGACAAAAATAGGAGCCAAGAGTGCCCATTTTGCCGATGCAGACCCCACGAACAGATTTACAAATGCGGTTAGCAGGATGATTCCTACTATCGTGATGGAACCAGGCAATGCCAATGCCTGGAGTGTTGCAGCTCCTTTTAGTGCCAATAATGCTCCGATATTGGAAGAGCCGAAAGCGTACACAAACAATGCACAAAAGAACGCCATCACAATGTAGTAAGCCATGCCGTTCATGGCTTTTGTCATGGCGTCAACCATATCCTTGGAGGACTTGAACACACCTGCTATGTAACCATACACTACACCAGGAATGAGGAAAAGCAAGAATATGAGTGGAACAATAGATTGCATTATGGGCGCCTGAAAAGAATTCAATGACCCATTGGCATCCCTGAAAGCCGAATCAGCAGGCAAGAGTGTTAGGATTAATACTACAATACCCAACAGCATTACTCCGGTCGCCCACCAGAATGCCTTGGACTCTCTCTCCCCGAGAGAATCCATCCCCGAGGATTGCTCGGCATCCTCGTCCACGGGCGTATTGCTACGAAGACGTGGTTCAACCACACGATCAGTGATATACCAACCCAGAGCAATGATCACTACACTGGATGCTACAGTAAAGAAGTAGTTACAAAGCGGATTAACAAGCATCGCCGCATCTAGAATCTGTGCTGCCGGCTGAGTAAATCCCTGCAGAAGTGGATCAAGAGCGGATGGAAGAGGATTAGCGCTGAAACCACCCGAAACACCCGCGAAAGCCGCAGCAACACCGGCCAATGGATGGCGACCAGCCGCTTGAAAAATGACACCTCCCAAGGGAATAACCAATACGTATCCTGCGTCAACAGCACTGTGACTTAGGAGACCTACCAGAATTACCACAGGCGTGAGAAGCCCCACCGAAGTTTTGGATAGGAGCAGCTTTATGCCTGTGTTGAAGTACCCTGCTTCATCAGCCACCCCCACTCCAAGCATTGCTACCAGAACAACACCAAGCGGTGCAAATCCGGTAAAGATGGAAACCATGCGGCTCATGAAGTCCGTAATCGCGCTTCCATTCAGCAGGTTATTGATTACAAGCGGTTCCTGTGTACGTGGATCAATCACCGAAGGGAATGAGACGTTTGATAACAACGCACTAAGGATCCAAACCACAATCAACAAGAGCAGGAAGAGCATGGATGGGTCCGGCAACTTATTGCCAACCACCTCAATGCCCCGAAGACATCGGTCTACAATTCCTCTGGGCTGTTCAATACTGGGTTCTAGGTTCATCAATTATAGCAGAATGAGATAGGTCAGCTTGGCCACTGCGGCCCGATTAGTCAAGATGTAATCCCGGTGTGGATCGAAAAATACCTCATTTGGGTTTGCAAAATGATATGCCGTATTGAAAACAAAAAATAAATCACTACCCGGCGTGTGGATCCAATCTATACGAATATTCGCCTGCAAGTCACGTGTGAAATTATCGTACTGCACCAGCGCGGTTGCGAAAAGTTTTCGGTTAACTGCACCTAACAGCTCCACCGAAACTGTCGTTGCGTCAAATCGCCCATTTGCCACAGGAAGGTCAATACGCGAATAGCCCACCCCGGCTTCCACCTGCAGGTGGCGAGACTGTCGGAATCCAAGCTGTAATTCCAAATCAGTTCGGTTACCGTTGAAGAATGCCCCGACCGAAGTACCGGCACTTCCAAACAGTCGTCGACTGGAGTCGGTTTGTCCCGCTAAGATAAACCGACCAAAAGAGTAATCCCCCGAAGGAATTCGTGCGTTTGGTCGGATGTTGAATGGAACGAGTAAACGTTCAAACTCCCGGCTATACTCCAAGGCAATATCGTCCCGTCGATTGAAAGCCGCCCCAATGGATATCTCAAACTCCTGTGATTGTAGTTCGCCCATCTGACTTTCTATGTACTCATACTCACTTTCAAAGGCGAGTTGACGTACGAAAGGAAATGCATCAAAGGAAACGATCGGTGTGTACTGGGCTCCACCGGCGAACCGACGCATATCACGCCGTCTTACAAAACCCAAAGCCGGATGAAAATTTTCTCCCACGGAAGTAAAGCTGGCCTCAACTCCGTATTTATCATTCAAGAGTGTGAGGCTGGCATGACCGGCCTCACCGTTTTCTGCTGGCCCATCATCTGTTACGCTGGTATACCATGCCTCAAACTCGCTTGCACTCCAAAAACGATACTGTGCATCCATCCCAAATGCACGATTTATTCGATCCGGTGCAGCATAATTGGTCAGGATTGCCCCCACCGTTGCACGTGAGCTAAGAGATGTACGCACCCGAGCAACCAGATTGTTGGTTGATTTTGATCCAAAAGTATCCCCCATACCCTCACCGGTTTCGATGTCCAGTAATCCGACTGAGAAGCGTCCAAATTGCCCGGTGGCACGGGCACCAGTAAGAATTTGATCGCTGAGCCCTATGCGCCTGGAAAAGAAGGTCTGCGTAGATCTAGGATTACCATGCTCGAACAGGCCGCTCCGTTCAAGAAAAAATTCTCGTTTCTCGGGGAAGAAAAGACTGAATCGAGTCAGGTTGAGTTGAACATTATCCGCTTCTACCTGCGCAAAATCCGTGTTGACGGTAAGATCAAGCGTAACATTGCTCGTTATCCCGTACTTAAAATCTACACCAATATCACGTTCAAAAGTCCGGGTGAGATCTCTGATGTCAAAATCCTCGCGTATCTGCTGAATGCCTGTAATAACATAGGGTTTGATCTCTATATTCTTGCCCCGACGAATATTATGCAAGCCTCTTAGCACTCCGTACTGAGACACAGCACTGATAACTCTCCACGGACCACCGAATTCAAGACCAATAGGCGGCCATATCAATCGCTCATTCTTTCGGTTAATCATGCGTGAAATCATCAGGCCAAAATCAACCGATTCGCCCTTCGGGAAACGTAATTGTCGAAAGGGGATTGACACTTCCATAGTCCAACCATCTTCATCAATCTGCGTCTCACTCCGAAACACTGCGTTCCACGAAAAACTGTCAAGCGTGAGCCCCTCATCAGTGATCGTTGCATCGTCCTGTGTACCGAGCGCATTCATCTCGAACAAATAGGCATTGCGCAAGTTTGCAATTGTAGTGGATTTTTTCGCGGATCTTTGCTGTCCCCTATTTTTCAGGGGATCTCAAAAAGGGCTATTTTTCGTTCTTTTCTTACAGGTCGGCGTCCTCTTTTGGGGGGCGTTTCGCCTTGATTCGTCGGGTATAATTTCCGGTGTTCAGTCCCATGGCCTGAAAGACTTTTCGCTGGAATGGTTTCAGATCTGCATCTTGTTTGAGCAGGATACAGTGGGTTTTATTTTGTGGAAGTACGGTGGTCACCCGGTTCTGGTGGTTGAGCTTCACTTTGAGGGTTCCCCAGCTATGATGGATCTGATGGGTTCGCAGTTGACTCCGAATCAGGTGAACGGTATGAA
>Ga0209543_1002688_pt1 | contig 12296 bp, 4 predicted proteins | sample MesohylFT_FD_187296 | JGI IMG/M metagenome (GOLD analysis project Ga0209543, IMG submission 187296) | Host-associated microbial community of the marine sponge Aplysina aerophoba from Gulf of Piran - sponge mesohyl, lysed by freeze-thaw... | ecosystem: Host-associated > Porifera > Sponge >...
TCGAACAGGCCGCCGAACGCGTCGGACAGGCCATCGCCGAACTGATGGAACTGGACACTCAGCTGCATCCCCTGGAAGCGTCGAGCGGCGGATCGATCGGGTAGGCGAGGGCAGCCCCGTCTCCCGGCCGCCACAGCGCCGGAGGCCGACATGCCCACCCCCGTTCCCAACGACCAGTCTTAAACTTAAACCTGTCGGTGCAGTATCCTGTCCGTCATCCCGGTCCGCGGATTTCGATGATTTTTCCGCCGGTCATCATGACGATCAGGCCGAGCTCGGCGCCGGTCATGTTGAGATAGGTTCGGACCTGGCCGCGGTAGTGTTCGACGGTCTCCGGCGAGGGGTGGACATCGCTCTTCCAGTCGACGACGACCCACGGCCGGCCCTCCGCGTCGAGAGCGATCGCATCGGCGATTCCGGCAAACGCCTCTTCTTCCGTCTCCGCCGCCCAGGATGCGTAGACCGGAAACTCCGCCACCAGTTCCGCCCTGATCGCGGCGATTTCGGGGAGTGACAGCGCCCGAACGACACACCCGCCAAGCTCCGTCGGATTCAATCCTTGGGCGGGATCGTCCTCCACCGTTCGCCCCAACTCCCCGATCAGGCCCTCGGCCCGGGCTTCGAGGGCGGGCACGCTCTCCGCCGTTTCACCGGTGAGAACTTCCTCGATGAGCTTGTGCAAGATGAGCCCGCGGTCGAGCCCGCCCTGAATGTCCATCGCAGCGCCGCCCTCGACCGGCGCGCCGTCACCGTCGTCCGCAAGAATCTCCGGCTCTTCCTCGTGAACAACCGGTCCGGCCGCACTCTCGTCCCGGCTCGGCACCCGCCATACGATCGTGCGTTCCTGCTCGTCTATCGCGGCGGCCTCCGCGGCAAAGACCTCCCGTGTCTGTTCGTTCCCGGCGTGTGCTTCATCCGCCGCGCGCTCCATCGGCGCTCGTTCGAATTCGAGCGCCGGCAATCCATCGAGCGCGAGATCGACCACGGACACCCATGCCGACCGGCCAGCATCGACATCGAGCCGGGGCAGCGCGAGAAGCTCGCGCGCCCTCGTGGCGGAGACGTACCAAAGACGCACCCTCTCCCGGTCCAGCTCCGCGTTCTCGGCCTCCCTGGCCTCATCGCACCCGAGGGGATCGACGCCGAACACCGGGCAGAAGAAGCGCCCGCTCGCGCGATCTGTGACCGCACTGTCCGATTTCCTCACCAGCGTCATCGTGTTGACGGGCACGACGACCGGCCACTCCAATCCCTTGGCGGCGTGCATGGTGTAGAGCGCGACTGCTTCCTCCTGGGCCTCCGGCCTGCCTTCCACGGCGCGGGCCTCGTCGGTCCAGGCCGCCGTCATGGCTTCGGCAAAGGCGCGCAGCCCCCGCACCGCGTAGCCGCGGCTGAAGCCGAGATAGAGATCGACATTGGCGAGCGCCCGCTCCGCCCGGCCTCCATGGCGCTGAAGCAGGATGGGCCGGACGCGCAGCACGTCGACCGCCTGCGACAGGAGTTCGTGCGGCGTGGTGGCGTTCGCACGGCGGCTCAGCGCATGCAGCTTCTCCACGATGTCCCGCGCCAGCGAATGCGGGATGAGGTGGGCCGGGACGCCGAGGTCGAGCCGCGCGGGAACGTCCGGCCTGTCCTCGGGGCGCGGCAATTGCCAGACGACATCGAGCAGCTCCTCCTCGGTGAGCCCGACCAGCGGGCCGCGGAGCAGGGCGCCGAGCGCAAGCGTGTCGCGCCGGTCGGCAAGGACACGGGTCACCGCGATCAGGTCCTGAATCTCCTGGCGCCTGAAGAGTCCCTTGCCGGCCTGGGTGGCGACCGGGATCCCGCGGCGTTCCAGCGCCTCTTCATAGCGCCAGAGATCGTTCCCCGTGGGGGCGAGCAGCGCGATGTCGCCCGCCCGGCAGGGACGCGAACCGCCGGCTTTCGGGTCGTCGATCGGCTCGCTGCCGATCAGGCCGGCGCACAGCTCCGCTACCGCCTCGGCCTCGCCATCGCGTCTCTGCAGAACGGTCGCCTTGCCCTCTTCGTCGGCCACGGCAACGTCGAGCGCGGCGACGGACAATCCCGCGCCGCGTTCCTCCCGGAACGGATCGAGCGGGTGAAAGCCAGGCTGTCCGTTCTCCGCAGACAGCGACCTCTCGAAGCGTCGGTTCACAAAGCGCATGATCTCCGGGCACGACCGGAAATTCGTGGAGATCGACAGGACGCCATCCGGCGCCTGCGCGCGAAACGCCTCACGCGCCCGGACATAGGCGGCGATGTCCGCCCCCCTGAAGCGGTAGATCGCCTGCTTGGGATCGCCGACGAGAAAGAGCGCGCCCGGGCGCAGTTCGAACGACGTCCAGTCCTCGGCATCCCCGCCGGGCGGGGGATCGCCGCAGAGCCGCCAGAAGATTTCGGTCTGCAGCGGATCGGTGTCCTGGAACTCGTCGACCAGGACATGCCGATATCGTCCGGCCAGCGCGCGGCGTACCGCATTGTGATCGCACAGCAGGTTGCGCGCGGCGAACATCAGGTCGTCGAAATCGAGAAGCGCCGCCGACCGCTTGTGGTCCCGGAAGCGGTTGACGACCGGTCCCGCGAGCCGCACGAGTTCGCCCAGCACGCGGCTGGCGGTGGACTGCCGCAATACCGACCAGGCTGCGCAGCAACGCGCGTAGTGAGCCTCCGCCGTCGTGTTGAGCTGCTCCCCGTCGGCCCGCGACAGGCCCGCATTCCGGGCGGCGGCAATCCACTTTCCCTTCTTCCGGAACTGCCGGAAGCTCCCGGCCCCCGTTACCAGTTCCGAATCGAGCTCCGCCGCGAGGGGCCGGACGTGATCGCCCCATGCGCCCGGCTCGGGGGTGGTTCCGTAGTGTTCCGCGAGCTCCAGGAACCGGATCGCGATGGCGACGGAGTCGGCCTCTTCGGCCTCCGCTTCCGATACGAATGCATCGAAGTCCATCGCCGCCTCCCGAAACTCATCCGCGAGCGGAGCAAGGTCGTCGGGAGCGTCGTGAGCGATCGCGCGGTGATGCCGATAGTGGTCGAGGATCGTGCCGGTCAGCCGCACCGTCCCGCCGGGATCGTGCAGCACCAGCTCGGGGAGCAACCCGCCGGCCTCGCCCGCCAGCTCCTCCCGCAGCCAGCCGTCCACGATCTCGGAGAACGCGAGATCCGCCTGGTCGCGGTCCATGATCGACGCGCCCGGATCGATGTCGGCCTCGACCGGGTAGGGCGCGATCAGCCGCTGGCAGAAACCGTGGATCGTCGAACAGGCGAGATCGTCGAGAGTCTCCCTCGCCTCGAGCAGTCGGGTCCGTCTGTCCTCCGTGACACCGCCGGGAAGGGCGGTGACAAGCTCGGCCGGGATGCGGCCCGCCGCCAGGGCGTCGACAAATTCCTTCACCCGGACCAGCAGCTCGCTCGCGGCGAACTCGGTAAACGTCACCGCCGCGATGGACCGAGGTTCGACGCCCTCGGCCAGCAGCAAGGCGATGCGCCCGGCCAGCACTGCGGTCTTGCCCGATCCGGCCCCGGCCTCGACCAGGAAAGACCGGTCATGGACCGAAACGGCTTCGCTTCTGGCAGCGTCGTCGGCGAGCGGCTTGCGCGGGGCGGCCATCACGGTGCGTCCCAGACCTCGGCCGCGGACCCCAGGCTCTCGACGGCGGCCTCCCACTTCCGCACGCACCATGAGGCGCTCGCATTGGCCGGGAGCGCGAAGGCGAGGTCGTCATAGTCCCCGCCCGTGTCCATCCCCATGATAGCGCCGCCGGCCGCGAGGTTGTCGCGCGCGGCCTCGAGGTAGCCGGCGACCTTGTGGAGCGTCGCGCCGGGGTCATCGAGCCGCAGCTCCAACCCGTCCCGCGGATAGAGGAGCGACGCGGCGATTGCCACTTCGTCGCCCAGCAGCGCCCTGACCGCGAAGGCGTAGAGACAGCGTTGCAACTCCGCGCCGCCAGCGATCGTTATCTCCTTGCGCGGCGGCTTTCCCGTCTTGTAGTCGCGCACCAGCGCGCGGCCGCCATCCAGCGACAGATCCAGCCGGTCGATGTAGCCGGCGATGCGGAACCCGGCACCTGGAATCTCGACCGCCGCCGCCACGTCCCACGGGATCCCGGCGTCGGACTTCGGTTCGTATCCGCCAAAGGGCACTTCCCCGTAGGCATGAGCATCGGCCATGTCGCCGTCCCTGAAGGAAAGCGCCCGGGCCCCCAGCGCGCGCGCCTCCTCGAGCGTCCGGTCCCAGACGATACGCGGCGGGGCGCCGAACTCGCGTTCCCACTCCGCCGCAACTTCCGTTGCGGCCCCGTCGACGGCGGCAACTATCGCGTCCTCGCCGGCGCCGGACAGGCCGCCGTCCGCTTCCAGCAGGCGCAAGGCCCGCTCAAGGGTGCGATGAACCAGTTCGCCCATCGATAGCGCATCGAGCATCAGGGGCTCGTCGCCGCTCTCGGGAGCGCGCCAGCCCAGACCGTAGCGCCAGACGAAACCGAGCGGGTTGCGCAGGAGAAGGCGCAGGGAGCTGGCCGACTGGACGCGCTCAAGTGTCGCGCGAATCGCCGGGTGGTCCGCCCTCGTCAGCCCGTCATGCGGGGTGATCTCTTTGCGCTGCCAGTCGCGCCAGCAGCCGATCGCGGAAACCGCCTGCGGTTCGGCCCGATACTCAGCCGGCCTCGCCATCAGCCGGTCGGTCTCGCTGAAGGCGTGTGCCGGGACGGCATTGCGCCGCAGGTAGGTTTCTTCCGGCGCCACATCGAGCAGCAGCGCGCTCCGCCCGAGCAGCCGCCCGTCGTCGTCCCGCCGGGCACGCGAGAGCACGACCTCGGTGTCCGTTGTCTTCAGAATGGTCTCGAAGTCCCGCCGGTCGGCCGAGGCGACCGGCAGGGGGTCGAGTTCCGCTGTCGAAACAATGTGGTCCGACAGCAGACGGTCCTCGGCGATGCCGCGCGGCCAGCGCGACGAGTTGAGGCCGAGCAGGCGTACGAACCGCCTTGGCGACGCCGCGAGCGCGCTCGCCGGCATCCAGCAGACCGAAACGCAGGGGTCGATGTCGTCGTCCTGCTTCAACGCCTCCAGGTTCAAGTCGAGCGATGCGGCCGGCCCGGCGAGTAGCGCCTTGCGCCAGATCCTCAGCGCGCGCCCGCTCAGCAACCGCTCCCCCGCCTGTTCCGCGGTTTCCGTGCCGCTGGAGAGCAGACCGACGATGTCGGACAGCAGCGGGCCGCGATCGCTTGCGCCGGGCCAGTCGTCGGGCGTCAATCCGTCGATCAGCCGCGTCCACGCTTCCACCGACGACAGCGGCGCATCGGCGGGCAGTATCGAGGTCCACCCCTCTGGCAGTTCCCGGAACGGACCGGGATGCGCCCCCAGGAGCGCGTTCAGCCGCCGCATTCTCGTCTGAGACAGGCCCCGCAACAGGATGTCGGCGAGCGCGGCCGCCGCCTGCCCGTCCCGGCATGCGGTGACGCTGACCCCATGCACGAAGTGCAGTTCCAGGTTCGCGTCTCCCCGAAGCGCCAGGAAATGATCGTCGTATTCCGCCGGAACGACAGACGAGATGGCGATGTCGGCGGGCCGGGCGCGGCCGGACGAGACGAGTCCCCGGGCCCAGCGCATCGCCTCCACCGCTTCGTGATAGGCGGTCGCCGCGCTCACCGCGGAGACTCCCGGTGCGTTCGGTTCCGTCCGGACGATGTCGACCGCATCGCCGTCGAGCCAGGCCGGTACCGGCCTGGGTCCCGCGATCCAGCGCAGCTTCAACCTTCCGGCGATCGCGTGCAGCAGCGGCCGCCAGACCGGCGAGAGCTCGGTGATGCCGACGATCTCGATCGGGCCGAACAGTGTCGGCGCCCGATCCAGCCGGTCGAGACCGGCCGACGCCAGGTCGGCGGGCCGTTTCATCGCTGGCGGCAGCGCGTCGAGGGTGGCCTCCTCGAGCGCGGCGATCGAGCCCAGGCGCGGGTGGTCGCCGGCCCGCGACGCAAGGTCGATGCCCGCACGCCACGCCTTGCGCAGCGTGTCGGCCGCCGCGTTCACCATGCCGGGCAGGGCCTTGATCCCGTCCAGCTCGCCAAGCTCGGTATGCGGCAGGACCGACCCGATGGCCTCGCGCAGGGCATCGTCGTCGATCGGCCGGGAAAATCCGCCGGCGAGGCGCGCCGCGAGCTGCTCGAAGGTCATGACCTGCAGCCCGTGCCGGCGTTCGCGGGCCGCGTCCAGCCGGAGCTCGCGCATCGCCAGCCGGCTGTGCGCGACCGCCGTCCGGCGCTCGCAAGGTTCCATCCGGTCCATTCGGTGCTCTTCCCTCACCGCCGCCATAACGGCCGACGACTTGTCCAGCCTCGACCTACCGGTAGCAGGAGAGGCGATCCATCACCAGCCGGCGCTCCTTGTCTACGACCGCCATTGATACACGACTGGCCGCGCGCCGTTCGGCCGATGATTGCGCTTGGGAATTGACATCAAGCCGAGTACCGCGACCGAGAATCGCTCCGTCCCGTCGCATCGTCCCAGCAGCGCTGTGACGGGATGGTCTTCTGGGGATACCAGGCAGCGTCCTGCCCATCGCGGTCGACGACAGGGCCGCTCATTCGCTTCATTCCGCCATCAGGTTGACGATGAGGCGAATCATCAGGTCCTTGCGGGCGGGGGCGCTTTCGGCGATCGCCAGGGTAAGCGCGGTGAGCGCCCGCGGATCGAGCGGCTGCGCCATTCCCTCCCTTGCCAGGTAGAACAGGAGCAGGGGAGCCCCGATGCGCTTGTTGCCGTCGGTGAACGGGTGGTCCTTGACGACGAAATAGAGCAGGTGAGCCGCCTTTTCCTCGCGGCTGCGGGAGAGCGGTTCGCCGAATATCGTCTGATCGATGTTGCCGAGTATGGCTGCCACCGCGTCGCCCCGCGGATTGCCGAAGTGCGGTGAAACTTCACCTTTGCCAGCGAGGTCCTCTCTGAACGCGTCGATCGCGTCCACCACACTCTCAAGGTCTAGCGTCCCGGTAGCGGCCATTGCGTGGGACGGCATGTCCAGCCGGTCTTCGTCGTATTCGAGAAGTAGGCGCCAGGTATCGAAATGCGCCGCGATCAGCTCCGCCACGGTTAGCTCGACATTGTTCGTCATTGTCCTGGTCCGAAGGGCCAAGATGAAAACATCCAAATTTTCGGGATCGTGGTCCGGTCGCCGCCAGAAGGTTGCAGCGGGAAGACGCCACACGGATGCTTGCCCGGCGTGCGACCGCAATAGTTGTGTATTCTCCGGTTCGAACTCCGACGAAACTTACGTCCGTTTCGTTGCCACTAATCGTAGGGCACATCTTTATTTCCGATGTCTCGGGAATGTTTCGATCGTGTCCCAGTCCGTGGTGTAAGAGCCTGGCGTCGGTTGCGGTATCCGGCGGTTAGGGCCGGGACGCTCAGGCTGCCACGGCGGGCAGCTTGACGGTTAGATTGTCGCTCACGGGAGCGATCGATTTCAGCGTCATGTATCTCCTTGCGACGGCCCATTCGTCGTTCTGCTCGAGGAGGATCGCGCCGACCAGGCGTGTGATGGCGCCCTCGTTGGGGAAGATGCCGACGACGTTGGTGCGTCGTTTGATCTCGGCATGGAGCCGTTCGATCGGGTTCGAGTGCAGCTTCTGGCGGTGCTCCCTGGGGAAAGTCATGTAGGCGAGGACGTCGTGCTCTGCATCGTCCATGAAGATGGCGAGCTTGGGCGCCTTGGGCCTGAGCTGGTCGGCGACCAGGCGCCACTGGGCGCTTGCGGCCTCGGCGTCCTCCTGGGCGAAGGCGGAGACCACGCGCCGGCCCTGCCGTCCGGCATGGGCGAGCAGGTTGCGCATGAAGTGCACGCGGCAGCGCTGGGTGGTTGCGCTGAGAATCCGGGTAACGGCCGCCTTCAGCCCCTTGTGGTCGTCGGCGATCACCACCTCCGGCAGAGCCTCGTCGGTGCGGTCCGGTTCGCGCAGGGGCTTGATGAGCCGGAACGCTTCCCGGTTGGACGACACCGGCAGCCCGGTGCCGGCATCGACGACCATGACGCCGACCGGCGTGGTCTCGATCAGGGCCTCGAGGTCGGCCCGCGCGCGCCGCTCCTGCTGGTGGGCGCGGGCGTTGACGATCGCCGCCGCCTGCGAGGCGAACAGCTCCAGCATCTCGTCGTCGGCGTCGGTGAAGTCGGGCGCATCCTCCTTGCCGCCGAGGAAGAAGTTGCCGACCTGCTCGCCGCGGTGGCGCATCGGCGTACCGTGCATCGACTGCGTGCGCACCAGCTCGTCGGAGAAGCCGAGGCTGCGGATGTAGCCGGACAGATCGTCGAGCCTGAGCGGTCCCGGTAGGTCGCGCAGATAGGCGAACAGCCGCGGCCCGTCGGGCCACTCGGCGAGCTCGCGGTGCTCGTCGGCGTCAAGCCCCGAGGTGAAGAAATCGCGCGCCTCGCCCGCCTCGTCGACGGTGACGATGAGGCTGTAGCGCGCGCCGGCGAGCGTGCGGGCGCTGTCGGCGGCCTCCTGCAGCACGGTGGCGAGGTCGAGGCTCGAGCCGAGCCGCAGCACCGCCGCGCTCATCGCGGCGATGCGCTCGCCCAGGACCTCGACCTCGCGTTCACAAGCTCCTCGCGGCTCTTCAACTGCTCCTCCCGAACCGCGCCAATCCGACGGCAGGCGAAAGACGGGGTCGAGCCGCTTGCGGAGCGGCTTGCCCGAAGCTGCGGCGCCCGGCGCCGGCTGCCATGAGATTCATTTTTGCCACGAGAATTTTTTTGCTTCATCCCCGCGATCCACGCGATTTTGTCGATATTGCACACAATTATCTCACAGTCACGCTGTTATACGGAGTAGGTAATGGCGCCTATGCGCGTGCTGCCACTTGTGTACGAGGAAGCCGATGCCGCTCCATCGACCGAACCCGGAGCCTGCGGGCGCCGCCTTGGTGGCGGCCGGTCGCGACAGGCCCCGGCTCATCCCGCGCCCGGGACCGCGGTGCGCAAGCGCGGACGGCGGGATCCCCGCCCGGAACGTTTATCTGGAGAATGCCATGCCGGAATTCGAGAGAACGATGTTAGATGCGCCGTCCGTCGCCGCTCCAGGTCGGGACGGGAATCGACACTTCACACCGGCACCCGCTTCGCGCGTGTATAATGAAGCCAGCGGCCAGCGGCCAGCGGCCAGCGGCCAGCGGCCAGCGGCCAGCGGCCAGCGGCCAGCGGCCAGCGGCCAGAACTGCGTGCGGCAGGTGGCTTTCCCGGCTAACCGCGCTACGGCCTGACCCTCGCCCCGGGCGCCGCCGCGCCCGCTTTGTTCTTCTCCTCCCCGCCTTCGCGCTGCTGCTCGCAGCAGCGTGCCTGATTGCACCCACCCCAGCCAGTGCTGAATCCGAGACCTCCATTACGCCTCTGACGGTGAGCGTATCGGCCGCCGATGCCCGTGAGGGCCAAGCCGTCGGATTCGTCGTCAAGCTAGAGTGGCCGTCGGGGCAGCTTCCGCAACCGGTGTCGCCACCGGTGAAGGTTGAGTACGCGACTTCGAGCGGGACGGCCGAGAGCGGGACGGATTTCCTCCCGACGTCAGGCACGTTGGTGTTCTGGCATGGAGGAGATCACAGGCTGATGGTGCGCGTACCAACGATTCACGACGCCGTGCAGGAGATTGACGAGACGTTCACGTTGACGTTGTCGAGCTCGACACATCCGACACTCGGGAGCGTGACAGGAACGGGCCGGATCACCAACAACAATGACCCGGCGGCAGCTCAAGACCCCCGAGTGATCGCGCACAGCAATAACGTGGCGGAGGGTGACGAGATTGTATTCGAGGTAATGCTGTCCACATCGAGCGATCGACCGGTGACAGTTCAGTATGCAACCGAGAGTGGTGCGGACAGGGTAAGAAGCAATGCGCGGAGCGGAAGAGACTTCACGGCAGCGTCCGGAACGCTGAGTTTCGCCCCAGGCGAAACCAGGAAGACGGTGCGGGTCTCGACGACGAGTGACTCGGCCTACGAATACAACGAGCTATTCTATTTGCGCCTGTCGAACCCGACGAATGCGCGGTTGAGTTCGTCGCTGGGCCATTTGAGGGCGACGGGCACAATCGTCGACGACGACCCTCCGCCGACGATGAGCATATCCGATGGGAGCGCGACCGAGGGAGGTAAGGTCGAATTCAAGATTTCCCTGTCGGCGCCCACCGGCCGGACGGTCTATGTGGATTTCAAGCCGGAGGTGGGGCCCGGTGACACGGCGACGCTCTTCGACTTCGAGAGACCGGATGCGACGCAGTTGGGCTTCAGCGGCGGCACGGAGTCGGAGCCCTTCTCTTACACTTTGCGCGTAACCACCGCGGATGACGATATCGACGAGGAGGACGAGACCTTTACCGTGAGGTTGTCGAACGCGAAAAACGCGATCCTGGGCGACGCGACGGCGACGGGAACCATCATTGACGACGACGACGGGACAACTTCCCCGCCTGCGCCGAGTGACGTGCCGACAGTCGGATTCTGGCTGGGGCTGGATCCGAATGTCGCTGCGGGTGGTGAGATGAGGTTTCAAGTGTCGCTGTCGAAGCGTAGCGACCGGCAGGTTTCGGTCCGATACACGACATCGAGCGGGACCGCGCAGAGTGGGGCGGACTTTACTCTTGATGCGGGTTTGCTGGTATTTCAGCCGGGTGACGCGCTCAAGTACTTGTACGTGCCGACGACGCGGCGCGACCGTTCGGATGAGGGAAACAAAACGTTCACGGTGACGCTGTCGAACCCGATACACGCGACGCTGGCCGACGCGACGGCGACGGGCACGATCACTGAGGCCGACACCGATGTCGACGGATCGCCGTATGTGGCGGTGAAGGCATCAACGGACGCCGTTGAAGGCAAACCCGTCACGTTTACCGTGCGCCTGTCAGCCCCAAGCGAGCAGACGGCGACGGTCCAATACCAAGCTCGAGGAATCAATTGTTTTTCCGGTCATAACTGCGGCTCGGCGATAAGCGGCGTCGACTTCGTTGCGACGTCAGGAACTCTGACGTTCGCGCCGCACCAAACCGAGAAGACGGTAAGCGTGTCGACGACGGATGACAGTGGGTATGAGGGCACGGAGGAGTTCTATCTGAAACTGTCAAATCCGACGAACGCCGTGTTTCGCACGTTGCGATCCAGCTACGATGATCGGTACGTAGTTGCCAGAATCCTCGACAATGAAAGCCCACCTGTGGCGTCGTTCGTGTCGCAGGCATCGGGCGCGCAGGAGGATTCGGGTACCCACAATGTGACGATAAACCTGTCATCGGCCCCAACCTATCCCATTACCCTGCATTACAGGACGTGGGGCGGTACGGCGACCTTCTTTTCGGACTATGACGTGCCCGGCGCCACGGTATCGGTGCCATCGGGTGCAACGACCGCGACCATCCCGGTGAAGATCATAGACGACGACGTGGACGACAACGGTGAGACCATCGTCCTGACACTCACCACAGGCAGCTGGCGGGGCAACGGGGCCGGCTACACGGTGGGCGAGAACAGCAGGCATACGGTGACCATCCAGGAACAGGAACCGCCGGCAACGCCGGAGGTTTCCATTGCCGCTGGCGCAGGCGTGACCGAAGGTGGAAGTGCGACCTTCACCCTCACGGCGAGTTCGGCTCCGGCGGCCGCGCTCACGGTCGATGTGACGGTGACGGAGTCCGGCGGTTACGCGACGGCGGGGACGCGGCAGGTAACGGTTCCGACCAGCGGCACGGCGACCTTCACGGTAGCGACCGTCGATGACGGTGCGGACGAGCCGGACGGCTCGGTGACTGCGACGCTCGCGTCAGGCAGCGGCTACACGGTTTCGTCCTCGCGAGGCACGGCCACGGTGGCGGTGGCGGACAACGACGATCCAGCGCTGGCGCCGCTGACGGCGGCGTTCGAGAAGGCTCCCACCGAACACGACGGCAAGGCGGCGTTCTCGTTCCTGGTGCGCTTCAGCGAGACGCTGGGCGCGCAGGGGACGGCGCCGACCGCGGCGTCGTTCACGGTGTCCGGGGGCAAGGTGAAGCGGGTGCAGCCGGTCGAGCCGGGGCTGTGGCGTGTGCAGGTGAAGCCCGCCTCGTGGCGCGACGTGACGGTGACGCTGGCGGGTGGGCGCGGCTGCGGCGCCACGGGTGCGGTGTGCACGGCGGACGGACGGGTGCTGTCGAACGCGGCAAGCGCCACCATCGGCGGCCCGGTCCGCTTCCAGGTCAAGGGGGGCAAGGCGCGCGAGGGCCGGCAGGCGGGGCTCGACTTCGCGGTGACGCTCAACCGCGCGGCTTCGGCTGCCGTGTCGGTGGACT